>Ga0207416_1000530_pt1 | contig 64134 bp, 68 predicted proteins | sample PaiPotPPM11metaG_FD_184107 | JGI IMG/M metagenome (GOLD analysis project Ga0207416, IMG submission 184107) | Iron sulfur acid spring bacterial and archeal communities from Banff, Canada, to study Microbial Dark Matter (Phase II) - Paint Pots PPM... ... | reverse complement strand
GCAGCGTCAAGCCGTGAGCGAACGATGAAGCCGGCATCCTCCGCGGTCATCGCCTATCTCAACAGCGCGCGGGCGAATCCCGACGTGTCGCCGATGTAGGCAGCGTATCTGAACAAACAAGAGGCAACGATTCCGCCTCTGGCGACGGAATCGCGGAATGCCTTTAATTCGCCGTCGTCGATGTCATGCATTTGCATGCCGACTGAGAGCTTCACGATCTTCAGCAGATAGGTCGGCAACGCCAAGCGTAAGGCTGTCGATCGATCGATCATCATTTCGACCGAGCGAGCAAACTCCGTTAGATCCACCAGATTTTTGGACATTTGCCCCCTCGAATAAATCCAGCAGTCATCATGATCGTCGATCGGGTCGCATCCAATTTGGAGAGTTACGCAAGATGCCGGATCGCCTCGCGATTGGCGTTCAGCACAGGGCTGCCGATACCGCGCAACTCCAACATCCGCTGATAGGTGTTTTCGCCATAGCCGAGGCGCACAGCGATTGTCGGCTCGCCGTCGTAGTTCTTCGGCAGACCGAGCGGCTTCACGTCGAAACCGAGCTCGAGAAAGCGCGTGATCCAGATCGGATGGAATTCGAGCACGAAATGCCGAATGCCAAGTGGCTCGCCCCATTCGAGCGCCGCGACCAGCAGGGTCGATGCCACATCGCAGAACACGCCGTCGCGTTTATATTTCCGCGCCACGCAATATCTCGACCATTCCCAGATGTTGGTCCCTCTCGGAGAGAGGCCGTCGCAAAGTTCCGCATGCACGTCGGCCAGGATGTGCGGCCCTGTCGTGGCGTTAAAGCGCTGATATCCAGCCACGTCGCCGTCGACGACGGCGACATGATGGATCGTCGCCGGCGTATCGAATTGGTCGACATCGCGACTATCGTCACGTCGCAGCGCATGCCAGCCCTTCTCTTCAACGAAAACGCGATGACGCAAACGCATTGCCTCGTCCAGCATTTGACTCTCGCCAGGCCAAACGCCCTCGATGACATTGATCATTGGAAGTCCCCGTGGTGTTGGTGAACACGACGGGGGCAGCCTGATGCGCACTCAAAAAGCGCAGCATCCTGGTTTCCCAGGAGGGATCGAAATTTTTTCTATGGAATGATGTGTGCCCGCATGGCTTCTGCTACGGCCTGGGTTCGGGACGTCGAATCCAGCTTTCGACACGCATTTATGATGTGCGTCTCGACGGTGGTGTAGCCGATGTGAAGGCGATCCGCGATATCGGCAGAGGTGAGGCCGGCGGCGACCCACTGAAGAATTTCGGTCTCGCGCGGCGACAGTTTCGGGCTATTGCCCGGCTTAGCCATGGCGCGAAGGCCCCTGGCCTTGTTGTGGGCGTAAATCGCGATCAGATAGAGCGCCTTCTGATCGGGAGTGCTCAACTCGAAATGAGCGCCCCCGAAAGACACCGCAGCTTGATCGCCCGACAGCGTGTAGATCGGTACCGACAGTCCATTGTTGAGCGAGAATTCGCGCGCTTCGGTCATGACGGCATGGCCGTTCTTGTCGGACGACGGATCGTAGGGCGCCTCAGTCCACACCACGGGCGCCGTCGTCGTTCGCAATTTTTTGATGACCGGATCGACGTGCAGATAGTCGCGCCCATTATAGCGTTCATACCAGCCTTTCGGCCAACTATGCATCAGCACGTATGGTTCGAGATGCTTTCCAGGAGCCGGCACCCCCGCCACGATAAAATGATCGAGACCGAAATGACGCGCGGCGCGCGCGACTTCATTGAGCACCGCTGTCAGTGTCCCGGCGCGGTCGATACATTCAATGATCGAGTACGCGAACGCGAACTGCTCCATGCGAGAGCCCCATCATGCTCGCAGGGATGGAAACTATACTCCCCGGCGAAGCCGTAGCAAACCGGATCGCCGCAAGCTAGTTTCACTGTAATTCCAGGACCTTACGGCATGAAGCCGCCCCAGTGAAAGAGATTTGAGATCACCCGCCACACCCAAGCCAACTGTGCCAACCACAGCATCCCGGACACGATCAGCAGCATGCACATGGTCGCGAAGGCACGCACGCGTTCAAGACGGGTCGGGTATCGTACGCGAAAGCGCCGGCCGGAAGGCTCGATGATGGTGAAGTCGCGGACCTGGCGGGGCGGCTCGATCAGCATGGGCAGGCAGGATACACGACCCGCGGCCCGGTAGAAGTCTCAGGCGACCATTCGCGACCGCTTGTTGGCGCGCTGCTGTTCGTCCGTCGCCCATCGGCAATTGCCCAGCCCATAGTGGCCGTTCACTTCCGGCCCATGTCGGCGAGGAAGGCCGCATAACTATTGCGCCAGCGGTCACAGACGCGAACGCCGCGACCCGCAGGCGTCTCTTGGAGTTGCGGACGGGTTCGGCGTCGCCAAGCACCACAAGGTGTCCGAAGCGTCGCCCGGTCAAGTCCACCCTCATGGAATGCCCCTACGCGGCCTTGGCGTGGCCCAAGAATAGCGTAAATTCAGCCCGGTGTGTCGGGGGGTGAGAGTGATACGGCCACCCGGCACCACCACTTGCCACAACAATCGAAAATTTTTGTGCGAGCGATGCTTGCGCGCCGCGTGGCGCGAAGGCGCCGCGACGTGGGGCGGCGCGTACAAATTAATAGGAGGCCGGCAATTTGCGGCCGTCCACCCGATACCCGTGGCGGTATTGGTGCTTCTCATGCCGGGGGACGGCTTTGGTCCGGCTTGCAGGCGTTGCGGCGGTCGCCGGCGCGCGCGCAAGCCGGTGCACACGAAGCGCGTGTCGGCCCTTACCCTTATGACGCCCACACTACCCTTCGCGGGCAATTTCGCTCCGTTAACTACGCGTGCTTGCGGCAGGCAGCCTGCCGCCCTTGCCGAACTTTCCCGGTTTGGCGACATGCACGGCGATGTGGTGCCCATGCTTCGTCGATCTGAAGTGGCGCACTGGTTTGATTTTACCGACCTTATGGCGAACGGTGTGATGACGCACGTGCTTCACCGTCTTGATCGGTTTGGCCGCGGGCTTGGTGACCGCATTGGTCGGTGCGGGCGCGGTTGAAGCCGCTGGCGTGGAACCGGCAGGGCCCGCGGGGTCTGAGGCAAAGGCCGGGCCGGCGATCAGAGCGGTCGCGAGCAGCGCGGCCGAGAGTTTCCTCAACATGGCATTCTCCGTGTTGTTCTTGTTTCGGCGGACATTGGCGCCGAACGCGATACTGGCTTTACGCCGCCTGCCCTGAATGGGTGCTGAAGTGCGCACGCGGCTGCCGTTCACCTACGTGAACTTCCGGTAATAAGGGGCGTGGTCGGGATAGTTTCGCGCGCGCGCCGGCGCTTGCGCCACGGCACTCGCAGCGGCGAGGGCAAGCGCGATGGCAAAATGATTGTTCATGTCGTCCCCTCCCCTTTCGTTTCCGTCACGATCCAGGCGTGGTAGTCCGGATCGACGCTTTCGATCGGCAGCACCAGTATGGCAGGCGTGGTATAGGAGTGCATCGCTTTGACGGCCGCGCGCACCGGCTCGGCCAGGCCGGCGCGGGTTTTGACGATCATCACCACTTCGTCGCCGCGATCGATCTTGCCCTGCCACCAATAGAGCGAGACCATGCCGGGCAGGATGTTGACGCAGGCGCAGAGCCGGCGCTCGACCAGTGCCCGTCCGGCGCGCTCCGCCTCGACAATCGATGGATAGGTCGTATAGACGAAAACTGCGCGATCCATGTCCGTCTCCCGCGGCGTCGCGCCGCCGCGCCGCCGAGCCGCCGACCCCGAGCCCCATGCCCAAGCGCCCCGCCGCACAAAACTACAAGCGCGTCGCCGTCGTCGCCAGCTCGGTGCCTGAGGCGCAGCAGGCGCGGCGGAGGCTGGTGCGCCGCTACGGCGACGCGCGGCCGGAGACCGCCGACGTCATCGTCGCGCTCGGCGGCGACGGCCTCATGCTCGCGACCCTGCAACGGTTCATGAACTCCGGCAAGCCGATCTACGGCATGCATCGCGGCACCGTCGGCTTTCTCATGAACGAATTTGCCGAAGCGGGCTTGAGCGAACGGCTCGCCGCCGCGCACGTCACCGTGATCCATCCGCTATTGATGCGCGCGCGCGACGCCGCCGGCCGCGTGCATCGTCACCACGCCATCAACGAGGTGTCGCTGTTTCGCCAGAGCTATCAGGCGGCGCGGCTGCGCGTGCTGGTCGACGGCAAGGAGCGGCTTGCCCAGCTCGTTGCCGATGGCATCCTCTTGGCCACGCCGGCCGGATCGACCGCGTACAATCTCTCGGTGCAGGGGCCGATCATCCCGATCGATGCGCCGCTGCTCGCGCTCACGCCGATCAGTCCGTTCCGGCCGCGGCGCTGGCGCGGCGCGCTGTTGCCCGATCGCGCGCAAGTGACCATCGAGGTGCTCGAAGCGGAAAAGCGGCCGGTCGCCGCCGTTGCCGACCATAACGAGGTGCGCTCGGTGCGCTCGGTCGAGATCGGCATGGATCATGCGGTCGCCATGCACATGCTGTTCGATCCCGGCCACAGCCTGGACGAACGCATCCTCAGCGAGCAGTTCGGGTACTGAGGACGGAAGACGGAAATCAGAAATCAGAAATCAGAAATAACACATCCGACTTCTGACTTCCGATTTCCGACTAGGCCGCAACCAATTGCTGATCGGCGTCGAAATCGCACCCCGCCAGCTCGTCGCAGAATAGCCGGGCTTCTTCGCGCGCGGCCTCGGTGGCAAAGCGGTGCAGGAGCGTGACCAGCGGCGCAAGTTCGCCGAATTCCTCATCCTCGCAGCGCGTGAGCACGCGCTCGATCATGCGCCGCTTCAACCGCGCGGCGCCGCCCGGCTCGCTGGTGAAGCCACCCTCGCGCATCGCCTCGATCGCCTCCTTGAAGGCCGGATAGGTCAAAGCGGGCAGCCCGGCTTTGTCGAACAGTGCGCGCAAGCCGCCGAAGCCGCTGTCGTTGACGAGGCCCGACACGCGTGCGACCGGCATGTCCGCAAGCTCGGCCAATGCCTCCTCGAACAGCACGACGTTGCCTGACAGCAGCGCGCGCAAAATCAGCCCGGCGGTAAGCTGCCCGCTTTCGCGCAGATGGCGAATGAGCGGGCGAACTTCCCCCTCCGGCGTTTCCGCCGCGAGCGCGATCGTCACCTTCTCGCAAGCCTCGCGCGCAACGCGCAACGCGTGATCGACCTCGAGCCATTCGCGCCCGGCGACGAAGCCGGCAAGCGTCTCCGACAGCTTGGTGACCAGCTTCTGCCGGGTGGAAGCGGAAAGGTCCTCGCGCGCAAGCAGCGGCTCGCGAATGGCGGCAAGGTGGCCGTGGCGCTCGACGATACGATCGATCGAGAATGGCGCGATGTCGGCGTCGCTATTTTCCAAAAGCACGAGACAGGCCTCCGCCGAGCCGACTTCGGCGATGGCGGCGGCGACGGAGCGCGGCAACGCGGCACGGCTGGCGATCGCGGCCTGCACGGCGGAACAACCGGTCGCCACGGCATCGACCAGATCGGCGTCGATAAAGAGCGGGGAGAGCGCGAGCACCGGCGCCGCGATCTGCGGCTGGTCGCCGGCAAGGGCGTAGACCACGGCCGGCGGCGCGCTCGGACTTGGCGCCAGCGCGTCGGCGAGCGCGCGGCGCACCAGCGGCCAGGAATCGTCAAGCAGCATCAGCATCGCGCCTTCGGCGGCGGCGCGATCGTCGGCGGAAAGATCGGAATAAAGATACGCGCGCGCCAGCGCGCCCGTCGCTTCCGCCCGCTCTCCGGCAGGCGCGTTACGGACCCATTGGAGAAACTGGCGGACGATCATCGCGCGCGCAGCACCGAGTTCTTTGCCCCAATTTGATCTTAGCAAAGCGGACTTAATAAAACGTTCACCATAAAAGTTTGTAAAAGTTACGGAAATATTAAGGCGGGATTCCGGTATTGCATCGTTCCACAGCGCGTCCAGCCTTCGCCCAACCAGACGACATGCTTACGCCGGTGATCCATTGATTGCTGAGCGGGTCGTTCGATGCCGTAGCGAACGCCGTGATTCGCGATCGCAAGCCGGTTAGGAACGTTGCACGGGATCCTTGAACAGAGATCAAAGACGCTGGCGCGGACCAATGCCGATGGCCGGCGACGCTCGGCGGCTGGCGCCCGTCACCGTCGTCGGCGAAATTGCCGGGATCGACCGGCATGAAGAACTTCCCTGCCGGCCGCTGCAGGCTCCCACCGGCGCTTTCGGGCAGTAGCAATCATTAACAATTGTGGTAAACGGGGGCGTAACAAGAGCGGAGGCGCAAATGGCACAGCAGACAGCCGTGCGGCACAAGCGCGGTGGGCTTTTCTTCGAAGATTTCGTGCCCGGCGAACTGGTCGAGCACCGCTACACGCGTACCGTCACGCAAATGGACAACATGCTGTTCTCCAACATGACGCTCAACCCGCAGCCGCTCCATATCGACCGGCAGTTCTGCGAGCAGGAGACCGAATGGGGCCAGCCGCTGATGAACTCGCTGTTCACGCTCGGGCTGATGATCGGCATGTCGGTGAGCGACCTCACGGTCGGCACCACGATCGCCAATCTCGGCATGACCGAGGTAAAATTCCCGCATCCGTTGTTCGAAGGCGACACCGTGCACGCCGCGACCGAAATCATCGGCAAGCGCGAATCGAAATCGCGCCCCGGCGCCGGCATCGTCGAATTCCATCATCGCGCCTACAACCAGGACAACAAGCTCGTCGCCGAATGCCGCCGCCAGGCTTTTATGCGCATGCGGCCGAAGTAAGCCGTCATTCCATTGGCGCGCGAAGCGCGGGCCCGGAATCCATAATCCTGCGCCTAAGCTAAAATCCCAGCACAGGGGATATGGATTCCGGGTTCCGGCCTGACGACCGGCCCGCAATGACGCCCCGGTGGATGTCCCATGCGCTCCTTCCTCTTCGTTCCCGCCGACAGCGCCAAGAAACTCGACAAGGCGATGACGAGCGGCGCCGATGCATTGATTCTCGACCTGGAAGATTCGATCGCGCTCGAAGGCAAGACCCGCGCGCTGGAAAGCGCGGCGGCGTTTCTCAAAGACGTGATTGCGGCCGCGCCGCGGCCCTACATCCTGGTTCGCGTCAATGGATTGCAGACCGGCCTCACCGATGCCGATCTCGACGCCGTCGTGCCGGCCAGACCGGACGCGATCATGCTGCCCAAAGCCGAAGGCGGCGGTTGCGTGATTCGCGCCGACGCAAAACTCGCCGTGCGCGAGGCGACGAGCGATCTGCCCGACGGTCACATTAAAATTCTGCCGATCGCAACAGAAACCGCGGCAGCTTTATTCGTCGCCGGCACGTTCGCCGGCGCGAGCGCACGCCTGATGGGCCTCACCTGGGGCGCCGAGGACCTTTCCGTCGAACTCGGGGCGCAAGCGAACCGCGATGCGCAGGGCCGTTTTCTTGATCCCTATCGGCTGGCGCGGGTTCTTTGCCTTGCCGGCGCCGCCGCCGCCGCAGTGCCGGCGATCGACACCGTCTACGTCGATTTCCGCGATAGCGACGGATTCCGGCGCGAATGCGAGGAGGCGTGCCGCGACGGCTTTTTGGGCAAATTGGCCATCCACCCGGCGCAGGTGCCGATCATCAATGAGGTGTTCGCGCCGTCGCCGGAAGCGCTCGCGCGCGCACAGGCGATCGTCGATGCGTTTGTCAAGAGTCCGGGCGCCGGTGTTGTCGGCATCGGCGGCGTCATGTACGACCGCCCGCATCTGGCGCGCGCGATGCTTTTGCTCAAGCAGGCAGACCGGCCCGATCGCGCCCCTCGATAAGCGCGGAGAATTCCGACGATCGGCAGGCCCATTCCGTCGCGGCGGTTGGAAGCCTTGCCCTACACGCGGCTTTGCATCGAATGCACCGAGGCGACCGGCGGCGACTATGAGATCCACGTGATTCCAGAACACCGCAGCGGTCGGACGCTCGCCCCGCGCCCAAAAGCCCCCGATAGGCTGCTTCGCCCCTGTCGTGCAAGTCAAAGCTTGGAAGCCGAAGCGTTGTCGCTGCGGCAATTTGCGCGGCCAAGATTAGGACGGTTAATGGGTCATTGCGCGCAGCGGGAGCAATTTTGCCCGCTGGAGTTCGCATAGCGGCTATTCGAATGTCCGGGACTGCGACGCATTGGCCATTGCGCTCCGTGTCCTCAAGCATCAAACTGCTGAAACACCGTTACTGTTGAACACTCTTATTGTGTTGTCGACGTGCCGTGACGCGCGCGCCGTGTAGAGGCGTGCATAACAGCCCCGCCGGGGAGTAGAGGCAAGTCCGATGCAAAAGGTCGTCTATGCGGTCGTCGGCGCGATAGCAGGCGCGGCTTTGGCCCTGCTTGCGATCACACCAAATCCTGCAGGGCTTGTCGCCAGCGCCATTGCCGCGCCGTCGACGCATAGCGCGGAAACCTACCGGGAACTCGAATTGTTCGGAAAGGTGTTCGACATCGTGCGCCAAGACTATGTCGATAAGCCTGACGATACCAAGCTTATCGCCTCCGCGATCAATGGCATGATGAGCGGCCTCGATCCGCATTCGAACTATATGGACGCGAAGGATTACCGCGACATGCAGGTCGAGACCAGTGGTGAATTCGCCGGTCTAGGGATGCAGGTCACCATGGAGAACGGCCTCGTCAAGGTGGTCTCGCCAATCGACGACACGCCCGCCGCCAAGGCGGGGATTCTGGCCGGTGACGTCATCACTCAGATCGACGGCGAACCGGTCAAAGGTCTTGCGCTCGACAGCGTCGTCGCCAAATTGCGCGGGCCCGCCGGGACTAAGGTGACGCTTGCAATCGCGCGTCAGCACAAGCCAACGCCGCTCGACATCACGCTGACCCGTGAAATCATCAAGGACCGCCCGGTCAGTTATCGTGACGAAGGCGGTAACGTCGGCTACGTCCGGATCACGCAGTTCAATAACTTGGCGAGCGACGAGTTGAAGGGTGCGATCAAGAAGCTTTCCGCGGAAATTCCCGCTGACCGGCTTAAAGGTTACATCCTCGATTTGCGAAACAATCCAGGCGGCTTACTGGATCAGGCCATCGCGGTGTCGGATGATTTTATGACCCAAGGCGAGATCGTATCGACGCGCGGTCGCGACCCCGGCGAGACCGAACGGTTCGATGCGAAGCCGGGAGATATCATTAACGGCAAACCGCTTATCGTGCTGATCAATGGCGGGTCGGCCTCAGCCTCTGAAATCGTCGCTGGCGCCCTTCAGGATCAAAAGCGCGCGACCGTCGTCGGCTCCCGATCGTTTGGCAAAGGCTCCGTGCAGACGATACTTCCCTTGGGACCGGGCAATGGCGCGCTCCGCCTCACCACGGCGCGGTACTTCACCCCGTCGGGACGGTCCATCCAGGCACAAGGTATTTCGCCCGATATTCAGGTACTGCAGAACGTGCCGAAGGACATGCAGTCACGCCAGCCCAACGTCAGCGAAGCGACGCTGCCCGGCCACTTCAAGGCGCAGGGGCAGGAGCACAAGGGCTCACAATCTTACGTTCCTGGCGATCGGAACGACGACAAGGCATTACAAACGGCACTTGGCCTGCTACGGGGCACGGAGGTCAACGCTGCGTTCCCGCCAAGCCGGAAGCAGGCGCTAGCGCACTAAGCGGTGCTAACGGCGCGAGCCACCCTGGCTGCCGGACGGCCCGGCGGCGCAATGGCTACGAGCCAGCTCTCGCGAAAAGGATTTGCTGTTGCGGCTGGCGAAGCACTGGAAACAAATGGCAGATATCACAGGGGAAGAAGCGCAGGATGATCAGCCGCCTTGCGTTTTGATCGCCAGCGACAAGGAGCTCGATGATCCCCCTACCGGCGCATCGACTGGCGCTACGATCTGCCTGGCGACACGCTCGGGCTGGGCTCGCACCAATGACAGGGCTATTCCGTTCAAGAGGAACGATATCACTACAAGACTCCCGATCGTCCATCCCAAAATCGACAATGTGCGGCGTTCATCCATTGGAACCTCCAAAGGAGCCAAACGCCTATGCGCTGAAAAAGTTTCGAAGTGAATCCGGTTAGCGTGCACTTGCCGAAATGCCGGTGCGCTGTTGATGGCGTTGTGCTTCAAGAGCCCGAGCCGGAGCCCGAATCACGCGGTGCAAGCTGCGGACTATGAGTGAAGTGTCGGCAGATCAGGATTTCTTATTCCGATAGACTGCCTTGGGATCGAACACCCGGTCGTCGCGGAATTCGAGCTTGGCCGCTTTGCCCTTTTGTCCGAACGGCACCGCGCGATAAAAACACGAGCGGCGGCCGGTGTGGCAGGCGCCGGCAACCTGCTCGACCTTGATCCACACCGCATCCTGGTCGCAATCGATGCGCATTTCGACCACGCGCTGGGTATGGCCGGATGTTTCGCCCTTGCGCCACAGCGCGCGCCGCGAGCGGCTGAAATACCACGCCTCGCCCGTGTCCATGGTCTTTGCCAGCGCCTCGCCATTCATGTGAGCGACCGTCAGCACGTCGCCCGTAGCCGCGTCGGTGGCCACGCAGGTGACGAGCCCATCGGCATCGAATTTCGGCGTCAGCGCCAAGCCCTCTTCGAGGTCGGCGGACGGGCCGGGAGGAGGGAACGGTGCGTCTTTGGAGCTAGCTTGGGACATGGATGGCGCGCCGGCTTCGTCATATACGATTGCTGCATGGCTCGGGGGCGACACCTGGACTCTCGCTCGGGCTCGCCGCTGCCTATATAGTCATTGCAATGCTGAACGAAGTCTACAATCGGCGCATTATCGAGCTTGCGGGCACGATCCCGCGCATTGGACGGCTGCCTAACCCGGGCGCCACCGCGACCGCACACTCCCGGCTGTGCGGCTCGACCGTGACGGTCGATCTGAAGATGGAGGGCGACACGGTGACCGAATTCGCCCACGAGGTGAAAGCTTGCGCGCTCGGCCAAGCCTCTTCCTCGATCATGGCCCGCCACGTCGTCGGCTCCAAGGCCGAGGAGCTGCGCGAGATCCGTGAAACCGTGCGCAAGATGCTCAAGGAGAACGGCGAGCCGCCGCGCGAAGGCAAGTGGGCCGATATCGCGGTGCTCGAGCCGGTCCGCGATTACAAGGCGCGCCACGCCTCGACCATGCTGACCTTCGATGCCGTGGTCGACGCCATCGGCCAGATCGAGGCTAAGCGCGGCGCCCAAGAGCCGGCCAAAGAGGCGGCCAAAGACGCGGCAAAGGCCGCGGCGGAGTAGCTTGCGCAACCTCGTCAAATCCTGCGCCACCGCCCCTCGCCTCTTCGGGCGCGGCCTGGTGAAGGTCTACCGCTACACACTATCTTCTCTCGTCGGCTTTGAATGTCGCCACCTGCCGACCTGTTCCGAGTATGCCGATCAGGCGATCGGCCGATTCGGCCTGTGGGCCGGCGGGTGGCTGACGCTTGCCCGCCTCCTCCGTTGTCATCCCTGGGGCACGGCCGGCCTCGATTTCGTGCCGGAATCGTTGCCGGCAAGCGCACGCTGGTATCTGCCTTGGCGCTACGGGCGCTGGCGCGGCGTGAATGACCGAACCCAAGACTGCGCGGCCCAAGACTGCGCGGCCCAAGACTGCGCGGCCCAAGACTGCGCGGCCCAAGACTGCGCGGCCCAAGACTGCGCGGTTTGACTGCCGCACGAGTCGTGCCCTGACGGGACGGCTCCGAGGCAAACATCCCAGGCTGACTGCCTACTGACCGGCACGCGCCAGCTTTGCGAGTTGCTCTGAGGCGAGGTTCGAACCGAGCTCCGCAGCCTTTCGGTACCATTTGCGGGCCTTTGCGGCGTCGGTCTTCACGCCTATGGCGTCCAACCGTGCGATGACGGCCGGATCGAATGTCGAGCCGAGCGCCAGCGCAGCTTCCGCATTGCCGGCCGCGGCGGCGGGCCGTAACAGCAGTCGCGCCGACGAGATATCGCCGTTCATCAAGTGATCCGTGCCGCGTTTTACGAGCATTGCAATCTCGTCGGAACCGAGGGCCAAAGTATTGCCGGGCGCCTGTGACGCATTGGGCTCTTGCGCCGGAACGGGCAATGGATCAGTCCCTGCGCGAGACTCCTTCTCAGCGGTGAGTACCGCAGGAAGTACGGCTGGCGCTTGCATTGCAGTTCGCACGGGCGGCGCCTTCATTGCGGCACGCACGTGCACCAGCTTGACGGGCTTGGCGGCGGCCGCAGGGACAATTGCGGCGGCATGAACGGACTCCTTCTGATCCGGTCTGGCTGCGTGAAACAAGACGATCGCCCAGGCAACGAGCGCGGCGACACTGGCGACCCCGCATAGCCGCAGCGCGATCTGCTCCAACCGCAGGCCGCTATCGATCGGCATTGGCGGCTCCGGCACGATCTCCGGATCGAGGGAGAACCGGCGCCGCAGCGCAAGCATCGCCCGATCGCCGGCGAACGCCGGCTCGGCATTTGCGACGGCTGGGCCCGTTGGCGGGCTCTCGACCGGCGCATCGGCGGCTGATGTCGGCGCCGACATCCTCGCCTTGCGCGCCCAGGGCGGCGCATACATCAAAGCAGCATCGAGATCCTTAGGCTGGTGAACCGGAGAACTCATGATCGCCTCCCGTGCTGACACGCTCCAACGGTCACAGATCGATTTGTTGCTCCCCATTCATTGGCGCTCGCGCGCCTGCCAATCGAGAAACTCCTGGAACAACCGGTCGCGCTCCGCCTCGCCGTTCGGCTCGCCGCTCCGCCCCATCAGGAATTTATCGAACCGTTCGCGTATGCCTGCAACCGCTGGCCGCGTCGGTTGATGTTGTTTGAGCCATTCCGCGGCGGCGGGAAATCTGTTCCATCCCGGCAGCACGGCGGCGAGATTGGTCTCGCGCCATTTCGGATGGTGCGGCGGTTTCTGCAGTTCGCTCAATTTCGGAAAGAACCGATCGACGAAATTGGCGATGCGCCGATACCGATCCGAATTCCGCGGCCAGTTATAGCAGATCAGCACCGCGCTGACCGCGATCGTGTTGACGTCATGACCCTCCGCGACCATGCCGGGATAATCGGCGTGGCTCAGCACCGCGGGCAGGTAATCGGCCTGCAAGGGCTTCGAGAATTGCACCGGCAGAAAGCGCAATCCATTGGACGCGCGCAACTTACCCATGAGGCCGGCCGGCTTGCCCGCGATCAGAATGGTCGCCGCGAGCTGGCCGCTTTTGAGCTTCGCTACGGCGTCGCCCTGCCCCATGTTGACTTCCAGCGGACGAATTCCGAGCCGCCGGAAAATATCGCGGCTGGACAACTGGCTGCCGCTGCCGACGTCGCTGAAATTGACTTTTTTGCCGTCGAGCTGCGCGATCGAGGTGATCCCCGAATCGGCACGCACCACCACGTGCATCTCTTCGTTGAACAGCTTGGCGACATAGTCGATCTTGTCGTCGATGTTGCCGATCTCGTTGCTGGCGCGAAATTCGTCAAGGATGATCGACTGCGTAATGCCGAGATCGATGCCCTTGAGGAAGCGAACGTCGCGGATATTCTGGCCGCCGCCCTTGCCGATCACCGGCAGGATGCGGAAATTGTCCCCGTCATCGAGCACGTCGGACAAATCGTAGGCGATGGACAGATAAGTGGCGTTGGGATTGCCGGAAACGATCGCGATCGTGTTAGCGTTGAGGCGCTCGCCAAGACTCCCGAGGTTGGGTTTATCCGGCATCGGCTCCCTGCCGGAGTGTCCGGCGAAGCTCAATTGTGAGGAAAAGGCTGCGGTCGTCAGAACCGCGGCCAATACGCAAAGCACCTGGAATGGCCCGTTCGGCCACCGCAAGCCCCCCCTCATGTGCTCCCCCAAGCGGCGGACCTACACGTAACGCAACACACACACTTGCGTTGCAGACCCGCAACGTTACGACACTCACCCTCGCCGCGCTTTCACAGTTGCACGCGTTTGATTGCGATACGCGTATCCGGCGCGAACACGCGTTAACGATCGGCAGGCAATGGGGCGGCGATATGATCTCGATTGGGAGATTCGGCGGCGGGCCTGCCGCAATCGGTTGCCTCAATTCGAAATCGTTTGCCCGCTCCGTGAAATTGTGGCGCGGTCTCCGGCGTGTACGTTCTTATGCGTACATGGCATCTGCGTATATCGCATCTGCGTATATGGCATCGGTGCCGATGCTCCGCACTCGATCGCTTGGAGCATGATGCCGAAAAGTGGTTGCCGGTTTCCCGCCTTCGCGAAGCCCGCTTCGGCGGGCGAAGGAAGGTCGGGAAAGATCATGCTCCAACAATAAGCTGGAACGGGATGGCGATTCGAAGAAACGTCATCCCGTTCGAGCGATCGCTGCCGCCAGCGCATGTAGCCGGCGTCCGGGTTTAATCGCGTCGGCGATGCCGCCGTGCCCGGTTGCACGGTACAATTCACCTGCTATATCACTTTCCCGCGCTTACCTGCATTCGTAGGCAGCGAGTGAGCAACAGGAGTGAGAAATGGTCGCGCTGACCTTTCCCGACGGCGCGCGTCGGGAGTATCCCCCCAACACCACCGGCCTCGACGTTGCCAAGGGCATTTCACCGTCGCTCGCCAAGCGCACGGTGGCGATGGCGCTCGACGGCAATCTCGCCGATCTTTCCGATCCGATCGATCACGATGCGAACATCGAATTCCTCACGCGCGACGATCCGCGGGCGCTCGAACTCATCCGTCACGATGCCGCGCACGTACTCGCGGAAGCCGTGCAGACGCTATGGCCCGGCACCCAGGTCACCATCGGGCCGACGATCGAGAACGGCTTTTATTACGATTTTTTTCGCAACCAGCCGTTCACGCCCGAAGATTTCGCGGCAATCGAGAAAAAAATGCGCGAGATCGTCGCGCGCGACAAGCCGTTCACCAAGGAAGTCTGGCCGCGCGAGCAGGCGAAGAAAGTGTTTCGCGACAAGGGCGAACTGTTCAAGGTCGAGCTGGTCGACACCATCCCGGAAGACCAAGAGATAAAGATCTACAAGCAGGGCGATTGGTTCGATCTGTGCCGCGGCCCGCACATGACCTCGACCGGCAAGGTCGGTGGCGCGTTTAAGCTGATGAAGGTCGCCGGCGCCTATTGGCGCGGCGATTCCAATCGCGAAATGCTGTCGCGCATCTACGGCACCGCGTTCGCCAAGCAGGAGGAGCTCGACGCCTACTTGAGGCAGATCGAGGAGGCGGAAAAACGCGACCACAGAAAGCTCGGCCGCGAGATGGACCTTTTTCATTTCCAGGAGGAAGCGCCCGGCTCGGTGTTCTGGCATGCCAAGGGCTGGACGCTGTTTCAGACGCTGGAGAACTACATCCGCCGGCGGCAGTTGCAGGCCGGCTATGCCGAGGTCAATGCGCCGCAGCTCATCGATTCCTCGCTTTGGGTCGCGTCCGGCCACATGGCGACGTTCCGCGACGTGATGTTTCTGGTCGAGCCGAAGGAGGACGACGAGCGCACCTACGTGGTCAAGCCGATGAACTGCCCCGGCCACATCCAAATTTTCAAGAATGGGCTGAAATCGTACCGCGATCTGCCGTTCAAGATCGCCGAGTTCGGCAAGGTGCACCGCTTCGAGCCGTCGGGCGCGCTGCACGGGCTCCTGCGCGTCCGCGCCTTCACCCAGGACGACGCGCACATTTTCATCACCGAGCAGCAGATCGCCGAGGAGGTCCTCAAGGTCAACGATCTGATCCTGTCGATCTATGCGGATTTCGGCTTCGACGACGTGCGCATCAAATTTTCCGACCGGCCGGAAAAGCGCATCGGCGAGGATGCCATCTGGGACAAGGCCGAGGCCGCGTTGATGGCGGCGCTGAAAACCTCGGGCCGGCCGTGGACGCTCAACAAGGGCGAAGGCGCCTTCTATGGCCCGAAGCTCGAATATGTGTTGCGCGATGCCATCGGCCGCGACTGGCAGTGCGGCACGGTGCAGGTCGATCTGAACATGCCGGGCCGGCTCGGCGCATTCTACATCGACGAGCATTCCAACAAGGTGACGCCGGTGATGCTGCATCGCGCCATGTTCGGCTCGCTCGAACGCTTCACCGGCATCATGATCGAGCATTATGCCGGCCATCTGCCGCTTTGGCTCTCGCCGCTGCAGGCGGTGGTCGCCACCATCACCTCGGACGCCGACGATTATGCCCGCGACGCGCTCGCGGCCGCGCAGCGGGCGGGACTGCGCGCCGAGGGCGATTTGCGCAACGAGAAAATCAACTACAAGGTCCGCGAGCATTCTCTGGCGAAGGTTCCGGCGCTGCTCGTCGTCGGCAGGAGGGAAGCCGCCGAGCGCACCGTCTCCATCCGCCGGCTCGGTTCGGAGAAGCAGCAGACGATGCCGCTCGATGCCGCGCTTGCGGCGCTTAGCCAGGATGCGGTGCCGCCGGATTTGCGGGGGATGCAGAAAGGGTCATAAGCTGAATTGCCGGCCCGCAGGAGACCGGCGGCGTTGAGGGCATTGTGATCTCTTTACGCTTGCCCAGCGACCGTGTTATTCAATAAAGCCTCTAAAGCCTCTTCCCTATAGAAACCCGCAGCGCCGCCAGAGAGTACGATGCATCAAGATGTCATCGCAGTTGCAACACGCGATTTGAGGAGGATATCGACATTCTGCCTTATCGCGATTGGCCTCAGCCTCACTATTTTGATTCTCGTACCGTTCTCTCCAACTTATCCTGCTGCAGGTCTGGACCCCTCTTGGAGATATGCGCTTAACACCGCTGTCGCCAATCACCTGCGTTTTGGCAAGGACATAATCTTCACGTTTGGCCCCCTCGCATCGGTTTACACGCGGCTATACAGTCCGCAGACCGACATGCTCATGATGTTCGCTTCACTCGTGATAGTGAGCGCGCTACTGAGCGGCTTGCTCCTCGTTGCGAATGCCGCGCGTCGTCCATGGCTTATCCTTTTTCCGCTCGCCATCAGCCAGTTCGTTCTGTTAGACTCTATTTTTATCACTTTGCCGGTTCTGATGGTCTACACATGCGAGAGTGGGCGTGAACAGCATCGCGGGAAAAGCACGGTTGCTTTTCTCTTGGCGGCCGCCTGTGGACTCCTTGTCTTGATCAAGGGAAGCACGACGCTTCCAGTTGTCTTCTGCACTTTTCTGTCAGCGCTTGCGCTGTGGCAGGTGTCACGACACGACGCAATCGCTCTTGCTGCGATAGCGATCGGATCAATGATGCTCGCCTGGGTTTATTCGGGCCAAGCTTTGAGCGGCCTGCCCGCCTATTTCACCAGCCAAGAACTAATCATATCCGGATATTCCAATGGAATGTCAGTGAATGGCAGGCTCATCGAGCCCTTCGTTTATGTGCTCATTATGGGTCTCTTGATACGAATAACGCTTCTGCCGTCGGCAGCTACGACTTGGCGCATCGCGTTGGCGCTCACTGTCGCACTGTTTATCTGCTTTAAAGCCGGGTTCACCCGGCACGACGGCCACGCAATCATCGCCGGAACTGCTCTTTTCCTCATCGGTTACCTGACATTCCTGCGCAACAACACATCGTCCGCAACGCTGGCGCTGGCGCTAGGTTTGTTCGGATGGCTGTTCATCGCTGGGCGAGATGTGGATTGGCATCCGAGCGCGATTTTAGATCGCACGGTCGGTCAACTTTCACGATCTGCGATCGCAATCGGGTACCGTATCGCCAATCCGGGTCTGTTCGAAAAGCAGTTTAACGAAGCAGTAACAAGCATAAGACGGACTCATACACTTCCAGCTTATTCCGGCACGACGGATTTATATCCGGCCGACCTCTCCGCTCTCATTGCCAGCGGCAGCAACTGGTCTCCTCGCCCGGTATTTCAAAGCTATACCGCCTACACCCCTGCGCTGTTGTCTCTCAATCGGGAGCATCTCATCAAATCGCCGCCTTCCAGAATATACTTCAACGTTGCACCAATCGATGGCCGCTATCCTTCTCTGGAAGACGATTTAAGCTGGCCTCTGTTGCTGTCAGATTACGAACCCGTCGCATTCGATGGTGACTACGCAGTTCTGCAAAGGCGCGATTTGCCCAAACCAATCGGTATCAACGAGCCGATACTTGCCGGAACGCGGATGCTGGGAACGCAGGTAGAAATACCCGATCACACTGGGCCGATCTGGGCTGAAATAGACGTGAAGCCGACCCTCTTGGGTAGGCTGGTTTCCGCTGCTTACAAGAACCCTCTCCTTATGATCATTCTGAAATACGACGATGGCTCGACGCGTACTTATCGATTCATTGCGGGCCTCGGCAAAGCTGGCTTTCTGCTATCGCCCACGGTGCAAAGCGGACGAGATTTTGTCGCGCTCCAATCGACACGTTTCAACGCGATCTTTGCCGACAAATTTCCAGTTGGGTTCGAAATCTCTGGACATAGCGGTACGAGATTTCTTTGGAGCAAATCGTTTAGCATCAAGCTATACACCATGAGCCTTGCAGCAGACCCGCGCGTCGACGGCATATTATCTCGTTAGCGCGACCGGCTGGCAAGCGTTCTGCTGGCAGGAGATCGGAGCTGTCACAAAAGCTAACGCGCCCGCTGCGGCGCTTTCAAAGTCACCGTTGCGGCCGGCCGCCGCAGATAGGTCGTGGCAAACGCATAGAGGTACCAGCGCAAGTAGTCCGGCAGCCAGCTGACCACGCGGAAGCGGCTTGTGCCGTGCGCGCGTTCGAACCATTGCGCCGGGACTTCTCCGATGCGCCAGCCCAGTCGGTGGCATTTCACCAGAAGTTCGATGCTATAGCTGAAGCCGCGATCCGATTCGACCGCGATCTCGTCCATGATCCGCCGTGAAAACAAACGGAAACCGTTGCTGGCATCCCGCGCCGGCAGGCGGGCGAAGTAACGGAGCGTAAAATTGCCGGCCCGCACCAGGACCGCCTTGAGCCAGGGGCAGCCGACCATGCCGCCGCCCGGCATGAAGCGGCTGGCGCACACTATATCGCAGCCCGATTCGGCGCGCGCCACCATGGCGTCGAGAATGCCTGCGTTGTAGTCGTCGTCCGCAGGCAATACGATGGCGAACGGCGCCGCGCTCGCGGCAAATCCCGTCAGCACCGCGCCGTGGGCGCCGCGCCCGCGGTTGCGCACGAACTCGATCGAGAGCGCGGCGATTGCATCGCGATTATTCCGGATTGCCGTCAGCGTGTCGTCATCCTCGCGATCGTAACAGATCAGCACGCGCAGCGGCGTCTTCACCTCGTGCAATAGCGATTGCAGTGTCGGCAAGATATTGGCGCCCTCGTTGTACACCGGGATGATGATGTCGAGGCGCGGCGGCGCGGCCGGAATCATCGGATGACGTTGGCGCCTTGGAGATGCCCCCACACATCGAACACGGGCTTGCCCTTGAAGTCGGCCGCCCGATATGCGGCGTGCGGGGCGCACAGGATCAAGAGATCGCTTTTGGCGATCACTTCGTCGAGCGGCAGCAGCTCCGGGTCCGTGGTCACCAGGGTGTCCGTAGTTAAGACCGCGCGCGTCTGCGCGCTCAGGACCTTCTTGAACTTGTAGCTCAGCGAGGCGCGGATATCGTCGCTTTCGGCTTTGAATGCCATGCCGAGCAGGCCGACAGTCATATTGGCGAGGTCGTAGCGACGCTTGAGGTCGTCGACGACGTGCAGCACCAGCCCCTCGTTGATCATCAAAGCGGCATGGCCGAGGCCGAACTGGTTGCGGGCGAAGGCGTTGAGCTGCATCGTGTCCTTGACCAGACAGGGACCGGCGGCGAAGCCTGGCCGAGGCATTGACTTCAGACGCGGATAGTTGTGCTTCATCGCCGCCAGCACGCGCTGATAATCGACGCCGGCCGATTTGGCGACCAGATAAAACTCGTTGGAGGCGGCAAATTCGATATAGCGATAGGCGTTGCTGAACAGTTTGGCGAATTCGGCCTCGATCGGCGAAACCACGATCACTTCCGGCGCTACGCGCTCGAACAATTTTGCCGCTTCGCGCTCCGCCTCTGGCGTGGTGCCGCTGACGATCTGCGGCAGTTCGCGCAGCTCTTTCAACCCGACGCCCTGAACGATCCGTTCCGGGCAGAATGCCACCAACAGATCGCGGCCTTGCGCCCGCAGGTAGGACGCCAGCCAATCGGTAGTCCCCGGAAATACCGTCGAGCGCAGCGCGACGAGCTGGCCGTCGGCAAGAAATGGCAAGACGGCGTCAATGCAGTCTTGCACCACCTTGCGGACCGGATTGAGGAATTCGTCGATCGGCGTACCGATGGTAATGATCACGGGTCCGCCGGTCGAGATGCAGTCGGGCGAGTACGTGAAAACCAGACGCTTATCGAGCAGCGCTTTTTCCAACACTGCTTGCGCGCCGTATTCGACGAAAGGCAGGCGACCCGCCTGGAGCATGTCGAGGCTTGCTTTGTTGAGATCGTTGACATTGACCCGAAGGCCGGCTTCGGCCAGCGCTAGCACGAGTGGAACGCCGACGTGGCCCGCGCCACCGACGACCGTAACGTCCACGTTTTCGGCCATGGCGGGGGGCTCGAGCGTCGCGATCTCGAGGGGAATAGTCATGTCAACTCCATAACATGGCGAAGTGCGGTCGGCGGATAAGAATGGCTCTATAAAGATCGCGGTGTCGGCAGTGGCGTGATCAGCTGTCCGCGGAACCCCTTGGCCCTAAGCTTCGGAGCGAGCTCATCGGCGATGTGCCAGGAAAAGATCACCGCGCAATCGGGCTGGTCGGAAAAAAGCCGCGCCTCGTCCACCACCGGGATCCGGGTGCCAGGCATGAATTTTCCGATCTTCAATGAGCCGGGGATTTCGCAGACATAGTCGATGATGCCTTCGTCGAGGCCGACATAATTGACCAGCGTGCTCGCCCGCGATGGCGCACTGATGCCGGCGATGCGCGCTCCCTTTTCCTTGAGGTCGCGCAGCATCGAAAGCAGGCGCAGCTTCGAGAGCACGACGTCGCGCCGGAAGGACCCTAGGCGCTTGACCATGGCCTCGCCGCGCGGCTCCGCGGAAACCATGCGCGATACGCTGTCCTGCACCGTATGCGTGCCGCGCTTCGCGGCGTAAACGCGGATCGAGCCGCCATGGCTCGGGATCGGCCGCGCATGGAACACTTCGAGGTCGTGCATTTCGAGCAGATGCTTGAGGCTCGTCAGCGAATAGTAGCGCAAATGCTCGTGATAGACAGTGTCGTATTGCAGCGTATCGAGGAGGCCGATGAGGTAATGCGATTCGGAAATGAACGCACCGCCGGGCTTGAGCATCTCAATGATGGCGTCCACGATCGCGTGCACGTCCTCGATGTGGGCGAAGCAGTTTGCCGCGGTGACGACGCTGGCCGGCCCATGCGCGCGCTTGACCTCGCGCGCGACCGCGAGGTCGAAATAGCGCTTGATGGTCGGGATGCCGCGCGCTTTGGCGATGTCACCAACATCGGTCGGCTCGATACCGAGCACCCGGTGGCCGCCGTTCTTGAAGTTTGCCAATAGCGTGCCGTCATTGGAGCCGACGTCGACCACCAAATCGTCTTTGCCGAGGTCGAGCATGGCGGCGGATTCGCGGTGGAGGTCGGCGAAATTGTCGCGCAGCAGTTTGGTCGTGCCGCTGGTGTAGGGATAATCCGGCGGGAAGATAATGGCCGGATCGACCGCCAGGCCGAGCTGAACCAGGTCGCAGTTGCGGCAGTGCATCAGGTTGGTCGGGAACCAAGACTGCTGCCGCGGCACTTCCCCGATCGGCACCATTTGGTTGACCGGCGGCATGTAGCCGAGCGAGAGCACGTCATCGAGCAGGGCGTGGCCGCAGACCTGACAGCATTCGATCGGAACGCTGCCACCGCTGCGAGCGGCGCGTGCGACTTTGATGGGAGGCAAAAGGATCGGTCTCCGTCGGCGCAAATCCGGTCAAGCTTCCGGCGCCAGATTGGCGTTGCGCCAGTACCAATCGAGCGTGGGCTCAAGGCCTTCGTCGAGCGGCACGCGTGGCTTATAGCCCAGCCGCGCGAGCTTTGAAATATCCGGGCACCGTCTCGGCGTTCCGCCCGCCGCGGGCGGGCCGGCGACGAGCTCGATTTCGCGGCCGGCGGCGCTAGCGACGCGACGCGCCAAGTCGGCAATGGTCACTTCCTCCATAGTGCCGACGTGATAGATGCCCAAAGGCTCGCCTTTCTCGCGCATCACCATGACGCCGGCGACGAGATCGTCGATGAAGCAGAAGCTGCGGGTTTCTTCGCCGGTGCCCTGAATTTCAAAACGCAGCCGGCCGGAAGGCCGACCGACGCGAAGCGCGTGCATGCGCAGCGCGAATTGCGGGATCACATGCTCGAATCCCATATCCGGACCGTAGACATTGTGCGGGCGAAAGATCAGCACGCGCTCAATAAATTTGCGGCCGAAATTGATCGCCATGATCTCGCTGATGAGCTTGCCGGCGCCATACGAATAGCGCGGGTTGAGCGGATCGGGCACGATGAGCGGCGCGCTTTCGTCGGTCGGAATCTTGGCCGGCGTCTGATAGACCTCAGAGCTCGATGCCAGGAGCAAAGTGCCGATCCCGTGCTCGCGGCAGGCGTCGATCACGCTGGTTATCCCGCGTACGGCCACGTCGAGCACAATTTCCGGCGCCTTGTAAAATAATTCTGTGCCGTTGACGAAGGCGAGATGATGCAGCTCGTCCATGCCCTTCGCGGCAACGGCAACCGCTTCCGCATCACGAATGTCGCCAACAATAAATTCGATGTCTGCGGCGACATCCGTAAGACGCCGCGGACTGCCGCGTGAATTATCGTCGAGCACCCGCACCCGGTTACCGGCGCGGACGAGCGCTTTCACCAGGCTGCAGCCGATGAACCCGCTGCCACCGGTGACCAGGATGTTGGCACCGCTCACGTGCCCATCTCCTCGCCGCTCGGCTGGCGGGTCACCTCAATCGCCCGACCCTCCCGATGCGAGCGTTGCGCCGCGTCGATGAGTTGCTGGACGCGGTAGCCTTCGGCAAAGCCGGGCTTAGCCGGAGCGCCGGTTTCGATCGCATCGAGAAAGCGCTTGGCCAGCCGCGACACCGGCGCAATGCGCCCGTCGGGATATTGAGCGTCGGCCGGGTCGTCGACCGGGATACGCGCCAGCGCCGCCGCCGGGCGCTTGCCATGCAGCAATTCGAAGCCGCGCATGTAGTCGGCGCTTATGTTGTCCAGCACCAGGGTGCCGTCTTCACCGTAGAACTCAAGGCGGTGGCCGCTGCCCAGATAAGAGGCGCAGCTTATGGACAGGCTCGCCAGCTGCCCCGCCGCAAACTCGGTCGCCATCGCCACGCTGGTCTGCAGTTCATCGGCGCCCGGCAAGCCGGATAGCCGCGCACTGAGCCGCGCGATCGGGCCGCAGAACCATTCGAGATAATGGAAACAATGACTAACGAAATTGCCGAGCACGCCGCCGCCGTCGTCGCTGACGGTTTTCCAGTTGCGCATGCGCGCCTGGATGGCGCGGTTCTCCACGTGCCAATGCACCGCGAGATGACGCAACTTGCCGATGGCGCCGTCATCCAGCATGGCTTTGGCGCGTTGCCAGCTTATGATCTGGTGAAAATTGAAATCGATCATGGCCGGCAGCCGGCTCAGCCGCGCTTTTCCCAGCATCGCGCCAGCGTCCGCAAGCGTGCTCGCCATGGGCTTTTCGGCGAAAACCGGTTTGCCGAGTTCGAGCGCGCGCACGGCGATCTGCGCCTGCAGGGCTGGCATGGTGGCGATGGCGACCGCTTGGACGGCGGGGTCATCGACCAGCGCGCGCCAATCGCCGTACGCTTTCGGCACATTGGCGCCGCGGGCAATTTCGGCCGCGCGTGCGGCATCGCTCCCGGCAAGCGCGATCACCTCGCAACGCGCATCGGCGCGGAACGCAGGCAACTGCACCTTGTGCCCGTAATTGCAGCCGACGACGCCCAAGCGGATCACGGTCGCCTACGAAAAAACGCGGTTTTCCTCATGGCGCGTGCTCCGGATGAATTTGAGATAATTTGGCCGGCTAGACAAGGGGCGATCCGGACAAGCGGTTCGGCATCAGCCGAGTGAGCGTGAGCGGCGATTGAGGCGCATCGCTGTGACCAGAAACCGATCCGGCTCATTCGCTCTTTTGCGCCCCCTGGAAAGCGCCAAGGTCGATATAGCCGTGCAAGCCCGCGAGCAGCAGCGCACCGATATGCAGCTGCAGGACAAACTCGCGGGCTTGGATGAGCTCGGCGAGCGCCGCCGGACCGACCAGTTTGAGCGCGATTCCTGGCTCGATCGTCCCGGTCTCGGCGACAGAGCCGACTGCGACGAAAAACGAATGCAGCCGGTTGGAGAGCCGCGCCGTGCACGGGGCATATGTGCCAAGCGGATGCACGACGCGGGCGGCAAAGCCCGTCTCCTCCATAAGTTCGCGGCGGCAGCACGCGACCGCGTCCTCGCCCGGATCTACAATGCCGGCAGGCAATTCCCAAGTGAAGCTCTCCAACGCGGGGCGGTATTGCCGGACGATGGGAATGCGACCATCGGGCAGCGCGGCGACGATGGCGATGTAATCCTGCTGGCCGACCGCGTGATAGAGTTGCGGCTCGGCACCAGGCGCGAACTCGACTTCCCGCTCGATGATCGCCAGCCACGGCGATACGCGCGTGGTGCGGCGGGCTTTGATCTTCGGCCAGTCCTCGGTCATGCCGTTTTCCGTCCGGCTGCATGCGCTGACGATGATCTTGAACCGTCGGATCGCGGCGTCAAAGGCCGAAGCCAGGATGCGCTCATTCTCATCCGAAAGACCGTAAGGATAGCTATGGAAACGACTTATGCGCCGCTCATAGCGGCCCCTGCGATGATCGGATCGCAGTCCGACGCCGTCAATCGCATCAATTCGACATCCTCGCAATCGCCGCTTACGAGCTTGTATCTCCGATGAACGTCATACCGCTTGGCAAAAGGGACTCACTTCGCCAGCAGCTCGACCTCGCCGTCGACGCCGTTGATGACCTTGAAATTGCGCTGATAGGCGTGGCCTTCGTTGCGCGCAATCAGGTGATAGTCGCCCTCGGCGAGCACCATGCGGGGGAATGCGCCGATCGATTCCTTGATCACGTCGCCGTCCGGCGTCGACACCGTCCATTGCGTATTGGCCAGCGCCTCGCCGCCGCTCTCGTTGACCAGCTTGAGCGTGATGACCGCGGCCCGATGGGTCACCACGATATCGGTGAGCTTACCCGCCTCCACCTGCACGTCCGAGCGCACCACCGAATTGACGTCGCCGTAGGTCGAGACGATGTAATAGGTGCCTTCGGGAAGCAGAACGACGTCGCCGGTCATCACGTTCTGCGCGATCGGCCGGCGCTCGGCGGTATCGAACTGGCTGCCCGGGTAGATATCGAAGGCGATTTGGCCGGTCGGGATGCGCACGTCGTTCACCCGGCCCTGCAGGCGCACGCCGCCGGCCGCAATATCGAAAACCTCGCGCACCGTGTCGGCGCGCAACCGCACGGCCTTGGCCGCGCTGGCGAGCCCAAAGCTCGCATGCACGACGTAATCGCCGGGCGGCAGGACGAATGTCGGCGTCGCCGCCCGATCCTCCTTCACCAAACGGAACATGCCGTTGACATCGGGGTTGGCGGCATAGACGCGCCAGATCAGGCCGCCGCCGATCAGCGGCGCGTCGGGGCCGTAGCGCGCAGCGACCACGAGCGCCACGCGTCCGGCCGGAACGACAGGAGCATTTTGGGCGAACGGCGGCGCCGATGGGCGCGCCAACGGCGCGGGAAATACAATGCTGGCGCCCGGCGATCCGGGCCCCGGGGCAAGTTGCGCCGGGGCTATGGCTTGCGGCGCCATCAGGCTCTGCGTCTGCGCAAAACCATGGATCGGCGCAAAAAATACGATCGGCAAAGCCGCCGCGACCGCGCAGCGCCAAAACCTGCCTAGGCCCCACCCTGACATGCCGGCTTTTTTCGAGATCAATCGCGGCAATTTCAAGCCGCGCCGCGAGTTTCTCGGGCTGCGGCACGATGTACATCGGCTTGCCAAGCATTAAATCGTTGACCGAGGCCAATTTTGGAAAAAGTCGTGTTGGAGCAAAATATTGGACGCTGTTCTGATTCCTCAGAATTGGGCGGCGGCCGGCCGCCCGGCGCTTTCACCATATTCCACCTTGCGGCTTGTTGCCGTCCTCTGAGCGGCCGATCATGCGTGCCGTGCAGGCCCGCGAGCGGAGCCGTATCGCATTGGATGCGTTCTTTCGGCGTGCAAGGACCGAGAATCAGGTGACTATGATCGACCTCGCAACCCCGCCCGTTCACCCGGGCCGCGGACTTCCCTTGATCGGACTGGTGCTCGGCAGCGGCGCGGCCCGCGGCTTCGCCCATATCGGCGTGCTTCAGGCGCTCATCGCCCAAGGAATTATTCCCGACATCGTCATCGGAACGTCGATGGGCGCCTTGGTCGGCGGCTGCTATGCCACCAATCGGCTCGACGCGCTGGAGAGCTGGTCGCGCTCGCTGACGAAGCGGCGCATCATCGGCTATCTCGACGTGCGCTTCGGCGGCTCCGGCCTGATCGGCGGCGGACGGCTGGCGAGCCGGCTGCACGACTCGATCGGCGCGACCTTGATCGAGGACCTGCCGATGCGGTTTGCGGCAATCGCGACCGAAGTCGGCACCGGCCACGAAGTCTGGCTGACGCGCGGCTCGCTGTCGCTGGCGCTGCGCGCCTCTTATGCGCTGCCCGGAGTCTTTCCGCCGGTTCATATCGGCCGGCGCTGGCTGGTTGATGGAGCGCTGGTCAATCCGGTGCCGGTCTCGGCGGCGCGCGCGTTTGGCGCGCGCGTTGTCATTGCGGTCAATCTCGATGCCGACCGCTTCGGCCGCGGCGCCACCATCGCCAGCCATGGCGCCGATCCAGGCGACGCGCATCCCGTTGCACCGCCCGGGGCGACGCGCAACGGCTTTGCCCGCCTCCGCAGCATGTTCGGCGCCGAGCGCGCGCTCAAGCGCGAATTGATCGCCGGCACGGCGCGGCCGAGTTTTTCCACGGTGATGATCGAATCGTTCAATATCATGCAGGACCGTCTCACTCGCATGAGGCTTGCCGGCGATCCGCCAGATGTGCACATCACGCCGCGCATCGGCCATATCGGCTGGCTCGATTTCCATCGTGCCGCGGAGGCCATCGCGGTGGGCCGCGCGGCTGCCGAAAAAGCGCTCGATTCGATTACGGAAACTATCGCCGAATTGCGGTAAGCGCCGCAGCGCGCGCGGCGCCGCCGTCGATCCTGCAGATTGCTACGCGGTCAGAATGTAATCGCGCATTGCCGCCGATTCGCGCTCCATCTCCTGCAGCCGGTGCTTGACCACATCGCCGATCGATATAATCCCAACCAAACGGCCCTGATCGACGACCGGCACGTGGCGGAATTTGCCGTCCGTCATGCGCTCCATGATGTTGCCGATCGTCTCGCTCTCGTTGCAGGTCTCGACTTTGCGCGTCATCGTTTGGCTCACCGGCTGTTCGAGCGCGGCAGCGCCGCGGGCAGCGAGCGCCTGCACGATGTCGCGCTCCGAGATGATGCCGACGAGGCGGTGGTCGGCGCCGAGAATGAGCGTAGCGCCGATGCGCTTCTCGGCGAGAAGCTTGGCGGCGGCGGCGAGACTGGCGCCGGGTTCGATGGTGACGACCTCGCGGCCCTTCTCCGCGAGGATGGTGCTGACGGTCATCGTAGCCTCCCTTCCTTCACCGAGTTGCCCACCGGCAGGCCGGCTGGCGGCGGTGGAGGCATTGTCTTTAATGTTCTGCGTCGGCGCCGAGTTCCATGCGGCGAGCCTGCGCCGATTTTTGCAGCGCAACATTGAACCGAACGGCGGGATTGACCCGGAAGATTGCGCCGACTCCACTGAAATTTTCTCCGATCAATGCGGCAGGTTCGTGAAAACCGTTGCCGCACTTGTCAGCGTCAGGCGCTCGGCTCGGTATCGAGTTCGCCGCGTGGCACGACCGGGTCGAAGGCGGTGAACAGCAGCAATCCGGCGAGAAAACCGCCGATATGCGCCTGCCACGCCAACTGCTGCCCTGGCTCGGTGCCGAACGATAAGGCGCCTAGTCCGAACAGCGCATTAAGTCCCATCCACACCGCGAGGAACAAAAGGAAGCGAACATCGCGAATCGTCGCCAGAAGCGGCACGGCCGGCACGCCGTAAGCCTCGCCGTTGCCGGCGCCGTCTCGCCAGGTTTCCAGCGGGCCGTGCTCTTGAAAAATAAACCGCATGGCCGCAGCCATCGCTCCGGAAATTGCCGCCGAAGCGCCGATCATCGGCACCTCCGCTCCGGGATTGCTGACGAGTTGCGCGAGCGCCCCCGCAGCCGCCGTAACCAGCATGAACAGCACATAACGCCAGGCGCCAAAGCGGCGGGCGAGCGCAGTGCCGAACGGTATGAGCCAGGCGAGATTAAGCCCGATGTGGAGGAGATCGGCGTGCAGAAATGCATAGGTGAAAAACGTCCACAGATCGGCGCCGAAGCCGCCGGGAAACGCGCCCTGGACGAGCGGATCGGTGCTATAGCGCGCCGGGATGAAGGCAAAGGCGAGCAGGAATTGGATGTCCTCGGCCTCGTTCAACGCCAACATGCGGAATGCGTGCACGCCCACGAGCACCGCCACGGTCGCGACGATGACCGGCGGCACGTTGAACATCGGCTCTCGGGATTTGGAGTTCGAACTCTGCGTCACCGGCTGCACCTGCGTGCCGCCGAGATAGGCTGCGTGAGCTGCAACGGCAAGCGGCACCGCTTCGTCATGCGACGCCGTAGCAAAACAAAAGGGAGGGCCGGAATCCTCCCTTTTGCACCCCGTGCGGGGGTTGCATGCCCGGCATCGGCGATGTTCGCGCCGAAGGCGTCCGGGCACATTCCCTCGCCTCCCTTTATCTGGATGACACTCGCCGCACCGTTGGCGGTCCATAGACGAACATTCGGCCAGCCTACGCGGCCTTTCGGGGACGGCAAACGTCAACGTTTGGTTAAGATTAATTCGCCGTTATCGCGCCGCCCTGGCGAAAAGATACTGGACCGGCACGCAGCCTGCTCCCTCCCACGCAAACAAGCCGAACAGCCGAAGCGTGTCCCGAACAGGGACAGTTTTTGGCTCAACGGCGCGTGCGGGAGCAGGCGTTTCATGAAACACGCAGCGAGTCGTGAGCTTTACGCGTATTGGCAGGAACTGCGCGGCCGGCGCCCGGCGCCGGAGCGCGCCGAGATAGAGCCCGGCGCAATCCGGCAGATTCTCAGCGAGGCCTTTATCCTCGCGCTCGATCATACCGCCAGCTACCCGTTTCGGCTTGCCGGCACGCGTGTATGCGCGCTGTTCGGCCGCGAACTGAAAGGCGAATCCTTTGTCCGCCTGTGGGACGAAGCGAGCCGGCCAACGATCCTCGATCTGCTCGCCATTCTCGCCCACGAATGGGTGGGCACGGTTGCCGGAGTGACGGCACATAATGCCGCCGGCGAATTGGTGGAGCTCGAACTTCTGCTGCTTCCGCTCAGCGCCAGCCGGCCGAGCCTGCAACGCACCATTGGCGTGCTGGCGCCGCTGAAGACACCGCAATGGATTGGGCTAAGTCCGGTCGGCGCTTTGACTCTCGGCAGCCGCCGGCACATCGGCGCCGCGGTGGAGAAACGGCTGCTGCCGCGTTTTTTCACCCCGCGCAGCCGGCGCGGCTTCGTCGTTTACAACGGCGGGCGTTCATAACTGCGCTTCGCGCGCCGTTGCGTGCGTCTGTCTGCATGCCGGCTAACGAGCCGTTAACACGCCGCGCCTAGGCTTGCGTCGCAACGGTGGCAGGCAAATAGAACCGCATGGCGCTGGCCGAACGAATACCGAGTGTGCGGGCGCTGAGCGAGGAACGCCGCCGCTTTCAGCGTGTACGCGTCAATCTGCTCGGCCGCTACATGCTGGCCGACCGGCGCGAATTTCCCTGCCAGGTGGTGAACATGTCTCCCGGCGGCATGGCGCTGATCGCGCCGGTCGCCGGCGCCCCCGGCGAGCGCATTATCGCCTATGTGGATCACCTCGGCCGGCTCGAAGGCCGCGTCGCGCGGACGTTTCCGAACGGCTTTGCCATGACGATTTCGGCAACGGCGCGCAAGCGCGACAAGCTCGCCGCCCAGCTGACTTGGCTTGCCAACCGCCAAATCCTCGACCTGCCGGAAGACCGCCGCCACGGCCGTATCGTGCCGCGCAACCCGGTCGCCCGGCTGATCATGCCGAACGGCGTCAACCTCACCTGCCGCATCATCGACGTGTCGCAATCGGGCGCCGGCATCGCGACCGATCAACGGCCGCCGATCGGCGCGCTGGTGACGCTCGGCAAGGTGCAGGGTCGCGTGGTGCGCCATCTCGAGGACGGCTTCGCCGTCGAGTTCACCCGGCTGCAGCATCCGGACTTCTTGGAAGAGAACGTTACCGGCGGCTGACATCGTCGGTCGGGTCGTGGTTCAGGGCTGACGGCGGCTCTTCGGCAATCGTCGGCACGTCAGGCGCGCCCGCTTTCGGCCCCGTATCGTAGCGTCCAATGTGTTGCAGCGCGGTGCGCAGCCGCCCCCCTGCCCGCTCGAGCACGCTCGCGGCATCGTCGGGGTTGCAGCCGTGCAACAGGAGGACGGCGAGCTTGACGCTGCCATTGGCGCGGCGCAGCGCATCGGCGACGTCTTCGCCGGTGCGGCCGGTCAGCCGGCGCAAAATGTGCTCGCTGCGCCGCACGAGCTTGGCATTGATCGCCTGCACATCGACCATCAGCCCTTCGTGCACGCGGCCCAGGCGAATCATGACCAGCGAGGACAAAAGATTGAGCGTGACGCGCTGAGCGGTGCCAGCCTTCATCCGAGTCGAGCCGGCGATCGGTTCAGGACCGGTATCGAGCGGGATGGCGCAATCGGCTTCTTGCAAAATCGGCGTGTTGCGATTGTTGGCGATGCCGATCGTCAGCGCGCCGCACCGTTTCGCCTCGCGCAGGCAGGCGAGCGTGAATGGCGTGGTTCCGCTGGCGGCAACGGCGATCACGACGTCGGGCGACATAATCCTGTGCTGCTGGATCAGTCGGAGCGCCTGACCGGTTTCGTCCTCGGCGCCCTCGGCGGATCGCAATAAAGCCTCCTTGCCGCCCGCCATTAGCAGCAACAGCCGGTCCGGCGGCCAATTGAACGTCGGAACAAGTTCGGCGCCGTCCTGCACGGCAAGTCGGCCGGAAGTGCCCGCTCCGACATAGATCAGCCGGCCGCCATCACGCAGGCGCGATTCGGTGGAACGGGCCGCTTGCTCGATGGGGCCAAGTACGGCGCGCACGGCCGCAACAGCCGCCATTTGGCCTTCGATCATGGCATCGAGGATATCGGAGGGCTCCCACAGCTCGATATCCGAATAGCGGGGACTGGCGCGTTCGGTGTCCATGGCGTTACGAGGACCCCATCAAGGTGCGGCAAATGCCGTCTGCGCCCCGCAGCCCCTCAACGCAAACTATTTTCACCCTATTTTGTTCTTAACTGAAGCGGCGGCATCTGCGGCAATAGGAACCGGACTGTGAATTCCGAGGTCCTCCTGCTCGGCATCGACGGCGGCGGCACGAATTGCCGGGCGCGGCTTACCGCGTTCTCGGGCAAGGTGCTCGGCGAATCCGTGACCGGCCCGGCGAATCTCCGGCTCGGGCCTGAGCAAGGCTTTGCCGCAGTCGTCGAGGCCGCAACGCTTTGCCTCGAGCATACCGGCCTGCCGCGCAAGCATCTGGCGCGAATCGTCGCCTGCCTCGCTTTGGCCGGTGCCAGCGAGCCGTCGCATCTCGCGGCGGCGCAAGCCTATAAGCATCCGTTCCAGGGTTCTTGGCGATGATGCGGTTCGGCGCCGGGCTGGCGGTTGAGTTACTGGAGGCGCCCGAAGCCGTACGCCGGCAGGCATATAGTCTCGAAAGCCCGCTCGCAGCCCTCATCGCGCGGCTCGTTCGCCGGGCGCCCGACGTGGTGGTCACATGCGCGCGAGGCAGTTCCGCTCACGCGGCGACATTTGCCAAGCATCTGATCGAGCGTCATCTCGGCATTCCCGTTGCCGCGGCGGCGCCCAATATCGCCACCATCTATCGCCGTAGGCTGCGCCTGAAAGATCAGCTGTTCCTCGCTGTCTCGCAGTCGGGTGTGAGCGACGATCTGGTCGAGGCGACGATCATGGCGCGGACCGCCGGCGCGCTGACGGCGGCCCTTGTCAACGATCCTGAAAGTCCGCTGGCATCGGCGTGCGAAATTATTCTGCCGATGACGGCAGGGTCCGAGCTGAGCGTGGCCGCGACCAAGACGTTCGTCGCTTCGCTCGCCGCCCTGCTGCGAATGACGGCGCTGTGGACGGGCGATGATGCGGTGGCGCATTCCTGCGATCGATTGCCGGAGCGCCTGGCGCACGCCGCAGAGCTTGACTGGACCGAGGCGCTGCGCCCGCTTGCGAGCGCAAGTAGCCTGGTCGCCATCGGCCGCGGTCCGACCCTTGCCATCGCCCGGGAGGCCGCGCTGAAGTTGAAGGAGACTTGTGCATTGCACGCCGAGGCGTTCAGCAGCGCCGAATTTCGCCACGGTCCCATCGCTTTGGTGTCGAGCACGTATCCCGTCATGATATTCCCGCCGACCGACGAATCCGCGGCGGGAATGTCCGGCCTCGTTGCCGACCTGAGGCGCAAGGGCGCCTGCGTACTCCTCGCCGGAGCCGGCGGCACGGAAAAAAACAAACGCAAGGAAGCGGGCCGCCTGCCGGCGCTTGCGCCGGAGCAGGCTGAGGCCGACGCGATCTGCCTCATCCAAACTTTTTACGCGTTCCTCGTCCGTCTTGCCGAGCGGCGCGGCACCGACATCGATTCCCCGGCTCACCTGCAGAAAGTTACGCGCACCCGATGAGCGCGTCCATGCACGCCGTCGCCGCCCCCCGGCTCTTCGACGGCATGACCGTGCGCAACGACACGGCCGTGTTGATCGACGGCGCGCGGATTGCCGCGGTTGTTGCACGTGCGGAAGTACCGGCGGCGGTTCCAGTTCACGAACTGCCCGAAGACGCGTGGCTGGCGCCCGGCTTCATCGACATCCAGGTGAACGGCGGCGGCGATGTGCTGTTCAACGACGAACCGACGCCGGACGGCATGCGCGCGATCGTCGCTGCGCATCGAAAATCGGGAACGACTGCGCTGCTGCCGACGCTGATCAGCGACACAGCGGAAAAAACGACGGCTGCCCTTGCTGCGGTTGATGCCGTGATCGGAGCCGAGCCGGGCGTGCTCGGCATTCATCTGGAGGGTCCCTTTCTGTCGCCCGAGAAGGCTGGAATCCACGATCGGCGCGCGTTGCGACAGCCGACAGCGGACGATCTTGCAATGATCGCGGCACGGCGCCAAGGGGTGAGGCTTGTCACCTTGGCGCCGGAAGAAGTGCCGGAGCATTTCATCAAAAAACTCACCGCCGCCGGCGTGCGCGTTGCGCTCGGCCATTCGATGGCAACCTACGCGCAAACGACAGCGGCGATGGCGCAGGGGCTCATCGGCTTCACGCATTTGTTCAACGCCATGCGGCCGCTCGACTCGCGAGAGCCGGGGCCGATCGCAGCGGCGCTGGAATCGCCGCACGCCTGGTACGGATTGATCGCCGACGGCATCCATGTCGCCCCCGCCATGCTGCGGCTCGCTTTGCGCGGCGCCGGCCATCCAATTCTGGTGAGCGATGCGATGCCGCCGGTCGGCGGGGTGCGCCCGTCGTTCACGCTCAACGGCGAGACGATTTTCGTGGGCGACGGCCGCTGCGCGCGAGACGACGGCACCCTCGCCGGCGCCTGCCTCGATCTGGCAAATGCGGTGCGCAATTGCGTGCGCTTGCTGGATGTTCCGCTTGCCGATGCGCTGCGGTTCGCGTCCACGCATCCGGCGCAGTTTCTCGGCCTCGGCGACATGCTCGGCAAACTCGCGCCAGGCTTCCGCGCCGACATGGTGGCGCTCGACGGATCAAGCCTCGAGGTTCTCGAAACTTGGGTGGCCGGCGCGGCCATAAACACGATGCCTCGCCGTTTCCGCTCGCTTTAACCTTCCTTATCCTCGACCGATCGGGAGTGCGACGAATCTCGTTCCCTCCGCGGTCGGCCTGAATCTCGATTGCGCCTTGTCGCTCAATTCGACGACAAGGTCGCCGCCGCGTAAACGCCAAGCCAACAATTTCAGTTCTGCCGCTTGCAGCCGCAAGACCGTGCCGTCCTATCGCCGCCTCGGTAGAACGACGTAGTGCGGCGCAGCGAACGCGACGCACGGCACTCAAAAATCCGCGCGCTGCACGGCCTGGGCGGCGATCGGCGCAATTTTACTCAATATGGAATAGATCGAACTCTATACAATATTTGCTCGAACGCGCCCACGAATTTCGGCGTCACTTGACTTGTCTTTACTTCAAATTGAACGAACGAACTTAGCCGCGCTGCAAATGCTTTGTGCGAAACGTGACCCCGACAAGACGGGAAGGGGTCGGTAATGAGTGCGGGTGCGAAGGCGATCCTCAAGCGCGGTGCGGCTGCCGGCATCATGGCGCTTGCGCTGCTCGGCTGTCCGACGGCGAGTACCGCGCAGAACCGGCCGCTGTTCATCGCGGTCGGGGCGACGACGAGTGCGCCGATCGGCTGGGTGCAGTTCTGCATCGAATACGATCCGGAATGCAAGACCAAACCGTCGATGCCGCGCGACGTCGTCCTTTCCGTGCAGGCGTGGAAAGATCTCGTGCGCGTCAATCGCTGGGTCAACGCCAATATCAGGCCGATCACCGACTTGGAGCATTGGGGCGTGGTCGAACGCTGGAATTATCCCGATGACGGTTACGGCGACTGCGAGGACTATGCGCTGGAGAAGCGCCGCATGCTCATGGAGGTAGGCTGGCCGCGCCAGGCGCTGCTCATGACCGTCGTGCGCGACCAGAACGGCGACGGCCACGCCGTCCTCACCGTCAAGACCGACAAGGGCGAATTCATTCTCGACAATCAGCGCGACGACGTTCTGCTCTGGTCGGATACCGGCTACCGCTTCGTAAAACGCCAATCGCAGTCCGATTCCAATGTGTGGGTCTCGCTCGGCGAGCCGCGCGCGGCGCCGCTGACCTCGACATCGCGCTGAGCGTACAACGAGCAAAGGAGCTCCGCGAGCCCGGTCACGTCCCCACCCCTCCCCGTCCCCAGACCGGGTTCGCGCGCGGCCGGCTCTCCCCCAAGAGCCGGCCGCACCTTTTTTGGATGACAGACAACGGAAGATCGAAGACAGAAAGCTTTTCATTCCGTCGTCTGGCGTCCGTCGTGCAATTTCTGAATCAAGCGCTCAGCAACACCTGCAGCGCCATCACCACGACCGTTCCGGACATTAGGCTCCACAGTCCGGCGATCGCGGTCGCCACCATGACGAATTCGGCGCGGCGGCCCTCGATGCGGCGGCCGCGCAGCGTGTTGCGCATGATGATGAAGGGGGCAGAGAACATCAAAAGCGGGATCGAGGCAAAGCGCGCCGCAGCCGGCCCGACTTCGAGCAGCCGGAAGCTCGGGAAATGTTCGGCGAACAGGCGATAGCCGGTGGCGCTTAGGCCGGCGACGGCAAAACCGATGGCCAACGAGAAAAACGACTCGATCGCGTCCGGCGAAATCGCCGGCCATGCGTAGTCGAACATAACGGGCGCCTCCTGCGCCCCACCCATTACAGAGGACGGCGCGCGCGGCTACGAATTGATTAAGGAAAGGTTAACGCGCCGGCTGCGGCCCGCCGCACTTTGCACCCTACCGGCGTGCGATACTTGCGTTTGATTCGCGCGATCCGGCACGGACGGCATGACGGCGCAGGCAACTTTTTCGCACAAACCACGCCGCAAGGCCGGCAGCTTTTTGCTGTTGCCGTTCGCGCTCTTTATCCTGCCCCTCTTCGCGGCCGGATGCTTCGTCGCCTATGTCCTTTGGCCGACCTGGCCGAGCGCACCGATTGCACTCGATGTTCCACCCCTTCCGGTCACGGTCGCGGGCGTGCTGTTCGAAGTGCCGCCGGCGGCGATCCGCGCCACCCTGCAGCGCCATCCTGGGCCACACGAGCGGATCGACCTCGCCTTTCTCTGGCCATCGCTGCAGCCGCCGCAGCCGGATGGCAAAAACCACGGCGCGGCGCTCGACAGCATGGATGGCAATAATTCAGCCGCTCCAAGCCCGAAGGCGGAAGCAGCCGGTGCGAGCGGGCGGCTGTTCGTCACCATCAACGCGTTGGGCTCGCTGCTGCCGCCGTCCGAGCGGCTGCGCAGCATCTATCCGCGCTACGTGGAGGCGCAAGCGAGAGCTGGTGCGGACGGCCTTGCGATCCTGCCGTTCCGCGCCGGCACGCCCTACGAGGGCGAAGATCTCATCTACCTCGCCGACAATCCCGACCGGTTCTACGCCCGCTGCACGCGAACGCTCGGCGTCGTGCCCGGCACTTGCATCCACGAGCGCGTGCTCGGCGCCGCCGATATTACGCTGCGCTTTCCGCGCGACTGGCTGGAGAAAGATTGGCGCAGCGTGGCCGGCGGATTCGACCGGCTGATGGCGCAGCTGCATCCATAACAGGTATCAGTTGTCAGGCATCACGACTGCTTAATCTGATCCCCGATCCATGATCCCTGAGCTAGCTCTGCTATTCGAGATCCGTTCCGAGGATCGCCATCTGGAAATTATACGAGCGCTCGCTGTCCTCGTCGTCGACGAACAGCACGCCGACAAATTCCTCGCCGATATAGACTTCGGCGGAATCGTCCTTCCTCGGCCGCGGCACCACGCGGATGCGCGCATTGCCGAACAGCTTCTTAAGATAGGCGTCGAGCTTCCTGACTTCCTGTACGTCCACCGCGCACCTCCAGCGCAAGCCGCATAGCACGCGGCGGCGGCGACAACAATCGCAGCCGCAAGGCCGCTTCGTGTCAAAGCTCGTCCTGGAACATCTGGTCCATGCTGCGCGCGGGCTCGGGGCAACCGGCAACCCCGATGACTTTGGCGGGCACGCCGGCCACCGTGACGTTATTCGGCACCGGCTTAATGACCACCGAGCCGGCGGCGATGCGCGCGCAATGCCCGACTTCGATATTGCCGAGAATTTTTGCGCCCGCCCCGATCATGACGCCGTAGCGAATTTTGGGGTGGCGGTCGCCGGCTTCCTTGCCGGTGCCGCCGAGCGTGACGCCGTGCAGCAGCGAGACGTCATCCTCGATGACCGCCGTCTCACCGACCACGAGGCCGGTGGCGTGGTCGAGGAAAATGCCGCGCCCGACCTTCGCCGCCGGATGGATGTCGCACTGAAATGTCGCCGACGCGCGGCTTTGCAGGTAGAGTGCAAAATCCTGGCGGCCCTTATTCCACAGCCAATGCGCCAGCCGATGCGTCTGGATGGCGTGAAAGCCCTTGTAATAGAGCACCGGCTCGATCAGCCGCCGCGTGGCCGGATCGCGATCGCAAGTCGCCATGATGTCGGCGCGAAAACATTCGCCGATCGTGGGGACGGCCTTGAGCGCATCCATATAGGCCTGCCGGATGAGCCCGCTGGACAAAGCTCCATGATTGAGCCGCTCGGCCAAGCGGTAAACGACGGCGGCTTCGAGCGTTTCGTGATGCAGAATTGTGGAATAAATGAAAGTTGCCAGCTCCGGTTCGCGGCGTGCCACGTCGTCCGCCTCGCGGCGGACGCGCGCCCAGACCGGATCGACGGTGTCGAGGGCCGGCATTGCCTGATGCTGCGCCATTCGACTGCCTCCCGGAAAACGGCGAAAACGACGATCGCCTTCTAGCATAAAATCGGCGTTCGCAGGCGCAAAACCTAGGGCCCGACACATGGGCCAACGGCCTGGGTCAACGGCCTCGGCCAGCAGCCGATTACTAGGCCAAAGGCCGATCAAGGCCGCCTCTTGAGGAATTCCAGTACGCCCACCTTAAAAACCCTGTCGCCAACCGCCAACATGTGATCGCGGTTGGGAATGACCAGCGCCTGCGCGCCGGGCACAAGGACTGCAAGTTCTTGCGGCGAGCCCGCAATGGCGTCCTGGCTGCCGACCGCAACCAATAGCGGCACGGCGATGCGGCCGACCTCGGCACGGCGGAGCGTGTCGCGCGAGCCGCGCAAGCAGGCGGCGAGCGCCCGCAAATCGGACCGCGTCTGCTCGGCGAAGCTGCGAAACTGGCGGGCCGTCGGATCGGTCACCTCGGCAAGTCTCGGTGCCTCCAGGCCCTGTGCGATCCTCTCCGACCCCCCGATCCCCTCGACAAGACCAATGCCGAGGCCCCCAAGCACGACCGAACGTACGCGCTCCGGATGAGCGAGCGCCAAAAATGCCGCGATCCGCGCGCCCATCGAGTAGCCCATCACGTCGGCGCGCGGCAGGCCGAGATGATCGAGCAGCGCGCGGACGTCCTCGGCCATGGTGGCGGAGCGATAAGCCGCCGGCCCATAAAGCTTGGTCGACGCGCCGTGACCGCGATTGTCGAGCGCGATAACGCGGCGCCCCGCCCCGGTCAGTGTCGTCACCCAGCCCGGCAGGACCCAGTTCACTTCCTTGTTGGAGGCAAAGCCGTGCACGAGCACGATCGGCTCGCCCTCGCCTTGATCCAGAAAGGCGATCTCTACTCCGTCGTGCGAAAAATGCGGCATTTTGCGAACATAGCGCGTCAAATCGCGCCTTGCAGCACATGGTTCCGTTTCGGGCCGCCAGGGCGATCTCTTGCTAGGAATTGGCGGATGGCGCCGTTATGTTGCCGCTCGACGGTCAGCGCGCGCTCGAGACGCGCCGCAACAATTTCAGGGCAATAAAGGCATGACCGACGAAATCGTTCCGCATTTCCATAATGACCCCGGCGTCCCGGTCATCGAGATCGGCGCCAAGAAATTCATGTGCGTCGGGGCCACGCCGCCGTTCGACCACCCCCACGTGTTCTGCGACATGGGAGAGGATTCCGAGTACGTCTGCGCCTATTGCTCGACGCTTTACCGTTACGATCCGACGCTTGCGCCCGATGCGGCGCGGCCGGCGCAATGCGCGCTTCACGACACCGCCGTCTGAGGCGTCCTGTGGAGCAAAGATCCTGACGTCGTCGCGCATCGTCATTGTCGCAGGCGCCGGCATCGGCGGACTGACCGCAGCCCTGGCGCTGGAGCGCAACGGCTTTCGCGTCGTTGTGCTCGAACAGGCCGAGCGGCTGGAGGAAACGGGCGCCGGCATCCAGCTCTCGCCCAATGCCGCGCGCGCGTTGATCGATCTCGGGTTGGAAAAACGACTAATGCCGCACGTGGTTGCGCCCGCGGGATTGCGCGTGCTTCACGCCGGAAGCGGCCGCGAAATCGTGCGCATGCCGCTCGGTGAAGCGGCCGCTCAGCGCTACGGCGCACCCTATTGGGCGATCCATCGCGGCGATCTGCAGGCGGCGCTCGCCGGCGCGGTGGCGCAAAAACTCGATATCACGGTGAAGCTCGGCATGCACATGGACGATTTTGTCGTGCATCGCAACGGCGTCACGGTCTCGGCGCACGGTCGCGCCGGCGTCACCGATGAGCGCGGGATTGCGCTCATCGCCGCCGACGGGCTGTGGTCGGCAACGCGCGCACGCATCGGCTATGGCGAGCCGCCGCGCTTTTCCGGGCGCAGCGCCTGGCGCGCGCTCGTTCGGGCAAAGGATGTTGCCCCCGAATTTGCCGAGCCGCTGATCCAGCTCTGGCTCGGCCGCGATGCGCATCTCGTACACTATCCGGTCAAGGGCGGCAGCCTCATCAACGTCGTCGTCATCATGCAAGACGGCTGGAATGCGCCCGGCTGGAGCGAGCCCGCCGCCCGTACCGATTTGCTGCCGCGCCTTTCCACGCGCCATTGGGCGCCACAGGCGCTCTCGCTCCTCGGCGCGCCCGAGGCGTGGCTGAAATGGGCGCTCTACGACCGCAGGCCGATCCTGCGCTGGTCGCAGGGCCCGGTGGCGCTTCTTGGCGACGCCGCCCATCCGATGCTTCCCTATCTGGCGCAAGGCGCCGCCATGGCGATCGAAGACGCCGCCGTGGCGGCGCAATGTTTGGCGCGCGCTCCGGACGATCCGACGGCGGCGCTGCACACCTATTCAGCGGTGCGGCGCGGGCGTGCCTGGAAGGTGCAGCGTCTCGCCGCACGCAACGGCGGCCGCTATCACCTCACCGGCGTGCGGGCTATGCTGCGCGATGCGTCAATGCACGCGCTCGGCGGCGCGCGGCTGCTGCGGCATTACGACTGGATCTACGATTGGCGTCCGCCAACCGCCTTGTCGCTCACCTGATCGCCCGCGTAAATTCGACAAGCCACGCCATGTCAACCAAAGCCGCAGCCAATTCCCTGTTCCCGGCCACGATCGCCGGCAGCCTGCCCAAGCCGGCGTGGCTCGCGGAGCCGAACAAGCTGTGGCCGCAGTGGCGTCTCAAAGGCGAAGACCTCGCCGTTGCGATCGATGACGCCACGCTCGTCGCCATCAAGCTGCAGGAAGACGCCGGCATCGACATCGTCTGCGACGGCGAGCAGTCGCGCCAGCATTTTGTGCATGGCTTCCTCGAGGCGGTCGACGGCATCGACTTCAACAAGCGCGTCGAAATGGGCATCCGCAACGATCGCTATAAGGCGACGTGCCCGACCGTCGTCGGCGAGCTGAAGCTGCGCGGGCGCGTGCACGCGCGCGAGGCGCGGCTCGCTCGCGTCCATACGGGCAAAAAACTTAAATTCACCCTGCCCGGCCCCATGACCATTGTCGACACCATCGCCGACGCCCATTACGGCGACCGGGTGAAATTGGCGTTCGCCTTCGCCAGGCTCCTCAACGAGGAGGCGCGCGGATTGGCCGCCGACGGCGTCGACGTGATCCAGATCGATGAGCCGGCCTTCAACGTTTACATGGAGCAAGCGGCCGGATGGGGCATCGAGGCGCTGCATCGCGCCATCGACGGCGTCGCCTGCACTAGTGCCGTGCATATTTGCTACGGCTACGGCATTCCCGCCAATATCGCCTGGAAGGCGGGGCTCGGCGCCGAATGGCGGCAATACGAGAAGTTCTTTCCGGCCTTGGCCAAAAGCCGCATCGATCAAGTCTCGATCGAATGCATCAATTCGCACGTGCCGCTGAGCGTGCTCGCGCTGCTCGACGGCAAAGATACGCTGATCGGCGTCATCGACGTCGCCACCGACAAGATCGAGACGCCGGAAGAAGTGGCGAGTGTAATTGGCAACGTTATGAAATTCGTGCCGAAGGATAAAATCGTCGCCTGCACCAATTGCGGCATGGCGCCGATGCGCCGCGACATCGCGGAAAAGAAGCTGCAAGCGCTCGGCAAAGGCGCGGCGCTGGCGCGGGAAAAATTTGCATAGTTTATAGCCCGGATTGAGCAACGCGCAATCCGGGCTACGATTCCTCCAACACCTCGCGCAAGACTTGCGCGTGGCTCAAATCGAGTTCGCGTGTGGCGGTAAGAAGCGTCGCCGAACGGCCTTTTATCGTTGCGCGCAGCGCGCTGAGTTCGTCTTTATGCGCGGCAAGCTCGTCGCGATAGCGGCGGCCAAACTCGGCGAAACGCGCCGCATCGTGGCCGTACCACTTTCGCAGTTCCGTGGACGGCGCGAGCGCGCGCGGCCACGCATCGAGCTTGAGCGCGGCTTTGGCGAGCCCGCGCGGCCACAGCCGATCGACGAGGATGCGCAAGCCGTCCTGCGCCGAAGGTTTGTCGTAGACGCGTTCGATGCCGATCGATGAAGATTGCCGCCGCCTGCGCCGCGTCAGCGGCGCGCGCCCTCGCCGTGCCGGTCGCCGCTCTTTCATCGAGCGCTGCGCGAGAGCACGTCCATCAACTCGCCGACCTTGCGCCGCTGCTCGGCCTTGTTGCCGGACGCGATCGCGTGCTCGACGCAGTGGGCGACATGGTCGGCGAGAATTTCCTCCTCGGCCCGGCGCAAGGCGGCCCGCGCCGCCGACAGCTGGGTCACGATGTCGATGCAATAGCGGTCGTCCTCGACCATGCGCGCCAGTCCGCGCACCTGGCCTTCGATCCGTTTCAGTCGTTTGAGCACCGATGACTTGGCAAGCGGCTGCATCGCCGCTATATACCCCTACCGGGTACCCGTTTCAAGAGGATTTAGTCATGGAGCATTCGGACCGTTCGCATAATGCCGCGGTCCCCGGCGCTGCCGAGATCGATCCGGTGTGCGGAATGCGGGTCGATCCGGCGGAGACGCCGCATCGGCACGCTTACCGGAGCCGCGACTATTTCTTCTGCTCCGCCGGCTGCCGCGACACGTTCGCCGCCGACCCTGAGAAATATCTGCAAGCTTCGGCCGCAACGCCGCCTCCGCAAGCGCAGCATCGCGATACCATCTACACCTGTCCGATGCACCCGGAAATCCGCCAGGTCGGGCCGGGCCATTGCCCGATCTGCGGCATGGCGCTCGAACCCGAGTCGGGCGGCGCCGCCGAGGATGGCGAACGCGCCGCCATGACGCGGCGCCTGTGGATTTCGGCCGCGCTGACGCTGCCCATCGTGCTGCTGGAAATGGGCGGCCATTTCGGCGTTTGGCATTTTTCCGGCAAGCTGCCGAACTTCCTCCAATTCGCTTTGGCGACGCCGGTCGTACTCTGGGGCGGCTGGCCGTTTTTCGTGCGCGGCGCCCGGTCGCTGGTCACGCGCAATCTCAACATGTTCACGCTCATCGCCATGGGCACCGGCGTCGCTTACCTCTACAGCGTCGCCGCGGTGCTCGCCCCGGGCCTCTTCCCCGCGGACTTTCGCGACGCGCACGGCGGCATTGCGCTTTATTTCGAAGCCGCCGCCGTTATCACCGTGCTGGTGCTCCTCGGCCAAGTGCTGGAGTTGCGCGCCCGCGCCTCCACGTCCGGCGCGATCCGCGCGCTCATGGGTCTCGCGCCCACTAAGGCGCGGCGCGTGCGCGCGGACGGCGGCGATGAGGATGTGGCGCTCGATATGGTGGCGGTCGGCGACCGGCTGCGCGTGCGTCCGGGCGAAAAGATTCCGGTCGACGGCGTTTTGCTCGAAGGCCGCTCGTCAGTCGATGAATCGATGGTGACCGGCGAATCGATGCCGGTCACCAAAGAAGTCGGCGCCAAGGCGATCGCCGGAACGCTCAACCGCAGCGGCAGCTTCGTCATGCGCGCGGAAAAGATCGGCCGCGACACGATGCTCGCGCGCATCGTCGAGATGGTCGCCGCCGCGCAGCGCTCGCGCGCGCCAATCGCCCGGCTCGCCGACCAGGTTGCCGCCTGGTTCGTGCCGGCGGTGATCGCGGTCGCGCTGATCGCGTTTGCGGCCTGGGCCATGTTCGGGCCGCAGCCGCGCCTTGCCTATGCGCTCGTTGCCGCCGTGACCGTACTGATCATCGCCTGCCCGTGCGCGCTCGGCCTGGCGACGCCGATGTCGATCATGATCGGCGTCGGCCGCGCCGCCTCTTTCGGCATCTTGATCAAGAACGCCGAGGTTTTGGAGCGCATGGAGAAGGTCGACACGCTCGTCGTCGACAAGACCGGCACGCTCACCGAGGGCAAGCCCAAAGTCATCGCCATCGTGCCGGCGCAAGGTTTCGATGAAAAAACCGTGCTCGAATTTGCCGCGAGCGTGGAGCGCGCCAGCGAGCATCCGCTCGGCGCGGCCATCGTTGCCGCAGCGGCCGAGCGCAGCATCGCGCCGCTCCCCGTTGCCGAGTTCAACGCGCCCGCGGGCAAGGGCGTGCTCGGCACGGTCGAGCGCCGGCGCGTCGCGCTTGGCAATGGCGCGTTTTTGGCCGAACTCGGGATCGCCGTCGACGCGCTGCGGAGCGAGGCCGAACGTCTGCGCGGCGACGGGGCGACCGCCGTTTTCATTGCCGTCGACAATCGGCTCGCCGGCCTCATCGCCATTGCCGATCCGCTCAAGCCGACGACGCAAGCGGCGATCGCGGGATTGAAGGCGCAAAATATTGCCGTCGTAATGCTGACAGGAGATAGTCGCGTCACCGCGCTCGCCGTGGCCAAAAGACTGGGCATCGACGATGTCGAGGCCGAGGTGCTGCCCGAGCGTAAGAGCGCCATCGTCGAAAAGCTGCGGAGCGAGGGCCGTGTCGTCGCCATGGCCGGAGACGGCATCAACGACGCGCCCGCGCTCGCCGCAGCCGACATCGGCATCGCCATGGGCAGCGGCGCCGACGTCGCCATGGCGAGCGCCGGCATGACCTTGGTCAAGAGCGATCTCGCCGGAATCCTGCGTGCGCGCAAACTCTCCGCCGCGACGATGCGCAACATCCGGCAAAATCTCTTTTTCGCTTTTCTCTATAACGCAGCCGGCGTGCCGATCGCCGCCGGCGCGCTCTATCCGCTGTTCGGACTTTTGCTCTCGCCGGCCATCGGCGCGGCGGCGATGGCGCTCTCTTCGGTCAGCGTCGTCGCCAACGCGCTGCGGCTGCGGCGCGTTGCGCTGTAATCGGTCGGGCCGAGCAAGCTCGGCGTGGGCCGTTGAAATAAATTAAGGCTCTTGCGCAATCCCGAGCCGATAACCACTCTGTGCTTGCAATTTATCGTCACTTGTGGCAGATGAGCCGCCGCGATGGCCAAAGGCCGAACAGAGAAACCGATGCGTTCGATACGTTCATATATCGCACCAGAAACCGCGGCCCGGTCGAGCTCGCGACCGAGCGAGTGGCGGTATTTGTGCGCGCGCGGTTTTATCCAACGGCTGAAAAACCCCGGACAATCGGGGTTAGCAAGACCGGAATAGCCGGCGGCAGGGCCAAAAATCCCTCCGCCGATCAGGCAGGAGGGGCAAAATGGCCCGAATTTTCGCAAGCAAGACCAAAGACATCGACGTCGTTCGTACCGCGCGCACGAACTGCGCACGGTCCGCATCATCGCGTCTGCCGTCGTGCGCCGGCGCACACGGGCAGAGTGACGTTGCTTGAAGTTGGAATGCGATCCGCAAGGATCGAGCTGTATGACATTGTGAACGTCCAACAAATAATTGGACGCGGCGTTGTGCAACTGCCTCCCTTTAGGATGCGAAGCAGAATGCCCGTCCATTTGTCGATTTTTTACCAACAAAGATGCCGGCATAGTTCAGCGACAGAACACGCCCCTCGTAAGGATGAGACGGAGGTTCGATTCCTCCTGCTGGCACCAGACAAGTCCTTGTAGCCGAATTGAGCAAAGCGAAATCCGGGAACGGTGGAGCGGCGTCAATGCCGCTCCCGGGTTTCGCTGACGCTCAACCCGGGCTACATGTTGACTTGTCCCGGTAGCCCAAATGGCAGAGGCGCTTCCCTCAGAAGGAAGGCGTTGGGGGTTCGAATCCTCCTCGGGACACCAAATTTGCTCGCGTACGCAAACCGGCAAAGCGGGTTGGCTCAAACCCAACTGTTTGGAGATTCGACTACTTCCGCGAGCACCATGCCGCAGTAGCCCAATTGGCAGAGGCGGCGGGCTTAAACCCCGTTCAGTGCAGGATCGAAGCCTGCCTGCGGCACCATTAGTTGAAGCATGATCTTTTCGGAAAACCGGCTTCCACTTTTCCGGATCATGCTTAAGGCGCTTAGCTCAGAGGAAGAGCGTCGGTCCTACAAACCGAAGGTCGAGATATCGTAATTCTCAGCGTTTACCAAACACCTCGGCAAACCAAAAGCCTCCTGTAGCTCAATGGCAGAGCAGCCGGCCGATAACCGGCAGACCGCGGATCGTTGCCGTGCGGGAGGACCAAATCAGGAGAGTACCATGATCGACCCGCTCAAACGCGGGGTCTTATGGACCCCGAGCGTTCAGCCGATTGGATCGGCAGTAGACTTTTAATCTACCCGCAAGAGGATCGTAACCTCCGGGGTTCGCCCCCACCCGGTCTACGTCGTCGTGGCGGAATTGGTTTACGCAGACGCTTGAGAAGCGTCGCCCGCAAGGGTTCCGGGTTCAAGTGCCCGGCGGCGACACCAGCATAAATGCGCTGTTACGCATCAGGTGAGGCGGCCGGTCTGTCTAACCGGTGAGGCGGGATCGTTCCCCGCACGGCGCGCCAACAGGGTGTAGCTTAGTCCGGCGAAAGCGCATGCCTCGGACGCATGAGACCGCGTGTTCGAATCACGCCACCCTGACCAACACGCCGCGCCAGCACTGGTGTGCGGCTGGGCCTTATAAACCCGGAGCGGCAGATCGCCGTAGACGGCGTGGGTTCGATTCCCCGGGCGCGGACCAAATTGCGTTCCCTTAGCTCATGGGAGCAGAGCATCCGCCTCCGAAGCGGAAGGTACGGAGTTCGAATCTCCGAGGGAACCCCAATTTGCAAAGCGGAGCGGTAGCCGACGGCTCGGCAACGAGTTTCGAAAACTCGCGGCACGGCAACGTGTGGGGATCGACACCTCACCGCTCCGCCAGCTCCCTCCTTAGCTCCCACGTTTGCGAGGGAGCTAAGGAGGGGGAAGGCTAACCGATCGGGGATCGGCGTCGCCTGGACAGCGATCGGTACGCGAAAGCGTATGGGCATCGTGCGCTCAGCCTTCCGCCAAATAGGGAAACGTAACCGGACAAGAGTCCGGCGCTCGTTTGAAGCGAGCTGGATGGCTCAAAGCCATTGGGGATCGGGACCTCACGTTTCCGCCACTAGAGACAGAGCAAAATTCTGCAGACCGCGGACGTACCGGCTGCATGCGATGGAGATGAGAAGCCTCGCAACTTTCGGCAGGGAGGTCCGGGACCCAGGCAGTCTCATAAGCTGCTCAAGATCGACCGGGGTGCCGTCGATCCTTGCAAGATCGACGCGCGGCGTTCGACTCGCCGTTCCTCCACCAGATTTTTCATTCCCATCAGGCGAGCAAGGTGCACGCGGCCGGTTGTTAACCGGAGATAAAGCGGGTTCGGAACCCGCCGGCGGCTCCAATTTGCGCACGTAGCTCAACAGGATGAGCGCCCGGCTACGAACCGGGAGGCATGCGGGTTCGACTCCTGCCGTGCGCGCCAGTTACAGGGTGAAGCTCGTGCCAGAAGAGCCCGGCGCTTGGAACGCCGACGTCGGTGGGCAGAACACCGCACCCTGACCAAACAAACCGGCAGCAGCTTAGTCCGGCCAAAGCACTTGTCCGGGAGATCAAGAGACCGCGCGTTCAAATCGCGCCCGCCAGACCAAACAGTCTACCCCTTTCGTTCAACGGCAGGACGGCGCGCTCTGAACGCGCAGAAGGCGGTTCGATTCCATCGGGGGGCGCCAATTGGGGGTGGTGGCAAAATGGCAACGCGGTGAGCTGCAACCTCACTACAAGCGGGTTCGATTTCCGCCCACTCGTCCGAATAAAACGATAAACGCGCTCGTAGCTCAGCGGAACAGAGCCGGCGGCTTCTACCCGCCAGGTCGGGGGTTCGAATCCTCCCGAGCGCACCAGCGTTGGGCAGTCCAAAGATCGCAGCAAGATCACGTAGCTCAACCGGAAGAGCGCGCGCCCCCTAAGCGCAAGGTTCGAGGTTCGACTCCTCGCGTGATCGCTATTTTTCGTTTTGGAGAGTTAACCGGCCGGGGGCCGGCGACGCCTGCTAAGCGTTCGGTGCCTTTTCGGGCATGAGAATCGTGCTCCCAGCTCTCCGCCAATTGCGGGTCTGGCATAGATGGATGTGCGCCGGTCTTCCAAACCGGACAGGCGAGATCGTTACTCGCGGCCCGCTCCAATCGGGGCGTTAGTTTACCGGCTAGAATCTCGGTCCTTCACACCGAAGAAGCGGGGTCGGCACCCGCACGCCCTGCCACTTTCGCCGCCTTTTTGCCGCCCCTTGGCCGATCGGTTAGGCGCCGGACTTTGAATCCGGATCAAGCCCGGTTCAACTCCGGGGGGCTGCCAACCCGGCATAGCTTAGCTGGACAAAGCACCCGTCTCATAAGCGGGGGAGCGGTGGATCGTAGCCACCTGCCGGGACCATTTTCTCGATCTCTTTCGTTTTTCTCGTTTGCCAACTTAGCTCAGTGGGAGAGCACTGCGTTGTGGCCGCGGCGTGCCCCTCCCTACCCTCCCCCCGCAATCGGGGGAGGTAGGGAGGGGGCACGCCAGTCGGTGCAGGGGTGTAAGATAACGGCAGTCGGCGGGCCTCCAAAACCCTGCAGCTCGGGTTCAAATCCCGACACCCCTGCCAATTTTTTGGACGGTCGCTGGCCCTCATTTTGGAAACCCGAGCGGCCGCCCGACCACGGGATCGGAACGCTCCTTGGCGTGGCGCTCACGCTTCTGTTTTTCGTTGCGCTGGAGTTTTTCGACGCGCCGGTCATTGGCGGGCTGCTCGATGCGACAATCGTCCCCGCTTGCATTGATCGCTAAATTCGCGCCAATTTCGCTGCTCCAGGGACTTTTCGCCGCTCCTGGAGCGCGTTCCGGTCAGAATTCATGATCCAAGCCCCCTCCCCTGCAAGCGTCGCCCTGCTTCTTGGATTGAGTTTCTTTCTCGGCCTCGCGTACGAGGATTTTTTCGGCCGCACCAAATTCAGACGCCCCGGCGGCATTCGCACCTTTCCGATGCTGGCGCTGGCGGGCGGCGTGCTCTATCTGTTCGATCCTGCGAATTTCATTCCGTTTACCGGCGGGCTCCTGGTCATCGGTGCCTGGCTCTTCGTCTATTATCAGAAGCACGTGCGCGAGCCCGACGAGGAAGGCGAGCCCAATGTCGGCCTCGTCGTTCCGGTGCTTAACGTTCAAGCCTATTTGCTAGGCGCCATTGCTCTGGCGTTGCCGCATTGGATCGCGGTGGCAACGACGGTGACGGCGGTCCTGCTGCTGACCGGCCGCACGCAGCTTCACGCTCTGGCGCGGCGGATCGAGCTGAAGGAAATCATCACCGCCGGACAGTTTCTGATCCTGACCGGGATCGTACTGCCGCTGTTGCCGAACGTGCCGGTGACGACGCTGACCAAGATCACCCCGCGCCAGGTCTGGCTCGCTCTCGTCGTCGTGTGCACATTTTCCTACGTGAGCTATCTCGCCCAGCGCTACTGGGCGGCCGCGGCGCGCGGATTATGGATGGCGGCTCTCGGCGGCCTTTATTCGTCGACCGCGGCCACGGTGGTGCTGGCGCGCCAGGCAAAAGCCGAACCCGCGCTCAACCGCCAAGCGCAAGCGGGCATCACGCTCGCCACCGGCATCATGTACTTAAGGATCGCGGCGGTTGTCGCAATCTTCAATTTGACGCTGGCGCGCCTCTTGGTGCTGCCGCTCTGCGGCCTCGCGTTCGCGGGATTCGCGCTCTGCGCGCTGCAATATTGGTGGCCCAGGCCGGCGGCGAAGGAAACAAAACCGCAGGCGGCGGTGCTGCCGGCGACCAGCGCGAATCCGCTGGAGCTTGGGCCGGCAGCGATCTTTGCGTTCTTGTTCATCGCGATGTCCTTGGCCTCGAACTTCGCCAATGCGCAATTCGGAACCTCCGGCATTTATGCGCTCGCGGCGGTCATCGGCGTCTCCGACATCGATCCTTTCGTGCTCAACTTGGCGCAAGGCGGCGCGACGGGCGTGGCGAACGCGGCGCTGGCAGCCGCGATCCTCATCGCCGCCTCATCGAACAACATGCTCAAGGCGTTCTACGCCGTCTCCTTCGCCGGCGGACGGACCACCGCGGGGAGCGCCGCCGCGCTCGTTTTCCTCGCCGTCGCCGGTGTCGCCATTGCGATTTTCATGGCGCTCGGCTTGACGTAGGCGCCCGCGAATCTTTCACTGCGGTTTTGCGAGCGTTTTCTCAGCGAATCGTCCGATCGCTGGCGTATGCGGCCACTAGCTGGCATTTCTGCGCCGCCGCCGTGCGTTGGAGAACCTTCTCTTGCTCCAGCACGGTCTGATAATCGCCGCGGTACGCAAGCGCCCCAATCACCGTGCCGCCGCCGCCCTCGTTCGCTTTGTCGATGAGGTTGCGCAGCTGCTTCTCGCGCGCGACCAAAGCCTTCCATTGCGAGACAAGATCGTTGCAATGATAACCGTTGTATCGCGCGGGATCGACCAGGAGCGCGCCGGCGCCATCGCTGAGGCCGCAGCCGGCGAGCATGGCCGCGGCCAGGACCAAAGCTGTGGCGGGCAACCCGGCGGCAAACTGCCGCGTTCGCCGCGCAATCGATGCTCGGGCGACGAAACAGCTGGCATGCGCGGCATGCGTGACCGCCCAGGCGGAGCTCATGACGCGATGGATAGTGGAGGCAACATGGCCGCAAAATGCCTGGAAAATGACCCGTCCTCTGCGCAATATTGCACGAATTCCCCGTGCGTCTGCCGCGTCTTACGCCGCAAATAAGGCAAGCCTGCAGACGACACGCCGCCTATCGCATTAAGCCGCAAAACGCCAAACGCGCTCGCTGCATGATTCAAGTCGGGAAAGCCGACCGCCGCGAGCGGCTTAACGGTTGCGGTCGGCTAGGAATGGCCGTCGGGGAACTCGACACCGACGCTCGATCCGTTCTGCCGGACGACGCGGCAAATCCGTCGGGCGCCGCCCCCCGAGCTGAGCGGCAGCAATAAGCGTTTCGGCAACTGTTCATCGCTATGCAGTAAGCCGCAACACGAACCGGTAAACCCGCACATGATGGCGCGCGAACAGCACCTGCATGGCAAGCCGATCGCCGCCCGCGATCCGTCCGACCAGAACCTCGTCCGAAGTCGTTTGCATCGGCAGGGCTCGCGGCTCGATATTAAGTCGCAGGCGGCGGCCAGGTTCAAGGAAAAGCGGAAGAACAAAGGGTCCGGGCCATGCCCGTCAGGGTCGCGCCGAGAGTTTCGCCTTTTGCAGATATTTGGGCAAGCTGCCGCTCGGTGGCCGATTTCTTGACCTTTCCGAGCCATTAATAAATGTGACGACTGGTGCGGGCGGAGGGAGTCGAACCCTCACGGGGTTTCCCCCAACGGATTTTCTTACCAGCTACGGCTTGCGCCGCCTCGCCAGGCGCGTTCGTGCCGGGACGAGTTCGTGGTCTGGACTATACCTTCACCGTAGCGCGTTCGCGCCTTAGGTGCTGCCCGTCTAGTCTCTACACCTTCGCGCCGGCCGTGCGGCCGGGGCGCTTGGCTCGGGATTGCCACCTGCGAGGTTCCCCCGAATTTGAGCAGTTCTGCATCCCCGGTTTCCCGGGGAGCACTCAAGTCTCTTCAAGTCCGTTGCGTCTACCGTTCCGCCACGCCCGCTACTCGCCAGCAATTTAATCGTCAACGCCCTGCCCGCCAACGGAAAAGCTTAAACCGGCGGCCCGGACCATTGGCCAAGTCCGCGGAGCGGACCCTAAGCAAGTCCGCGGAGCGGACCCTAAGCAAGTCCGCGGAGCGGACCCTAAGCAAGTCCGCGGAGCGGACCCTAAGCAAGTCCGCGGAGCGGACCCTAAGCAAGTCCGCGCGGCGGCGTTTGCAGCACTCGCCGCGCCGAGGCCGGAAGCTCTTCGAATTCATCTCCAACCGGACGGGTTCGAGCGGCCTTATGACTTCTTCTTACTACTTATTCTTCGGCGATGCGGCTGGGTTTGGGCGAACGTTACCCCATGGATCGGCGGCAACTTTCTTGTCGGGAATCTTCTTGGTCGCCGCGTTATAAGCGTTATCGAGCGCCTTTTGCCGCGCGATCTCTTCCGCGGTCGGCGCAGGCTTGTCTTTGCCGAGGCTGATGCTCGGCATCGGCATCTGAGCGGAAGCAGCGCCGGTCAGCAGGGCGATGATCGCCCCCGCAAGGATGAATTTCCGCAGCATGCTCACTCCTTGAACATATGCCCCCAAAGATCGTCCCAGTCGGCGCCGGAAATATCGGTGACGCGGCCGTTACTCTCGAAAAACTTGTTGGGCACCTGGAACATGGCGAGCATCAGCCCGCCTTCGGGCGTCCAGGCGACGTGGCGGCTGCCGGCCTCGCGCCAGACGAATTCGCCGGGGTTGACGGTCAAACCCTTGGCCGGGCCTTCCTTGTCGCAGAGCTTGCCTTCGAGCACGTAGGTCTGCTCGATCTTGACATGCTCGTGGTCGGGCAGCGTGGCGCCGGGCGCAAACCGCATCAGCGCGGTGACGAGTCCGGTCTCCTTGTCGAGCAAGAGGCCTTTGACTTCGCAACCGGGAAACCGCGTCTTTTTCCATTCCATGTCTGCGGGACGCACGACGTGGGAATGGGTGTCGAGGGTGTCGTGCGTGGACTTCGGGGTGACGGCATCCATCGTCGATCTCCTGCGCTTCAGCGTGCGGCTCTTTGAACGATCATAGCCGATCCGGTCAAAGAAAAAAGGCCGCCGCCCCTACAATCCGGCCTCGCGGATCGGCGGCTGAAAGGCCAGCCCGGTGTCCCAGGGGAAATAAATCCAAGTGTCCTGCGACACTTCGGTGATGAAAGTATCGACCATGGGCCGGCCCATGGGCTTGGCATAGACCGCGGCGAAATGCGCGCGCGGCAGCAGCGCGCGCACGATTTTGGCGGTCTGTCCGGTATCGACGAGATCGTCGACGATGAGCACGCCGGCCCCCTCCCCGCCGCCGCGCGCGACCACCGCCGGCGCGATGTCCTTGAGCACGGTCAATTCGCCTTGATGGGTGTGGGCATAGCTGGCCACACATACCGTCTCGATCACCCTGATCCCCAGCTCGCGCGCCACGATCGCCGCCGGCACGAGGCCGCCGCGGGTGATGCAGACCACCGCCTCGAACGGACCGACGCCGTTGAGCCGCCAGGCCAGAGCCCGCGAGTCGCGATGGAACTGGTCCCACGAAACCGGAAAGATTTTCTCCGGATTTCGCGGCGGCAGGACATGCTGCGGCACCGGGCTTGCGGGCGCGGCATCGTCAGGCTGGTCCGGCCGTGGCTTTGCCATCGCGATCGCTTCCTCACATCACGAGCATTGCCGCCGCTACGCCTTGCCGGCCGCAAGCTCCGCCTTGACCCGTTGCAGCATCGCCTCGACCGCCGCCTTGGCGTCGGCGAGTTTTTGCGAATCGCGCGAGCGCACCACGACGTGGGTATTGCCGCCGATTTTCTCATCCATGAACGGATAGGAACCGATGACGACATCGGGATGTTGCTTGGCAATTTCGCCAAGCTCGGTGCCGATATCGCCCTCGCGGCAGTCGGCGCGCACCGATTCCGAGAGCATGCGGGCGCCGGTCTTGAGCTTCGGGGTCACGTATTCGAGCATCGTCTGCATGATGTGCGGCACGCCGGCCATGACGATGACGTTGCCGATCCAAAAGCCCGGCGCCGCCGATACTTTGTTGAGCACCAGCTCGGCGCCGGCGGGTATTCGCGTCATGCGCAGGCGCGCTTCGTTCATCGCGCCGCCGGCCTGCGTAACGCGCGCGGTCATGATCTCGACCGCGCGCGGATCGTAGCCGATAGGAACGCCGAACGCCTTGGCGACGCAATCGGCGGTAATGTCGTCATGGGTCGGGCCGATGCCGCCGGTGGTGAAGACGTAGGTGTAGCGCGTGCGCAACGCGTTGAGCGCCGACACGATCTCCGGCTCGTCGTCGGGGACCACGCGCACTTCCTTCAGATCGATGCCGATGCCGGTGAGATACTCGGCGATGTAGCCGATGTTCTTGTCCTTGGTGCGCCCGGACAGAATCTCGTCGCCGATGACGAGGAGCGCGGCGGTGACGATGCCGCCGCCGGCTTCGGCAACTCTCTCGGCCATGGGCAAGAATCTCCGTGCTTGTGGCTTCATCTAGCGCGCTGGCAAAAGCCGCTCAAGCACGGCGCACAGCTCGCGGTGCCGTGGCTGGCGGCAACCGCTACCGCGACGGCAAAAGCGTCCGGCAGATTCACAGTTGCGGCAAGGCACGGCAAGGCATCGGCGGTTGACAGACCTACGCCGCTTTCTTATTCTTACATGTAAGAGTAGGAATTCCCCCATGCGCATTACATCCAAAGGCCAAGTCACCATCCCCGTCGCGATACGCGAGAAAGCCGGTCTTATGCCGAACACCGAGGTCGATTTTGACTTCGACGGTCAATACGTGCGCATTCGTCGCGCACGGACGAACAAGAAGCCCACGCGCGGAGAAGAACTTGTTGCGCGGATGCGCGGTCGCGGCGATGTGCAAATGACTACGGACCAAATAATGGCGCTGACGCGTGGCGAATGAGCGTTCTAGTCGACAGCAACGTCCTTCTCGATATCTTCACCGAAGATGAAAAATGGTTCGGCTGGTCTTCGGCGGCGTTCGCGCAGGCGGCGTCGGCATCGCCGCTCATTATCAATCCCATCATTTATGCCGAGGTATCGGTCCGATTTAGCCACATCGAAGAGCTTGATGAATTGTTGCCCCCTGATCGCTTTGTTCGGATGCAAATTCCCTTCGCTTCCGCCTTCCTTGCCGGGAAGACGTTCGCACGCTATCGGCGCCGCGGAGGTCTGCGATCTGCTCCACTTCCCGACTTCCTCATTGGCGCGCACGCCGCCGTTGCAAATTTTCAGCTTCTGACGCGCGACTCAAGTCGATACCGAACGTATTTTCCCAACCTCGTGCTCATCACGCCGTGACGGAGCGCGCTTATGTTCGGTGCTGATACTGACCGGCGTATCCACACTCTATTTGCTCGTGGCGCAACTATGGTTCCGCATCCCCTTTGCCGGCTCCTACTTCGCTCTCTACGCGGGGCTCCTTCTGTTTCTGCTCGCGGCCGTGGGCATGGGACTCATGCTGTCGGCGATCGTCGCCAGCATGCAACGGGCGATGCTCTATGCCTTCGTGGTCATGATGCCGTTCGCATTGCTCTCGGGCCTGACGACGCCGCTGAGCAACATGCCGGAAATTTTTCAATATATGACGGTGGTGATTCCGCTGCGTTACGCGATCGAAATCGCCCATCGCGTTTATCTGGAGGGCGCCGGTTTAGATCGGCTCATGCCCGACCTCTGGCCGATGGCGATCATCGCCTCGGTCACGCTCTCTGCTGCAGCCTGGCTATTCCGCGGCGGCCTCGAATAAGGCAGTCTGCGGACGGCCCGGTTGAAGGGGCATCGCGCCCCCGCGGTAGTCACATCGCCCAAAACATGAGCAACAATACGCCAGCGCCAGGCGCCTGACCGCTCTCCTCGCCGGTCCCATGTGGCGCGAAGATTGCTACGGACAGGCGGTGGGGCCCGACTGGGCCGGCACCAGAGCCAGGGCTTGATATGTTCGACGAAATGTGGGGCAGCAATGGCGGCGTGGGCACCGTGCGGCCCGCCTACGCCGCGCTCTCGGATTGGCTCGGCGAGATCAAGACCGACGTTCTTGACTTCCGCCGGCGCGAGGCGGAGCTGCTGTTCCGCCGCATCGGCATCACCTTTGCGGTCTATGGCGATCCCGAGGCGCAGGAGCGGCTCATTCCCTTCGACGTCATCCCGCGCATCCTCTCGGCGCCGGAATGGGAAATCCTGCAACGCGGGCTCGAGCAGCGCGTCAAGGCGATCAACGCCTACATCAAGGACGTCTATCACCGCCGCGAGATTCTCAAAGCGGGAATCGTGCCGGAAGACCTGGTCTTTCAGAATCCGGTCTTTCGCCCGGAAATGAACGGCCAGAAGGTCCCGCACGACATTTACGTGCATGTCGCCGGCATCGACATCGTGCGCATCGATGCGGAGACCTTCTACGTGCTCGAGGACAATGCGCGAACGCCCTCGGGCGTCTCCTACATGCTGGAGAACCGCGAGATCATGCTGCGGCTGTTCCCGGAGCTCTTCTCGCGCTACCGGATCGCGCCGGTCGAGAACTATCCGGACGAATTGTTGCAGACGCTCAAATCGGTCGCGCCGCAGACCGCATCCGCCGATCCGGCCGTCGTCCTGCTCACGCCCGGCGTCCACAATTCGGCCTATTACGAGCACTCGTTCCTGGCCGACAAACTCGGCGTCGAGCTGGTCGAAGGACGCGACCTCGTGGCCAGGGACGATGTCGTCTACACGCGCACGACGCAAGGCTTGAAGCGCGTCGACGTGATTTATCGGCGCATCGACGACGATTTCCTCGATCCGCTCGTGTTCCGTCCCGACAGCGGGCTCGGCGTGCCCGGCCTGATGTCGGCCTATCAGGCCGGCAACGTGACGCTCGCCAATGCTGTCGGCACCGGCATCGCCGACGACAAGGCCGTCTACAGCTACATGCCGCAGATCGTGAAATTCTATCTCGGCGAAGAGCCGCTCCTAAAGAACGTGCCGACCTGGCGCTGCCGCGAGAGCGAGCATCTTTCCTACGTGCTCGACCGCCTCGACGAACTGGTGGTGAAGGAGGTGCACGGCTCCGGCGGCTACGGCATGCTGATCGGACCGAAGGCCGACAAGGCCACGATCGCTGCGTTCCGCGCCAAACTTAAATCCAATCCGAAAAACTTCATCGCTCAGCCGACGCTGGCGTTGTCGACCTGCCCGACCTGCGTCGACGATGGCATCGCGCCACGCCACGTCGACCTGCGGCCGTTCGTGCTCGCCGGCCGCGACCGGATCCGCATCGTGCCCGGCGGGCTCACCCGCGTGGCGCTGAAACCGGGCTCGCTCGTGGTCAATTCCAGCCAAGGCGGCGGCACCAAGGATACCTGGGTGTTGGATCGATAATGCTGTCGCGCACGGCCGATAATCTTTACTGGCTCGCCCGCTACGTCGAGCGCGCCGAATATCTGGCGCGCATTCTCGATACGACGCTGCGGCTCACCACGCTGCCTCTGGCTTATGTGGGGGTGGCCAATGAATGGGAATCCGCAGTCGCCACGGCCGGTTGTGCCAATGCGTTTTTCGCCGCCCACGGCGAGGCGAACGAGGAGACTGTCACGGAGTTCCTGGCATTTTCGGCCAGCAATCCGTCTTCGATCCGCAACTGCTTCGAAAGCGCGCGGCTGAACGCGCGCGCCGTGCGCACCGCGCTGACCATCGAAATGTGGGACATTATCAACGGCGCGTGGCTCGAACTGAAAAAATGGGGCAACGGTCCGTCCTCGCGCGAGGAGTTTGCCCGCTTCCTGCGCTGGGTGCTGGAATCGTCGCTGCGCTTCGACGGCTCCGCCTACCGCACCATGCTGCGCAACGACGCCTACTGGTTCTCCCGGCTTGGCCTCTATATCGAGCGCGCCGACAACACGGCGCGCATTCTCGACGTAAAATATCACCTGCTGCTGCCGGCTTACGAGCAGGTCGGCGGCCCGCTCGATTACTTTCAATGGTCGGCGATTCTGCGCTCGGTGTCGGCACTCACTGCCTACCATTGGGTCTATCGCGAGAACGTCAAGCCGTGGCTCGTGGCCGATCTGCTCATCCTGAAAGACGAAATGCCGCGATCGCTCGCGAACTGCTACGAAAACCTGGTGCAGAATCTCGACCGCATCGCCCATGCCTATGGCCGGCAAGGCCCGGCGCAGCGCCAGGCCCGCACCGTGCGCGCGCGTCTGGAGAACAGCCGGATCGAGGAAATCTTCCAGAACGGGCTGCATGAATTCATCGGCGAATTCATCGAGGACAATAACCGGCTCGGCACTGCGGTCGCGCAGCAATACCTGATGTAACGGATGACAGACGACAGACGACAGACGACGGAAGACAGTCTAACTTACCTCGCCTATGCTCCATCTGTCGTCGGTCGTCGGTCCTCTGTCGTCCGTCATGCGCCTTCGCATCGCCCACAGCATGGTCTGCCGCTATAACCCGCCGGCCACGGGCGCGATTCAGGTGTTGCGCATCACCCCGCGCAATCACGAAGGCCAATACGTCGTGCGCTGGCGCATCGACGTGTCGGCCGACGCGCGGCTTGCCGCGCACGAGGACGCGTTCGGCAATATCACGCACGTGTTCACCGCCGACGGGCCGCTCGGCGAGTTGCGCGTTGAGGTTGACGGCGAGGTGGAGACGCAGAACACCGATGGCGTGGTGCGCGGCACCGTCGAGCGGTTTCCGCCAAGTCTGTTCCTGCGCGATACGGCGCTGACACAAGCCGACGCGGCGATTTGTCAATTTGCGCAGACGATCCGCGCCGCGGCAAGCGGCGATGGTCTTTCGGATCTGCACGCCCTTTTGCAGCGGCTGCATGCCGAAATGGCCTACGAACCCGATCCGATAAAGCGAGCCGCCGATGCGGCGGCGCTGCGGACCTCACTCACATTTTCATCGGCGCCGCGCACAGCCTCGGCATCCCGGCGCGCTTCGTCAGCGGTTATTTCCGCAAAGACGAAGATCGCCTTGAGCAGCCGGGGCACTCGTGGGCCGAAGCCTACGTGGCCGGTCTCGGCTGGGTCGGCTTCGATCCGGCAAACGGCTTCTGTCCGACCGACGCCCATGTGCGCGTCGTCGTCGGGCTGGATGCGCTTGGCGCCGCGCCGCTGCGCGGCACGCGCTATGGCGTCGGCGGCGAGACGCTTGAGGTCGCGATCGAGGTCGGCCAATGATTGCGATCGGTCGCCGGGCATCGCTATAAGGAGCGCGGCAGCTGGGGGTTGGCGATCGATGACCTATTGCGGCGGAATTCTCGTGCGCGAGGGACTCGTGATGTTCGCCGACACGCGCACCAATGCCGGGGTCGACAACATCTCGACTTTCCGCAAGCTGCACGTGTTCACGGACCGGAAAAAGCGCATCATGGCGATTGCGACGGCCGGGAACCTTTCCATCAGCCAGTCGGTCGTGAGTATTTTGACCGAAGGCTACGACAATCCAGACACCGGCGAGCGCGAAACGCTGATGAACTCGCCCACCATGTTCCAGGCCGCCCAGCGCGTCGGCCATGTCGTGCGCACCATTCACTCCACCGAGGGCAAGGCGCTGGAGGCTGCCGATGTGACGTTCGACGTCTCCTTCCTGTTCGGCGGCCAGATCATGGGCGAACGCATGCGGCTGTTCATGATCTATTCGGCCGGCAATTTCATCGAATGCACCACCGACACGCCCTATCTGCAGATCGGCGAGCACAAGTACGGCAAGCCGGTGCTCGACCGCGCCGTAACCTACGAGATGGATCTTTACGACGCGCTGAAAGTCGGGCTCGTTTCCATCGACTCGACCATGCGCTCGAATCTGAGCGTGGGCATGCCGATCGATCTCTTGGTGGTGCGGCGCAACACCTGCGAGGCCGAGCTGATCCACCGCATCGAACCCGGCGAGCCTTATTTCACCGATCTGCGCGAACGCTGGTCGGCGGCGCTGCGCGCCGCACATATCGGCATCCCGCGCCCGCCCTACGGCCGGCGGACTTGAGCGCCAACGCGGCGCACGAGCAGCCTTAAGCGCCCCGACCGTTCGCGGTAAAATCGACCGCCCGCTTTTACGCATAATTAAGCTTTCGACCGGATTCGCCTCGCCCTGGCGACCAGCCGCCCGGTTAAATTGCAAGCGATTTGCAATACTTCCACCTTAAGGTCGAGGTGAACCAGAATATCGAAGGGTAGCAGCGTGCCGCCTTCGGCGCAGGAGCGCATCGCCGCGGAGAACAAGGAGTCGCGGTGGAACCACGCGCGCGTGGGCCTGGTCATGCCGATCGGCGTGATCGTGGCCGTGGCGATCGTTTGCGTCGTTGCCGCCGTGCTGACCTCCGCCCAGCGCGCCGACGAGGTCTCCTTCAATCACGAGCAGCAACTGATCCGGCAGGCCATCGCCGACCACGGCGAGCGTGTGCTGCGGCAGCTCGACAGCGTCGCCGGCACCCCGCGAGCCGCAACGACGATCCGCGCCAACTACGAGCCGCAATGGGTGCAGCGCCACGTCGGCGATTGGCTGCAAACCTACTTCGGCCACGATGTCGTGATCGTCGTCGACGGTTCCGATCAAATCAAATACGAGCGCTTTCGCGGTGCAGCCGTCGCTCCCCCGGTCGATGTGCGCGCCGATCTCGCCGCCAGCCTCGATCTCTTGCGCGGGCGGCTCTCCGCGCTGCCGAGTCGCACGCTTGCCGTGCTCGCCGGGCAGAATCCGCAAAAGCCCGGGCGGCGCACCGCGCTCGTGCAGCGTTTCCTTAACCGGCCGGCGATTGTCGCGGCGGTGGCGGTCGGAACCGACGCCGATCTGAGTTCCGGCAACGCACAGGCGCCGATCGTCTTCTCCGTCAAATATATCGACGGCGACATGCTGCCCGAAATCGGCAGCGACCTGCAACTCTCCGGCCTGCACAAAATTGACGCCGCGGCGCCGGCCGGCGGTTATTACGTCACCGAACTCGCCGATTCTCGCGGCGATCCGATCGTGCGCTTTGCCTGGAAATCGACGACCCCCGGCCGCGAGGTCGTGATCAGTGTGGCGCCGTTCATCGCCGTGGCGCTCGCCGGCTTCGCGCTGCTGGTGGGCTTGGTGATGCGCTACATGCGGCGCACGGCCGAGGCGATCGCCGCGGGCGAATCGCAATTGCGTCATCTGGCGATGCACGATCCGGTCTGCGGCCTGCCCAACCGCATCTTTTTCGGCGAGCGGCTGGAAACCGCGATCGGCGACGTGCGCGGCGGCGGCCCGTCGGCTGCCGTGTTCTACATCGATCTCGATCACTTCAAGGACGTGAACGACACGCTCGGCCACCACATCGGCGACGCGCTCATACTCAACGTTACGCAGCGATTGAGCCGGATTCTGCGCGGCAACGATCTGGTCGCCCGCCTCGGCGGCGACGAGTTCGCCATCATCACCAATTGTGCGTCCGACTCTTACTCGCTGCAGGCGATCGCCGGGCGCATCATTTCCGCGGTCTGCGCGCCCTACTCGATCAACGGCAACAACATCATCATCGGCGCCTCGATCGGCATCGCGGTGATCGACCGCCGCGCCCGCGATGCCGCCGACATTCTGCGTTACGCCGACATGGCGCTCTATCGCGCCAAGAACGAAGGCCGCAACCGCGCCTGCATCTACGACGCGGCGATGGACGCCGACCTCTCCAACCGCAAGCTCTTGGAAGGCGATCTCCTCCACGCGATCCAGAACGACGGGCTGCAGGCGGCCTACCAGCCGATCGTCAATACCAGCGGCGAAACCGTGGTCGGCGTCGAGGCGCTGGCGCGCTGGACGCATCCGACGCTGGGCGAAATCCCGCCCATGCAATTCATTCCGATCGCCGAGAATTCCGGACTCATCATCGAGCTGGGGGAGTGGATGCTGCGGCGCGCCTGCCTCGACGGCAGCGCCTGGCCAGGCTTGACCGTCGCGGTCAACGTCTCGCCGCTGCAATTCCGCCGCTCCGATTTCGTCGAGCGGGTCGAGCGCATCCTCAAGGAAACCGAATTCGACGCCAGCCGCCTCGAACTGGAACTCACCGAGAGCACGCTCCTTGGCAATTTCGAGACGGCGGAACTGTCGATGCTGCGGTTGAAGGCGATCGGCGTGCGCTTTGCGCTCGACGATTTCGGCACCGGCTATTCGAGCCTGCTCTACCTGCGGCGCTTCCCATTCGACAAGCTCAAGATCGATTCGAGCTTCGTGGGCGCGATCGAGAAGGCGCCCGACGCCGCGGCCATCGTGCACGCCGTGGTCAGCCTCGGCCGCGGTCTCGGCATGAAGGTGACCGCTGAGGGCGTGGAGAACGCCGAACAGCACTTGTTCCTGCGCGCCGCCGGCGTGCACTCGATGCAGGGCTACCGCTTCGGCAAGCCCGGTCCGGCGAACGACATCACCGCCCGCCTCTCCTCCGCCGACGACTATGGCGTCGGCAGCCCCGACCGGGAAGTCGCGCTGGCCAGTTGAGCGCTTCGCCGCACTGCCCTTGCGCCACCGTCGCGCTGTCATGGCCGCGAAGGCGCATCGGCGCTAACATAAGCCGTGTTTCCCGGATGCGGTGCAGCGCGAAGCGGTGCGCCGCTGATCCGGGATCGTCGCGAACTCGGAGTTTGTAACGATCCCGGTTCTGCAGTGCATCACTTCGCTTGCGCCATAGCGCGTCGAAGACGCGCGTGAACGCGCTATTGCTGCACTGCGCCCGGAAAACGCAGCTATTTTAGCGCCTATGTGCGAAGGCGGGCATCCAGTAATCGCGAGCCTTAGTGTATAATCTCGAACACCGAGGGTGCTGGATCGTCCGCTTTCGCGGACGATGACAGGCGTGGAAATAAGGGAGGCAGCCATGGCCGCGCGGAAAATCGCTTTGGTGACGGGAGCGGGCACCGGCGTCGGCCGGGCGGTGACGCTGGCGCTCATGCGCGAGGGCTATGCGGTCGTGCTCGCCGGGCGCCGCAAGGACATGCTGGAGAAAGTCGCCAACGAAGGCGCGCAGACGCCGGGCGAAGCGCTGACCGTGCCGGCCGACGTGTCCGATCCGGCTTCGATCAAGGCGCTGTTCGCCAAGACCAAGGACACCTATGGCCGGCTCGATCTCCTGTTCAACAATGCCGGCATCGGCGCGCCGGCCACCTCGATCGAGGACGTGCCGTTCGACAAATGGCAGGCCGTGGTGGCGACCAATCTCACCGGCCTGTTCCTGTGCACGCAGGAAGCGATCAAGATCATGAAAGCGCAGAACCCGCGCGGCGGCCGCATCGTCAACAACGGCTCGATCTCGGCGCACACGCCGCGCCCGGGCTCGGCTCCCTATACCGCGACCAAGCACGCCGTCACCGGCCTGACCAAACAGACCGCGCTCGATTGCCGGCCTTACGAGATCTGCTGCGGCCAGATCGACATCGGCAATGCCGCGACCCCGCTCACCGAGCGCATGGTGCAGGGCGAGGGCGTGCTGCAGCCCGACGGCCGCAAGATGATCGAGCCGCGCATGGCGGCCGAGGACATCGGCCGCGCCGTGGTCTACATGGCAAGCCTGCCGCTCGACACCAACGTGCTGTTCATGACCGTGATGGCGAATTTGATGCCGTTCGTCGGGCGGGGCTGACCGGGCCGACCGGCCTTGACATCGAGACATCGACGACCCCTCGCCCGCTTAAGTCCGTTTGTCGAACGGTCAGTCAAGCTTCATGACCCTGATCTTGCTGCCGGCGCGCACCTTGGCGAGCGTCTTCACGTCGCCGAGCGCCTTTGCCCAGATGTTGCAGGGGCTGGCGAGCCGCGTCTCGTCGCCTTTTGAGATCGGCGTGCGGCCGAAGCCGATGGCGATGGCGTGGCCTTCGGGCCAATAGGCGATCTCGCCCGGCGCGACCACCGCGCGCGCGTCCTTCTCGCGGGGAAACCCCCTCCCCACCCCTCCCCGCGCGCCGGGGAGGGCTGGATGGGGGATTTCGAAATAAACCTCCTCGCCCCAGGTGAGCGCCGACGCGTCGAACGGCAACGCCGCCGCGATCGCCTTGGCGGTCGGCGTATCGAGCAGCTCGGCATCGAGCGTGAGCGAGCCGAAGTCGAAGCGGATGCGCACCTTTGCCTCCTCGATCGTTTCGCCGGCTACCGGAACGCCAGGTAATTGGCAACGGCCGCAGCGGTGGTCTCCGTATAAAAGTCGCGCGGCATGCACTGCCGCGCCGCGCGTTCGGGCGCGCCGATGTTGGCCGGCGTCGCCGCCAAAATATCCCGCCGCGCCTGCCATTGGGTTCCGTGCGCCACCGCGTCGATCGCGCGCTTGAGGCAGGCGTTCCGATCGCCGCGGCAGGCGCCCTCTCTGCGGCAGCGTTTGTGCGGGCATTTGCGCCACAGATCGAGGGCGTCGCAATAGCGCCGCTGTTGGCGCGCCTTCTCCGCCGCGAACCGCGCGGCGTATTGCGCGCCGGTGAGTTTGCGTTTGCGTGCCGGCTGGCGCACGGGCATTTCGTTGTCTCCGCAAAGCGCTTTTCTCATCCTCCGCCGCTTTCGCGCATAGGCGCTAAAATAAGCCGTGTTTCCCGGACGCGGTGCAGCGCGAAGCGGTGCACCGCTGATCCGGAATCGTCGCAAACTCGGAGTTTGTAACGATCCCGGTTCTGCGGCGCACCACTCCGCTACGCTTCGTGCTGCGCCGCGCCCGGGAAACGTCGCTATTTTAGCGCCTATGCGCGACAGCGGTGAAACGGGACCACCCGAAGCTCGCGCAGCGAGCTACGAATGGTCCCTCCCCCGCTATCGCGGGGGAGGATAAGCGACATCGTTCCCGCGGCGCGTTTTTTTGTTGGCGCGCTGCGGGTTTGCAAATTCGCCCCCCGAAAACCGCTTCGTTCTCGATCACGGGGGCTTTGTTTTTTCTTCCCTTCGCCACTGAAGCAAAAGGAGGCAGAACGCCGACAGACGCAATTTGACCAACCTCCGCAACCTTCGTTGCGGCGCGCGCCTTGCAAAGCGCGCACGCCTGTCGGCGTCCTACCGCGGTTCT
>Ga0207416_1000529_pt1 | contig 64160 bp, 46 predicted proteins | sample PaiPotPPM11metaG_FD_184107 | JGI IMG/M metagenome (GOLD analysis project Ga0207416, IMG submission 184107) | Iron sulfur acid spring bacterial and archeal communities from Banff, Canada, to study Microbial Dark Matter (Phase II) - Paint Pots PPM... ... | reverse complement strand
GGGCAAATCCCGTGGCCGGCTTGGTCCAGGACGCGGCCGGCAACCTCTACGGCACCACCCGCAACGACGGCGCTTCCGGCTACGGAACGGTGTTCAAGCTGGACACGACCGGCAGGGAGACGCTGCTGCACAGCTTTGCCGGGTATCCAACGGATGGGGGAAATCCCACCGCTTGTTTGGTCATGGACTCTGCGGGCAACCTCTACGGCACCACGTTCGGCGGCGGCACTTACGGCAACGGAACGGTGTTCAAGGTGGATCCGACCGGGATGGAGACCGTGCTGTACAGCTTCACTGGAGGAACGGACGGTTCAGGCCCGTCCGCGGGTTTGGCCCAGGATGCTGCCGGCAACTTTTACGGCACCACATACTACGGGGGCAATCTCACCCTCTGTTCTGGGTCTGGCTGCGGAACGGTCTTCAAGCTGGAGGGGACCGGCACAGAGACGGTGCTTCACACCTTCACCGGCCCTCCGGACGGGGCATATTCCCTCGCCAGTTTGATCCAGGACGCGGCGGGCAACCTCTACGGCACCACACAAGGCGGTGGAGCTTCCGGGTACGGAGTGGTGTTCGAGCTCGAAGCGGGGGGTAGCCCTTCTGTGAGCCTCAGTCCTGCGAGCTTGAACTTCGGCCCGCAAGGCGTTCAGGCCCCGAATGTGCCGCAGGTCGTCACGCTCACCAATACCGGCCAGGCGCCGCTCTCAATCACCAGCATCGCCATCGCCGGACAGAATAGTGGCGACTTTGCGCAGGCGAACAATTGCCCGATCAGCCCAAACACTCTGGCGGCGGGCGACAACTGCATGATTACGGTTTATTTCTTCCCGACTGGAGCCGGAACCTTGAACGCGGATGTGACCATCACGGATAATGCTCCCAACAGCCCGCAGAACCTGCCCCTCTCCGGGACCGGCGTCAGCGGCAAGCCCGGCCTCGCGGGGCCGCAAAAGTAGCCCTACGGCCGGCAGGACAGCAGCTCTCCCAGCGGGCCGAAAGGAAAGGGGATATCACGGGTGGCGCCGACATCGCTTTTAATGTCGGAGACCCTTGTGGCCTCGGTGCGAATGGCCTCGGCGAGTTCGGCGTGGGGCGAATGGATTAAGGGAGAGAACTCACCAGTTTCTTGATCTTCCCCTCGTCGAGCCGGTGTTGCTGGACCATCATCCAGCGTTTCTGTGGGGCCTCGTCGTAGGGGTGAAGTTGGCAAGCCAGATCCCACAGGTGTTGGCGAGCGTGATAGAGATCGACACCCTGAATCGCACCCGGGAAGTGCAGCTCGGCAAGATTCCAGATCCATTCGGCGCCGTCCCCCATCACGACTTTCTTTTGCGCACGGCTCCAGCCGCGCTGGCGGCGCGGCGCAAAGATACGGCCCAGGAGTTGGTTTATTTCCCGCACCTCCTCCTGATGGATCGCAGCAGCCGTTTTTTTTCCTCCGCCGTCCACATCCCGGCTTCTTCTTCCACGGGTCGCAGGCGGCAAATCTTTTCGTTCACCGCGATCAGCTCGGCGCTGAGTCTCTGGAACCGCCGGAACTCGTCAACCTCGCGTTGCGCCTTAAGAAAAGGTTCCCTGTCAACGAAATCATTCAAACCGTCACTTTTATGTCGCGCACCCTTCAGAAAACAGACCGTTAACTTGATTGCGAGCGTTTTGATGGTTCCCGGAGGTGACACACCTACTGACACAGTGGTTTCTGCGGATCAGGGAAGCGGCTTCAAGAACCAGGGTAAGGCCAAGGCATTCAAGAGGTTAAATGGTAGGCCCGAACGGACTCGAACCGTTGACCTCTACCGTGTCAAGGTAGCGCTCTAACCGGGCTGAGCTACGGGCCTAAGAGTCGTGGGATTGATTTTAACCCGTCCGGCACAATTCCGGCAATCGGAAGTTCATGCGCAAGCCCCTGCCGTTTGGTTTTGGGATTTTTCAGATATGCAGAAATCATTGGAGCGGCCGTTCGGTGAATAGTCGGGGTTGAGTTCAATTGCGATTCCCGCGCTGAACTGTAATTTACAGTTCCGAATTCTGGGTAGTAGCGCAATTTGCTGTAACGGCGCTCTATGAGTTCCGAAAGCCGTTGTGGATCCAGGTTCGGCGCTCCCTTCCAGGGCAGGCTCCGAGCGCCGCTACAGCATGCAAACCGCGCCACTGCCGAATTCTGCCAGGATGATGCAATCATCGGCGAACTGGGTTACACTGCTAACTTCACCAACCTTGCGCAGAGCTTTTGCGCGAATACTGCCCGCCTTGGCTGCTGCCGTTCCTCCAGAGGTTGGCCGAAGGGGGGCCAGCTCCTTATGGATTTGGCGATGCTGGACCAACCCGCATGGCCGGAACAACGAGATGAAGGCTTGCCGGGCGAGGCGAAACGAGCGAGGAACGTGACGGAACCGTCTGATCAATTTCAAAAACTTGAAGAAAAACTGGTTCGCCTGATCGAAGTGTTCAAACGCACTCAAGCTGAAAACCGCGCACTGGAAGAACAGGTGCAGGCCCTAAAAGCCGAGTTCAAGGGAAGTGGCCAGAAGATTGAGTCGCTGGAAAAGGAAGTTGCCATTCTGAGGAGCGAGCGCGAAGACGTTCGTGGCCGTGTGGAAAGGCTTCTTTCCCAAATGGAATCCTTGACAAAGACCGATTCCACGGCATAATGACACCAGAGTGATCCGGCGCAAGCCGGCCCACCGGCTTGCGTCAATAAGCATGTTGCAGAGCTGCCAGACGCTGTCATTCTAACTAAGCGCAGTGGGAAGTTTTCTCGCCAGTGGAATTCGGAAGATTGGCGAATTGCTTCTTCCCATCAAGCCTCTCAAGATGCCAAGCAAAGGGTCTATTCAATTTGCGCCTCACGAGGGAAAGCGAGTTGGCTTCCAACAATCAGGAAATCATCCGGGTGGTCATCTACGACCAGGAGTATAACCTCCGGGGTCAGCTTGATCCAGAATACATTCGCAAGCTGGCGCGCTACGTTGACGAAAAAATGCGCTCTGTGGCGGCGCGAACTCAGACGGTAGACTCACTGCGGACGGCGATTCTCGCCGCTATGAACATTGCTGACGAATACCATCAGATGGCGGCGCGCTACGAGACCGGGACCCGGCAAATGGATAGCGAATTCGGAAAGTATTCATCGATGCTGGATGAAGTATTGGATCCGGAAGTCTAAGGCCCTGGCTTCCTTCTAAGCTACGAAGCCTCTGGATCAGTCCGGACCCGTGAAACCGAGTCCTCGGCCCGCGTCCGGTGAAATGCTCTCCAACCCTCACTGAATTCCGGATGGAGTTCCCATCTCCTTCATGCCTCCGGGCGGAGGGTATTGCGGTTTTGAAAGGACTCTAGTGACCTCTCGGTTAAAGATACTCTTTATTGGCGATATTTTTGGTCAGCCCGGGCGCAGAATCGTAAAGGAAAAGTTGCCGCTATTGATCGAGGAATTCGAACCAGACTTGGTCCTGGCCAACGGCGAGAACGCCGCGGCCGGGTTTGGCATTACACCTCCTCTGGTCGAAGAGCTGCTCGAACTGGGAATCGCCGTGCTAACATCGGGCAATCATATTTGGGATAAAAAGGAGATTCATCCTTATTTGTCGGATCACGCCGACGGACGATTGCTAAGGCCGGCGAACTATCCACCCGGGGCTCCCGGGACGGGGCTTTACCTGGGGCGTACGGCCTCCCAGTTGAGCTATGCCGTCCTAAACCTGCAGGGACGCGTCTTCATGCCAACGCTCGATTGTCCGTTCCGCGCCGCCGATAAACTCCTCGATCAAATTCCATCTGAGATCAAAATCAGGATTGTCGATTTTCATGCGGAGGCGACTTCGGAAAAGGTGGCCATGGGTTGGTACTTGAATGGACGCGCCACCGCCGTGCTGGGAACTCACACGCACATCCCCACCGCGGACGAGACGGTTCTGTCGGAAGGGACGGCCTACATGACCGATGTCGGCATGAGCGGACCCTTCGATTCTGTAATTGGTGTCGAAAAGCAGCAGGTGATTAAGAAATTTCTGGACCAACTTCCGGCTCGATTCGACGTGGCCCGCGGCGATCCGCGCCTTTCAGCAGTTTTGATAGAAGCCGATACGGAGACCGGGTCAGCTCTGTCGATCCGGCGGGTGCGATGTACCACCGGATGACCGGGGTGCGTTCAATAACGGACCCCGATTTCAATTCCTACCGGCGGCCAAGTGTTTTAAGGCAGCGGCAGGCGCGGCCTGCGACTGAATTACCATCCCGCTGAGGTATAATGCGCATAAGCTAGTGTGGCGCTCACGAATAACGGGACAATGCTCAGGGCCGGTGCGCCGGCATCTTGCCGGGACAGCGGCGCTACACGGTCCACCCAATTCCTGGACACCGCACGAGAGGGATCGAGCGAGGTGCCATGAAATCCGAAATGGCCGATAACCCAAGAAGACTTGGCGATCTGATTGATGATTATTGCCCCCGTTGCAAGTTGCTGCTGAACCACGCCATCGCCAGTATGGTGGAAGGGAACGTAGCGAAGGTTATTTGCCAGACCTGCCTCAGCGAACATCCCTTCCGGCACGGGCAAGGTGGGAAGAAGAAAACGGACTCCCGCGCCACCCTGTTTGATCAAGTCATGAGCAAGGCGCCTGCTCCCGGCCCGGCGGAGCCGCCGCCCGTGGCTCCAGCGCCGAAGAAACGCAACCTCAATCCCGCCCGCTACATTTCCCGGCATCAGGGTAAACCCCCGCGCCCGCCTCGTTGAAAATGGCCGGCTCACGAAGTAGAGCGGCGAAGGATACAAACCTTTGTTCGGGATTTCAGGTGGTAGATAGTTCCCCGCCATTCAATCCTTCGCACAAATGCAGCGATGCTGAAGTTCCAGAACATCAACCACGGGGTCAGCCACGCCAGTCTCCAATAGCAACCGCCCCAGCGCCGCAGGCGCTCCCGCTGCCCCGGGAAAGAGCGATGCGCGGCGATCAACCTGAGCCGACCTTTGGCCAATCCTAGAGAGAGTATGGCGGCCAGGAGCACGGCGGCTTGAGCTTTGGCGCCAGTACCCAATGAAGGTAAAACAAGCACGGCAACGTCCGCGAGTATCCCCAGGACATAAAGCCCGAAAGAAACCATTCCCCGGAGCCACAGCCTTGGCGCATAAACCCGGGTCAGGATGATCTGGCGGTTGGTCCAATGCACCACGCTGCGGACCTGGGTGTCCGCTTCCGCCGCCACCAAGCAGCGAGGCTCAAAGCGAATGAGGCCCCCGGCATCGCGCACCGCTTGTGCCACGGCATAATCGTCACTCACCGTGCCTTGCCAGTATTTCTCCGCAATCTTCATGCGGCGGAAATCCTCGGCGCGCATTGCCATGCTTCCTCCCCAGGCAAGGCTGGCGGGATGATCGCCAAGCGAAGTGGCAATCACGGAATCCCAGGCCGCCTGCAACCTGGAAGCAAAATATGCCGAAGGTAGGTACCAGCGGAAGCCCGTACTGACGGTGACGGCAGGATCAGAAAGCGGCGAAATCAATGTCCGCAGCCAGTCGCGGTGCGGGCAGCCGTCCGAATCCGCGAAGGCCAGAACCTCGGTCTCGGCGTCCACCCCTTCCAAGGCTGCTAGCAGGTTGTGGACTTTTTCTCCGTTGACTTCGCTCACTCCAGCCACGACTAAGGAGATTTTCCGCGGCCGCGAATGCTTGGACCCGTCTTGATTTTCGGCCATGCCTCGAAGAACCGGGAATGCCGGGTCACTTTCCGAGCTTACAGCAAGGATTACCTGATAGTCCAGATAGTCCTGCGACAGATAAGCCTTGAGATGCTGCTCCAAGCCAATGTCCAGACCCTTGCAGGGAATGATCAGGGCGGCGGCAGGCTGGTAGGAGCTCAGCGGCGAGGCCTGGCTCCGCTGGAGGTAATCAAGAAACTTGTAGCCGTCAATGAGGGACCAAACGCTTTGAAGCAGCAGGGCGCTGCCCAGAACCCAGAAAACATAAAGCCAAAACATAGAATTGAAGAATGAAAGGACGATGACTTGACCGGCGCGCGCAGGATCACCGGCTTCGAGGACTCACTTCGATGCCCCGCCGCTCTGGGACCCGGCATCCTGACTCACGGGGTGCGCCTGGGCGTCCTGCAAAGCGTAGGCGATGACTTGTTTGAGTTCATTGGCATTCCCCACGCCGTCCAGCCGCCACCCATTCACGAAAAGCGTAGGCGTCGCATAGATACTTGCCATATTGCCCAAGCTCACATCCCGCAGAACATTCTTTAGCGCCGCCTGCTTCTCCACGCAGGATTGGAAGGCGTTAAAGTTCATTCCCGGAAGGGTTCTGGCAAGTTCCATAATCCGGGACTTGGCATTGTCCTTGTTGATCGTCTTCTGGTTTTCAAATATCTTATTGTGGAGCGCCCAAAACTCGGCGTTACTCTGCATGGCCGCGCATCCAGCCTCCTCCGCAGCGATAAGCGCCCAAGGATGGCTGGCGAGCGGGAAATAGTGATAAACGATCTGAACCTGTTTCGCCTGCGCCGGAAGAATTTTCTGGTTGAGAATATCCACGAGTTTCCGGCAGAAGGGACATTCGAAATCGGAGAATACCACCATCGTCACCGGCGCACTGCGCGGCCCAAGTCTTGGCATGTTTCCTTCCGTCAGCACTTGCATCAAGGCCATGCGGGAGCGGCGCTTGCTTGCTGGGTCTTGTTCAGGTTGCGATGCCGGCGCGTCCTGGAATGCAAAGAGCGCCGGAGAGTTCGATTGCAGCTCCGATTTGCGTGGCGATTTGCGCCCGCTGAGGTTAGAAACTTCTTGGACTGGAACTGCAGGGTGGGATGAAAACGAGCCTGGATCCAAAAAGACTGTTCCTTGCAAAAGATCGCGCTCTTCGAGCGCGATAGACCGTTGGGCCATTGCCAGACCGCTTGAGGTCAGCACCGCAGCCACAAGCGCAAGACCTATCCAATTTGCTCTCACCGGATGCATCCGGTCCTCCAGGAATTCATTCTCAACTATGCCGATCCTCCTTGAAGCTATCACGCCCAGCAGCCGCTGTCACTTCGATTTGCCCCCCGGTGGTGTCTCAGTTTGCTTGCTGTAGCGGCGCTCTATGAGCGCCGAATTTTATTTATTAACACCTTCCGGCGCTCATAGAGCGCCGCTACAACAAACTGTGACACTATCTGCCCCCCCGGACGTTACCGGAGCGAAGGCTGTTGACGGTGAAGCGCCCCTCGAGGGATGTCCTTGAACGGCTTTCCTTATGGTGAATAGTAGCCTCGTAAACACTGATTTTAAAGGCCTAATTGGAACCAAGGTTTGGTATGATAGCAGTGCTTAGACCTTGCTTGTTCAGGGACGCCAAAGATGTTTTCCAGCGAAAACCGTTTGCTTCGGGCCCTATATATGGCACTGGACGGCCTGATTGCCGTCACCAGCTTCTGGACCGCTCAGGCGGTCCGCTCTCGCATCCCCTGGATCCGTGGCCTTTTCCCTATCTACAACTACGTCTGGATTCTCCCTTTAATCTTGTTCATCTGGATCGCCGTAGGTTGGGCTAATGGGTTATATACCCGGGCTCTCGAGGCGCGCCTGCTGCGCGTTGTTCCGCTGCTGATCAAGATTTCAATTTTCTCCATCCTCCTGCTCTTCGCAGCAACCTTCGCCATCCACTATGAGTATCTCAGCCGCTCCCTGCTGGGAATCTTCGCCTTGTTTGACCTTATGGGGATGATTGGGCTGCGGATCTTGACTGCAAAATGGAATGAACCTCTTCATCGAGCCCTCGGCGGATACCGCCACTTTCTCCTGGTGGGTGACATTCCACAAGCCGTGGCCATTGCCGTCGCCATCGAGGCCAATGAAGTTCGAGGCGTAAAATTAGCCGGGTTCGCAGTCTTACCCAATAACAGCAACTCCAACCCGGAGATTGATCAGACCCGGTTGCGCCGGAATTATCCAGTCTGGACGATTGATGAAATCCCCGCGCTTCTTCGCCGCCACGTCATCGACGAGGTGATCTTCGCCGTCAGCAAAGACGACGTGGACAAGCTCTCCGACACGTTCCTCCTGTGCGAAGAAGAAGGCGTAAGGACGCGGCTACTGCTCAGCTTCTTCCCTCATATCATTTCAAAGGTCTACCTCGAGCACCTGAGCGATATGGCGCTGCTCACTTTTTCCACCACGCCGGAAAATCAATTTTTGATGTTTGCGAAGCGGATTGTCGATTTTTTAATGGCGGCTATTATGGTCGTCATTCTCTCCCCCGTCTTTCTGCTTCTTTCTCTCTTCATCAAACTCACCGATGGAGGGCCGATTTTTTTCCGCCAAACCCGCTGCGGTCTGGGTGGCCGCAAGTTCACCCTTTATAAATTCCGGTCCATGATCGTGGGCGCGGACAAGTTGCGGGCAAAGCTCGAAAGTTTGAATGAAAAGGACGGCCCTATTTTCAAAATTAAGAATGATCCCCGATGCACCCGGGTTGGGCGAGTGATGCGCAAGCTTAGCCTAGACGAATTGCCTCAGCTTTTTAACGTGTTGAAGGGGGATATGGCATTTGTGGGGCCGCGTCCCCCCATCCCCGAGGAAGTCGAAAAATACGAGCCTTGGCAGCGCCGCCGCCTCCGCATGCAGCCCGGCTTAACCTGCCTCTGGGCGCTCGAGGGCCGTAGCCACCTCAACTTCCAGCGGTGGATGGAACTCGATTTGGAATATATTGACCATTGGTCGCCCGGCCTGGATTGGAAAATTATCCTGAAGACCATTCCCGTAGTGCTTCTGGGCCGCGGCGCGAGCTAAGTGGTACCTTCCATACGTTCGGTCCATAAGTAAGGTGACGGATCCGAAGATTCCTCCCTCGCCTCTTTAGGGGCATTTCTGTCATCGGATCACGCCGGGCTTTAACCTCGCCACTTCGCAGTTCGCCGCAACCCAGCTCGAAATCCGCTCCAACGCTTTTTGGATGTTTTCGACAGAGTTCGCAAAGGAAAACCGCAAATATCCTTCGCCCCAAGCGCCAAACGCCGTTCCGGAAAGGCACGCCACTCCCGCTTCTTCCAAAAGCGCATCCGCCAACTCCCGTGACGGCTTGCCAAGGCCGGTGATGTTGGGAAACACGTAAAATGCTCCATGCGGCATGCGGCAGCGGAAGCCGGGAATGCGATTCAAGCCTGCAACGATCACCGACCGCCGCCGGAGAAACTGATTCCGCATCTCTTCTACGCACGTCTGGTCTCCCTTCAGGGCCTCGACACCCGCAATTTGCGTAAAGCTCGCCGTGCAAGAATTCGAATTCGTCATCAGGAGCGACACCTGCCTCGCCAGCTCCGAGTGCATCACGCCGTAACCCAGGCGCCATCCCGTCATGGCATAAGTTTTCGAAAAGCCGTCCAAGATAATGGTCCTTTCTCTCATTTCCGGAAACTGCGAAAGGCTTGCGTGGTCACCCTCAAAAATCAGGCGATGATAGATTTCATCCGACAGCACAAACAAGTCACGCCCGGCGAGGCCCCGCGCCAGGCGGGCCACAGAAGCCCGTGGCATCACGCCTCCGGTGGGATTGTGAGGTGAATTCACAATCACCAGCCGGGTGCGATCGTTCACTTGATCGAGTATCGCGTCCACGTCCACGTCAAATTCGCGGGCTTCGGGCAGCCCGTAAGGAACGGGCCGGCCACCGGCGAAGTTGATGACGGATTCATAAATCGGAAAGCCTGGATTGGGATAAATCACCTCATCACCTTCCCCGATCAAAGCAAGAACGGTGAAAAACATCACCGGTTTGGCGCCGGGGGTGATGACCACCTCAGACGGATCCACTTGAATCCCCCGGCTCGCCGCTACGTCTGCGGCCACCGCTTCACGCAACTGAGTCAATCCGGCGGGCGGACCATAGTGAGTCCATCCCTGCCGCAAGGCGCCGGCTCCTGCTTCGACAATATGCGGCGCCGTGGCGAAATCGGGCTCGCCGATTTCGAGGTGGATCACTTCCTTTCCCTGTGCTTCAAGTTGTCTTGCCCTGACCAGAACGTCGAATGCGCCTTCCGTGCCCAGCAGAGACATCCGTTCTGCAAGATGGAGATTTAACTGGGTCGTGTGCACAGAACTCCTCCTGTTCCGGCTTCCAAGCCCGAACTGCCCTTTCTGCTGCCTCAAGAGAAACCGCTGAATTCCTGGGCAGGGATAGCATATTTCCTGCCTGGCGCCTTGTCCAGCCCCGCGCCGGATCGTGCCGCCATCGGGCGAAAGGGATGGACATGGTCCTGGTTACCATCCTCGTCATTCCTGCGAAGCCTGTTCCCGCGTAGGCGGGAAGCGGGAATCCTTGCAAAGCTGGCAGGCACGACGAGCTTTTTTGCCGTCGTGGCTTAAGCTTTAGGCCGGGGCTGGTGGAGGCGAAGGGGGAGATGGCGCGCATAGCGCGCGAAATCCTTATCCATTGTGAAGACCGGCCAGTTGCGGCGCAGGGCGACCGCACAGATGAGAAAATCAACAGAGGAGCCGGTCACGCCAGCGGCCCGGCAATCATTGCTTGCGAGGGCCGCTTCTTCATAGTCGTCAATGGTCAGCCGGGGGTCATCAAAGGCTCGAAGATCCTGCCGCAAGCGCTCGTACTGGCTTCGGCTGCGAATTCCCGACAGCACTTCCTGTGAGGCGCCGGGAGCGTCTGCGCAAGGCCAGCGACCACACGGACGTGTCCACCAAGACCGTCATGAGCGCCGCCGCTCAGCCTTGTAGTCGTACTGGCGATCGTAGGTAATAGTGCCGAAGCGCGCCAACAGCCGCAACTGCCGGCGGCGTTTTATGTATTCATCGAGCGCGGCGGTTACGGCCTCTTTCTTCGTCTTGTGATGCCCCACGCGACGCGCCCTCTCGATCAAGCGGTCATCAATAGCGAGATTTGTAGGCATGGTTGCGTCTCATTCTTCTCTTGGAATGTTACACATCATGACGTGTAAGTGCAAGTGTGCGTATCGCCCGGTAGTGACTCAGTTTGCTGTAGCGGCGCTCGGAGCCTGCCCTGACAGGGAGCGCCGGAAACCGTTGAGGATACAAGTTCGGCGGTCACAGACCGCCGCTACAGCAACCAAACTGCACCACTACCAAAAAGAGGTTGAAGAGGAAAGCTGCACATGCTATATGTAGACAATGGATTCAATTCCCGGCCAACCCAAGCGCCGAATGGCAATGTGCAGGCAACAACTCTCCTGTTGTTGTTGAACCTTTCCTCTTTCTCTCTTATCTTCGACGGGAAATCCAGAATCAAGACAATCTATTTCATGGAGGTTTTTCATCAATGAGCGACTATAAGCATCCCGAGACGTTGGTCAGCACCCAGTGGGCGGCGGATCACGCGAATGACCCGAAAATTCGCCTGGTGGAAGTGGATGTTGACACCAGCGCCTATGAAAAAGGCCACATTCGCAATGCAATCGGATGGAACTGGCAATCCCAACTCCAGGACAATGTGCGGCGGGACCTGCTGGGGCGGCAGGACTTTGAGGAATTAATGCGGCGCTCGGGGATTAACCGCGACACGATCGTGGTCTTTTATGGCGATAATAACAACTGGTTCGCCGCCTACGCGCTCTGGCAGTTGAAATATTACGGCCACCCGGACGCGCGATTGATGAACGGTGGGCGGAAGAAGTGGGATCTGGAGGGAAAACCCTGGACACAGGAAGTTCCAAGTTTCCCGCGCTCGGATTACAAAGCGGGAGCGCCCGACGAGAACCTCCGTGCCCGGCGTGAGCTGATTTTTAGGGTACTCGATAACAAGAACGCTTCGTTGGTGGACGTCCGCTCCACAGACGAATTCACAGGTAAAGTAATAGCCCCCGCCGGCATGACGGAAACCGCGCAGCGCGGCGGGCACATTCCCGGAGCCATCAGCGTGCCGTGGTCAAAGGCTGCGAATGAAGACGGCACCTTCAAATCCTATGACGAATTAGTTGCGCTTTACGGGAGCCAGGGCGTGAAGCCGGACCGTGAAACCATCGCCTACTGCAGGATTGGCGAACGCAGTTCACACACGTGGTTTGTGCTGAAATACCTGCTCGGCTTCCAGGATGTTCGCAACTACGACGGAAGCTGGACGGAATGGGGCAACCTGGTGGATGCGCCCATTGAAAAGGGTGAGATCAATAAGGCTCACGCATAAGGGCGCTGGCAAAAGGCCGGGGAGCATCGCATCCTTGCTGTTCCCAGGTTCACTTTGGAGCGGCGGATCACTGGCTCCCCGCCTTTCTTCTCTGCCTGCTTGCGCACAATCCGCGGCGCGCGCGTCACGGCGCCGGGCAATTTGAAGCGTCAAAGAAGACCCTGCAATAACATCGTCAAATTCGCCTCTTGTGGGGACTCCCAGGACACGGCGATAGGAAAAGGCAATGTCCATGCTGCACAGCCCCGCAGCCTTTCGGGTCGATCTCAATCGTCCGAGCCCCGGCCAGGGCCAACGCGTTGCCTCCAGCCATCCAGGCATCACGGGCGGCGCCCGCGCCCTATCTCAATTGAACGCGGAAACTCTTTTTTTCGGCAATAAGCTCAATCTTGTCCTCGCGAGCCAGCCAGCCCAACGCAAAATTCAAGAGTTCGCCTTCGCCGTTCAATTTTTTCTTGAGCTGTGTCACCGTGAGCGGTCCCCCGGTGGAAAGCGTCTGCCAGATTTTACCCGCAGTCAGGCCGACCTGCTCCTTAATTTCAGCAACTTCAGGCATTTTTATGTTCCTCCCTATTTTCAAAATTTGTGGTTGGTGTTGGTTGATGATTCAATAAATCCAGCCATGCAGGATTTCCAATGGAATTGAAACTTCGTTGTTTGGGCTTTAACTTACGCCTCTCTTAGGTCAAAACCGTGCTCGCTTTGCAGGACGAACTAATAGGAGCCATGATTGAGGAAAAGAAGTCACAGCAGGCTCCGAGGGCGCCTCCGAAAATCTCGCTCATTTATTTTATAACCTATTTTCAACCCGTTTGTGAAATATAAAATTCTTATCCAGCACATAAGCACAAGGTAAAATGACGCTAAATCCCATTCCTGGACCGCCTTCGCGGTAATGAGTTTGATCATTCATCGCCCCGCGAAATGAATCCGGAGATGGCTTCTTACTTCTTGTAGTGGCGCCGGACCCACGCACCGCCCAACTCAATGAGTCCATAGAAAGCTACACAGAACCACAGGTCAACCAGGGTGCCCAGATCTACCAAATTGTGATGTTGGGCCGCTTCGGGGAGACGCGGGTAAAGCGAGAAATAGGCGGCGTTGCCGAGCATAATCGCGGCCAGATACCGTTTCCAGCGGGGGAACATACTCACTTGCGGCTGATGCCCGGCGCCAGCTCGCGTCCGTGAGCCTGGAACAAGGCTTCTTGCACGGGCAGGATTCATTCGTGCCAGGAGGCGGATCCACAACACAAAAAGAACCAGCACCACGGCCACCAGTATGAGGATCCGTTGTTGGGATGAGAGAATAAGATGCATGATTCCAGCCGTGCAAGGTCTCACGGCTAGGATAACAAATGAGCGCCAGGCGTTCCAGGCATGGGATCATTTGGTAGTGACTCAGTTTGCTGTAGCGGCGCTCTATGAGCGCCGGAAACCGTTGAGGATACAAGTTCGGCGCTCATAGAGCGCCGCTACAGCAAAGAAATTGAGTCACTACCGATCATTTGCAAGCAGGATTTCTCACGCGGTTGGGCCAGCGTTGGAGATGGGATCGAGCGGTAGGTTGGTTTTGGTCATTACCGCTTCACCCGCCAAACGCAAGAGCCCGCTATAATAGTTGGAAGCCATGAATGGGACACAAACCACCCGCTTCACGCAGACCGAAATCAAATTTCTAAAGGGCGTCGGTCCCGTCCGCGCGGAAGCTCTGGCAGGCCGTGGAATTCACACCATCGCCGACCTGCTCGATTACATGCCCTTCCGTTATGAAGATCGCAAGCGTATTGCCCGCGTGCGAGAGCTCGTCCCCGGTCAGTGGGCAACGATCTTCGTCAACGTTCTGAGTTGCGGGTTGACCCGGACGCGCCGCGGCGTATTCATCTATGATCTCGCGGCGTCTGACATCACGACCCGCGGCATGGGCGGCCTGGTCCGTTGCAAATGGTTCAACGCAACATATCTCGACCGCAAGAAGGTTTTTCAACCAGGCCAGCAGGTATGCTTCTACGGGAAGGTCGAGCGTGACCCGTTTGGCACGGGGAACTTACAAATGATCCAACCCCAGTTTGAAATTCTTTCGCAAGATGCCCAAGCCGATGCTGAGTCGCTCGAAATGGGGCGCATTGTCCCGGTCTACGAATCCATTGGACGCCTCACCCCTCGAGTCCTGCGGCATTTGGTATGGAACGCGCTGGCAAAGACCGACGGAGAGATTACGGAAAGCCTTCCTCCCTCCATTTTCCAAAAACACGATTTCCCGTCCCGGGCTGAAGCGCTCCGCCAAGTCCATTTTCCGGATGAGGACCAACCCCTTTCTAAACTTGTTGAGTTTCGCGCCCCGGCTCAAGTCCGCCTGATTTTTGAGGAGTTCTTCAACGTTGCGGCCGGCCTCGCCCTGCGCCGCCGCGAAGCAAAGTGGGTGGCGGGTTTTCCCATGCAAGCGAATGAAAGGGTACGCGCTTCCATCAAGCGCGTTCTCCCCTTTCATCCCACCGCCGCGCAGAAGCGCGTCCTGAAAGAAATCGCGGAAGATATGCGCCGGCCGCATCCCATGAGCCGTCTCCTGCAAGGGGACGTGGGTTCCGGCAAGACCATTGTAGCCATCCAAGCCGCTGTGTTGGCGATTGAAAATGGATTCCAGGCGGCCATCATGGCGCCCACGGAAATTCTTGCCACGCAGCATTTTCTGTATTGCAAGCAGATCCTGGCGCCGCTGAACTATCAGGTGGAACTCCTGGTAAGCGCCCGGAAATCGAAAGAAAAGGAAGAAATCAAGCAAAGAATCGCGCAGGGAACGGCGCAACTGGTGGTGGGAACACACGCATTGATCCAGGAGGATGTGCAGTTTCAAAAGCTGGGGCTGGCGGTGGTGGATGAACAGCACCGTTTTGGAGTCCTGCAACGCTACGAATTGATCCGCAAGGGCCCGGCGCCTCACGTCCTGGTGATGACGGCCACGCCCATTCCCCGGTCCCTGGCGCTCACTTGTTACGGTGATTTGGATCTCTCGGTGATTGATGAGCTGCCCCCCAACCGGACTCCCATCTCCACCAAGGTCTTTGAGGAAAGTGAGCGCGAGCGGGCCTACGAAGTGATTCGGGAAAAAGTCAGCCTCGGCGAGCAGGTCTACGCCGTCTATCCGCTCATCGAAGAATCCGGCAAGCTGGATCTGAGGCCGGCGGTGCGCATGTACGAGCAGCTTTCCAACAACGTCTTCCCCAACTTGCGCGTGGGACTCTTGCACGGACGCTTGCCTGCGGCGGAAAAGGAAAGCGTCATGCAGCGGTTCAAGGCCGGAGAGATTCAGGTGCTGGTTTCAACCACGGTGATCGAAGTGGGCGTGGATGTGCCGAATGCCACCGTGATGCTGGTGGAGCATGCAGAGCGCTTCGGCCTTGCCCAACTTCATCAGCTTCGCGGGCGCATCGGGCGCGGAGCGGGAAAGTCCTATTGCCTTCTGCTTGCCGGCAAGCCCCGCACCGATGAGTCCGAGGAGCGGCTCCGGTCCCTCTCATCCACCACCGATGGGTTTCGCATTGCGGAAATGGATTTTAAGATTCGAGGGCCAGGTGAGTTCTTCGGAACGCGGCAGTGGGGCATTCCGGCCTTTCACATCGCCAACCTTCTGCGCGACCAGGAAATCATGGAATGGGCCCGGCGCGAAGCCTTTGAATTTGTGGAAAACCCAGAAGATCCCGCAGAGTTACAGGCCTTCGCCCAGGCCCTGACGAAAGAGTGGCCCTCGCGCTACCGCTTGGCCAGGGTGGGGTAGTTTTGGCGTTACGGGCTATGGCGTAGGGTTCTGCGCTTATCTGGCAGGATATTCTTAGCCACTGCGGACCCGTCATTCCTGCGAAGCTTGTCCCCGCGAAGGCGGGGAGGGGGAATCCATCGGCCCCGCGGGTCTTCGCAACTTGGCGTTTATGCACTTTGTAGCCATCGTGCCCCTGCGTCTTGGCGTGAAACTGTCTTTGCAAAAGGTTAGGAGCACCTTCATGCGGATTATTGCAGGAGCCTATCGTGGTTTGCACCTGAAGACTTTGAAAGGCGATCGTCTGCGCCCCACCTCGGACCAACTGCGCAAGACGCTTTTTGATGTCCTGGGGGCTAGCACCGGGGGCTCACGCTTTCTGGATGCCTATGCCGGCAGCGGCGCCGTCGGTATTGAGGCTCTCAGCCGTGGCGCGAAGTGGGTGGCCTTCATGGAACACCACCGTCCCGCCGTGGAATTAATCCGGAAAAATCTCAAAGCTCTGGAAATTGAAGATGGGTTCGAAATTCTCCCCATGGCGGCCTCGACCGCTCTCGAACGCCTCGCGCAGGAAGACCCACCCTTCGATTTTGTTTTTCTTGACCCGCCCTACGCCGGAATTAATGAATACCACCATTTCCTCCGCATGTTGGCCCGCTCGTCTTTGCTTCATGCTACTTCCCAGGTTATCGCGGAGCATTCCCGGCATTGTCTTCTGGAGGAGCGTTACGGGCCGCTCACCCGCACGCGATTATTGCGCCACGGTGATTCTCAACTGGCTTTTTACCGGTTGCGCGCAGGCGGCGTGCAACAAGCCGGGAATCCGCCGCAGCAAGGAGACCAACCGGCTTGAGCGGCGAAGCCAAGTTGCAAGCGGACGGCGAAACAGCAGTTGGGCTTTGCGCCGCTTGCCAGCACGTTCGCGTGGTCCGGTCCAACCGTGGGTCTGTCTTTTATCAGTGCCTCCGCTCATTCAATGACGGCGCCTATCCCGCGTACCCCAGACTTCCGGTATCGCTGTGCAAAGGGTTTGAGCATCGTCCGTCGAAACCAGGCTTGAAGGGTGACTCCGGGGACTGCAATGACTAAGCAGGGGGAAGACATTCGGTAGTGACGCAGTTTGCTGTAGCGGCGCTCTATGAGCGCCGGAAACCGTTGAGGATACAAGTTCGGCGCTCATAGAGCGCCGCTACAGCAAAGAAACTGAGACACTACCAAGACATCCATTTTGTTGACTTCGCACTTGAGAATACCCTAATCTTTTCTAAAGCGAATCGCGTCATTGAGATGTGGTGGCGCGCTTCATCCAAAACTTCGGCGGGGTAGCTCAGTGGTAGAGCGAGGGTCTCATAATCCCTAGGCCGGGAGTTCGATCCTCCCCCCCGCTACCACGGATATTTCATTATTTCATTTCACTCCTCCATTAATACTGCTATCATAATCAAATGTTGGGCGAGGTTCCCACAGGACTGGTTCCTTAAGGGGCAGTCTTCAGGATGTAACCGGAAGCGTCATACCGATCCTCCCTCACTGCAAGCTGGACAACTCCATGCCTGTCCCTTCCGAGCAAGCGATTCACGACATTTATTCCTTCGCCTTGTTTGTTTTGCTCCTCACCTTCGGTCTGATTATTTTCGCCTTGGCCAGACGGGCAAATCACGAAAGATATTACCGCGAATTGGATAAACTTCGTAAGGAGTGTCTGCCTATCCTGGAAGCGATCCTGGCGGGCAGCATCCCTTACGATTTCGGGATCTCTGAGCTAAAGGTCAGAGGCGGCTCCGGTCGCGCCGGCATGATGGAGCGCGTATTGGTTGGAGTCAAGCCCACCCCCAGTCAAGCCGCCCTGTTCAGGCAAATATCCACGGACCTTGGCTTGATCCGCACATGGCAGAAGGGGTTGGCCGCGCCGGGCCAGCTTGATTCAAAACCCAATTTCGTCCGGTCGCGTTCCGGCTGGCGGTGGCTGCCGCGATGGCCTGACTACCCGGATCGCGCCAAAGCGGCAGAATATCTGGGCATGCTTAGGCACCAGCCAAGTTCGAGGCTGATGGTCCGGGCCTTGAATGATCCAAATGCTGGAGTTCGGACGGCTGCCGTCCGCGCCATTGGAACGATCGGGGAACCTCGAACTTTCCCGATCCTCCTCAGAGAATTGAGGGATGCTGCAAAATCGGACAAACCGAGGTGCTCGATCTCCACCCTAAGACTTGCACTTTCGCGGTTTCCACTCCGCTTGGCTTCTCACGTTTCTCCCCTCTTGCTTGACGCCAACCCTGACGTCCGGTTTCTTGGCGCTGAAGTCATCCAGGAGATGATAAAACATGCCGCCGTCCCGGGAAACCTTCGCCTTCCAGCGGACATTTTTCCGCCCGCTTTACTGGACGCCTTTGTCGATAAGCTGTGCCACGACCCAAGCGCCAACGTCCGCGCCAGAGTTGCGATTGTCCTGGGTTACATTGCTGATTCCCGCGCGCAGGACGCTCTGGCAAGCTTGCTCAAAGACAGCGAATGGTTTGTCCGTCTCCAAGCGGCGAAGTCGGTAGGAAGGCATATGATTCAGGGGCTCGAACACCAGATCGCGGAATGCCTTGCGGATTCGGATTGGAGAGTCCGGGAGGCCGCAACTCATGCCTTGGGCAAACATGCCCGCCTCGGAGCGGACTTGCTTCTCAACCACTTTCTTATGACAAGCGATGCCTACATGAGGGAGCAGATCGCCGAGGAAGCAGAACGTTCGGGTCTTGTCAATGGATGGCTGTCGCACCTGGGTGAAAGAGGGTTTGAAAAGGCAACTCAAGCCCTATCTCAACTGATCGATATGGGCAAGACAGACTTTCTCAAGGACATGCTTGAGAAACGCATCAATGCTAGGCAGAGATCAATACTCTCCGCCAGCCTTGGGCTCGATCCTCCGGAACAGGGACAAATACTGAAACGGCAGGCCGCCAGCCATTAGCCGGGCGGTGGGCTGCGATGCGGTGGAGTGTTTCTCCAATGATGGCGAAGAGTCCCCAGATTGCCGCTCTGGAATTAGCCGTGGGGGCCTGCGCCACCTGGAAACAAAAAATAGGGGCGCCCCATTGACAAGGCAAGACCCTCTTCCCCCAGTCTTCCCTGAAAGTTCGACAGGGAAGGAGCGATGGCGGCAGGCTCGATAAGGGCGGCCGGGAGCCCGGCAACGAGTCAAAGATCGAATCCATCCCATGGCAGATTTCACCATCGCGGTCGTCCACCTGCTCAATATCCTGGATGGTCTCACCATCTGTTATTTCTTCCTGGGTAACGGCGCATACACCTTGCTCATGCTGGGATCGCTCGGCTCAATTCTGCTCTATAACCGCCGTCTGGCCTATCAAGGGCTGGGAGCCTTGAGTGAATCCATCACCACCCCTCCGGTTACCGTCATCATCCCTGCCTATAATGAGGAAACCGTCATTACAGAAACGGTGCGGTCCGTGCTGAAGTGCAGATATCCCGGCCTTCAGGTCCTGGTGGTTGACGATGGTTCCACGGATCAATCCATCTACCAGCTCACTCAGGCATTCAAGCTGGTCCGGTTTGACCTGATCTACCGGGCAAATCTTCAAACCCAGCCTGTCGAGGCTTTTTATGTGAGCGAGGACTTCCCCGCTTTGACCGTCATCCAAAAGGAGCACGGCGGAAAGCCGGATGCCTTGAATGCCGGTATCAACTTCTGCCGGACGCCCTACTTTTGCAATGCGGACGCGGACACCATCCTGGAGCCCGACGCGCTGCTCCGCCTGATGCGGCCTATTCTGCAATCGCCGCTTGAGACCGTGGCGAGCGCCGGCATTGTGCGCGTGCTGAACGGCTGTTCGGTCAAAAACGGGATAATGGAGGCCGCCCATCTTCCGGCACGCTGGGTCGAGCGATTTCAAGTGGTCGAATATCTGCGAACCTTCCTCTTCGGACGGACGGGATGGGACTTGATAGGGGGAACGCTGATTGTCTCCGGCGCGCTGGCCGTCTTTCACCGGCAAACCATTATCGAAGCGGGAGGCTTCAGCAGCGAGACGGTGACGGAAGACATGGAGATCATCGTCCGCCTGCACCGCTGGGCCCTGCAAAGCCAGCGCAAGATTCACATGGCCTTCACCACGGATCCCGTCTGTTGGACGGAGTGCCCTTCCACTTTCCGGATGCTGGCGCGGCAACGAAGGCGTTGGCAACTGGGCCTTTGCCAAACCCTATGGAAAAACTCCGAGATGCTTTTCAGCCCACGCTACCGAATCGTTGGGCTCTTAAGCTTTCCCTTCAATCTCTATATCGAAGCGCTGGGGGCGGTCGTCGAGTCCGCGGGTTATCTCAGCGTGCCGGTGGCTTTCATATTGCACCTTGCAATTCCCTCTCTCTACATTCCACTGGTGATTTTGAGTCTGGTCTACGCCGCCTTCCTCTCAACGGGCGCCGTGCTGCTTGAGGAGTTGACGTACCGGCGCTATTCGCGGCTGAAGGAGCTTGGAATCCTGCTGCTGGCCTCCATCCTTGAGAATTTCGGATACCGGCAAGTGGTCCTCTTCTTCCGGCTCCAGGGAATGGGACGGTTCATCCTTGGCTTCAAACAATGGGAAGGAGTCATTCATTCGACACGCCACAGCCAGAAAGGATCGACTCTGCCGGAGGCTGTCCAATAGGACGGGCGGAGTCGAACGTGAATGATTCATGATCTTGCCATCGAGACCGTCTGGACAGAGTTTCAACCCTGCCGAAAGTGGGATATTAAGACATTCTTCAGCTTCGCGCTCCAAACGGCTCGTTCCAACAATCCGCTTGGGTCGCGAAGCAAATGGAATATGCCGGGCCGCTCGAACGGCACGGTTAAAACCCTGCCCCGACGTTCCGGCGAGGGAAGCCCGTAAATAAATCGGGCTAAGAGCTCAAGGGCGAAGTAGCAAAAGCATCATGGCCAACGTCCACCATCTTCTCCCCAACCGCATCCTCATTTCCCTCCTGGTCATCCTTGCGTTGGCCGGCGTTTTCGAGTTTCATTGCCACCCGTTCAGCGGGCCATTTTACAAATCAGGCCTTGATGCCTTTAGATCAGGAAAGTACGCACTCTCCGTTCGGATGCTCCAGGAGGCAAAGAAATACGTACCCAACAATCCCGCCGTCCTGGGTCTTCTAGGCTGGAGTCTGTTGAAATCCGGAAAGCCGGCGAGCGCCGAAAAACAGTTTGTTGCCGCTCGAAGGCTGAAGCCCCATGACATGGAACTCCAGCTTGGGCTTGCTTATGCGGAGATGAGCCTTGGCCGGACCACCCGCGCAGAGAGAATCCTGGACGAGCTTCGAAAGGAGCGTCCTGGTTGGATTGAGATTCTCATTGCACAAGGTTTTCTCTACCTCCACGAGGGCCTGCCCGCATTGGCCGGGGTGGAATTCCGCCAAGCCCTTTCCCAGGACCCTCACAATCCGGCCGTTCTAGCAAATCTCCAGGAAGTCTCCGCTGAGAATGCTGCTCTCCAGCCGCTGAATGCGGAAGTTCTGCTTAGCGCCCTGGCTCCGCCTCAAGGCATGGCTCCCAGGCCGCCGATGACGGAAAATCCTGTTTTCACGGATCAGAACCTCAACCTGGCGCGGGAGCTTCAAAGCCGCGACAAGTTTCCCGAGGCGATTGCTCGTTACTGGTCTTACCTCGAGTCCCACCCCGGCTCGGTGCGCGCCCTTTATGAGCTGGGCGAGCTGCTGCTCAAAACAGATCAGCCGCAGGAAGCTGTACCGGTCTTCCGCCGAGTCCTCTTCATCGATGCCAAGAATCTAGGCGGCACTCTGGGACTCGCTGAATCCTTGGCGGCGACGGGGCAATATCGTGAGGCTCTGTTTCGCTATCAGCAAGCCTTAAAGGCCTCGCCCGGAAACTATGAAGCCGAGCAAGGCATGGCAAATGTCCTTCTCTGGACGGGTCGCTATTCCAATGCCAAACCCTTTTTTGAGGCGTTGGCTGCCGAAAATCCCCAAGACCCGGTGAACCAGCATGCGCTGCAATCCATCGCAAGCTCTGAAGAAGAAACGCGGCTGGCGTCGCTTCGGCCTGCGCCCGGATCACCGCCCGAAGAGTTCGTCCGGTATGACCGGTCATACCTCGCCCATCACCCAAAGGATCACGCTGCTTTAGTCGAACTCGCGGCCAACCAGGCGAAGCTGAAGGATTTTGCCGGCGCAATCTCCACTTACCGCCGGATCGTCAGCTTGTATCCTTCCGATCAAGATTCGGAATTCCACTTGGCGCAGGAATTGGCATGGACCAGACATTACTCGGAAGCTATTCAAATTTACCGGAGTCTCTTGCGGAAGTCTCCGCGCGATCCGGACTTGTTACGTAGCTTGGCGCGAGCCGATCTTTGGGCCAACCGTTTGCCGGAGGCTCTTCAACTTGATCAGAGTTTGCTCAAGCTGCGCCCCACCAATACGGAATTGCTGCTCCGGGTGGCTGATCTGGAAATGCGGCTCAAGGAATATCCCGAGGCGCGCGAAACCTATGCCACGCTGGCGGCGCTTCGGCCGGGGAATCGCAACGCCGAACTTGGACTTGCGGCGCTCGACGAAAAGCGAGGCGATTGGAAAGGAGCGAGGCGCGAATACCAAAATGTCCTTACTCGCCATCCTCACGATCTCGCCGCGCTCTATGGAGACGCGCGCCTTGCCTATTACCAAGGAGATTTTGAGGTGGCTCTCGATGAAACCGAACGGGTGCTCCGTGAACAACCCCGGAACGCGGATGCTCTGCTGCTTGCCGCCCGAATCGAAAATGCCAGGGGGAAAAGGCGGCAGGCGCGGGCCTTTGTTGCTCAAGCCAGCCAGATCGCTCCGGGAAACTCCGAAGTGGGTGAGATGCAGCAGAAATTGAGCCAAGAGGCGGCAGTCACCGTACACACCTCATCCACTTACGCCCGGGAAGTCGGACCCCTCACTGACTATTTCAGCCCGCAAGGGGTGTTCATATTCAGAATTCCGAACGAAGACCTCAATACATATTCGAACGCAGCCACGGTTAGTTTCCCTCTGTTTCCCCGCTCGCAATCCTCTATTTCATTTGCTTCAATGCCATCGAATAGTCCCCGCGGCGCACTGCAAGGGTCAGTGGCACCCTCCGAATTTCAATACCATCAATCAACCGATGTAACCTCTTTCCTCACCCTGCGCGGTGGAATCGGCTTTGAAAGGCTTGGACCCGGCCTGAACGTGACCTTGCCAAGCCAGAATCCTGGACTGCCGGGAAGATTTCTGTCCATCCCCGTAACCGAAGTCACGCCCGTCGCTTACGGAGGATTCACGGTCCGTCCCTCGCCTCAGCTTAGCCTTGACTTCGCCATCTCGCGCGACGGCGTTGCCTACACGCCTCTTTCCGTGCGTTTCGGCGTCATCCAGGTACGTAAACTGGCTGGACTCCGTTACAAGCCGGACCGCCGCGATCAGGTTCACATCACCTATTACCACGACACCTTCAACTCCAGCCTTTTTGACAACATCAGTAAGTTCAATAATGAAATCGTGACTCTCTCCCCCAACGGCGTGGACAAAGCCACCGGAGGAACACTCGATTATGACCGAAGCTTGATTCAGTCAAAAGCATTCTCACTTGACATGGGCTACTCCGGCCTTGCCTTCGGATACACCGGGCCCAACCGGGGAGTTTACATGGGCTTCTTCAATCCCACGTTTTACCAGCGCCATTTCGCCACAGCCAGCAGCAAAGGCCATATCTGGGGGCCGCTTTCCTACACTTTCGGGGCCGGTTACGGTCTCCAGCAGCTTGGCCAAAAGCAGCCCTTCATTGGCGCTTTCCAAGTCAATCCCAATTTGGGCATCCTCGTGAATCCTCGGCTCTCCATCACCCTGGGCTACGTCCACTACAATTTCGGCCAGTCTCTAGGACAATTGAGCGGCAACGCCATTCAAATCTCGACCGATTCAAAGTTCTGGTGACACGCGGATGCCAGGATAGTTTGCTGGGATGTGGGTTGCCGCGGTCAATCGGCCTTTGGTTGACCTTGGGTCCGTCCTGCACAGGAAAGCTCACCGGACGGGAAGGCGCCTTTCGTGGCTACGACCTCTTCGGCGAATTATCGGCGATCAGCCGATTTGCCCGGCGGATCTGGGGCGAAGGCGGCGCCCGACCCCGATTAATGCCAAGGCGGAAGCCACCAGCAGAAACGACGAAGGTTCCGGCGTGGTCTCATAAATAATGGTTGCCGTCCCGGAAGTGAGATTCATACCGACCTCGTTAACAGCAATGAGACCGCCTTCCGACCAGCCTTCGAAGTAGGCCGTTCCCATACCTACAATGTCGAGGGCGAACCACCCTTGTGTGCCAAATCCGTAGATTTGGCCGGACACCCATACGGGAACATTCGTAAAGCCGAAATACCCTGGAAGAATATCAAATGTCTCGTTTGAGCCGAATGAGACGGATCCGCCAAGGACGTTGGCAACGATGCCATTTAGGTAGCCACCACTGTACCCGGGAGCAGACCATGCAGCAACTGTAAGCCCCGGAGTGCAGATGGGGTCTCCTCCGCAAATTGGAAGAAAGTTTGGTGCGTCTGGGCTGGTCGAGTGAAGAAGGAGGGAGGGACCAGAGAAGCCGAAGCTAAACTCCTCGCCACTTGCGTAACCCGCAAAACCCTCGATGGGGATTGGGTCAGCTCGCGATGTGACACTGAACAATAGGAAGACTATGGGCAGAAGACTTATACCAAGTACGCGACCTAGCCGTTTCATGACGACCCCCTTTGCATGCCGGAAAGATCCCAAGCCGACAAGACGCCCTTGAACCGTAGCACCGCTCCTAATGGCTGCAAAGTCCCGGCTAAGTTATTAAGTGGGTGGTACATTGGAAGGTGGCAACCTTGACTGGCCCGGCAGTGGGTCAAGCTCGTATAGCGAGCGTGTATGGCCGCCAGCGGTCTTAATGATTCGACAGCCTGGGGGCGGCCGGGGTAAACTGAGCCGAATCATTTCCTGCGCCGAACTTGACGCGGCATTTTGGCCTGTGCTACAACTCTACTCTCTGTGCATGGGGCTTGGAGACAATCCAGGCTGCACTTCCTTTTACCGATATGACATCACTCGACGCGGTATAAGCCGCCTCGGACAGCACAAAAATCGTCTTCTGGATGGAGGCATTCGATGTACTTTGCCACAATTCTGCCGGTCAGCGCCCTGACGTTGACGGTCGCGGCGCTCCTGGCGCGCCAAATCCTGCGGCTGAACCAAAAAGCTCCCGGATTTCCGGCCATTTCAAACTCTTTCAAGGAAGCGGCGGCAACAGTTCTTCCGCAAATGCGAGCCCGGCTTGCCCGTGTCTGGTCCCAACGCCTGCGGACCGCCGGGACCATCGCCACCGGAGCGGCCCTGCTTCTGACCAGCGCCACCGCCACCTTTGCGAAGCCTCCCCAGGAAGTTGGCGGCGAGGCCAATCTGCAGCTTCCGGATTTCACTCAAGTTCAGTTCCTCGGCGTCGATGGCCACCGCTTGCTGATGTTCGGCATTTTGTTCTGCATCTTTGGACTGATCTTCGGCCTCACCATTTATGCCCGCCTGAAAAACCTGCCCGCTCACCCGTCGATGAAGGAAATGTCGCAGTTGATCTGGGAAACCTGCAAGACTTACCTGGTCAATCAGGGAAAGTTCCTTCTGCTGCTGTGGGTGTTTATCGCCATCATCATTGTGGTGTACTTCGGCGTGCTTCTGAAGTTTGACGCCATGCGGGTCAGCATCATTTTGGCCTTCAGTGTATTGGGCATTTCCGGCAGCTACGGGGTGGCCTGGTTCGGCATCCGCGTGAACACTTTCGCGAACTCCCGCACCGCCTTTGCCAGCCTGGGCGGCAAACCGTTTCCCCTTTACGAAATTCCGGTCCGGGCGGGCATGAGTATTGGCATGATGCTGATCAGTGTCGAGCTCTTGATGATGCTCATTATTCTGCTTTTCGTTCCGGGATCCTATGCGGGGCCGTGCTTCATCGGGTTCGCTATCGGCGAGTCGTTGGGCGCCGCCGCGCTCCGCATCGCCGGAGGCATCTTTACTAAGATTGCGGATATCGGCGCCGACCTTATGAAAATCGTCTTCAAGATCAAAGAAGATGATGCCCGCAATCCGGGCGTGATCGCGGACTGCACCGGAGACAACGCCGGGGATTCGGTTGGACCCAGCGCCGACGGCTTTGAGACTTACGGCGTGACCGGTGTGGCCCTGATCGCCTTCATCCTGCTGGGTGTGAAGAGCCCGGTCATCCAGGTGCAATTACTGGTGTGGATCTTCGTGATCCGCGTCGCCATGTTGGTGGCCGCAGCCGTCGCTTATTTTGTGAATGGGGCCATTGCCAAGGTCCGCTTCGGCAACGCCACCAAGATGAATTTTGAATCGCCGCTGACTTCGCTCGTGTGGCTTACCTCGCTTACCTCGATTGGCCTCACTTTTGCCATCTCCGCCATCACCATTCCCACCCTGGGCGGTGACCCCACGCTGTGGTGGAAACTCTCCACCATCGTCTCCTGTGGAACGCTGGCCGGCGCCATTATTCCGGAGTTGGTGAAAGTATTCACCTCCACCGAGTCGCGTCACGTGAAGGAAATCGTCAATTCGGCAAGAGAAGGCGGAGCGTCCCTCGGCATTCTGTCTGGCTTCGTGGCCGGCAATTACTCCAGCTTTTACCTGGGGCTGGCGATGGTGTTGCTGATGGCCCTCGGTTCCTGGGTGAGCGTGCCCGGCTTGGAACAAATCATGCTTGCCGCGCCAGTGTTTGCTTTTGGCCTCGTGGCTTTTGGCTTCCTCGGCATGGGTCCCGTCACCATCGCGGTCGATTCCTACGGCCCGGTCACCGACAACGCGCAATCCATCTATGAGCTTTCGCTGATCGAGCAGAATCCGACCATCAAGCAGGAAATGAAGAGGGATTATGGCGTGGACGTGAACTTTGAGCACGCCAAAGACATGCTGGAAGCCAACGATGGCGCGGGCAACACCTTCAAGGCCACCGCCAAGCCGGTGCTGATCGGCACGGCCGTGGTGGGCGCTACCACCATGATCTTCTCTATTATTATGGCGCTCACCCACGGCCTCACCCAGAACGTGGATAAGCTTTCACTGTTGCACGCGCCTTTCGTCCTGGGCCTGATCACCGGCGGAGCCATCATTTACTGGTTCACCGGCGCTTCAACCCAGGCCGTGACCACCGGCGCATACCGCGCGGTGGAGTTCATCAAAGCCAACATCCATCTGGAAGGCACAGAGAAAGCATCCGTCAGCGACAGCAAGAAGGTGGTGGCCATCTGCACGCAGTACGCGCAAAAAGGCATGTTGATCATCTTCATTGCGGTATTTTTTGCAACCTTGGGCTTTGCTTTCCTCGACCCGTTTTTCTTCATTGGTTATCTAATTTCCATTGCCACCTTCGGACTTTATCAGGCCATTTTTATGGCCAACGCGGGCGGCGCGTGGGACAACGCCAAGAAAATCGTCGAGGTCGAACTGAAACAGAAAGGCACGCCGCTGCACGACGCCACCGTCGTGGGTGACACCGTGGGCGACCCGTTCAAGGATACTTCCTCGGTGGCGTTGAACCCCATCATCAAGTTCACCACGCTCTTTGGCCTGTTGGCCGTGGAGCTCGCCGTGAGGCTGACCACCGAAACCGGAGGCGGCTTGACGCATATTCTCGCGGTATTGTTCTTCGCAGTGTCGTATTACTTCATCTACCAGTCGTTCTACGGAATGCGCATCCAGAGGTCCAGCGGCGCGGGAACACCGGTCTCCGGTGGTGCGGAGTAACCTCCATTATTCGCCGGCAAGACCGTCAAGGGCGGGGTTTCATTTTCAACCCCGCCGGGAGCCGGATCTTTACACACTTATCAGCTTCGCTCTGTCCCTTGTTCCTTCTGGTCAATACGCCCAGTAGGGACCTTGTCCGGCGGATGAAGTTTGACCTTCAATCCCGACAAATACGTTGCGGCCAAAAAAGAACGCCAAGCCCCAATCGAAGTCTCCGGGGCTGGGGCCGCCCAGATCGTTGAATGCGGAGTTAGCGCCTTGAAACAGCGTATTGGCATTGGCGATGCTGAAAGAGACCTGGCCCGAAGTACCGTTTTGGCCGGTGTTCATGGCCGTCAAGTTCTGAGTCGTAGCCGGGCAATAGAAACCCGAGTTTCCACCCGTGCACAAGGGTATCCCGGTGATTGACGAGGTCAGGAAAAAGAGGCCGTTCGACCCCGCATCAATATAACTGCTGGAGTAGCTTTTGTTGTTGAAGGTGGTCGTAAAATTACCCAGATCGTCCGTCGTGTAAACTTGGGCGCTGCCCAAAGCGTTGTCCGATTGCGTTCCGATGCCAAAGATCATCGACCCGGAGACGGTGGCCGATCCAGTATCCGGAACCGACGGGAGTGAGATCAGGAGGCCGTTATTATCCTGCGCAAACATCCAGACCGGGTTCTGAAGCTGGTTTCCAAGAGGAACTGAGGCCAACACGCAGCCCGAACTTGGACAGCTAAAATAGACCGTGGGCACGGTGGAGACGCTGCCCGCACAAGCACTGCCGCAATCCTGGCGGAAAACCCCAACTCCAATCAGGCCGTTGGCGCCAAGCGCGGCGACCGTGTCATCGTTGGCCCCGCCGCTGTTGCAAGCGTGGGGAACAACTGGGAAATGGGTGTCGCCGATGATCTGGATCGGAACTGAAGAAGCTTTCTCGCCCGCCATCTCCACGTCGGCAGACTCCACGGGTCCCCAAACGTAGGAGTTATCCGCGAACGTCACGCAATTGCCCAGCGGACTGCCGCTAGCGTCGTTCACCCCCGGCAGTGAGAGGCTGACCTGCGAAGCAAGCAGGCGAAGGCCCTCCGAGCCGGTATCGACTTGCACGTCCTGGATGGTTTGGCAGTTCGAACTCCCCGGCACGCAGATGGTCACGCTGGTAAAAAGAACATCGGCATCATTGTTTAGAGGCCCCAAATTCACTTGGACGGGTTGCGTGTTGTTCACCGCCGATCCCCCGCCGGAACCGCTCCCGCTGGAACTGGAGCTGCTTCCTCCACCGCAACTGGCGAGAGCTATCAATCCTGGAAGGAGAATAAAAACCAAACCGAATTGGCCAACCAAATCTCTTAAACCATTTTTTGTCTTCATTGGACAACCGCCGGCGTGAGATTACTGGGGAGAAGTCCAGGCACGTAAGCAATTCCGTGGAAAGCTCGAAGGTGTCCCCCGGATTCAACCACAACCTGATCTGTCTTCACTGCAACGGCGCGGTGACGGCGGGTGGCGGTCCCGGACGCTTTCTGAAACTCCGGGAAATAGGCGCCCAAAAGATCTGAGAGATCGGGCATGGCCGGCCCCTGCCACGAAACACCAAAAACCATCCCTGCCGGGGAAACGTACTCTTTTATCACAGTGCCGTCAGCGGCGGTGATTTGCTGCACGGAATACCCCTGGCGCTCGACGGCGCGAAGCTCTCCGCGCAGACGCGCCCGGTCAGACTGCACCGAGGTAACCCGCTGCCCCAGGACCGCCCATGCCGGCGCAGCTCCCAACAGCAGGCCCAACAAGACCGTTAGTATGGTTTTCATAGACCCTCGCTGTTCCAAACCCACCAGGATAACTACGTGGTCCGGCTTCCATACCGGGCCGCCACTGTTTGGACGCGATACCGTGCTAAAAAGTTGCAGGTTTGTAACTGATTGAATTTGTAAAATCTTCGCCGGTGCAAACGTCCTTTCTCAATGTATAGCCGGCGCGAAGACGGGTGTGACCTATCAAAAATGGCAGCACGATTGGGATGTCCCCCGGTATTTGCTCACGCATTTTTGCCGTCCTGCGCCGCACGATTCAAGACCTCGCGGAGCCGCCTCGCCACAATCAAGTCTTCGCCCGGTTGAAGCATCCAAACTCCCACAACGATCGTATTCTCATCTGAAGGCAAGCCCGAACTGACGGCCGTCATACCCGTCGCCGGATTCAACTCAATGCTGGGACTTCCGTGGCGTAACTCATCTGCAACCTGCGCGGGCGTAATCATTAGGCGCTTGGGATCATAGCGAACTAACAGATGAGGGACATGGTTCGCAACCGGAGGTACGTAGATCTGAGTTTGAATCGTCGTGATGCCTTTCAGGTTGTCCCTGATCCGTTCCGCGCGCCGCCGGAATTTCTTCTCCATTCCCTCGTCCGTTTGACTCAGGAACCAGTCTACCGCGGCAACCATGCCCACGATCTGCTCCTTCGCAACTTTCATTCCTCTTCCCACCGTGTCCGAGAATGGATTGTTGTTCTCTTGCGCCGCATCGATCAGGTGCTTTCTCCCCAGTAACAGGCCCGCATTCTGCGGCCCCCGCATCCCCTTGCCTCCAGAGAACGTTACCAGGTCAAAACCCATCTTTGTATAATTCCAAAGATTCGAGATGGGCGGAACATCGGCGGCCGCGTCGTTGAAGCATGGCACGCCGTGCTGGTGAGCCACCCGGATCCAGTCCTCTCGGCTGATCTTGCCGCCTTCGGCGGCGTTGAAGAAATGGGCCATGACCGTCCGGCGATTGAAGGCGGCCTGGTAATCCTGAAGGGTTTCAACTTCCACAAAGCGAATGCCGCAATTCCGCAAGGCGTGATCGTAATCGTACCGGTGGGCCTTCTGGATCAGGACTTCGTCCTTGAGTTCATTGAGATCGGTGGGAATCGATTCAATCGCCTTCTGGTTACCCACCGTGACACACGCGGCGGTCCCCAGAGTCAGCGCGGAGGCTGCGCCTGCGGTCACCAATGCGCCTTCGCAATGTAATCGCCGGGCAAGATACTCACCCGAGGCCTTTTGCAGATCGAGAAGCCGCACCGGATACCGGGCCGCGATCGCAGTGGCAGCCTGGACCGAGGGAGGCATGATGGAGGCGGTCAGGATCGTGTACGTCCCTGCCGCATTGATGATCTTGGCCACGCCGAGTTTGTCGTAATAATCCACTGGCGCTTCACGCCGGCCTTTCGAATCCGGCGCGGCATCGAGAGCCTCCGATGCTCTTTCCAGCCCGAGCGCCGTGAGGATGCCGCTTCCCCATCGGAAAAACCCTCGACGCGTAACGAAGTTGTCCATAATGACCCCCGATTCAGGTTCGGCGCTCAGCCCAAAACTGCCCGCTGTAATGGCGTGTCTTGTATATGTCCAAAAGAGCGGCCATAAGGAGCGCCTCTACAGGATACTTGATTTCCTCACTGCAAACCGTTCCGGAACAGCTCCTGATCAGAATTCTTCACATGCTGGTGAACGCTATTGAAACGGGCCAGGGCGGCTCGAGCGCCCGCATCATCGCCCAGCCGCCTTCGAAGCTGGGCCAAAGCATAGTATGGCTCAGCGAGCGAGGGATCATCCTGTGTTGCCTGCTGTAGCGTTCCGAGCGCTTCGCGCAGCTTTCCCGAATCGGTCAGCGCCTGGCCCAGACGGTATTCGGCAAGCGCGAAGCGAGGATGGCAACGGATGGCAGCCTGCAATTGGATTGCAGCGTCATCGGGCCGATGCATCCGCAAGAGAGTCGCGCCGTAGAAATAGGAAGCCAGTGCATTACAGCCCGATTCAAGCTGCGGCAAGCGGGCAAAGTAATTCACAGCCCCTTCATAATTCCCGGTTTGAGATTGCAAGACTGCCATCAGCAGGACGGGGCGAGGGTCTTTTACGCCGTCTTTTTGAAGAATCGGTGTTAAGGCGTCGATGGCAATGGTGGTGCGGCCCAGCATGTAGTTGACGACGGCTTTCTGATACTGGAATTCCATGACCCTGGGAAATTTTTGTGCGGCCTCTCCGGCCGCCGCTTCCGCCTTACTCAGGTGATTTGCCAACACTTCGGCCCAGATCATCTCTTGCCAGGCTTCTTCATTTTGCGGGATTTGAACGGTGACCTCACGGAACGATTGGCTGGCCTCGTCGTACTTTCGTAAGGCCAGGAGTGTTTTGCCCCGGGCGTAGAGATAGAGAGGCCCACGCGCGTTGGCGGGGACGCCATCAAGGAGCGCCAAGGCCCGGTCCGCCTTGCCCCGAGCGGTCCAAATCCCGGCTAATGCGGCGTAAGCCAAGGACCCGGTGGGATCATTTTGGATCGCGGACTGCCACAGCATTTCCAGGGTTGGCGTCTGCTTGGCTCCGGCCAGCACATTGGCCAGTGCCTTTAGCAGCTCGGGGTCATGATAATCCGCGGTGGGCAGGGCGGAGACCAAAGCGGAAAGCTTCTGAAATTGGGCAGCGCCAGCATCGGCACGGGCCAAGTTCACCAAAATGTCACCGGATTGCGGAGACTTCTGGTGTAGGTCCTCCAGAATAGGAATTGCTGCGGCAAAGTGGCGATCCCTGAGCAGCAAAACGGCATAATCAAAGGCATAATCGCCATTGGCAGGATCGTATTCATGAGCTTGGCGAAGATTGATCCGGGCGTCTTTGAAGTCTTGCCGCCGCGCCAGAGTCAACCCCAAGAGCGCGTGAGCTTGACCTGACCGGGGAGCGAGCTGGATGGCCTTCTCCAGCGCGTGTTGTGCCCGGTCGAGCTGGCCATTGCGGTAAGCCGCCGCGCCTTCTGCCAGAAGCGAGGCCACATCGGGGGGTGGTCCCGGCAGGTTCGCCGCCTTCCGCGACTGGCCACCCATGCCCGGGGGCGCGGCCCACAAGAACAAGGCGGCGATGAGAACGATTGCCGGATTCACGGCTTGGGTCCGCATTGAATGTCAAAACTGGTCCCTGGGCTTGATTATCGCGCCTAATGTTGGGTATTTGGAAGACGTTCGGTGACGTTTCATATAAATAGCTTTTATCAGTATGTTAGCAAGCCATTGAGTCCCAATAAGGCGCCTTGCAAAGCTCAAGGCCGGCTCCCTGCGCGGCGCCTGTGAGCATATGCCAAGTAGGGGACAAACCCACGGACCCCAACCCGCAGGCGATAGACTGATGTGGTCGCGGTAATATACAAAGTGCGGTAGTCCTTGTCCCCCCAAGCCAAGTTGGCGGGCTGCTCCGGGATTACGATGGTTCCCAAGTGGCGGCCTTGCGCGTCCCACACCCAAATCCCTTTGGGCCCGACCACGAACAGGTCTCCACGCAAGTCAACCTTCATTCCGTCCGGGACGCCATCACCTGTGCCCGCTTTTTCATCTCCGAATACGCGTCCGCCGGACAGCGTCCCATCCGCATTAAAGGTATAGACCCGAATGTTACGCTGATCGCTGTCATCAACATAGAAGCGCTTGCCATCCGGAGAGAAGGCGAGGCCGTTTGGCTGTGTCAGGTCCTTGGTCTCCAACCGGACTTTACCGTGGGAATCAAGCCGGTAAACCCCTTGAAAGGGGATTTCCTGCTTTTGTCCTTTGGGCAAATCGAGCGTGGGATCTGTAAAATAGATCGCCCGGTCCGGTCCCAGCAGCACATCGTTCGGGCTGTTAAACCTTTTCCCCTCGAAACGGCCGGCGAGAATGGCATATTGGCCGGAGGGGCTGACGCGAATGATAGCGCGCAGGACACTGGCGCAATCGAGAAGGTTCAAGCCCAGGTCATAAGTGTTGCCGTCAGGGTCACCCAGGCCGACAACCGCTTCCTTGCGGCCATCCGGATAAACACGATAGATTTTGTTCTGGACTTCATCACTAACATAGAGAAAATTCTTCCGGTCCCACACCGGCCCTTCTGTAAACCCAAAGCCAGTGGCGATCCGTGTGAGCTTCGCATGGCGCGGAACAAGATTCCAGAATTGCGGCAAGAGCGCCTGAAGCTTGAATTGCCAGGGCGGTGGAGCTGCCGGCTCAAGAGCAGCGGCGAAACAAAGGACGAGTCCCAAAGCGGCGCCACAAGCTAAGGGTTTGGACCTTTTACGAACCATCACGGATCGCCTCCTGAAATTCCGGGTTCTCCCTGCGCCAGTCCCGTCTTGCTGCTGGCCACGGCTTGCTCGGTTTCGTTCCTCTGATTATTTTTCTCATCCTTCTTTTTCAATTACTTGCGTCTTCGCTGTTCTCCGCGTAAGGCGTCAATCTCCAGTTCAATTTCCGTCTATTCGGAAGCTCGATCTTTTATTTTCAATGACATGTCTTGCTTGCCTCGCCAATTTTTAACATCTTTCCTCGTTTCGCCCGCGGTCACTGAGAATCAAGATCTTGTTTCGATCAACCGCTGGCTCTGGTTCGTTTTTTAGGAACGTTTTTGCCATCCTGTATTTTCAATGTGTTACAGGACCATTCTTTTGCGAATGGGATGCTCATTTCCGGTTCGTTTTGTTATTTTTAATGTTGCTTTCTTCTGCGCGGTACGCTATCTGTGGTGCCGGCACCTTGGACATAGTTGTAGATTCCCGCTTGCACGGGAATGACGGTCTGCTGAAAATGACGGTCTCCCAAGACCACCTACCAGAATGTTGAGCATGGTATGACTCATACCCGGTCAGATTATGGACATCAACGCGCAGCGAATATTTACTGTATAGTACACTATACATCCACCGCTGTCAAGCTAATTCAGGGGTAGTGGGTCAGTTTGCTGTAGCGGCGCTCGGAGAGCGCCGCTACGTGGAGTTTCTACATTTCCGGAATCTGTGAGTATCAGCCAAGCCTCTAGTGCTGTCATCCTGAGCGGAGCGAAGGATCACTGTATTTGATCTTTTGCCCGGCAGCGAACTTGACAATCTTCGCGGAGTTTACCCTGAGCGGAAATACCGGGATTCTTCGCTTCGCTCAGAATGACAAGCTGGCCGACAAAATGTAGAAACTCGAGATAGCGGCGCTCCCTGTCAGGGCAAGCTCGGAGCGCCGCTACAGCAAACTGCGTCACTACCAATTCGGGCGGTTTCCCTCAGATTTTTTGGTCTCGCTTGTCTCACCCGTCTCAGCAAGAAAGCTGATTAAATCGTCGATCTCGCTGGCGCTGAGCTTGGAAGTGTAATCGGAGGGCATCAGGGACCGGGGCACGTGATGCAGAGCCGCCAAATTGGACTTCATGAGCAGATGAAAAGCGCCGTCCGCAGTCTGCAATTGCACTGAGAAGTTGTCCTCGTTGCGCGCGATGCCGGTGAGCTTTTGTCCATCGCGAGTAACAGCCACCACGGTGTCCTGCCGGGGACTCAGATTTTTGTAAGGATTGACAATGGCTTCTCTCATCTCCTGGGGCGAATGCGTGCGGGAATATTCCGTTAAGTCCGCCCCCAGGAATCCTCCTTTTCCATGAACCATGTGGCAACTCGAACATTGGGCGCGGCCAAAAAAGAGCTGCATCCCCTGCGAAGGATTCCCCCGGACGGCCGCCGTGGACTGTTTTCCCTGGAGAATGAGGAGGTAATCCACCACAGCCTTGATGCCGGCTGGCCCAAGGTTATTGAAGCCAGGCATGCCGTGGGAAGGAATGCCGTTAGCAACGATGAGCTCGAGATCAGCCTCCGAAAAGGCTTGGACGATGGGGCTGGTGGCGATGTCCGGCGCATGCTCGCCGCCCCGGCCATCCAGTCCATGGCAGACGGCGCAGGCGGAAACGAAGGTCTGCTCGCCTAGGCTGGGATGGCCTCGGGCCGACAACCCCTCCGCGGCCCACACACCCAAGACTGAGACAGCCAGGGCCAGCCGGGGAAGCCACGCCCCCGCTCCATGCACCCGATCTTCGAAGCCGGGCCAGGGGCGCCCAGCCAGCAGGCTAGGGGGGACGGTACGCGCCCGGCGCAAAGGCGTGTCGCGCCCCAAGTCGCACCGGAGCCGCGCAGGGTGGCCGTTAGGAACCTCTCGCGAATTGGACTTGACAGACCGCATATGGCTGTGATAAGCATCCTTCATGGCGTGGTCCGGGGTCGTCGGCAAGGGCACCCCGGCAGTGCTGCCACCGCAGAAGGAGGGCCGGGACATGACAGTGGTCGCGAAGCTCGAGGCCGCTTCGAGCGTTGCACTGGCCCTCGCCGGGATTGTGGTTGCCTTCGTCGTGGTGAGACCGTACCTCTCTCGCGCACCCAACATCTCCAAGCCCGTCCCCGGCGAACGGGTCCAGGTACCACAAGGCGTCGCACTTGCGGAAGCAGGCCGCACCCTCGTCCTAGCCCTGCGCGTGGGCTGCCGCTTCTGCGAGGAGAGCCTCCCATTTTATGAAAGGCTGGCGAGGGAGTGCGCCTCCTCCGGGGGCGGTAGGATGGTGGCCGTATTTCCTGACGGTGCTGAGAGCGTGGGCCGCTTCGCGCGCTCGTCAGGGCTCCCTTTCGCTAGCTTCGCCGGGGTCTCCCTTGCCTCCCTGCACGTCTCGGGGACCCCAACGCTGCTGCTCATCGGCGGACACGACACCGTCGTTAACTCCTGGGAGGGCGTGCTTACGCCCGAGCAGGAGCTGGACGTGGCGCGTGGCCTGGGTTGCCTGCGCACTAACGCCCCCGCGGCTGAGGCCGGGACGGGCGCTACCACCTTCAGATGAGGAGGATAAGACATGAGGACGCTTCGCTTGCTTAGAAACCTGGGTGCCTTGGCCATCCTGCTAGGCGGACTCGTGTCGCCGCCCCGCCGGGGGCTGGCGACCAACAGTTGCCCCACCGTATCCTGCTACAAGTTCATAGATGAGGGCTGCTGCAACATCGGCACGACCACCTATAGGCTGGGCTATGACATTAAGCTCAACAGGCTCTGCTACGAGGCCGGTTCCGGCGGCAGTTGCGGGTCCAATCAGTGAACTCCCGAGCCAGCACTGGTGTCGTCCGGGACGCGCGCCAGCGGAGGCGGAGGAGAGCCCCCTTCTCTCGACCGCCGCGGGGCCACCAGCCGCGCCCGAGGGACGCCTCCTGGCGTCAGAACAGGAACTTCAAAGCCAATTGCACAATACGAGGTGGATTTGCATTGGTTATCAGCCCAAAGGCTGTGTTGTTAATGTTTCCAGTCGCGGGCGTGGCATAGAACTGCGCGTGGTTAAACACGTTGAAAGCCTCCAGGCGGAACTCCAATGTCTTTGATTCAGTAAGATTGAAGTTCTTGAGCAGCGCCATGTCAAAATTGTTCAATCCAGGCCCGTGAAAGAAGGCAGGGTTGGAGTTTCCCACCGAGCCCAAGGGTTCCTGACTGAACAGAGAAGTGTTGAAATAGGTCTGGCCGTGCCGTGGATTGGTGTTGTTCAAAATCGGTCCGGGCGAAACGTTCGGCACATCAACGCCCCCCGTTCCTAGCAAGGAGCGATCATTCGATTCCGACAAGAACACCGGCAGGCCCGTCGCAAAGGTGGTGATTCCCGTGATTTCCCAACCCTTCACCAAGCGGTTTCCCAGTTTGGTGTTGGCAAAAGCGAGTTTGTCAAAAGGAGAGACGCTATAGCTCGCTACGAAATTATGGGTGAGGTCGAAGGCGCAAAGCGCCGTACTGGCGTTGAAGTTCAGCGGGTTAATGGCCGCTTCGAGGCCCGAGGCGTTACTGAGGCACTTGCTGTAGGTGTATCCCACCAGGAAAGACGAACTCTCGCCGGTATGACGCAGGCTGATCTGCAACGAATTATAGTTGGAGTTGGCCATTTCATCCAAGTAGGCGTTGCTCCCGAAAAGCGGACCCAAGGGCGCACGGGTGCTGTTAACAATTTGGCCGGAAGGCCTTTGATAGACTCCGTTTTCACCAAACGGGCCGCACGTTGGTGTTCCCGGGAAGACCTGATTGGGCTGGCTCAAACCAAGACACAGGGCTTGGTTGCCAGGATTGGCCTCCAGCGAAGCGATGAGGTCATGTCCCTGGTCCCCCACATAGCTCATGCTCAGCAAAGTGTCCAGTCCTAACTGGCGCTGCAGGGAGAATTCGTAATTATCCGAATAAGGAAGCTGGTTCTTATGGAAAAAGCCGGGAGAGCCGGAGATGGGCTCGACCCCCGCCCAGTTGAAAGTGGTATCAGGATGGCTGGGTGACGAATTCGCCGGCGGAAAGATGAAGGGGAACCGCTGGCCCTCGCTGTTGCCCGTTCCCCGGTCGATGTAGGGTGTGGCAAAGAGGGGAGGCACCGGACTGACATAGAACAAACCGTAAGGCGAGTCACCAACTTCGATGAATTGGGTCAAGTCCTCGACGGAGGTGTAGAAGATTCCGTAACCCATGCGGATACTGGTTTTGCCGGGCCCACCAAACAACTTCCCGAGCACCCCTCCCTCTATACTTGGCGAATACGCCAAGCCAAGGCGCGGAGAGAACGCATCGTACTTTGTGGGGGCCAGAGTTGGCGGAATTCCGGGATCGCCCGGGACCAGCCAGCCCTTGGGCGCGCCAGGAAATACCACGGATTGCTCGCCGGGAACAATCGTCTCGGTTTTGTTTTGCGTGTCATACCAAGGCTGGCTGAACTCCCATCGCAAGCCATAGTTCAAAGTCAAATCAGGCTTGGCCCGCCAACTATCCTGAGTGAATAGGCCCATGTATTTGCTGCGCGAGTCGAGGAATTGGCGGCTGGATTGAATGAAAGAGGACGGGGCGCCGATGAGAAAGTCGGCGAAGTCCAGGCCCGTTTCACTACCGCTGAAGCCAAAGACACCATTCTCCGCGTAGATGTTACGCTCATTGATCTGGTCATAGTGGAATTCACCGCCGAACTTCACGCTATGCGTGCCGATGATCTTTGTAAAGTTATCGAGCCATTCAAAAGTGTTGTTGTACTGCCCGGTGGTGCCGTCGGGAAGTCCAAAATTGAAATTGTTGAACTGCATGAGCGGTACGCCCTGCAATTGCGGCACAATCGGCCCGATGCCGCCCGGCGTGGTGAAGCTCCCGGAGAAACCGAGAGAGCTCAAGGTGGGACCAACGCCCCCCACGGGTTGAGCGAAAATATTGGCGTCCCGCATATAGCTGAAGTGAAATTCATTAACCGCCGTGGGACCAATGGACTTGGTGTCGCCCAGGTCCAGCAATTGAGATCGGCCGGGGGTGATGGCGTTAAATCCGGTAAATTCGGGAGCATTATGATACGGATTGTTGAAGTTGGAATTATCCATGAAGTAATAAGCGGAAAGCATGCCGTAGCGGCTGTTGCCATCCACGCGGATTGCACCTTTGTCATCCCGCACCCTCTGGTCAGCGGCGGCGGTGGAGAAGAAGTTTCCCGGGAGATTGGGCAGAGAAATATATTTCATCAGGGGGACAACGGGAGAGGCCCAAGCCCTTTGCGGGATGACAGCGTTAGGAAACACGCATTGCGCCGGGGTTGTACAGCCTGAAGTGTAATACGGCTCGCCCGGAGTGACCGGATATCCCAGCTTGCCCGCAAGGCTATTGGCCCAGTAAGAACCATTCACGGAACCTGTCAGGGAGCTTGCCTGGTCGGAGAGGTCTCCAAGCCGGTCCTGTGGCGAAGGCACGGGAATCAGCCCCGTGTCGACTCCTTGAATTTCACGAGTCCCCTGGTAGTCCACGAAGAAGAATGCCTTGTCGCGCTTGATGGGCCCCCCGAAGGTGCCGCCGAACTGGTTCTGATTGAAGGTGCCGATGGTGGGAGAGTAAAAATTGCGGGAGTCAAAGCTGGTGTTGCGCACGAAATCGAAAGCATCACCGTGAAACTGGTTGGCTCCGGACTTGGTGGCGACGTTCACCTGGCCGCCGCTGTAATTGCCATATTCAGCGTCAAAGTTGTTGGTAATGATGCGGAATTCAGCAATGGAATCGAGGTTGGGGATGACCGCAGCGCCGTTGTTGCGCCCCTCTTCAACGTTCGCGCCGTTCACCATAAATCCATTGGCGGCTTCCCGCTCTCCATTCACAGACTGGTTTCCGGCATCCACAATGTTGCCGGAGGCAGGCCGGTCCCCTCCTATCGTCACGTTGGAGTAGGGTGACACGCCGGGTTGTAGCGACAACAGATTGGTGAAGCTCCGTCCGTTCAAAGGGACCGCTGTTATCTGCGTACCTCCGATGACCTCTCCCATTTGCGTGCTTTGTGTTTCGACGTGAACTGCGGCGCTGGAAACGGATATTTCCTGGGTCACGGCGCCAACCGCTAGACTCGCGTCCACACGGAGCGCCGAGTTGGCATTGATGATTAAGCCGGTTTGACGGTAATGTTTGAAGCCGGGTTGCTGGACGTCAATCTCATAGCTGCCAATGGGCAGGGCCGGAAAGCTGTAAAATCCTTTGCCGTCCGTCACGACGGTCTGCCGGATTCCAGTCTGGGTGTTAAGCGCCACCACCTTCACGCCGGGAATCACCGCTCCGCTTGGGTCCTTTACCACGCCAGAAATGCTCCCAGTGATGCCGGCCCACGCTGTCAGCGCTCCAAAAATCACGGCAATGGCCAATCCGTGCAAGGTCTTGCAATTTAGAGACATCCCCTCACCTCCCTGGTACGTTGATCTACTCCGAACCGCCTTTCGACAAAAGTTAATCGAGTACTGTTATTTTCATGTGATGAAAATAACACTTATATTTTCGAAACTCTTTACTTGACGTGGTATATTCTGCTTTCGAGTGAATGTCAACAATTTTTTAGGATTATTAATTAATTGAATCGCAAGCAAGTTTTATTATTACGCAAGGATTGAGTCGTTAAACCCTTACGCATGAACTCAGGTCAAGGAGCATGTATGCGGAGGCTTCTTCTTTGTTCCACATTTTTATTGTTCGCAGCGTGTCCGGTATTGCCGGCCAGCTCCAAGCCATACCAAGGCAAAACCCTTGTTGTTGTGACCTGCCACGCCGATGACTTCTCCATCTTTGCGGGCGGTAGCATTGCAACCTTGATTGCTCAGGGTTACAGGGCCTACCTGGTGCGCGTCACCGATGACGAGAAGGACGGGCTGATAGATCCACCTCACGTTGCGGCAATCAACGACCGGCAAGTAAGAGATGTAGCGAAGACTATCGGAATCCAGGCGATCTATTCGTTGAACTTCAAGAATGATGAGCTGCAACGCGTTCCCGAGACACTGATACGGGATCGCATCCTGTATTTCATCAGAAAACTTCACGCGGACACCATCTTTACGTTTGATCCCTACGCCCGTTACGGTGAGGAGAATCCGGACCATTTGGTTACCGCGCGGGCTGCGGAGGACGCCGCGCGGCATGCGTGGAACCCGCAGTACTGTCCATTACAACTCCGGCATGGCTTGCACACCCAGTTGGTTTTGGACGGCTACTATTGGGCGAGGGGGCCCATCGAAGTGAATAAGGTGTTCGATACAGCGCGGACTGAGAACATTAAAATTGCCGCTCTAAACCAGCAACTGAACATGCTCCGCGCTCCCGGCCAAGTTGAGGAAGTCCGCAAGGCTGATCAGGCCATCGGAGCGATATATGGATACCGTACTGCTGAGATCTGTCACCACATCTGGTATCTCGCTCCTACCGCAGGGAACCATCCTTCCGCGGACGCCGTAATGCACCCTCCGCTGAACAAAGGAAGGCCGGGAGCCACTCGATGAAATCTTTTGCGTCAGCGCTGTTGATGGCTATGTTCGTTTCCTGCATCCCGGCGGTCCGTGCAAGCGAGCCCTCATTTCAAGGCAAAGTCGTTGTTGTGGTTTCTCCCCATTCAACGGACTACCTGGAGGGAGCCGGAGGGATCATCGCCAAGATGATTCAGGAGGGAGCAACGGTCTACCTGATCCGGGTCACCAACGACGAAAAGCATGGTTACGCCATGCCGGTTAACGAGGTCCGGGTGCGGAGCTACGATGAAGCACAGCGGGCGGCGGCGATCATGGGCTTCAAGCAGGTTATTGACCTCAACCTGAAGGATGGCGAGGTGACGGATGTTCAGGAACCTGAACTTCGCGGAAGGTTGTCGGCGATTTACAGGAAGCTTGCACCGACAACGTTGGTGACTGCGGATCCTTGGGCGCTCTATGATCCAGACCTTGATGATCAAAGGGTGGCGAGAGCTGCGGTTGATGCCTGCTGGAATGCGAGTAGTACAACTTTTTATCCAGAATTGCCAATGATTGAAGGTCCCACCCGGTTTCAGAACATTTACGACCGGTACTTCTGGACGACAAATGGTGGAGTGCATCCTGAAAACCAATATTTCGATGTGACCGGTACTCTCCAAAAGGAGTTCGAAGCTCTGGAGGCGATGCCGACAATTGTCAGTGCAGAAATCGCGCTTGAGCGGGTGCGCCACGCCAGGCAAAACTACCGGTCAAGGCCGCCAGAAGATGCAACGGCAATTCGTAATTATCTGGAGCAACGGTACGGAAGCCCTGCTGAAAAGTTGGGCCGCGGTAACGGCGTGAAATATGCTCAGAGAATTTATCACTATGAAGGAGGAGCCGACACGGCACAGTTCATCCGATCGCTTGAGCAGGAAAAAAATGGTGGCCATCCCCCGAAAGCGCGCCCTGCCCTCTTACACTTTGAAAAAGGAGAAGGCCGAGTGGTTCTGATGGTGGGTCAGGATTTTCCTGCGCTCATTCAGCACGCGGGTGGGACCGCAGTGCTGCTCAGCCAGTCCGGATTCAAAGTGGACGCGGTGATCATCACCAATCAGGACAAGGATGGGAATGGCGCTTCGGCCGCCGCGAACGCTTTTGGCAACCAGGCCGATGACAAGAGTGCAGCAGAAATTCTTGGTATCCGGCGCATCTTTAATCTCGGTTTTGAGCAAGGGCGGATCGCCGACACGCCGCCGACTGTTGTCCGCGACAGCTTGCTCTGGATTCTGCGCTCGGAAAATCCCGAAATGGTCATTCTCCCTGATCCGTGGATTCGCTACACAGATCGGGAGGAAGTCCTCATCGGACGAATTGCAGCGGATGCTGTCTACCGCATGACAAGCCTCGCGATGGCGCCGGAACAGCAAGACTTGGCAAAGGACGCCAAGCCTGTCTCCAGGATTCTCTACTGGGAAGACGGTCCTGCCTCATCGAGAAGCGTTACGGCCAACGTTGCCGTAGATGTCTCAGGCATCGAATTGAAAAAAGAGGGAGCGATAGCCCGGCTGCATGCGTGGCTCAGTCTTGAAGAATTGCTCTCCCCGGAATTGAGCGCGGCGAAGGGACAGGGATCTTCCGGCTCCCTCCGGGATTCCGCGTTACACACCCTCGTAAACCAAGGTTTCACCACTTCAGACAAAGATGAGGGCAAAATTGTGGGAGTTGGGTATGCAGAGGAATTCCATCAGATCATGCAAGCACAACAGTAATCTGAAAAGCCTCACGGCCGGAAATTTCCTTCGTCAGGCTACTGGTTTGGTAGCATGACGCCGGGTTGGGCGCGATCCGGCGCCAACTGTGGAAGATGGAAGACAACGCCTCCATGCGTCTCGCAGGACGCTGGCCTTGGTGACATCGCAGTAAACCAGCTCTGCCGCGGGTTGTGTCTGGTGCTGTGATGCACCCGCGGCAAGCCCGGCTTGAGGACTACTGGCGATCTTTCATTTCCTGGCAGCGATGGCCGAGATTTCAATTTTCGCCCCGTTGACCAGGGCTGCTACTTGAACGGTCGTCCGGGTAGGCTTGGGATCGGGGAAAAAAGTGGTGTACACCTTATTCATCGCCGCAAAGTCATGGATGTCCGAGAGATACACATTCACCGCCGCAACGTCGCTCATCTTGAAGCCCCCTTTGGTAACCACACGCCGGATGTTTTCCAACGCCGCGCGCGTCTGGCCGCTGATTCCTGCTTCCAGCTTGCCGCTGCTGCCCGTTCCCTGCTGCCCGGCTACATACAGGGTGTTACCCACCCGAATGCCATCGCTGAATGGAAGTGGCCCGTGCGCTGCCGCAAGATTCACGGCCCGTTTCGCTTGCGCAAGGCAGGGCGGCGGGCCAACCGCAACCATCATCAGGCCCAGCGCCGCGCAGACCGCGAGGCGCCTCAAGGATTCACAGTTTGTCATTTTTATCTTCTCCTTTATTTTGAAATGCACACCCGAATCCGCCTTTTTTGCCATATTGAAATGGGAAGGCTTCGACTCTTCCTCGCGCTTAGAATCGCACGCTCCAAAATCTTTTCAGCAACCTGTCCACTTTTGAAGGTGGAAAGCCAAGCCTGTACATATATAAACCAGGAGGAACGCGCGAACAAATTGTTTTCGCCACGCCGCGCAGGAGAACGGGTCACAGATTTTCTTGCATCTTCCAAAGTTTCATCAGATAATCCCCGTTTTCATTCGGATAGCAAAAGGGCTGGCAAGATGGACCGATCGAAATCGAAGGCAAGAACCGGCACTCGGGCGTATAACATCACCGCTCTGCAGCGAGGCTTGTCGCTTCTCAAGCTATTTTCCAAAGCGGAAAAGGGCCTCACGGCGTCGCAAGTGGTCAAACTCTGTGATTTACCGGTCAGTACCGTCCATCGATTCCTGGTGAATCTTCAATCCTCCGGTTTTCTAACTCATGACACTGCCAACGGATACCAACTCGGGATCGCTTGCGTCACTCTAGGCCAATCCGCGTTGAGTCAACTTGATGTCCGCCGTTTGAGCATGCCTCACCTCCAGGAGTTGAATCGCCAGACGAGGGAGACCATCCATCTGACGGTGCGCCATGACTTGACGGCAGTCTATGTGGAGAAGCTCGATTCCCCGGAGCCGCTTTGTATCCGCTCACGGATTGGGAAAGGCGTGCCGCTCCATTCAACGGCAGTGGGGAAAGTGCTTTTGGCCTACCTTCCCCCCGCAGAACAAGCGAAGATTCTCGCGCAGCTTGACCTCCGGCGTTACACTCCCAATACGGTGGGAAGCCTCCAGGAACTTGAAACGCAGATACGGCGCGTGCGCAGATTCGGCTACGCCACGGACCTCGAAGAGAATGAGGTCCACATCCGCTGCATCGCGGCGCCCCTCTGGGACCACACCGGGGCCGTGAATGCCAGTCTCAGTATTACCGCGCCGGCCGTGCGCTTGGGGATGACCCGCCTCCGGCAGCTTGTGCCATTGATCATAGAAACCGGAATGAAGATTTCAGCGGGATTAGGCTATGACAGGCCGCGATGCAGATTCGGAATAACGGAACGAAAAACACCCGCGGCCTGAGGCCTTACGTTTCATCGAATGATTGACCGGAAGGGACAGGTAAGAGATTTACCGGAATTCTGGAACAGAGATCCCTGGGAGCCCTTTCAAAACATGAGATCTGTCGCGCTTTCCATTTGGGTTCTGATGGCCGGTTTCTATGTTTCCATGAGCTGGGGGCAATCCAGCAAAGTCTTGCCTCCTCCGTGTCAAGTTGAGGCTACAAAGTTCGATGGTTGGAATGCTGAGCAGATGTCCAATGAGTGGGTTCGTCTCACATTGGTTCCCCAGCTTGGCGGACGGTTGATGCAGGTTACTTTCGCGGGGCATCCTTATCTGTTCGTGAATCCTGAATATGAAGGGAAAGACATACCCCCGGCGCAAGGCGAGCCGCTGGGCCGATGGTTCAACTACGGCGGCGATAAAATCTGGCCCATGCCGGAAGGCAGAAAGGATGAACAACACTGGGCGGGACCTTTATCCGGTCCATTGGACGATGGCGTTTACAAGCTTCGCGTCTTGTCGCAGGGCGATCGTTGTGCAGTGCGCCTTGTAGGACCGCCGGACGACCGGACCGGATTGCAGTACACGCGCGAAATCAGTTTGGGACGTAACTCTCCGCAGATTCGTTTCCATGCGGTGATGAAAAACATCGCAGGATATCCCATTCAGTGGTCGGTCCAGTCGGTGACCCAATATGACCTCTCCGACGCTCAGCATCCCGCGCAGTACAACCACGATTTCTGGGCCTTCACTCCGGCAAACCCGCATAGCGTCTACCTTAACCAATTTCACGTCCGCGATGGCCTGGCGGGGGATCCGTCCTTCTCAATAAAAACCGGCCTGTTCACGCTTCACTGGCTCTACCTGCAGAGCGAAGTGTGGATTGATTCTCCGGGCGGATGGGTGGCGGCGGTGGACGGTTCCACCCACTACGCCATGGTCGAGCGGTTTCACTACGACGCTGGTGGAGATTATCCCGGCAAGGCCACGGTTATTTTTTACAAGAATGGGCCCGTGCCCGGCTTCGACAAACAGGGAATGCCCACTGTGCCCAGCGCCAATTACCAGGATACTCCCTACTATATGGAAGCTGAGATCAACAGTCCCGTGGTGGCGCTGAATCCAGGTGACACCTATGCGATGGACACAGAATGGTACCCAACGCGGATGACCACTAACCTGAGCGGTGTGACTTATGCCGGGGCGGTGGGCGAACCCCTGATTGCCACTGCTGCGCCCAACGGCCTGCGGCTCTCGGGATCATTTGGCGTCTTTTTTGCCGGACGTTTGGTGGCACGCCTTTTTGACAAGCAGGGTGTAAACCTGGAAGTTGTGCCGGTGGAGGCGGTGAGTCCTTTGAATTTCGTGCGCTTGAATCAACAGATTGCGGCGCCGCCCGCAACGGCGCGAGTTTCCCTGCACCTGGAGGACGATCAGGGCCGTGATCGAGGGCCACTGGGTGAAGCGTGGGTCCAGCAGACCGGGAAGGGTTCATAACTCCATGCGCGCTGGGCGTGATCTGCGGACAATTTGCCTGCTCACAGCCGCAACATGCTTCGCCGCGATAGCGGCGGGCCAGGACGCAGCCAATGCTCCGCTTTCGACCCGGATCGACGTCGAACAGCGCGACCTGCTGGCCCATCCGCCCGCTGAGAATTGGCCTTCTTATAACGGCGACTATACGGGCCGGCGGTTTAGCAGCTTGAGCCAGATCAACGTGAGCAATGTCCGCAACCTGCGGGCGCAGTGGGTGTTCCACTCGCCCAATTCAAACATGCTTGAAGTCACTCCGGTGGTGACGCAGGGAATCATGTTCGTCACCTCCGCGAATGACGCCTTCGCCGTCGATGCCCGCACCGGCCGAGTCATCTGGCATTATTCGCGCCCCATTTCCCAGGGTTTGGTTGACGATGCCGCCGGCCATCACAATCGCGGCGTGGGTGTGTGGCATTCCCGGATTTATATGGAGACGGATAACGTTCATCTGCTCTGCCTGGATGCGCGGTCAGGCCACTTGCTCTGGGACCGGCAATATGCCGACTCCAGCAAGAACTACGGAGCGACGAGCGCGCCCCTGGTGGTAAAGAATGAAGTGCTGGTGGGAACGTCGGGCGGCGACGATGGCATTCGCGGCTTCCTGGCTGCTTTCGATGTTGTCACGGGCAAGCGCCTTTGGCGCTTCTGGACCATTCCCGGCCCCGGCGAGCCCGGCTCCTCCAGTTGGCCCGGGAAGCAATATCTGTTGGGAGGCGGCACCACCTGGATGCCAGGCACCTACGACCCTGAACTGAACACGCTTTATTGGGGGACGAGCAATCCCTCGCCGGATTTTGATGGCAGCGTTCGTCCGGGCGATGACCTTTACACCGATTGTGTCCTGGCGCTCGATCCGGATACGGGAAAACTCAAGTGGCATTTTCAGTTCACGCCGCATGATCTGTTCGACTATGATTCCACGGAAACTCCGGTGCTAATTGACGCCAGCTTTCAGGGCCGTCCCCGCAAACTGCTGGTGGAGGCAAACCGCAACGGCTTTCTTTATGTCCTGGACCGGACAACCGGCGAATTTCTTTCCGCGACGCGCTTTGCCAAGAAGCTGAACTGGGCCCAAGGGATTGACGCCCACGGCCGCCCCATCCGGACGGACGTTAAGCCCTCGGCGCAAGGCGCGCGAATCTGTCCGGGCTTTGAAGGCGCAACCAACTGGTACTCTCCATCCTTCAACCCAGCGTCTCATCTCTTCTACTTCATGACCTATGAGGAATGCGATACGTATTACTTGAAGCCGCAGAAGTACTCTCCCGGAAGCACCTATTACTCCACCGGGACCCGCCACATCCGGGGCGAGCCTGGGCAGAACATTCTGCTGGCGTACAACCTGAACACTCAACAGTTCGAGTGGAAGTATCCTCAAGTTGGATCAGGCGACGACTGGAGTGGTACGATGACCACCGCGGGCGGGCTGGTCTTTTTTGGCGACGATGCCGGCTCGTTTGAAAGCGTCGACGCGCGGACCGGCACGCCTTTGTGGCATTTCAACGTAGGGCAGCGAATCCACGCTTCGCCGATGAGCTTCGCGGTGAATGGAAAGCAGTATGTGGCGATCGCTGCGGGCAGTGATGTCTTTGTTTTTTCGTTGCCTTGACGCTTTGTACTGTGGGTCGCGGCGGCTGGGCGCCCACGAGCGCAGATCACGGGCCTGCTTGGCCCGGATTATTCACGAAGGCTTATGCGAGGACCGGAAGGGCACGGTTTTAACCGTGCCCTTCCGGTCCAACAAAGGAGCTTCATGAATAATCCAGGCTCGGGTGCGAAGAACAGGAAGGAAAAAACCTGCGAATTCGAGTGAACAGTGTGCAGGCGGATGTCCGGCATTAAACATTCTTGTGGAGGAGTGAGAAGATGAACCTAAAGAACCGACGGACGTTCTTGGGGAGTCTCCAGGCGTTTGCAGCCGCTTTGCTGGCGGGGCCCAGGGCCTTCGCTCAAGCTGCGGCTGGAAAACCAAAGTTCGGACCGAAGATCCACAACGGCCTGATTTTCATCTCCGGCCAGGGTGCTAACGACCACGGGCCGGTCCAGGGGTTGGATATTGGATCCCACACCCGCAAGACCCTGAACAACGTCAAGCGGCAAGTTGAAGCCGCCGGCGGGACGATGGATAGCATTCTGCAATTAACGGTTTACCTGGCCACGCTCGAAGATTATGAGGCCATGAATAAGGTGTACCGTACCTATTTCCCAAATGGAGGACCAGCGCGAAGCACCGTTGCCGTGGCGGGCGTTCCCGGGCATTCGCTGCTTGAAATCAATTGCATTGCCGCGGTGGTTAAGCCGTAGATTTTTACCAGGAGAATCTCATGGAACTCAAAAACCAACGGAATCGCCGGTCATTCCTAAGCAAGGCCGGCTTGCTTGCGGGCTCGGCGCTCGGCAGCGGCAGGCTTTGGGCAAAGGGCCGGGCAGGCGGCGCTGGAGCCTTCGTTCCTGAATCTTCGGGAAAAATCACCGGATTCGGAGAATCCGGCGACGTGTACAAGGAGTTGGGCGTGACGCCCGTGATCAATGGCCAAGGCACCATGACCATGCTGGGCGGCTCGCTGATTCCCCCCGAAGTCGAGCAGGTGATGGCGGCAGCCGCCCGCCACTATGTCAGCATCCCGGATTTGGAAGTCGCCGCCGGCAAGCGCATTGCCCAGATGCTGAAGCTCCCGAAAGGCTTCACCGCGCTTGTCACCTCCGGCGCGGCGGGAGCCATGACCTGTGGCTACGCCGGTGTGCTTACTGGAGACAATCCGGACTTCATCCAACGCCTGCCGGACCTGACCGGAATGAAGTCCGAAGTGATTATCCAGAAGGCGCATCGTTACGCCTTTGATCACGCCATCCGCGCCACTGGCGTGAAACTGGTGGAGATTGAAACCCGCGAGGACTTGCATCAAGCCATCAGCCCGCGCACCGCCATGATGCACTTTACCAATTTTGCGAATGCTCAGGGCAGGATCAAGGTGGATGAATGGGTAAAGCTGGCCATGCAGTATCGCGTTCCCTGTTTCAATGACGCCGCCGCCGACACTCCACCCGTCTCTCATCTTTGGGATTACATCAACATGGGCTACGATCTGGTCACGTTCAGCGGCGGCAAGGCCATCCGCGGGCCGCAGTGCGCCGGGCTGCTGCTGGGACATGAGGACCTGATCCACTATGCTTTGATCAATAACAGCCCCTATGAAGACACCATTGCTCGCGGTCAAAAAGTGGGCAAGGAGGAAATCGTGGGCATGGTCAAGGCTCTCGAACTCTTCCTGAACGCCGATCACGACGCGCTCACCAAGGAATGGTGGCGCCGGTTGGATACCATCAGCCACCAGGTGACAAAAGTAGCGGGCGTAAGCACCGCCTACTACGTGCCCGGCATCGCCAACCACGTCCCCTCCATGCAGATCAATTGGGACCCACGCAAAATCAACCTGACTCCGCGCCAGACATCGGACGCGCTGAAAAAGTCGGACCCTTCCATCGTCCTGGGAAGAAGCCGAATGGGTCTGGAGATGAACTCCTTCATGCTCCAGCCTGGCGAGGACCAAATCATCGCTAAGGCGCTTGTGAGCCTGTTCCGGGCGCACTCGGGTTAAGAGGCCTCTCACCACCAACATTATGATCCGGGCCCAGTTCCGCAACGGAAAAGACCGTATCGCGCCAACCGGCCCGGATGGTACAACGATCTTAAGCTTTGTCAAATAAAAACCTTCCCTGTTCAAACGCAAGCCCTCCCCTCGCCTTTGCCCTCTCCCCGTAAGCGGGAGTGTGCCTCTGTCCGGAAGCCACTTCGACTCATCAGTCCTCTCCCCGCGAGCGGGGAGAGGGCAGCGCGAAGCGGTGGGTGAGTGGCTCACCTGGGTGGCCACGACCGGAAAGCGAAAAGGTCCTTGGGTAGTGGGTCAGTTTGCTGTAGCGGCGCTCGGAGCTTGCCCTGACAGGGAGCGCCGGAAACTGTTGAGAAATAAAGTTCGGCGGTCACAGACCGCCGCTACAGCAAACTGACCCACTACCGGTCCCTGACAATGATATACTTATAAAGTAATATGCGTATAGTATACGTTCCTTGAAAGGGTTTCTCATGACCGGCTAATCCACATCGAAAAAGATGACCAAAATGCCGCTTGAGGAACAAACCCATTGCGAGAGTGTGAAAACCCCAGTAAAAATGCGGGTGCGAGCCAAAAGAGGCGAAAAAACAATTCTTTTTTGCCTGTGGAAAAGTCTGTAATCCATTGAAAAAATGGAGAAATAGAATGGTACAAAGCCATTCAAAGCCACTATCAAAGCCATTGAAAATGCTGCTAACACATAGATGTTGCTAGAGTTACACCGATTTCAGGAACAAAGCCAAGCAATTGACTTATAATCAATAATTTACAAGCCATATGCGGAAAATCAGTGCAAAAAACTGGCTTTGTTCCCACTTTTGGGCATTTCCACTTGACCCGGGCATGGCGGGCCGACAGTGAGCAGCCCAGAACGTAAGCCGGAGATGGGGTAACGCGCAACCCTCAGTTCCGGCAACCGCGGCCCTGCCTTTTGTTATCACCCTGCATAGGCGGGGTCCAGATCAGCGTAAGAGCATCTGGAATATCTGCGGGCAAGTCACCCCCGCAGAGGGGTCCAGATTTCCGCTCCCCGCTTTCGCGGGGATAAGCTTCGCGGGAATGACCGCGTTGGCAACCGCGCGGACTTTGCCGCGACCGCCGGTCCGCGAAATTTTACAGAGAAATGACATAATTATAAATATTTCTCTTGACAAAAGCCTTATAGCTCCTATAAGTTTCACCCATCCATTTGCAGAGCCCGTTGGTAGCGGGCCAGAAAGAACGCTTACTGCTGCTCACTTGTCCGGCCTGGTTGGCCGGTTGACGTCTCTACTGTCAGGTGCTGCGTCAATTCAGCCTGAAGGGGGCTTACGATGGTTTGCTTCAAGAGCGTAACGTTGTTTTGCCTTTTGTGCTTGCTGCTATTCGCAGCGCCCGCCGCGTGGGGTCAAACCACTTTCGGATCGATCACAGGGTTGATTACAGACGCTTCGGGAGCGGTGATACCCGGCGCTAAAGTGACATTGATCAATTTAGGCACCACCGAGAAGCGCATCCAGACAACCGGTAACGATGGGATCTACCAATTCGTGAATCTCTTGCCGGGCAACTACAGCGTTACGGTTGATAAGGAAGGGTTCAAAAGCTTCACGCGCACCCGCGTGCTTGTGGAGGTACAGCAAGAGGTTCGCATCGATGTCAAGATGGAGCTGGGCCAGGTGAGCCAGACGGTGGAGGTGACGGCGCAAACCCCGTTGCTACAACCTGAGACTTCGTCCCTGGGCCAGGTGATCGAGACGCGGCAAGTGAACGAGCTGCCCTTGAACGGACGCAACCCCATGAACTTGGTGGCGTTAGCGCCCAGCGTTGTACCCCAGGGCCAATCGATGGGTACGCCCACCGGGGCGAACCCCTTCGCGTATGGCAATTATCAGATCGGGGGCGCGATTGCCAACCAGGGCGCCGAGTATTTGGACGGCACCCCCCTCAACAACAGCTACATCAATGAGCTAAGCCTTATTCCCACTCAGGATTCGCTTCAGGAATTTAAGGTTCAGACCAATAACCTGGACGCGGAGTGGGGCCGTTTTGCCGGCGGTGTGATCAATTTCACCACGAAATCCGGCACCAACCAGATTCATGGCACGGCCTATGAGTATTTGCGGAACACGGTGCTGAACGCGGGCAATTTCTTTGATAACGCCAACGGCGTCAACCGGGCGCCCTTTGTGCAGAACCAGTTCGGCTTCAACGCCGGCGGCCCCGTGTACATTCCCCACCTCTACGACGGACGCGACAAGACTTTCTTCTTCGCCAGCTACGAAGGCTTCCGGCAACGCTATGGCCAGACTTTCCTGGAGAGTGTGCCAACGGTGGCCGAAAGGGGCGGAGACTTTACCAAATACCTTGACTCGAGTGGCAAGATGATCCCCATTTACGATCCCACCACCACCACTTTGAACGCCAACGGAACCTATACCCGGCAGCCGATCAGTTGCAACGGCGCCGTGAATGTCATATGCCCGCAGAACATCAATTCCACATCACTGGCCATGCTCAAGGAATTTCCGCTGCCCAATACCGCTGGCCAACCGTTTACCGCGATCAACAACTTTGCCACCAATGCGAGCTTGGGCGGAGATAACGACGAGTTTACGACGAAGATTGACCAAAACGTGAGCGACAAGCAACACATCTTTGGCCGCTACACGCGCTGGACGAACTTGAACCTGCCCATCGATCCTTTCGGGACGGGCGTGTGCCAGGACCGCTGCACGGAAACGTTTACCACCAACAACGCCGAGATCGACGATGTTTACGATTTCTCGCCGACTACGGTCATGGACGTCCGGGTAAGCTTTGACCGCATGGCCTACGACCGCACACCATCGACCGCCGGGCTCAACCTGTCTGAGTTCGGGCCAGGTTTCGGCAAGCTTCAAAACCAAGTGTTCCAGGCCAACTTGCCGATTCCCAACCTTTCGGGACCGTTGGGAAATGTTTTTTCCACCCAGGGAGCAGGTAGCGTCATCATTGCGCGGGATGACACGGCTCGCATTGCAGGCAGCTTGACCAAAATTGCCGGCCGTCACACACTTCAGTTTGGCGGAGAGTTCCGGCAAGATACCCACAATTACGCCCAGACCAATACTCCGGTGGGCATGTTCTGCTTCAGCGGCTCCTTCACCTCGAGCGATCCCATCAATCAGATCGGGGGATCCTCGCTTGCCTCCTTCCTGCTGGGTTACGGAACAGGCGTTAGCCAGAGCACGCCAGCGATGGTGGCGTCGCAACAACTTTACCCGGCTCTGTACCTCCAGGATCAGTTCAAGATCAGCAGCAAGCTGACCTGGAATCTTGGAATTCGCTGGGAACAAAACGGCCCCTATTCCGAGCGGTTTAACCGGATCTCAGTCCTGGAACCCAATACCCCCATCAGCCTGGCCCAACCCCCGTGCGTTACCCTGCCCTCAGGCACGGCCGCGGCATTGGGGCAAAGCCAAATTTGCTTGCCCGCATTAAAGGGGGCCTTGGGAGGGGTCGCCACCAGCCAGCGGCCTCAGCGTTACGCGCAGAACCAGCCCTGGCTCCAGTTCTCGCCACGCCTCGGATTCGCCTATCAGTTGACCCCAAACACCGTGCTTCGCGGTGGATACGGACTGTTTTGGATCTCGAACGCTGTGGAATTTGACGAAGCCCCCAACACAGACGGCGTCAACAGCATTGGCACGCCTTGGCTTACCAGCGTTGATGGCGGCAAGACCCCGTGCGTCAACCCCTCACCGGTGGGATGCGTGGGTGGGCCGACTTTCAACCTGAGCAATCCCTTCCCCAACGGCATCACTCCACCCCCTGGGCGCAATTTTTCGCTTTACCAGAATTTGCAATACGGACAAGGACCCTTTGCTCTTCTACCGAACAATCCGTACGCATACTACCAGCAGTGGAACTTTGACGTGCAACACCAGTTACCGGACGGCACCCTGATCGACTTGGCCTACGCGTCTGCCAAAGGTACGCACCTGCCGGACTTTTCCCAGCAATTGAATGCGCTGCCCGATAAGTACCTCTCGCTGGGCTCCCACCTGCAGGACACGGTCCCGAATCCCTTCTTTGGACTCATCAATAACGGCACAGGATTGTCGGCGGCATCGACAACGCTCCAGCAACTCCTGCTCCCCTATCCGCAGTATGGAGGCTACTCGATTGGCGCCTCCGGTTTCTCGGACAGTATCTACAATTCATTGCAGGTCAAGGCGGAGAAACGGACAGGTGGTGGTGGAACCTTGCTCGTTGCTTACACCCTTTCCAAAATGATCACCACGGGCGATGTCGATTCGTTGACCAGTTGGCTGGAATCGACAGGCGCCGCCGGTATTCAGGACTGGAACAATCTGAAGGCCGAACGGTCCCTCTCCAGTTATGACGTTCCGCAACGGTTGGTGGTGAGCTACGTCATCGACCTTCCCTTCGGCCAGGGCAAGAGATTCCTGGCAAACGCCGCTGGGATTGGCGGCAAGTTTATTTCCGGCTGGGGAGCTGAGGGTGTCACCACTTACCAAAGAGGGTTCCCGCTAAACTTCTTCCTGAATTCGAGCTTGATTGGCCAAAACAACGGACAGCGTCCGGACAACTCCACCAGTGGCGCTCTCAACGGATCGGCCGAAAGCCGCCTTAACGAATGGTTCAACACTTCGGCGTTCACCTACCCCGGCAACTATACGTATGGCTCGGCAAGCCGCGTCGATCCCACCCTTCGTTCCCAGGGCATCCAGAACTGGGACTTTTCGCTGTTCAAAGATAACAAGTTCGGTCCTGACGATAAACTGGATATGCAGTTTCGAGCGGAATTCTTCAACCTGTTTAACAAGCCACAGTTTGGTCCGCCCAACACTGCTTGTTGCTCCAATCCGAACGCGCCGAGTTACAATCCGAGCTTCGGCGTGGTTAATTCCACCATCAACCTTCCGCGTCTGATTCAGTTCGCCCTTCGGTTCACGTTCTGAGGCGTGACCGGAAACTTCCACTCGGGGAAGAGGGATATTGAAGATCCCTCTTCCGTTTCCTTCCGGTCCGTTCCCGCCGCTTACCGCAACTCCCGCCCACAAGACTTTGGGACAACCGGCCGCTGAATTGCCTCGAATGCCGCGCGATTCTGGTTCATGCTCCCGCCCCATTTCTGGTTCTATACACACGGTCATAAGTCGGCGACGCTCCGTCCTGTAGCGCCGGTCTGCGACCGGCGGATTTCGCCGCTCATAGAGCGGCGCTACAGCAAAAGCCCGTCGCCGACTTATGTCCTCACGTATTAATGTGAACTCAGATGGTCAGCTAAGTCGCGCTCGCGCTGGGCGTCCTGCCGCTTGCCCAGGGAATCATCTATTTCGGCCAATCGGCGGTGCGGTTCGGGATCATCTGGACGAGCTTCAGCAGCCCGCAGTAGATACTCCCGCGCGCGGGCCGGGTTATTCTCCTCAAGATTCTTCCTGGCCAAATTTAAGGCGGTTTTGAACAGCAGACTAGAAATGTCACCATTTTCTGGATTGAGCCGGTTGGCGTGATCGAGAACGGGATACGCTGCGAGGTCGTCGCCAAGAGCATAGAGCGCGGCGCCCAGCGGTGCGTTGACCTCGAACACATCCGGACGCAAGGCAACGGCTTTTTCGAGTGGGCCGCGCGCGTCTGCGTAGCGCTTGAGCCGGAAGTACGTCAAGCCCAAGTTGTATTGCATCTCATAGGAATCGGGGTCAAGCTGCGCGGCGAGTTGGAATGGTGGAATCGCATCAGCATAATCCTGATGCTGGCCATAAAGCGTTCCAAGACTGACGAGACTACCCAGGTCATCGGGATTGTTTAGTTTCTGGCAGACCGCCCGGGCCCGGTCGAGAGGTTCGGTATCCAGGGAACGGCCGCAGTCGAGCGCCTCCTGGGTGGCCGTAATGTCCTCCTGGTGGAGCTTGGAGGCAAGAGCAAAGGCCTGGTCTGCCTCGCCCTTGCGGCCCATCGCCAGATAAAGTAGACCCAGGTGCTCGTGGACACGGGCGTCACGCGGTGCGAGATCAGCCGCCTTTTTGAGCCACTTCTCGGCGGAGCGATAGTCCTTCTCCTTCAGATATGCGTACCCTATGTAATACGCGGTATCAGGAAACGGTGGCTTGGATGCCGCGATCGTCAAATTGTGGAGTGCGGACTGGACATTGCCTTCCATCAGGTCCAGCCGGCCCAGGTAGTAGTTGACGTTGGGATCATCGCCCGTTTGCGACCGCACGGCTTCAAACTGCTTGCGCGCTTCGTCGCGATCCTGCAACTCAAAGAGGACTACAGCCAGCGGGAAGCGCGCCTGGACGGTGAGCTGGGGGTTCAGTGCCAGCGCCGCGCGGAATTCGCGCTCGGCCAGTTGCAAACGGTGATCCTTGAAGGCTTCATGGCCGCGCGCCAGATGGACCTCGGGAGTATTGTCCAGGGCGCTCGACACAGGCTGCTGGCCTCGATTCTGTCCTCCCGCTCTTAGGGTCATGAACGCAGAGATCAGCGCAGCCAGCAAGACTCGCTGCAACATGGAAATACTCTGGGGGAAGGATCTCATGACTTGCCTCAGCTTGGATGAACCAAGAACTTCCCTTTGGAGGACGCGCCACAACCAGCCGACCTTAAAGGCCGGCTTGCTATTGCTGATACGCGGCGCGGATCTTGGCCTGGTCATCCACCGCCGACTTGCGCCTCAATTCTTGTGAGCGCGCAAGGGCTTGGGCCGCAAGCGCGGGCTTTCCCTCCTCCCGGTAGGCCTCGTAGAGCTGGTAATGCAGATCTCCATAGCGATCGATCCCCACGGACCGTTCGAGTTGCGCCACGGCGAGAGCCGGTTTGCCGACACTGAGGTATGCTTTGCCGAGCACCGGCCGGGCTTCTAGCAGACTTGGGTCGTATCTCAATGCCGCTTCCAGGTAAGGAATGCCCTTGGCCGGTTCCCGCTGGAGCACATAGAGCCACCCCATGAGGTAGAGGCTACGCGGAGCTGCGGGATCCAGGCGCAACGCCCTTTTCAACTCCGAATTTGCCTCCTCCACAGCTTGCTCATCAAGGAAGAGACCACCCAAGGCCTCGTGAATCTTGGCATCTTGAGGATTTAGCCGCTCAGCGGCTTGATACTCCACGATGGCATCTTTGTCCCGTTGGCGAAGGTGGAAGACTTCGCCTTTGAGCTCGTGAGTTCGCCAGGAGTTTGGATAAGACGCGGTCAACTGTCCGAAGCAGGCGTCGGTCAGGCGAAGATAACTCCGGCTCAACCAGTACATGGCCTCGGGACTGTTCTTGTCATGGTCGAGCGCGGCGGAAAACGCGTCAGCCGCCGCACTATCCTGACGAATCGTAAACAATGTCCGCCCTAGCAACAAAAGATCCGTCAAGCGGAGCTGTTTCTGGTTCGCCAGAAACTGCGCACAGAGCAGTCCATGGTGTTCTTCACAAGCGGACCGGGATGGCGCCACCTTCTGACCGGAAGCCACCGCCGATTTTACGGACCTTTCAAAGCCCAACTGCTCCTGGCTTGCCCGTTGGCGATTGCCCGAGACCCGAAACAGTGCGGAGAGAAGAAATTGCCGGGCCGGGCTTGGCCGAACGCTGCCGAGTTGAGTGGCCATCTGGCGAGCCGAAGCGGGGGACAGGTCAACCGCCGGGAAATCAGACTCCGCTTGAACCAGGAAACTTGGCGCCGATTTCCAAATCTTCCTAATGGGATCAAGCGCCGGCTGAGCTTCGCCCTTCAACAAATGCACTTCTGCAACACCCAGGAGAGCCGACGGTTCGAAGGGATCACGAGAAAGCTCAGCCTCAAACTCCTGTTCCGCTTCCCTTGTCTTCCCCCCCCGGAGCAAAACCTTGCCCAGAGCGGAATGCAGGCCAGGCTGCGTAGGCTCGACCCGTAAAGCTTTCTGGTATGCGAAGGCCGCGTTGTTCCAAAGCTTCCTCTCGCCCAGCACATCGCCGGCAAGGCGTAGCGACCATGCAGAATCTCGAAACCGCAGTGACAACTCCGAGGTCAACTGCTTCGCCATCTGGAGATAATCCCGGCCAAGCGTGAACCACGCGTCCGGCTTATTCGGTTCAGTTGCTGCAAGCCTTCGGAACTGTGCCGCAGCTTTCGTATAGTACCCTTCTGACATCTCAGCGGTTGCAAGAGCTCGCCTTGCTTCCCGATTCGACGGCTCAATAGCGAGGGCGCGATCGAGAGGAGCAATCGCCCTTCCGGCCGATCCCAGCTTCATATAGCTCAGGCCCAGAAAGAGATTGGCTGGCAGGAGGTTAGGACGCTGCTTTGCCGCCTGGCTAAGTTCCTCAACCGCCAGGGCATAGTTCCCTTGGGCGTGGTACGCCAAGCCTAAGTTGACTCGCGCTTCCACAAGATTAGGTTGGAGTTTCAGTACTGTCTTGAATTGTTCGATTGCGGCATCAAAGCGGCCCGACTGCATATCCGCCTGGGCGTCGTGAAAACGCTGGACCACTTCCCGTTGGTCAGCAGAGGTCCGCTGACCCAACAACCGGACTCCGGGAACAATATACAGAGCCAAAGCCCACAAAAAGAGGACCAACCGTAACCGTTTGCGCAATTTCATATCCGAAGCATCGCAAACACTCAATCAATGTTTGCCTCTATTCTCGGATACGAAACCCCCGTAAAACAAGCGCAAAAAAATTGAGGTAGTGTCTCAGTTTGCTTGCTGTAGCGGCGCTCTATGAGCGCCGGAAGGTGTTGATAAATAAAATTCGGCGCTCATAGAGCGCCGCTACAGCAAGCAAACTGAGACACCACCAAAATCGAAGGCCGCGAATGAGAACTGCGATCGAACCCCGAATCCCAATTCGGGTTAAGGCTTTGAGTTATGAGGGCGAGCTTGGGAATGATTCATAAACTTCCTTTGGAGGACTGCAAAAACACGATTTTAACCGGGCCGAACAATGGAATTTCGACCATGATTTCCCGCTCTCAAACCGCGCGCTTCATACCGCGCCCCCCGGTCTTCGAATAAAACTTCGCGAATGATCTGAGTTAGAACTCGAGACGCAAGGCGAACTGAATATTGCGGGCGGCTGCCCCGTCCAGGTTCTGCAAGGCATTAAACGTTCCGAATCCGCTGGCATTCGCGGACATGTTGGGAAGGCCGAGGTTCACGTGGTTGAGAAAATTCTGAAAATTCGCTTGAAACTGGAGCCGGCTTCGCTCGTTGAGGGTGAAATATTTGGAAAGCGAAAAGTTCCAGTTTACCGTGCCTGGTCCGGTCAGAATGCCCACGCCGGAATTCCCAAACCGGCCAATCGGGCCGGGCCAACCATAGAAGAAGCAGCTCCCATCCAGCAATTGACCGTCAGCCGGGGAAAGCCCACTGCACGCGCTAGCCGGTAAGCGGTCTGGACGCTGCGAGCCCGGCCGGCTCGGAGCGTTGGTGCCAGAGGGATCGAGCCCACCGGGATAGTAAGGCGTCAGGAACGGGCCGGTCTGAAGAAGCAGGATGTTGGCGGTGGACCAGCCACCCACGAACGCGTCTGCAAAGCGGTTCATGGATGTACCGAACTTCTGTCCACGGCCGAAGGGCAGATTCCAAACGGCCGTCGTCAGCCAGCGGTCCTGTCGCGTGGCCATCACGTTGCCGTAATCGAGTGGAAGATTGAAGCGGTCCGTGATGCGTGGCCCGGCAAGGCCCGCGAAGCCGCCATTGGGATTGTCGCCTTCGGCGTCGGAAAGGTTTTTGTCCCATTCCCAGCTTGACTGAAAGGTGAGGCCGGCGCTGAAGCGGCGGGTCACGACAGTTTCCAAGCCGTTGAAGATGGCGGAGCCGCCGTTGTCGCGCGACTTGATGACGCCCCAATTCGGGAAGGGCTTCTCCACTGGATTATAAGTGGTTGACTGGGGATGAATCTGGTTCAGGTCAGGGCTGATGACCAGTCCAACGGAACGAATGCCGGTATAGGTAACGCGCAACCCGGTATCGTGCCCCAAGTCGCGTTCAAGGGTAAAGGACCATTGCTCGGCGTAAGGATCCGCCAAGTCAATTTGATTGGCGGTGCCGAAGGAGGCGTTGCCTGCAAGCGTGGGCAGAATGCCCGTTCCCGATCCGCGCGTGTCGGGAAACTGGATGGCGGGAACGCCGTTGGTGAACGAATTATTGAATTGGCGGTAGTCCGTGCTGGTGGTGCCGGTGAGCGAGTATTCGATGCCGCCCAGCACCGCCTCATTGTATATACCGGCGCCGGCGCGAACGACGGTCTTGCTGGAAAGCCGGTAGGCAAAGCTCAACCGCGGCAGGAACATGTTCTTGTCCGCGAAGCGCAGCGAGGAAGGGATGCCTGCCTGCGCCGCGGTCTGGATGGGCGTGCAAGGGAAAAGCCCGTAGGAGGTGGGAACGGGGGTGGCCAGGCCGCAGGCGTTCACGGATTCGGCGAAGGTGGGATCGACATTGTTTTTTAAAGCGTATTGGTTGGGAACGATCACGGCGCCGTTGGCGCGGTTGAAGTTGCCGATGTTGAAGTACTTGTCGATAAAGGGGGCGTCGTACTCGTAGCGAAGGCCGTAATTCACAGTCAGCTTGGGACTGATGCGAAAACTGTCTTGGCCATAGAATCCGTAGAAACTGGCGGAGCCGTCCAGGTTCTGGCCGACGTCAGAAATAGCCGTGTAATCGGGCAGCCCCAGCAAGAAGTCCGCGAAGTCGTAGCCGGTGAACTGGCCGCTGAAGAAATAGTTGCCATAATTGTCAGCGGTGGTGAAGCCCAGGACTTCCTGTTTGCGATATTCACGGTAGTCCAAACCCAACTTGACGGTGTGGCGGCCATGAAGATAAGTCACGTTGTCGTCAATTTGATAGATGTGGTCATTGTAATAGGAACCGCGGCCGCAAGGGACGGCCGTGACGCCGGAAGCTCCGTCAAACTCAAAGTAGGGGCACGCCGAGGGCGGCTGCGGAAAGGTCGTCCCAAGTTGCTGCAATCCCAACTCACTGACCACCTGCGCGCCGTTTGGAAAGCGAGCGAAGGTGCTGGTCGAGTCGATTTGGTTGTAACCGAAACGGAATTCATTCAGCAGATTGCTTTTGAGGGCATAGGTGTAATTCAATCCAAGCGCCGGGGGTGAATAGAAGTTGTCCGTCGGCCCCACCGCCAGGCCATTGGCGCTTTCATTGATGATGTGCTTCCAACTAAAACGCCCCCACAGTGACTGCTGGTCCGTCAACTTCTGGTCAATGCGCAAGTCCCACATGTTCGTGGTGCTGGGAGAGGCGAAGTTTTGGCGGAAATTATTGGTGGTGTTTACCGGATTCGAGTTCGGGAAGTTCTCTGCCGGATAGAAGGTGCTGAGAACTTTTTCCGAGACGGCATTGAACTGTGAACTCGGGATCTGGTTGTTAGGGTAAGGCTGGCCTGAAAACGGATTGGTCAATTGATCCGCCGCGACCGTACAGACTCCGTTAGCGCCGAAGCTCGGACACAAGCCGGAAAAGTTTCCCGCCAACATTGACGGGGTTGGCACATTTTGGGTCTCAGGCGTGGTGGAGGGCAGCCGGTTGCCCTCGTAATCGAAGAAGAAAAACGTTCGATCCTTGCCGTTGTAATGCGGAAGGACCACCGGGCCGCCAATGGATCCGCCAAAATCGTTGGCGATGAGCTGGGGTTTGCTGGAAGCAAAGTCCGGAATGGCATTCAGGGCGTCATTCTGGAAATATTCAAAGAGCGAGCCGTGGAGCTGGTTCGTCCCGCCCCGGGTTGTGAACTCAACGTTACCCATCTGCCCGTATTCGGCAGGCGCAACCTCCGACGTCACGGTGACTTCTGAGACTCCTTCTGTCGAAGGCATCTGCTCCGATTGAAAGCTGTCGTTGGGGGCATGAATGGAGAAACCGTCCACCGAGATTTCATTCTGCGCGGGGTGGCTGCCGGAAATCGAGATGCCTCCCAGTCCGCTCGGATCCTCCTGGATGCCGGGCACGGTGTTAATGATGTTGAGCGGACTGGTGTCCGTGGCCCGGTAGTTAACGGGAAGTTGCTCGATGGTGGAGTTACCCATGGTGTCGCTGACGGTTCCAGTCTCCGTGGTGATGACGGGCGGAACTCCCTTCACTTCGACCACGGTTTGCGCCCCACCCACCTTTAGAACGGCGTCCACCCGGACCGAAGCGCGGGCGTCCAGTGGAATGCCGGTTTGAACGTATTCCTGGAAGCCTGGCTTCTGAATGGAGACGCGATAGTTACCGCGAAGCAGGTTGGGAATTTCCCAATCACCCACAGAATCGGTCACCGTGCTGTTGGAAATGCCGGTGGCGATCTCCGTCACCGTTACCTTGGCGCCCGGAATGACGGCGCCGGAATTGTCTTTGACCGTCCCAAGCAGGGTTCCGAAAGTTGACTGTGCCGTCGCAGTACGCGGCAGGCCGAAGGCGATTAACGCCGCAAGCGCCAGGACAGAAGGCAGAGAAAGCTTTGCTCGCATATGTCCTCCAGGACTTAATTCCAAAAGGTTGTTTCCGAAGAATATCGGAAACAGGTTTAACACTTGCAGGCAAATGCCGTCTTGTGCGGACTTAACGGTCTTGACGAAAATTAGCATTGGGTCTTAACAAACGGTACTGCATTGGGGTGACGCCCGCTACGGCCTTGAACGTCTTGGTGAATTGGCTCTGGTCTGAAAATCCGGTGGCCAAGGCAACTTCAACCAGGGAATGACTGCTCTTGGAAAGCAATCGGCAGGCATGCTCAATCCGCAGATGGCGGATTTGTTGCCCGATGGTGCGCCCCATGCGCCGGTGAAACTCGCGGGCCAGGTGAACCGGGTGGACCCCCACGCCCTCGGCAAGATCGCGCAGGGTCAGGCGCTCGGTATAGCGGTCATGAATCAAGTCGCTCACTTGCCGGAGCCAGGGAGGAGACGCGCTCTTCGAGAGCATCGGAACAGGACGTAGCATTTCAGCCATCAAAGCGATCGTCAGACCCTCGATGGCAAGGAGCGAGGCGGCATCCATTTGCCGGAACTCGCCATAAATCATTTCTGCCAAAACAGCCACGCGCCCGCCCTGCGTTTCGACGGGCCTCTCCAACACGCAGTTTGAATCCTGAAACTGGCCGAGCCTTCCCGGACCCAACTCAAGGGTCAGTTGATGTGAGCCCTGGGAATGGAAGTGGTCGGAGTGAACTTCCCCCGGCGGGTTGAAGAATACGGTGCGCGGCCCGCAAGCCCTCACACGCTTGCCGCAGTTCAGCGTGCCCCCGCCACTCAAAATCACGGCCAGATACGCATACTCATGAGAATGCGGCGCGGTTGTGAAATGCGCGGGGTAAAAAAACTCCGTCAGGCGAAAGGAAAGCGTTTCCGCGGAGCGGGTAGCTTTGCCGTGAAATGAACCCGGATGAAGCTTGAGATCCATCGACATTCCAAAACCGCCGCAACCGGCATCCTTTCACTTGCGGCGGTAGATTCCGGCCGGGCCGTCCATGCGCCCGGAGGGGCAGCACATCTGAATTGGTCTTCGTCCGTCGGGGCCTAGCATGAACTTAGCCAAGCGGCGAATTAAGAGCTTAAACAGCGTCGGCGGCCAGCGAACCTTCTGGATAATATAAGGCTTAGCTGGACACCACGCCAGGACCCTGGGAAAAGCCCACGACGAGGAAAACTGCTCGTCGTGGCGATGTGGATTCCAGCCTCCACGGGAATGACGGTTCCCCAAGACTGCATGGCAAAACGTAGAGCATGGGCGATTCATCGGCGACCTGATTTCGTACGTGAACTTGCGGAAATTATGTATTATTTCGTGCAATATGTTGTAGTCTCCGGTCAAGCCGATTCTTGCCTCTGCCTTTCACTCTAGACACGGAATACTCAATCATACACACGGTCGTAAGCCGGCGACGCCCGGTTCTGTAGCGCCGGTCTGCGACCGGCGGATTTCGCAGCTCATAGAGCGGCGCTACAGTAAATGGCCACCACCGGCTTATGTCCTCATGTCTATTGTTATATGGCGCCAAGCTACCATGTCGTTAAATGTCGATGAAATCTTTGTGACCAGAGCCGCCAACTGGCGATGATGCTACCGCCCCATTGAACGATTGTCAATTTAACAAACGGCGACTGTCACAGCAAAGTGAGGAGATCCTATTCGAGCCAAGTAGAAAGTTCCTGTTGGTATCCGACACACTGGTTGGATGAGACAACAGGAGATGCTGGTGTTAAGCAGGAAAGATCGAGATCGTTTGAAGGTTTTACATGAAGCCGAACGAGGCCATCTGACGCAGCGAGAAGCGGGGGAGC
>Ga0207416_1000528_pt1 | contig 64300 bp, 56 predicted proteins | sample PaiPotPPM11metaG_FD_184107 | JGI IMG/M metagenome (GOLD analysis project Ga0207416, IMG submission 184107) | Iron sulfur acid spring bacterial and archeal communities from Banff, Canada, to study Microbial Dark Matter (Phase II) - Paint Pots PPM... ... | reverse complement strand
GCGCAATGCTGGTTGTGATATGGCCTGAAGAGTATAAACAAGAATATTCCTCCCTGCTTTCTTGTCTTTGTATCCAGGGAGTTTCGGACGGCCTAAGAACTTGGACGGATCTTCTTCATAGGCACGTTTGGCCGCAAAAAAGGACTGCCAGTTCTTGTCGAGAAGCTTGAGCACTTGCTGAGATATCTTACGGGGAAGGGCTCTGTAGGCTTCATGCTTCTGCATCAGTTTGTCCATCTGATTATAATTGAGGTACTTTCCACAAAAGATGAAGTGCTGTCTGATCTCGTAGAGAGCGGCATTGTAGAGGTTTTTGGAGGCGAAGGCGGCACGGTCGATCAACTCGAATCGGGCATCGGTTTGGCTGATCGTATGCTTCTCAACGAGCTGCATCATCTTCTCCTTTCTCTAGTTCTGCACGTTTCTTTCTTAAAATATGCTCACGAACGGCATGGACGACTTCACTATTGATGGAACGGTCTTCCATCTTGGCTAGCTTTTTTAGCTCTTCTGCAAGATCGGATGGGAAACGAATCGTAATTCGTATCTCCTGTTCTTTTCTCATGGTGATATTATGGCACTAAAATATCGCCATGTCAAGAGTCGGAAAACGCAAGGCTTGTCAAGAGTTCGCTCCAGCGTTTCTAGTACTAAGTAAGGGCACTGAAGACTTGATGAGAGCAGAAATATAAGCGCTTCCCCTTGTCACGAGCGAATGGTTTTGCTAGAATCCCAATAGGAGACTATGCACTGATTCCAGAGTCGTCTCATCAGGACCCTTATTTTTTTATACGTAGAAGGGCTTGATATTGTTTCTCTTCCCTCCCTATTATGGTAATGCAAGAGGTCTCCATGCTGTACTTTGATGATAGAATAGAACAAGGGTGCGTGTCATCTTTTCTCCTGAAAGTCTCTGCGATCCGAAAAGATCATCTAGCCTGGAGGTTTGTTTTTCCATGGATCTACCCAGCATCTTATTCTGGATTTTCGCCATTGCAATGGTTGTAGCCGCATTGCTGGTGGTGGGACTGCGCAATATTGTGCATAGTGCCCTGGCGCTCATCGCTGTTTTTGCAATGGCTGCCGGTATATATGTACTGCTGAATGCAGAATTCATCGCTATTGTACAGATTCTCATTTATGTAGGCGCAGTAACCATCTTGATTTTGTTCGCATTGATGTTAACGCATATCGCAGGCGTCCCTCGAACAAATCCGACTAACAGGCAATGGCTTATTGCTTTTGTTATTTGCGTCCTGGTCGGCGCAACAATTGTTTTTGCAGAATTTGACTCTCCTCGCGCAATTGCAAACGTGGGAACTGGAGCTGGTCAACTGCTCCCAGGAGTGAGCAATATTGTACGCATTGGGCAACTACTCTACAGTCCGACAAGCTACAGTTATGTTCTCCCATTTGAAATTGCATCACTAGTCTTGCTGGTAGCAATTGTTGGCGCAATTGTCATCGCCAGGGAGGATTAATTATAGAGGGGGACGGCTGGCGCGATAAATCGGGCCCCTACCGATGGCGATAAATCGCGTTTGTTAGGCTGCCGTATCTGAGTAATTGTCGAGAGGATTATAAATATGGGGCTTACACTCAATCATTTCCTGGTACTCGGCGCAGTGCTCTTCTGCATTGGCTTATATGGTGCAATTTCCAAGCGCAACGCCATTGCCGTATTGATGGGCATTGAAATTATGCTGAACGCCGTCAATGTCACGATGATTGGTTTTTCATTTTTCAACACGGTCAAAGTACCTCGCCCTGATGGTTTCGGGAACTATGCTCAGTACCTGACCGGTCAGATCTTCGCTATTTTCATTATCACTGTTGCAGCGGCAGAGGCGGCGGTCGCCCTGGCAATGATTATTGCCATCTACCGCAAACGGAACACGGTGGATGTTGGCGAGATCGATATGATGAAGTGGTGAATACAATGTTGTATCAATATTCTTGGACTATTCTGCTTGCACCGCTCTTGGCCTTCGCGGTCATTATTTTTGTCACGCGGGTCTGGGATATGCTCAGCCGACCTCGTGTGCAAGAAGTCCCGGCACATGGTGATACCCATGCTGACAACCATGGGTCCATGAACGAACACCATGGTAGCCATGACGAAGATGCTTCAGAAACTGGTGCTCATGGTGAACATACTAATCTGGATGATGATGAGGACCCTAAAGTACCCTCTCTCTCACCAGGGGCAAAGGCCAGTGCCTATGTCGCACTGGTTCTGATGGCCTTCGCCTGTATCTATTCCTGGGTGCTCCTTATCAATTCAGTGCTAACCCCTGATCCGACATTGGTGAAGACGGGGTACACTGTCCTCCAGTACACCTGGTTGAACCTGGGAAATATCAACTACCAGATCGCCTTCCATGTGGACCATCTAGCAATCGCTATGATGGTGGTAGTGACGACCGTCACGCTGCTGGTGCAATTCTACTCACAGGGCTACATGGAAAATTCGGCTGGCTATGCACGGTTCTACGCCTATCTCTCACTCTTTGCCTTCTCCATGCTGGTGATTGTGTTTGCCCAGAACTTCCTGGTCATCTTCACTGGCTGGGAACTGGTTGGCCTCAGCTCGTACTTACTGATCGGCTTCTGGATCAATAAGAAAGCCAAGCCGCAAGAGCAACGTCCATCACCTGCCAGTGCAGCATTGCAGGCCTTTGTGGTGAACCGCATTGGTGACGTGGGCTTCATCATCGGGATCATGATTCTCTTTGTCAGCACGGGCACATTTGAGTTCAGCAAGTTGCAAACGGCAGTCCTGGGCATGGACAAGACAGTGTTGACCATTGCGATGATCTGTATCTTCTGTGGAGCTATTGGTAAGTCGGCACAGTTCCCACTGCATGTGTGGCTACCTTCTGCTATGGAAGGTCCGACCCCAGTGAGTGCACTGATCCATGCGGCAACCATGGTTGCTGCTGGTGTCTACATGGTCGCACGTACCTTCCCCCTCTTCTATGCAGCAGACCCAGCAGCCTTTCAGGTCGTAGGCTGGATCGGCGCCTTCACTGCCTTCTTCGCAGCCACGATTGCGCTGGTACAGTCCGACTTCAAACGCGTGCTGGCCTTCTCAACGATTAGCCAGCTGGGCTACATGTTTGTCGGCCTAGCGGTAGCTGGTTCTGAGTATGGCGCAGGTCCGGGTATGTTCCATCTCTTCACACACGCCTTTTTTAAGGCACTACTCTTCCTGGGTGCAGGTAGTGTGCTCTTTGGCCTGCATCATGCCATGCACCGCGAAGTACAGGATGTGCGCCTGATGGGTGGCTTGGCAACCAGGATGCCGATTACCGCTGCTACCTGGTTGATTGCAACTCTAGCAATCTCAGGTTTCCCCGGTTTCTCAGGCTTCTTTAGTAAAGAGACCATTATTGGACTGGCCTATGATCACCAGCAGTGGGGCCTCTACGCCTTGACACTCGTGACAGCTGGCCTGACTGCATTCTATATGCTACGTGCCTTTATCCTAGCCTTTGGCGGCAAGGGTGGCTATCTGGGCGGACTATGGGGTGGTCCTTATCGCGGCGAGGGTCATGTCCACGAATCTCCACCGACGATGACAATCCCTTTGATATTGCTGGCTATTCCTTCGGTCATCGCTGGCTACTGGACAGGGTTCTTTACCTACCTGAATCCAGATGCAAAACCGTTAGATATTGCCCAACTGCTCAGCCTACCCGATACTTGGATTGGCGTAGCCGTCTCGCTGGCAGGTTTAATTGTGGCATATGCAATTTATGCTCGTGTTGAGCTGACTAAGATTGAAGCTTTTGTGCAAAGTCGTTCTGTTCTACGCACGGTGCATCGCATTCTGTATAACAGGTACTACATCGATGACCTCTACGACTGGATCACCAGGTATATAGTGCTGAGTGGTATCTGCTGGCTAGCGCAGGCTTTCGATACCTATGTTATAGATGGCATTGTCAATGGTGTGGCAAGCCTGATTACAGGTCTTGGCAATGGAGTGCGCCGTATTGAGACTGGTCAGGTTCAGTCTTATATGATTGGGTTCTTTGGTGGCATTGCCGTGTTAGCTGTATTGGCCTTTGTGCTGCTCAACGTTGCGAAGTAAGGAGAGACATGGAGAATATACAAGCAATACTCTCAAGTGATCTCACATGGATTATCCTGCTGCCGTTGATCGGCTCGCTGATAGTCTATGTGTCTCCCACGAAACCAGCTCGCTGGATCGCTCTGGCATTCTCGGCTGCGACCTGGATGTTATCACTGACAGTCTTTTTCCGTATTCTGGGCCAAGGCTCAGGGTTTGGCGATTTGCAGAATTTGCCAGATTTTATCCATAAGGATTGGATTAACTTTCAGGCTGGTTCTGTCAACTTCAAGATTGATTACTTCCTGGGCATCGATGGCTTGAGCTTGCCACTAGTCATTTTGAATGGCTTGTTGACCATGCTGGCAGTGATTGGTGGCTGGGAGAAGAAACGTACCAAGGAGTATCTGGCGCTACTGCTGTTCCTCGAAGCGGGCGTGATGGGTGTCTTTATGGCACTTGATCTATTCCTCTTCTTCCTCTTCTGGGAAGTCGAACTGGCCCCGATGTTCCTGCTGATTGGTTTTTGGGGCAGCGATGTGATAAAGCATGGGATGCCCGGACGTATCTATTCGGCCTGGAAGTTCCTGCTCTACACATTCTTTGGTAGTGTCTTCATGCTGATCGGTATTATCCTACTCTACCTCCATCAACAGGGAGGCAGCGCGACTGCCAGTATGCAATACTTGGCAATGCCAGGAAATATGCTCACGGGAACCATTCATCTTCCGTTGATCGGCGTGACGATGAGCCTGCAATTGCTGACGTTCCTACTGATCTTCATCGCCTTTGCTGTCAAGATCCCAATGTTCCCCTTCCATACCTGGTTGCCGGATGCGCATACCGATGCACCAACCGAAGTCAGTGTGATTTTGGCAGGTGTACTGCTGAAAATGGGTGCTTATGGGCTGATCCGTGTTTGCCTTACACTCTTCCCTGTCGGAGTTCATGACTTTGCTGGCTGGCTGGCCGTTATCGCAGTCATCAATATTCTCTATGGAGCAGCTATCTGCTTGGTCCAGACGGATATGAAGAAGCTGATTGCCTACTCAAGCGTTAGTCACATGGGAATAATTCTGCTGGGTGTTGCTGCAGCGGCTGGTGCAGGTAATGGCATTTTCCAAGGAGCAGGGGATGAGGCTTTCCGCACGGCGGCTCTTACTGGCGCGACGATCCAGATGTTCAGCCATGGTATTATCACCGCCCTGCTCTTCTTCTGTGTGGGTGTCATCTACGATCACGCTCATACACGTGAGATCGCTGCCTTCGGTGGCATTGCTAAGAGGACGCCAATGCTGGCTTCGCTCTTTACCTTTGCCGCGATGGCTTCGCTCGGCTTACCAGGTCTAGCAGGCTTCGTCGCAGAATATATGGTCTTCACTAGCAGTTTCCGCATCTGGACAATTCCAACAACTGTGGCCGTTTTTACGATGATTTTGACGGCGGCTTACCTGCTGTGGATGATCAAGCGCGTTTTCTTCGGGCCATTTAATCCTAAATGGAGCTGGTTACCGGATGCCAATTTCCGCGAATTGATCCCATTGTTTGCGCTAGCAGGTCTGATCGTGTTTGTTGGCATCTATCCCGCTCCCCTGATTGGCGTGATTACAAATAGTGTTGGGGCCATCATGGCTAACTGGCATACAGCTATGGCTGTGGTGAGGTAGGAGGCAGTTACGATGTTCAAGATTTATGATCTCTACCTGCTAGCGCCAGAGTTCAGCTTGGCATTGCTAGCACTGGTAGTGATGGCTGTCGATCTGTTTGTGAAACGGCGTATTGCTACCGTCGGTACCGCGCTGGTTGGCTTGGTTGTACCAGCTGCCTTTGCAATTTCGCAGGCGGTCAATGGCATCCACGAAAAAGCTTTCTTTGGCATGCTGGTAGTAGATCCCTATGCGATCTTCTTCAAGATTGTTTTCTTGTTGATTGCTGCTATTATGATCCTGTCGTCCTACGACTATGTTGGGAAGTACGTGCGGGCCGAAGGCGAGTTCTATGTGCTCATGCTTTTCTCTGTCGTTGGCATGATGATGATGGCGAGTTCCGGTGAACTAATTACCATCTATATTTCGTTAGAGTTGACGAGCATCCCTCTCTATGTGATGGCGGGTCTCATTCGTGGTCAGGAGAAGTCGGCGGAGGCAGCAGTCAAATATGTATTGTTGGGAGCAATGTCCTCAGCCATTCTGCTCTACGGCTTCGCACTACTGTATGGGTTAACTGGCACAACCGATCTGGTTGGGATTGCTACAAGCTTCAAGCAGAGCATCCAGACTGGTAATTTGATAGTGCTGATTGCAGATGTCCTGATCGTGGCGGGTTTCGGCTTCAAGATCTCGGCCGTTCCTTTCCACATGTGGGCACCAGATATTTATGAAGGTGCGCCAACTCCCTCGACAGCATTCTTCTCTGTCGGCTCGAAAGCAGCAGGCTTCGCAGCACTCATTCGCGTCTTCGTCTACGGAGGACTAGGTCTGGCTGGATCTATCAATCTAGCATCTATCATCACAGTGATCTCAATCGTGGCATTCCTGACTATGACGCTGGGCAATATCGTGGCCGCCGTACAATCGAATGTCAAACGTATGATGGCATATTCCAGCATTGCGCAGGCAGGCTATATCCTGGTTGGCTTCATTGCTAGTCTGGCGACGGGCAAGCCAGATGGCATTGAAGCCTCGTTGTTCTTTATTCTAGTCTACGTGGTTACGAACCTGGGAGCTTTCGCGGGAATTATTGCTCTGGCCAACTTGACTGGTGGGGAGCGTATCGCGGATTTTCGTGGCCTATGGCAGCGAGCACCACTTCTGAGCTTATGTACAGCGTTCTGCTTGCTCTCCCTAGGCGGCATTCCACCATTTGCTGGTTTTTTGAGTAAAGTATTCCTCTTCACCGCGGCTTGGGGGCTGGGTCAACAGTGGCTGGTGATCGTTGCACTGCTCAATAGCATTGTCTCGCTGGTCTACTACGGACGTATCGTGAAAGCGATGTTCTTTGATGAGCCACCCAAGAAAGATCGCCTGACAACGCCAGTTGGCCTAGGAACAGCACTTGTGTTCTCCTCTGTAGCTTTGCTGGTATTGTTGGTTGCAGCACCATGGGTGCTAAAGTTGGCACATCTGGCAGCAGTGAGCCTGTATCCCTCTGGTTAGAGAGCAAAATGCACTACCCCGCACGAGAATATGGGGCATGATTATTTGTGCCCCATACACATCAATATGAGAATTAAAGAAAGGAATCATGTATATTGTTACATACATCGTTGAGCAGTCTTGCTCCAGGATGGTATAGGTTTCCGAAAAAGCTTCCATATTATGCGCAATTTGCTAGCCCTGAACTGATTTACGCGTATATTCATGAAGACTTTGACGGGAGACATGATCCACGCTGGCGCGACTATGGAACAGAAGATATCGAGGAGTACGTTTTCTGGTGTATGAGAGCATGCGGGATTGCCTGCTTAAAAATGTGTCTTGAAGCACTCGTTACGCTGCCCCAATTCCCTACTATGATAGAACTTATTCGAAGAGGCGTTGATTTGGGAGGATACATTGTTCATAATGAGCAGGGAGAATTTGTTGATTTTGGATGGTACTATCAACCGTTGATAAAATTGGGAGAAGAATATGGTCTGCGTGGATATGTGTGTAAAACACTCACTATTGATGAAATGTGTTCATACCTTGCTGCTGGATATCTGGTCATTGCTTCAGTAAGCTCAGAGATTGGTGAGCGCGATATGGGTATCACTAAGCGAGGAGGGCATCTTGTCCTTGTGCATGGCTTTGAATGGTCCAAGCAGGGAAGTGAAGCGTTACTTGTTCATAATCCATCAGGAAGATTCGCAGAGCTGCGAGCAAACGCAGTCATTCCCTCTGATCGGTTTTCTGAAGCTTTCGCTGGTAGAGGATTCGTCTTTGAGTCTTCACCACTAACCTTGGGATCCTAGGACCCACAATGTTGAACTCATGGAAGAGCTTACATCAATCGGCTTTCCTGACCCTTGACCCGAAGTTCTATGCTCCTTGCAGGAGGCATATCCCCGTGGTAGACTGTTCGGGGAATGCAAACGTAGTCATCACAAAAGAATCTTCATAAGAAGAACAAGTATTGTCAAAGAATATTTTATGTAAGGAATGCATCGTGGATATAAATCCTGAAATCAGCCGAAGGAGAGACACCTTGCAAAGAAAGCTTCGTATACAAGACCCATTTGCAGGACGGCGTGTTGTAACTATCGGTGGAGGATCAGGCACATTCTCCCTTCTTTCGCACTTGAAGAAACACCCGCTTAGAATTAGCGCTGTTGTCACTATGTCAGACAGCGGTGGTAGTTCACGCCGACTGATGGATGAATTCCGCCGCCAGTTGCCGTTAGGAGATTTGCGCATGTCGTTAGTTGCCCTAGCACGCAATGGGGCTCTATGGCGCGAAGTATTTATGCACCGTTTTGAACAGCCTAATGGGGAAGACAATGGGCATACAGGCATTGGAGGACATAGCCTGGGCAATCTGGTCCTAAAAGGCCTGCAGGACATTAACAACGATGATCTTCTCCTGGCACTCGAAGATGCGCAGGAGCTTCTTGACACTGCTGGCAATGTTGTCCCCGTTACACTGGCGCAGACGACAATTTGCGCCGATCTCGAAGATGGTACAACAATTTGTGGCGAGACAGACATCGACACACGAGGTAAAAAACATCCAGGGCCACTCTCCCCCATTAAGCGTCTGAGCCTTGTGCCAGAAGATGCACCTGCCTGTCCACAAGCAATCCGCGCTATTCGCCGTGCCGATATTATTATCATTGGCCCAGGAGATCTCTATACCAGCCTATTACCTAACCTGCTCGTACCAGATATCGCCTGTGCCGTGCGCGAGTCCGAAGCCGAGAAAGTCTACATTTGCAACTTGATGACCAAACATGGAGAGACGGATGGTTATAAAGCATCCGACTTTGTCAATACTATCCACCATTACCTGGGAACTCGTGTAGACCGTGTTGTGGTTAATGATGGTTCCTTCCCTTCTGACGTACTAAAGATGTACTCAGAGGAACAGAGCCAACCAGTCATCATAGACCGCGCACGTCTCACACAACTCGTTCCCAACGTTGCCATCGAACCTCTGCAACTAGAGGATGACTCCTTGGCCCGCCATGATCCCGAACGCCTGGTAGGAGCTATCTTCCGTACATCTGAGACCTACTAACCCAGATATTTTGACGCAGCGTTTGGCTCCATAGCTAAAGCTGTGGAGCCAAACGCTAGACTATCGTAATCCCCTGGCGATCTGCTCAAACTCCTCCCGAGGGAATGCACGCATCGTCTGCGTGCGCATACTCCCTTGCGCAATAGTTTTCAGAATGAGCAGAGCAGCAGTTTGATCATCGGGAGCTTCAGTGATGACAATATAATCATACTGTCCCATGACCAGGTAGAAGCCTACTAATCTTCCTCCAACCTCTTTAAGAGCCGAATCAAACGCTTGCAGGCGTTCAGGCGCATTCTTTGCTTCCCTTACTCCCTGCTCAGTCAGGTTCACCAAGCTGATGTACGTCGGCATACATCCTCCCTCCGGCTTATGGCTAGCAACGATTATAAAGATAAGCTAGGCTACTTTGTATTCGGATAGCATGAGGAGTTCCATCAGACGAGTGCCAATCAGTCGCAGTCAGCGAGCAAAAAACGAGGTGCAACCAACTGCCATATCATGCACTCGTGCGAAAGACCAAAACACCATCACAAAATACGTATATGTTATAGAGCATATCTGAATTTTACCACATATTACAGCACTCGACCCAGAAAGCCCCGTCTTTTTAAAGCGGGGCTTTCTGGGTCTTCCTTGTAATGGAGGGGCTTGGGCACAGGGGTCCTCTATTCATGACAACATATTCATTTGTTCGTACTTCATCATGAATATTTGTATATTGACACCTATGCTATACTTCTCCTTGTAGTACTTTGACAACGGAATAGTGTTTTCTGGGTTCCAAGCTAAATCGTTCGCTTGGGTAAAAGCACTAGCGTGTTCACCAAAGAGCAAAATAGCAGGAGAGATCGCGTAAGATCTTGTCTTGTGGGACAAGAGCGCAATACATACCTAACGGTCTGTTCGTCTCTCTTCAATTTGAAAGACTGTACCATGGGGCACACGGGAACAGGTGCTTCTCTTTTGAGAAGTGCAAAACGCTTCTGGACATTGGACCTCTACTGCTTTCTCTTCGGAAAAGTGGCAAGTTCGGTGGTCGAAGGAAGAACCCCCTCGGCTTTCGCCAGGGGAGTGTCAGAGAGCTAAGACCCTCACATAGAAGGCAAAGGACTACCCATGCCTGAAAAAGACCCATCCTTCACAGAAACCAGCCAATGCCCCAACAAGCCAGAAAAAGGCCATATGCCTTTCCACACTCTGTCCCACAATGAAGAGTCCACTCGTTAGCAAAATATAGGCAAAGATAGCAAGTGCAGCACCAATATATGGACGTGCGAACCAGGTAATAACGACAAAAAGTGGAGGATGAGGATTGCGCAAATGTCCCAGGGTGATAAGGCTACTGACACAAGCTCCTAGCAAACCATACGTTATAACCAACCACGGCACTCCCAACGGAGTAAAGTTATTCGTCAGCACACTTTGACCAAACCCCATGCCTTGTAAGACTGCAAATGTCAACACAGTTAATAAGAGCACAGCCAGATAGACTGAAAAAACGACTAGCGACCAATTTGTTTGCAATAGAGTTGATGATTTCTGCGGAAACGGATCACTGGCACGCAGACCTTCCTTCATGGCAGGCAAGGGGTCTGTGTTTTGCTCATCTTGTAGTGGCGGTATCTCCGACGCCCCGGTTCCAGGGTTAGTGGTAGGAAGAACGGATGGAGGGATTTGCGTAGGTGGAATGGTTTGAAAATCCTGGGTTACCTTTGAGACAGCTTGAGTATCCTGGGCCATCTGGTTTTGCGACAGGATATCCTGGCTTGCGCCGTATTGGCTTATGTAGCTCTGCGGCAATTTGTGTCCACGGGCAATGGCAGCAAGATGTTGTAAAAACAGCGCATCAGCAGTCGATAGTGCAGGCGAAACCAGTTGGAGTTCCTGGCAAGCAACAGCAGTCGCAACATAGGTCACAGCGGAAATTTCCTGATCACGATAGATCTCATGCACTACTACCTGTACTCCCTTAAAGAAATTTTGTGGCGTTATCGCAGCATGGATGGTATCTAGTAACGATGGCTGCTTCCCAGCATGCTCTGCCAGACGCCGCGGAATGCGATAGATAACTCCCCACACTTCAGCATCTGGATCCACGCTCGGAACTATCGCCACGGTGGTTGGCCTGTCACTTCTAGGAATATGCCGAGCACCAAACATTAATGTATAGTCTTTCAACACTGCTGGTCCATAGAGAAGCGCGCAGCCATTAAGCTGCTCATGACTATTGAGAATGGCAGGATCCATCTCCAACCCATATTCAAATAGCCAGATAAACTCCTGCGGCCCCTCATATGACATCAGCTGAGGAGTAGGAGGAACTGCCACATCTGTATGCAGTTCATTCTCATCTTCATGCTCCCCCAGTTCTTCTGGAAGAGGAGGTGCCGAGGGGGCTCGCTCAGGAAAACCTGAGGGAACCCCCGGTTGCAGACTCTGGAAGTAGCCACTGTATGAGGCCATTGTGTCAAAAGAAAATGGCCGCGGTGTACTGCTACGTATAACCGGCACACCTGGTACAACCTCTTCCTTCTTCTGATTCTTCTCTCTTGCTAACATGTTCGCCGAACCCTGTTTCTGTTGACTGTCTTCTAACTGATACTGCTGCTCTTGATTTCTTTCCACGACTCCCTCCTTCTATTTATATGCCCACAATTCATCAATCAAAATAGCAGCCTCTATTATGTCAGGATACTCAGATCCGACTTTTTAACAAATAAATAGGACCATTGGGCAGAGAGGGTGACAGGTAAGCAGACACATCTGTCATGTGTAACGCAGCATAAGCTGTCGCTCGTTTGCTCGCGCTTTGACAGCGATCTCGCGAATAGCACGTCGGTCAAGCACACCTTGTTCCGTTACTATCCCACTGACCAGCCGATAGGGAGTGTGGTCAAAGTAGAAGTTGTGGACGACTACGCCTGATATAGGCTGCTCTAGGACCTCCTCGGCTTCCTTTTCTTCTAGCATTGCCAGATTCTCCGCACGACGAGCAGCATGATGATCCACCCAGCGGCGTGGAGAAATCTTCAATGTCTCACAAAGCACATAAAAAGGGAGGCTGTGGCCACGAGCGGCCCAGGCCAGTAATGCCGTGCCTGCTTTGTTGAGTACATCTCCATTGATCAGGATACTATCAGCCCCTACTACTACAGCCTGACATTGAGAGAGAAAGATATCAGCTTGTGCATCCGTAATCAACGTTACAGCAAGTCCCTGCTGGCTTAATGCCCGTGCCATCTCACAGCCTTCATAGCGTGGACGTCCCTCTAACACGATGACCTGCTCAATCTGCTGGCGATTAGCAACAAGCACCTCTAGCACAGTACCAGAAATACTACACGTCATCACCTGACCCTGCAGTAGAGGTTGTGCATGCGTAGCAATCTGCTCTATTGCAGTGTCGTACTCGGCCAGGAGCTGTTGCGCTTCTTGCACAATGGCCTCTGGTCCTCCCTGCACACACACGACTCGGCTGACTGCACTGGCAAGTGCTGCCATAGCTGGCCTGGATTGAGCAATACGGCGAGCATAGTGAAATAATAGTTGCATCAGTGCATCCTGTGATGTCTGTGGAGATTGGGCTACATCACGTAAGATAAGTACAGCCTCCCTGACAAGCCAACGCGATCCATGCTCACGATCATTACATACCTGCGTAATACGTTGTTCTATGTTTTCCATTGTATTCTCAATAACCATATAGTCTAGCCTAGCCAAAAATAAAGAGAAGACAGGGCTATCCTGTCTTCTCTTGTTTCTGCACTCCTAGTATCATCAAGGCCAGATAAAATGAGTACCAGAAACAGGGTAATTGAAATTAACATACGATACCACACCTACATAGGGCCAGTGCATGTTGCTAGTAGTGACAGTCCCATCACCATTTATCTTCTCAACTACAGCCACATGACCATAGGCGGAGTAGCTATTTTGAACATAAGGACCTAATACCATAATGGAGGGTCCATTGGGATTCGGATAATCTGATGTATGCCAACCATAACTCAATGCCTGGTAATACCACTCATAGGCATTCCCTAGCCAGGGAACCCAGGTACCCGTCAATTGATGGAAACGATAGTTCGCCCAGTATGTACACTGCCCATAGAAGAAACGATTCAGGGTACTGCCACTTGCACTAACCACAGCAGGGTGAAAACCAGCCGGGTCAAAGCCATCGGTTGCCGCCGCCGTCGCTTCTGCTTCCTGAATGGAAATAGAACTCCCATTATTACTTTTCGACGTAACTACCTTCATCAGCGGTTGCAATAGCTTCCCAAGACCTTCTGAATGACCCTGAGTATCAACAGGGACCACAGCCGCAAAGGCAGTCACTGTAAGCAGTAAGCACAAAAGGACTGCAAATACAGAGAGCACAGTACGTCCGTTTTTGGATAAGGAACGTGGGGGCTGTAACTGACGCGTCTTCTTGGATCCACGGATCACCACTGGTTGTCGTAGAGGAGTTGTTACATTTGTAGAAGCAACAGGCGAAATCGTCATAGTGGGCAAATTACCCGTCTGCGGTTCTGCGAGTTGACCAGTCACATTTGGCGATAGAGTACTATCAACAAAAGGCGCCATTGCCCCAAATGACGAAGGGTTGGTTGGCGTTTGTGCCCCTGTAGGAGGAACAAATGAGGTCGGCACTTGGGGCATCGCCCCTATAGCCTCGCCAGACCATATAGAATTGGAGGGAAAGTCTATTTGTCCTTCTGAAAATCCCTGAACTGCATTTAGAGGTGCTTGAAACGACGCGGTACTCTGTTCCTGTTCTTCCTTGGTAAGCTTACGACGACGATCAACAAATAGCATATCTAATCCTTCAATCCAGCAACTTTGTAGCAGAAACCCACTCATTTCAATTCCAAACAGGCTATTTCAGAACTAGTATTGTCCTGCCATATAGGGTTTCTGACATTCCTTACAAAAATGGCCTAAGATGACTTTACATAATTTCAAACTCCAGAGTCAATTGATTGCTTGAGTTTTAGGACTATAAGACTACCATTTAGCTAACAAGGTTAAGGGGAAAAGTGGACACAATGAATTGTCCCTCCTAATAGGACCATCCCGTCGGCTCCCAGGCATTTCGGTGACCTTTCTTCCCTACAGAAATTTGATTGGCATCCTGAGGTCATTCGCCTGTTGCATTACATGGGATTTTGTAGTAAAACGATAGAGCTACAGTGACACTCTCTATCCCCTAAAAGGGGATGAGCTTCTATCGCACTCCAACGGTATGGCCTATCCCCGTAGGGACCTGCTCCAAGAGCAGTGGTTGACCCGTTGACTGCGATAGACAACAAGCATCAGGTGATGCTAGGGGCGTGTCTGCCCTACTACTACGCCTAGACAAACTAGGGCGTAGATACGTGACGGAATGAGGAAACGACACATGCTCATCAAAAGCGAGCTTATGCATATTGACACTGCCGACAATGTCACGATGGCCTGTGAAGCCACATTTTCGGCATGCCCAATTTCTTCCCTTGGGCTTGTGTTTATGCCCACATACAGGACACTGGCTGCTTGTGCCTCGTTCGGAGCCAGTGAAGCTCATGATGTGAGCCTGTTTGGATTTCTGCGTGAGGTAGTCGATATCCTTGCCATACTCCCACAAGGACATCCGTTGGTTGTGGTGACGGCCCGCATCACGGTTGCGCACACCATGGGGATTACCGATGAAGAGAGATCCAACCTCATGTTCCTGGCAGAAGTTGATCACTTTGCGGGTGGCTTTGTGGCGCATATCACGGACACGCCGTTCTGCTCTTGCTTTGATCCTGTTCTTGGCTCTTTGGAGCTTTCTCCATCTGCGAGAGTACTCCTTGCACTTGGATTGCTTCTTTGCAAGTTTGCCCAGTTGCTTAGACCGTTGCCTTTTCAGAGATCGGATGCCACGACCTGTCACGATCATAGCTTCTCCTGTATTGGTCGAGACGGTTGCCAAGTGGATTTCTCCCAGATCGACCGTTGCATGAACCGTTCCGGGTGCTTCTTCAGCTTGCTGCGTCTCAACACAGACATGCAATTCAAAGCCATTGTTCCAAATAAGACTACAGGCACCGCTATTTTCTGGCAAATCGAGATGCAACACGAGAGAAGCGCGTCCTTTGCCCATAGGCAGGACAACCCGCCCATTCTCACGGCTTACTGCCTGAGCAGGCCACTTGACCGGATAGAAGCGTTTCTCTCTCCATGGATATTTCATCTTCATCTGAGGATGGCTTTGACGGAGTTTGCGTGTGGTATCGATATTGGCAAGAAACGCATGCACAACCATCTGCACAGACTGGCTATGCAGAGCAAATTGCCCTTTGGTAGCCTTCTGCAACTCGTTACGCCCAGGCCATTTGGTATGGCTCATTCTGGCTTGTTTGTGGATCTCTCCACAGAGGTTCCAGACTTTGGCTGCTTCCATCTGTGCATCTCTCAAACAAGTGAAGAGTTTTTGAGTGGGTTGCAACCTATACACACGCACTGTATTCATGCTATGATTCTACCATGGAAACAGATGGGTTGCAAGTGGGTAAAACCAGATGGTGCCATTACAAGATCGGGTACCATCTGGTCTGGATACCCAAATACCGAAGAAAAATCTTTACGGGAGCAGTCGAAGCAGAGACGAAAAAGCTCATTGCAGAATGCTGTGAGCAACATGATCTCACACTTCTGGTTTTGGAGACCGATCAGGATCATGTTCACGTCTTTGTTAGTGCTCCTCCCAGGCTCTCACCCTCAACGATTGCAGGACTTCTCAAAGGGTATACGTCACGTTATCTTCGAGAGAAGTTCCCACATCTCAAAAAGCTTTGCGGGAAAGAGCACTTATGGTCAAGTTCGTATTATGTCGGAACAGCAGGAAGTGTATCGGCAGAAGTTATTAGACGCTATATCACTGAATGCCAAGGAAAGTAACAGAAAGGCGAACAGGGCACGCTTTCATCCCGACCCACGAGATCGGGGTGGGACTTCCCGCGTGCCTTTCGTTAAGTGGCAGCCGATCCAAAGGGTTATACAAAAATAAAAGGTAGTGGGTCTCTTGAGGATGATCTGAGGAATCAGAAGACTCCACTGAGTTCCTGTTTTGGTCGGGGTTCACACTCTCACGTGAGCCAGGATTATCCTCCCTGTATAACCCACTACCAAATAAAATCAATCACTGTTGCTAATCTCCTTTCAGGAGATGGGAGGAAACGCCGCGTGTTTATGGTACGTAGTACTCGCATGTATATCCCACTGTTCATCGTTTTCTTGCTCCTCACTGGTTGCACGTCAACGCCTAGTGGGATAGGAGCCAATCACAATCTTACTCCTTTAGCAAGTCCATCATCGCTACTACCTACTACAACCGCGGATGCCTGCCCAGCCCAGATGCAAACCTGTCTTACGCCACATGCTATGCGCGTCGTTTACGGAATTGACTCACTTATCCAAAAAGGCTTTACGGGCAAAGGGCAAACTATTATTGACGTTGTTTCCTTTGGTAGTCCCACACTCCAACAGGACATGAACGTCTTTGACCAGGCATTCAATTTGCCCCCTGCTGACTTGCAAGTGATTTCACCGCTTAACGTCCCCGAATATGACCCTCGTCATGACAAACAGGGGTGGGGACAGGAGACTGAGATGGATGTGCAAGTTATTCATGCCTTCGCACCAGAGGCAAAAATTATCGTCCTGCAAAGCCCAGTAGCAGAAACCGAAGGCATTGTTGGCCTACCAGAGTACCGTCAACTGCAACAATATATCATCGACCACCAGCTGGGTTCCATCGTCTCTCAGAGTTGGGGTGCATCCGAGCTGACATTACAGGATACGCAGGGGCAACAGGAATTACAGCAATGGAATGACCTTCTCCAGCAAGGAACAACAAACCATCACATCACCTACTTCTCTTCTTCAGGTGATACTGGTGCTACCGACTATATGGACGATAATAACCATCTTGGGAAAACTCCCGCGACCAGTTTCGCAGCGGATTCGCCATGGGTTACCAGCGTTGGCGGTACGAGCTTCCAGCGCACTGGCTCAACCTTCTATGAAACAGCATGGAGCAGCAGCGGGGGCGGCTTTAGTCGCTTCTACCCGATGCCCTCCTATCAGAAAATGCTCCCCACAAAGGTACAGAAGCTGTTCAACAATCGTCGTGGGGTTCCTGATGTTTCAGCGCAGGCCGACCCTACTCTAGGATTATCTGTTTATCTGGGTGGTCAGTGGACCCTGAGTGGCGGAACAAGTGCCAGCACACCAGTCTGGGCAGCCATTGAGGCCATCGCTAATCAGATGGCAGGACATCCTCTGGGCTTTATCAATCCTGGTCTCTATAAGTTGGCGACCTCTGCTACCTACCAGCAGGACTTCCATAACATCACTGAGGGGAACAATAGCAACCCGCAGGCCGGTGTAAAGGGCTACTCCGCCGCTCCGGGTTGGAACCCGGTCACGGGCCTGGGTACGCCCAACGCAGAAAAACTGATCCCTGATTTGATCGCAGCGTTGAAGTGAGATATCTTCTGTCACAAAATTTTGAATTTATCGTGACTTTCTTCATCAAATTGTCCCTTTTTCCCCCTAGAAAAAACTTCCCTCATTAGCTATGCTTCATAACAGCAAATCAGTAGCTCAGAGATAGGAGTATTACTAACTATGCTACGTAGCACTCGCGCACTTATCCCCCTACTCATCGTTTGCTTGCTCCTTACTGCTTGTGGGTCATCAAATAGTGGAGCAACAAACAATAACAATCAAAATTCCGCTCAAGATGTTTGCCCAGGCCAGGCGAAAAGTATTCCAACCTGTCTTACGCCGCACGCTATGCGCGTTGCTTATGGAATTGATTCACTTATCAAAAAAGGTTTTACAGGCAAAGGGCAAACTATCGTTGATATTACTTCCTTTGACAGCCCTGCCCTTCAGCAGGACATGAAGGTCTTTGACCAGACATTCAATTTGCCCCCTGTCGATCTGCAAGTCATTTCACCGCTCAATGTACCTGAAGCCGATCCTCATCAGGACAAAGAGACGTGGGCAGAAGGGACTGTACAAGAAGTTCAGCTTCTCCATACTATCGCACCAGGAGCAAAAATTGTTGTCCTGGAAAGTCCGGTAGCAGAAACAGAAGGCACTTTCGGTCTACCAGAGTTTCGCAAACTGCTACAGTATGCTATTGACCAGCAGCTTGGCTCTATTGTCTCTCTGAGATGGAATGCATCCGAAGCGACACTGCAAGATACGCAGGGACAGCAGGAACTGCAAAATTGGGATACTCTTCTCCAGCAAGGTACAATAAACCACCATATCTCCTACTTCGCCACTTCGGGTAGTACTGGTGCCACTAACGTTGGAGCCGATAATCAGCATATGGCGAACGCTCCCACGACCTCTTTCCCGGCGGATTCGCCATGGGTCACCAGTGTTGGCGGTACGAGCTTAACCTTAACTAGCGCTGGCTCAACCCTATTTGAAATGGGATGGAGTAATAGCGGAGGCGGCTTCAGCCATTTCTACCCGATACCCTCCTATCAGAAAATGCTCCCTACAGAGGTACAGAAGCAGTTCAACAACCAGCGTGGGATTCCTGATGTTTCAGCAGATGAGGACTCCGGCACAGGACTAGCTGTTTATGTGAATGGCCAGTGGTTCCCTACTGGTGGGAATACCGGTACGCCAGTCTGGGCAGCACTTGAAGCCATCGCCAATCAGATGGCAGGACACCCTCTTGGCTTTATCAATCCTGGTCTCTATAAGTTGGCGACCTCTGCTACCTACCAGCAGGACTTCCATGACATTACTGCGGGAGACAACAGCGAGCCACAGGCTGGTGTAAAGGGCTATTCTGCCGCTCAAGGCTGGGACCCAGTCACAGGTCTGGGCACGCCGAACGCTGAAAAACTGATCCCTGATTTGATTAAAGCCATGAAATGAGAAATTGCTTATCGCAAGAAAAGGCAGAGCGTGCTAAAGGCGCTCTGCCTATCTACCCTAGCTCGATTAGCCCTTTGCTGAGGCACAATTCTGCGTTGAGCACGGAGCCGCCAGCAGCACCACGAATGGTATTATGCGCAAGCGTGACAAATTTATAGCTCAGAATAGGACAGCGGCGCAGGCGACCAATGGTGGTAGTCATACCATCACCAGCATCGCGGTCATGTAATGTCTGGGGACGATCAATCTCATGGCGGTAAATCAGGGCACGCACAGGTGCGCTCGGTAACGTGAGGTGTTGGGACTCGGGAATATAGTTTTCCCAGACCGCAATAATCTCTTCAGGACTAGCATCACGTTTCAGTTCGATGCTAGCGCATTCTAGATGGCCCTCACGTGTTGCGACACGGTTACAGTGCGCACTCACGATCATCGGTGCATAGACAAAGCCCTGGCCCTCTTCCCACAAGCCCAGCATCTTGAGCGTTTCGCTCTCCAACTTCTCCTCTTCACCGCCTATATATGGGATCACATTGTCAAGAATGTCAAACGATGATAGTCCTGGATAACCTGCACCCGAAATGGCCTGCAAGGTTGTGATCAGGACCTTACGGACCCCAAATACCTGTTGTAAGGGCTTCAATGCCATCACAAGTGGTGTCGCAGAACAATTGGCATTGGTGACAATAGAGCCAGACCAGCCACGTCGCTTGCGCTGCTGGGCTATTACAGCGATATGATCAGCATTAACTTCTGGTATGAGCAATGGTACATCATGATCCATACGGTGATTCTTGGCATTACTGAAAACAGCCATACCAGCATGCGCAAAAGCCTCCTCAATCTCACCAGCGACCTCGCCAGGCAGGGCAGAGAAAGCAATCTTTACGCCAGGCATAGCCTCTGGTCGACATGGAACCACCGACAATGAAGCAACATTGGCTGGCATCTCACTATTGAGAAGCCGCCAGCGGGTTACCTCAGCATATGTGCGACCACCGTGTTTCTCCGATGCAGCCAGCGCAACCAGTTCGAACCAGGGGTGCTCCTGGAGCAACTCTATAAAACGTTGACCAACCATTCCGGTCGCTCCCAGGACGGCAACGGGAATTTTTGTTTGCACTTGTGTCGTTATGGCAACTTCTCCCTTCCCTCAAGCAGCCAAGTCTGGAATACGAACATCTACGTAGACAGGTGTCAGGGTTGGATCGTCGGCAATTTCAGGATCATCGGGGGATGTATGTGGCTCAGGAAGCGGATCACCATCCGAGAGCATCCATGCAATGTGTGCTTCCAATGCACTCTGCATGCTCGCTTTGCATTCTTCGAATGTGTCCCCCACGGCTATACAACCAAGCACATCAGGGGAAAATGCACTGTATCCCTGGAGATCGTTTGAATTCTCCCCACCTTCAATAACAATAAGATACCTCATCTTTTCCTCCTTAATTACTTATCTATTTGCGCTTGCTTGAGAATACTGTTATATGTTTTTATGCGGATATCTCCCCCAGGATGCCCAGGAATCGTCACTTTACCCTTTTTGTTTGGGTGTTTATAGTGGCGATGATCCCCTACTGTTCCCACGTAGTACCATCCATCACGCTCTACGAGTTTAATCACATCACGAACTTTCACTACCAGCCTCCATGCAATCTTGAAGAGAAGTCGACTTCTCTTCAAGATATTCTACCATATTCTTAGTGAGAAAGATACCGCAATGCAAGCTTTATTTATGCTTCGCGCCGCTTCTCCTTTACCGCTGCTACAGGTGCATGACGCACAAGGGGGATAACAGGAGCAATCAAGTCACGATGCAGGCAACGCAGAGCACACTCGCTATCCCTATCTTCCACAATCAACGTAATACCTAGTTCCGAGGCTCCCTGAGTGATCACAGGTATCCGCTCACTAGCCAAGGCAGCCATAGCACGAGCAGGACTCATGGGATCTGCAGTAAAGCCAGAGCCGATGCATGCACAGGCAGCCAGACCACGACGACAGCGCACACTCCATAAGGACTTATCCATATCGCACTGTAAGAGCGAGACGACCGAAGCGGCGGCCTGTTCATCGACAACAAATGAAAGATGGTGTCCAGATGATGAACAGATCGCTACAGGAGCCGCACCAGCACGAGCAGCCAATGCGAAAACTTGCCCAGCATTCTCGGGAGCCCCAAACAGATCAGTACTCTCTACCGTAACCAAGGCCAATTTGCGCCGGATCGAGATCCCACTAGCTCCACTGCCTTCGACTGGCCCAATGAGTGTACCACGAATATGCGGGCGGAATGAATTACGAACACGCACAGGAATGTTACGTGGAGCGATAGGGATCAGTGTACGTGGGTGCAACACTTTTGCGCCAAACCAGGAAAGACGCGCCGCCTCAGCATATGATAGGGCGGGGAGCAGACGAGTATTAGCAACCAGACGTGGATCAGCCGTCAGCACACCATCCACATCTGTATAGATAGAGACCTCAGCACAGTCGAGCACAGCACCAATCATGGTCGCCGAGTAGTCCGAGCCATTGCGTCCCAATGTGGTTACAAAACCAGTAATTGTGCGTCCTAGGAAACCAGCCGCAATCGGTACAACGCCCTGTTGTATCAGAGGATCGATCAGCGCATGCGCATTGGCGCGTGTCTCTTCAGGCAGAGGATCAGCTCCAACGACAATGCCAAAGGGCTGCGATGGGTCATAAGGGGGATGACTGGTAATAATAATTTCCTGTTTTACCGGTTTTGTCTGTACACCAATATTACTGGCAGCGGCGGCAACTAGCAAAATCGAGAGACGTTCACCCCAGGACCCAACAGCTGCAGTACGCAAATGCACCGCTTGACCAGCTTTCGCCGCCTGACGTAATGCCTCCACGTCCTGTGCCAGATCACACAACGCAAGCTCAATATCTTGTAGCAATTGCTCACGTTCTGGACCTTCACGCGTGACTTGCTCAGCAGCCTCCAAGTGTCTTTGGCGCAAAGAAACTAGTTCTTCCGCACAGGCCTCATCTTCATGTGAGCAAGCACTACGAGCAATACGCAACAGTTGGTCAGTAATCCCTGACATTGCCGAAACAACGACAACAGGGAAATGTGCTTGAGCATCTTGCAGAGTATCAGCAATAATCGTAGCCACACGACGAATACGCTCTCCACTTCCCACAGATGTACCACCAAATTTTAAGACACTGACACCTTGTTTTTGTTTCATATGAAATCACCAACATTCATTAAAATCTAGTAAAAACACTACATTACGCATTTACAGGTTGACCAATATGGGCGACCGCCGCTCGCAAAGCCTGATCAAGATCCTCGATCAAATCCTCTACAGTTTCCAGACCGACAGAGAGACGAATGAAGTCTGGCGTGACTCCTGTCTCGAATTGCTCATCAGGCGTTAACTGGGAGTGCGTTGTACTGGCAGGATGGATAATTAACGACTTGGCATCGCCAACATTGGCCAGATGCGAGAATAATTCAATATGACGGATCAATTGCTTGCCAGCCTCCAGACCTCCCTTGATGCCGAATCCAACAATGGCACCATAGCCATGGGTGAAGTACTTCTTCGCCAGTTCGTACTCTGGATAGCCTTTCAGGCCCGGATAGGTTACCCAACTGACAGATGGATGGCTCACGAGAAACTCTGCAACACGTAGTGCATTCTGGCTGTGGCGCTCCATTCGTAAGGGCAATGTCTCCAATCCCTGCAGGAAGAGCCAGGAGTTGAATGGCGACTGGGCAGGTCCGAGGTCGCGCAACAATTGCACACGCGCTTTGATGATATAAGCCAGTTGACCGAGTGCTTCGACATAGCGTAGCCCATGATACGAAGGATCGGGCTCAGTCAAACCAGGAAAACGCCCACTGGCCGCCCAGTCAAACGTGCCAGCATCGACGATGACGCCACCAATGGAAGTGCCATGTCCGCCGATAAACTTGGTTGCCGAGTGGACCACGATGTCGGCCCCATGTTTCAAGGGCTGCACTAGGTAGGGAGTAGGTACAGTATTATCAATAATCAGCGGAAGACCATTCTCGTGCGCAATAGCAGCAACTGCACTGATATCCAGCACATCCAGGCGCGGATTGCCCACTGTTTCGGCAAAGATAGCCTTGGTACGGTCATTAATCACTGAGCGGAAGCTCTCCGGATTGCGACCATCGACAAAGCGTACAGTAATGCCAAGTTTGGGAAGTGTATAATGGAAGAGATTATAGGTACCACCATACAGGCTAGCGGAAGAGATAATTTCGTCGCCAGAGTTAGCAATATTTAAAATAGCCAGCGTTTCTGCAGACTGGCCTGAAGCAGTTGCCAGTGCACCTATGCCACCCTCAAGAGCAGCAATCCGGCGTTCAAAGGCATCCTGGGTCGGATTCATGATACGACTATATATATTACCAAACTGCTTGAGTGCAAAAAGGTTTGCTGCATGCTCCGGGCTATCAAAAACAAAAGAACTTGTCTGATAAATCGGAACAGCTCTAGCTCCTGTTGCACTATCTGCTGTCTCTTGGCCGGCATGTAAAGCCAGCGTTTCAAAGCCATAGCTATGATTACTATTAAGTGCCATCAGATTATCTCCGCCTTTCAAAAACAGCTTGAAATGTATTCAACAACCCCTAAATTTGACGAAGAGCCTCAGCCATTTGACGCCACTCTTTGAGGAAGGCGTCATGGCCATGTGGAGAATCCAGTTCCACATAGGTCGCGTCACCATCGGTAGCACGCACCTTATCAGCTAGTGTGCATATATGTACCGCTGGGAAAAGTACGTCAGAACGAACACCAACGAAAAGAGCCTTACTGCGTATACGACGCAGTGCAGCATTCAGCGAAGGATAGCCCTCGCTTACATCATACAAATCCATTGCCCGGCTGATGTAGAGATAACTATTAGCGTCGAAACGTCTTGCCAATTGTGCACCTTGATAGTAGAGATAATTCTCAATATCAAAGCGCCCGCCTAGATTGGGAGAGAAAGTCGGTGAAGGACATTCGTCATGCTGAACAGAATTACGAGCGAAACGCAATTCCATTGCTTCCTCGCTCTGGTATGTAATCATTGCCAGCATCCGAGCAATCGCCAAGCCAGTAGCAGGTCCCTGTCCCGGAACATAGTCACCACACAGCCAATGAGGATCAGCCATAATCGCCTGCCGCTGCACCTCACTGAATGCCACAGCCTGGGCACTCTGGGCCGCAGTCGCAGCGATTACTCCCACCTTGCGCACCAACTCAGGATAGGCCACAGCCCACTCTAACGCCTGTTGGCCGCCAATAGAACCTCCGGCAACCATTGCCAACTCACGAACTTGCAGGTGCTCGATGAGTCTGTGCTGTGCATGTACCATATCGCGAATAGTGATGATAGGAAAACGCATGCCGTAGGGCCGTCCCGTACACGGATCAATTGAGGACGGACCAGTACTGCCATAACATCCTCCCAGGATATTTGAGCAGATTACGAAGTAGCGCGATGTATCAAAGACACGTCCAGGCCCGATAAGCAAGTTCCACCATGCTGCCTTGGGATCATCGGGATACTCGGGATCGTAGGCATGAGAACTGCCCGTCAGAGCGTGGGTTATCAGAATAGCGTTGTCTCCCTGCGCATTGAGTGTTCCCCAGGTCTCATACGCTAACGTGATAGGGCCAAGCCGTCCTCCACGTTGTAACGGCAATTGATCGAACGTGTAGGTATGTAGTTGATTCTGCAAAATTGTACTCGTCATCTGAGTTTCCACCGCGCTAGAATATTCCAATTGTGCCACCACAGCATACGCTCCTTTCTGGAAATAGGGAACAAAAAACCCTCACCCTACAGGGGCGAGGGGTAAACGTCTTCGCGGTACCACCCTGGTTTGTTGGTGCCTCACGGCATCAACCTCTGTGAGTGCCGTCGATAGGCGATGTAGCCTATCTTCAACAGATATGCTTTATCGCCTGACAACACTCTGGCTATAACGACACCAACGGCCTAGCTTACTCGCCCATTTCAATCCCGCCTGGGTTCCGTATAAGGGTTTTCAACCTGCAACTCAGAGGTCATTTTCAATGCCAGAATGTCGCCGACTTCTCATCGTCGTCAACTCTCTGTAGACATCCATAGCATTTACTCGTCCTCTTCAACGCAGTTCAATTATTTGCATAATAAAGTACTTGGGTGATCGGGAAAATAGGTAACAAAAAAGCCCCTTTGTCAGGGGGCTTGCACCATTGCATTTTCCCCTCATCTTGCGAAAGTACAATGATACTCCGCCGGAATTGGCACCCTGCTTGCAACATTGCAAACGGGTTGCCGGGCTTCACAGGGCCGTTTCCCTCCACCTCTCTGGATGAGAGCAGTTATATTTACTGCGAGATTTTGTTTTTCAATGTTCTTTTACTCTGATAAGTAGTATACCTAAGCGATCAAACGATTGTCAAGGGCACAAGTTTAGTCCTATGTTCTCTCCACCAGCACAATTACTAAACGCGTGCATTTGATTGATTCATTCTTTTTATTTATAATAAGCATCAAATATATGAATTGGACTAATGTAAAAAAATAGGTTATACTATTGATGGTCTTAGTGATAAGTGAGGTTGATACATCAAATAGATAGAATAGAGCATTCGTACTTACAGGAAAAGGTAAACATCTATCATGGTATCACAACATAAAACCAGGAATACCCTACTCTTCCATCCATCATTAGTAGAGCATATCATCCCACAGCAGAACAAGCACAAGCCACCGATGATTACGGACTTCATCGGATGGATACTGCAAGGAGGGGTTCTTCTTAGCACAGCAGTTATTGTGCTTGGATTACTCCTTGCGGTGCTGAGTCCTGGAGGATTTTCTCTTCAGAGAGCCTTTCTTTTTCCACAAACGTTGAGTCAGGTTGGAGCGGGATTACTCGCATGGCAGCCACAAGCTGTGATCACAGTGGGGCTCTTGCTGCTAATTGCCACTCCCGTTGTACGAGTAGCAGCCTCGATGGTGGCTTTTGCCCTCGAGCGAGATCGAAAATATATGATCATTACGCTCATCGTGCTAGCTATTCTCCTGCTTGGCCTGCTTTTCGGTCAAATCAATACGACGAGCGAACATTTTAACAACCTGATGTTACGTTTTTCAATGAGTACATTTCTGCTTATTCTCGCAGGATCAGTAGTGGCAGGAGTCCTAGGCTCACTTGTTGGGCTCGGAGGTGGTGTATTGATTGTTCCTCTATTAACGTTAGTTTTTGGATTGCCCATTCCTCTGGCCATTGGAGCAAGTATTATTTCTGTCATCGCTACGTCAAGTGGTGCGGCAGCAGCCTATGTTCGTGATCGACTGACCAACGTGCGTGTCGGTATGTTTCTGGAGTTGGGGACTACCATTGGAGCTATTAGCGGTGCATTCTTGACAAGCTTGCTAGCTCCCAATTTACTTTCTGTGACTTTCGGTATCGTGCTCTTCATTTCTGCTGCTCCACTGCTGTTCAAAATAGGAGAAGAATTGCCCAGGGGAGTGAAGAATGATCGCTGGGCCAAATGGCTTCATCTTTCAAGTTCTTACCCGGATCATCACCTGGGACGAGACGTCCCGTATCAAGTCACACGCACGCCGTTCGGACTGGCGATGATGTATGTTGCTGGACTCATTTCAGGATTGCTCGGCATTGGAAGCGGCGCGTTTAAGGTCCTGGCACTCGATACATTGATGCGGCTTCCACTCAAGGTTTCAACGACTACAAGCAACCTAATGATTGGAGTCACAGCTGCAGCCAGTGCAGGCATCTACTTCTCACGTGGTGATATTCCCCCATTGATTGCCGCACCTGTCGCTCTTGGGGTCCTGATCGGCGCACTAGTAGGGGCACATCTATTGGTGCACCTGAGCAATAGAACACTGCGCCTGATCTTCTTACCAGTCATTGTTGCAACCGCTTTTGAGATGATTCTACATGGAATCGGATCTGGACATTTCTGATGAGTAGGACGTGAAATGGAAGCCTAGAGAGGCTCTAGCTGGTCTAAGGAAGGTGCTGGAAGGATTTGTTGCACTAATTTGAGCAGCTCGTCCACATCAAAGGGCTTGTAGAGGATTGGGATTCCTTTCTGCCTGAACGTCTCTTCCTGTTCACGCATCTCATTGAGCGCAGCAGTGCAGATAATGACAGGGATATCTTTTGTGGGAGGGTACATCTTCAGTTTCTGCAATAGGAGCAACCCTCCAGCATGATACCCTATCCTGACGTCTAGAATGATAAGATCGGGATTTAGTTGCTCCACAGCTTTCACATCCTCATAGATAACCAACGAAGAGCTTACCTTATATCCCTCACCTTCCAGAATAAGATGAAATAATTCCAGAATCGACTGATCATCGTTGATAACCAGGATTGATGAAACCATATCTAACTCTCCTCTACAGAATTAGACAAATCTTGTAACTCCTCAGGTGCTCTCTTCTGGCTTGCTCGCTGCCGGAGGCAGCGAGCAAGTCAGAGGGTGGGAGCAGGATTTGGCAGCAGCAGGCTGCCAAATCCTGCTCCCACAGACAATCCAAGCGAGCCACCGCAGGCAGCGAGGCGACCTGAGTAGTTACATATGCTGTCAAAATAAGAAAGTCTTGCCAATAGGATGGTAAACCGTGTAAAGTATATCACAATCAGCTCACTAGCTGTCCGACTTACCGACCTTGACCAGCTTAATAACCTTCCAGCCTACCCGTGAGCCCAGTAGAAGGCGGGTTGAGCGAGAATTGCACCATGCATACGTGAGCTCTGATACCAATGAGAACGTATAATATAATAGGCAATATAGAGAATGCAATCGTTGCCGAATTGGATATGATCAGGTAGACGTAGCTACTCAGGAAGGGTGCAGGAGAACGACTGTTTACTCCGCGCTGTGTGTATCATGAAAGTCAAGAACTTCTCTTTAAAGAAGCGTCTATTGCTCAAAAGCTTTTTACCGGTTCTACAATTTCTTGTCTCCTTGCTCTGTGCCATACTCGGGGGAGTTATTCTCTTCCAGCCAACCATCTTTAATGGACTCACCTCCGCTATCATCAGCCTCGGGCTGGATACTCTCCGTTCTCAGTTTATTGTAACACTGATTATGACCGCTGGCTCCGCGCTCATCGGGGCAGCTCTAGGACGTCTCAAACTGGGTGCCTTTGTAGGTGGTGGCATCGTCTTCTGTAACGAATTTCTCATCAGCTTTTTCCAGCAGCAAAAGCAGCCATTATTGGATCCTGGAGGCCACCCGGAGCCATTGAATATACAAGCACTATACAGCAACTCTATCATTATCCTGGGATTGGGACTTCTGAGCGCATTTATCGGGCTGGCGGTTGGCACTACTTTCGGTGAGGTCGTTCTCGATCCTCCCTACAGGCTATTACACTTTTTCTGGCAATACTTCGTGCAAAAATACAAAAAAAGATTAGATACCGATTTAACAGGATCAACGTCTTCTATCAGAAAATCTCTTATCTACATTGTAACTCGCGGGTTTGGCGCAGCTGTAGTAGTAACCCTTATCATTCTGGTCGCTAATTCAATCAATCTGTTTGTCTTCTCGCCCGATGTCGGCATTCATACCCATCCAGTCTTCCGCGATAGCACAGGGAGAATAGTGACAGGAAGGGTTGTTGCTGGGAGTCTCATCAGCCCTGCGTTGAAAAACCAGAGGAGATCATTCCAGGTGTATTTGCCACCATCTTACAATACCCCCGAAGGAAAGAAAAAATCCTACCCTACACTCTACTTACTACATGGCTCACCCGGCAAAGCTCTCGACTGGATCGTCGGAGGAAAAGCTGTTGAATCTGCCGACACTCTAATCGCACTAAGGTCTATTTCTGAGTTAATTATGGTATTTCCCGACGGGAACGGCCTTCCAGGATTCACCAGCGAATGGGGCAATAGCTATGATGATCGTCAGTTGATGGAGAACTTCGTTGTCAACGACCTTGTTAAGTACATCGATCAGCAATACCGGACCATTCCCGATGCCCAGCATCGTGCGATTGGCGGCCTCTCCATGGGCGGTTTTGGGGCGATGAACATAGCTATCCATCATCCCGATATCTTCGGCAGCGTGATCTCAATTGGGGGCTACTACAAGGCTGAAGGGCCTATCTGGGGTCCAAACGCCTATTATCGACAGCTGAACAGCCCTCTTAATACTATTCTCAGCATGCAGCAGGCCTGGGAACTGCATATCTTTCTTGGCGCCGCCACTAAGGACCAGCCATACTACACGGATACTCTACAATTTGAGCATGAGCTGGATCATTCGCACATACACTACCACTTTGATCTGCAAGTTGGTCAACATTCTTGGCTTATATGGCAAAGACAGATGTATAATGCACTCAAATGGCTGCCATGGAACCAGTCACAATCCATTAATCATACAAAGATCGTGTACCAATCAGCATGAGATAGCGAGCCTGAAATGGATCTATGACTTTCGGGAACTTGCTAAGAAATCAACTGTACTGATAGAGCCCACTATGGTATACTCTAGGAACAAAATATGGACAGCTTTTGTTTTAGGAATCTCAGAGCTCATTCAAAAACCTTATTTTGCTCCTAGATTAGGACGGCTTTCGTAAGGTTCCTGAAAAAGCTTTTAGAGTGGAATTCTCAGTAAATAGCATCAGACGAAAGGGGATACTGTTCATGCCTAAAAAAGGTGAACTCTCCAAAACAGCTCGCGCCTCGTTGGCAAATCGCTCGGTGGTTAATCATCCGACCAATCACATCTGCCCAGCCTGCAATGAGATAATCTGGCTGGTAGATCTCTATCCTGTAAAGGTTCTCGGTAAAGGCATGGCCTACTACCACAAGGATCATTACAAGATCTAAAGTGCATCAGTAACTTACTCAGGTCCCCTTACCACCTGCGGCGTCCCGTTTTGGTGTGAAGTGTGGGTTTGGCAGCCTCAGGCTGCCAAACCCACACTTCACACATAATGACTTGCGAACGGCCGTAGGCAGTGAGGATGCCAGAAGAGAGCGCCGAATTAGTTACAGCGCGATATTATCGTTGTCGACAGCAACGATAATATCGCGCTTCTTAATGACACGGTCCACTGAATGTTCAAATTGTGTATATGGAGGATCAGTGCGTACTTGGAGCTGCGTGTGCAATTGCATTAATCCCACCATTTCTGCACGTGCTATACGCGTTGCATTCCAGGCCAGTGCAATCGTACCGCCGGGGAGTAACATCTGCTCCCAGACGGGCAGCGAACGACTGAGCAGATCCGAAATCTCACCAAAGTGCTGGATGCCATATGGCAAGTCACCGACGATGGCATGTACACACGGTCCTCCCGCCACATCACGCATATGCAGATTGGCAGCACTGCAATCACCGTGAGTCAGTACGAGATAGCGCGTATCTCCCTTAGGCCCAACCTCGAACTGGTAGCGCCGACCAGCTTTACGAGCGCGTTCATCCACTTCTTTAAAGTGAATATGCTCACCTTTTAGATATTGACGGACAAATACTGCTGTGGTTTCGACATCCTGGCGCTCAAGTTCAATGCCAAACGCATCATATCCGGACGCAAGCGCGACAAAGAGCATCGTACCTCCACCAGCCAACGGATCAAGGATTCTGAGCCGCTGGGTATAGCATCTAGCATAATGCCCAGCAAAAAGTGCCGCATTCAGTAGTACACGGGTAAAAATCTCGTTCGTCTTCCCTTTATAGCGGCGTACCTCTGCCATTTCCAGCGGCACAAACGATGTGAATTGTGGTTCCACCGGGCGTAGGAGAGGCCCCGGCACTTCGGCAATGTGCTCAAAATACTCATATACTTCGCTAATAGCGCCTAAACGATAAAGGATCTTTACTGTCGTCACGTCTGATAGACAGGCATCATCGACCGTTGCTAGTAAATAGCTCTGCCCTGCTAGAGTGACAGGCTGTACCTCGTGAATCACCGCATGCAGCGGACTAGCAAGTAATTCGGGAGCAGCCAGTGAAGTTGTCAAGTGGGCATATTGTATACTACGTTGTGGCGTAATTTTGAGAGCCAGCTTCATATTGACCTTTCCAAATCAGTTCTAAGACATTAAAATAACAATAGTACAAGGGAATACAGAATAACCAGAAGCATCCTGGAGGACATGTATGCATATCGTTACCGTGGCAGAAATGAGGGAACTGGAGGCACAAGCCGACCACCAGTATGGACTTACCTCACCAATCTTAATGAATAACGCTGGGAAAAGCGCAGCAGACATCTTTGAACACCATCTGGCCCCTCACCATAGCATGAGTAGACTTGAAATACTCTTCCTGATCGGCCCTGGCAACAATGGGGGAGATGGCATGGTCATGGCTAAACACCTAGAGCGATCTGGAGCCATCGTTCATCACTATCATTGGAAGGAACACAAACTGATAGCGAACGGGCAGGAGATCTCTCCAGCAGACACGGAAACTGGACTGGAAGCACTGATCCAGAGTGCTGATTATATCATCGATGCATTGCTAGGCACAGGACGCTCACGACCACTTCCCGAGGATATGCGCAGATTGTTTGCCCGTGTCCGACGGGAGCGAGAACAGCGTGCTGGACTACGCGTTGTTGCTATTGATTTGCCAACAGGACTCAATGCCGACACTGGTGAAGTTGATCAGGGCACAATTCCGGCTGATATGACGATTACACTGGCTTTCCCCAAACAGGGTTTTTTCTTCTTCCCAGGTCGAGATTACATTGACGACCTCTACATCGGCGACATCGGTCTCCCTGCCGACCTTGAACAACACCTGCAAACAGAGATGATAACGGGCAAACAAGTACACACACTACTTCCTGATCGTCCTCTTAACAGCAATAAGGGAACGTTCGGGAAAGTGATGTTATTCTGTGGCTCGCCTCCCTATCCTGGCTCGGCTTACCTAGCAGGGGTTGCAGCTGCACGTGTAGGGGGTGGACTGATCACGCTCGCTGTGACTGAGAAAATGTTGCCCATCTATGCTAGTTCATTCCACGAAGCCACTTTTGTTCTCCTACCAGCAGAGGAGACCGCGAGTTTCGAACGCGCACAGGCACTCATCAACCACCTGCAAGGTTATAGGACCCTCCTGATTGGGCCGGGACTAGGACAATCCCCTAACACCCGCGAAGTCATTCTCCAAGTCCTGGAATACCTCCGCTCACAGTCAGAAGACAAACGACCTCAACTGGTCGTTGACGCCGATGGGCTTAACAATCTCTCGGCGTTAGAGCACTGGTGGACTCTCCTGCCCAGAGACACGGTCATTACACCACATCCTGGCGAGATGGGGCGGCTGAGTCATTTGCAGCAGCCTCAAAGCGGGTTGTCGGCAGCCGCATCAGACCAGCAACTCTTGCCAGAGATCAAGGTCTCCGGTGGCAGTATCGATCGTTTGGATCTGGCACGACAAAAGGCTGACGAGTGGCAGGTAAACCTTGTTCTCAAGGGAGCCTGCACAATCGTCACGGAGCCGCAGGGTCACACACGCATCAACTGGCGAAGCAATCCTCTCCTGGCAACTGCTGGTACAGGTGATGTGCTTGCTGGCATGATTGCTGGTTTACTGGCCCAAGGCATGCAACCATTTGATGCAGCGAGTGCTGCCGTCTATCTGCATACCGCTGCAGCTGATCTGGTGGCACAGAAAATGGATCTTGGTCGAACTGGCCTGCTGGCATCTGACCTGCTATCGGAGATTCCGATAGCCATGACCCATAGCGAACACGCAGAGATATGATTATTCAGAGTATGGCGGGCGCGATACCCAAAGGGCACACGGTAAATCGCGTTGATCAGCCAGATTGGAATCTGAGTAGTTACGACTCCTGATTGGCTACAACCAGACTCGCTTCGTCAGTGATCCCAGACTCCTGGCTGGCAGCGACCTTGCCTGCTTCGTCAATCACATTGACCGTGATCTTAGGCTCCTGGTTGGTAGCAACCTTCACCGGAACCGAGAAGGTACCTAGATTGCGGATTGGCTCAGAAAGATCAATTGCGCGGCGATCAATTGTGATACCTTCAGCTTCCTGAAGGGCAGATGCAACATCCTGACTGGTGATTGAACCATAGAGACGACCCTGCCTACCAACCTTTGCTTTGAAGGTAAGTGTAATCTGAGCCAAACGCTCGGCCAGCTGCTGATTGAGTTCAGCCTGTTTTTCCAACCTGCGCTGTTCGGCAGCAATACGCTGTGAACGATTGGCGATGAGGCCTGGTGTTGCCCCGGCAGCCAGACGACGCGGCAAGAGATAGTTACGGGCATAGCCATTGGCCACTTCTTTCAAATCGCCAGCTTTCCCCAAACCTTCGACATCTTGTAACAGGATTATTTTCATTTTGCTCCTCACAGAGGAGGGCGAAAATCCGACTTCCTCCTCATAGTGTAATATCGCGGCTTAGTATAACATCTTGCCACAGCTAAAGGCAAGGCTTTGAGCCTAGGAGCCTAGAGCCTAGGCCTCCTGCAACAAAACCTGTTGCGGCCAGTAAACTTCTCGCCTATAATGACAAGAAGCAGACCTTAGTATTTCGTTATTCAACTCATACATCGCAAAGGGGACGATTGATGAACATCGAAGGAACATACACGCTACAAGCATCACCCACAGAAGTATGGCACTCTTTACTGGATATACAACTACTGCAACAAACCGTTCCGGGTATAGAGAGCATCCAACAAGTTAGCGAGAATACCTACGCCGTTGTCCTCAATATCAAGCACGCTCTCCTCGAAGGGACCTATCAAGGGCAGGTCACGCTCAGCGAGCAACACTATCCCTATCATTATCGCCTCACCGTTGAAGCCGAAGGACAACACGGGACCATCAGCGGAGCTGGAAGCATCCACTTAAATGAGCATAATGAGACAACAGTCATTGCCTATAAAGGGACACTGACGTACAACAAGCAGGAAACGCTAGTATCACCAAAGGTCGTCAAAGGAGCAGCCAAGCTCCTCATTCAGCAGTTCTTCACTACCCTGGCCACTCAGTTACGTACAAAGGAGCATAAACAGGCTAGCAATGGAGAAAACAGTGAGGAGGATACACAGAACAATGGACGGGTCAGAGGAAAGATTATACTTCGTTTACCACGCATCACAGCAGAGCCTACTACTGCACAGAGCGTTTTCTCTAAAATTGTTCATCTCCTCGGGCTAGGAGCCGGAGATTATGAGCAAGAAGAGCACTGGGCACAACTTTTGCGCAACGCTAGTATACTCTCAGGGTTCCTCTTGTTGGTCTGGATCGGCACCCGCTTGCCAAGACGGAAAGTGCAGGGGAAATAGCGAGCGCTAGGCATCGATGATTGAGCGCAGGCGAGATTTCCATCCAGTATCTTCATCAGTAGCCTGCTGAGCCAGTTGCTCCTTCTCCACAATCCAACTACGTGTACCGTCAGCTGCTACGAGGGGTGTTGTACGCTGAACACGTGATTCCTTCTCATTGAGATTGCGCAGCGCGACTTGGGCTGCCTTGCGCACCTCTTGAACAGGATCATGCAGTAAGGTACGCATTGCCTCCTCTGCTGACTTGATGCCAAGGCGTCCGAGGGCTCGCACACTCGCTGAGCGCTCATCTGCAGTTGCAGCATGCAACAGAGGTAAGATATCTATCGTCAGTTGAACCAGCGACAGATCTGCAATCAAACGCAGCAAGCGACTGCGGCGCATCGGATGCCGGACCGTTACAAGAGCGGCACGACAATCAGCTACTACCTGTGCACGGCCATGAATCAGTCCGCGTGTCTTCGCCTCTGCGACCGCCATTTCAGCAGAGAGCACAGCATTACCATGCAAAAAGGGCTCAATCCACCGCGCCACAGTATCTGCCGCGCCAGTGTTCTTATGCAATTCCAAGATAGTATGATAATACTGATCAAGCCAGTGGTAGAGAGCCAGCGTTACTTCTGCATCGCGTGCAGCATATGCAATCATCGCCGGAGCCAGCGGACGTCGCGTCCAATCAGTGCGTTGCAAGCTTTTATCCAGGTGGATTGCAAAGGCACGCTGCAACATGGCAGCTAGCGACGATTCGTGCTGACCGAAGATCGAACGGCTCGTCGCCTCTAGATCATAGTAGTGTGCCACGTGCAGCCCACGTTCAGCCATCACGCGCATATCTCCACCCGCACCATGCAGGAGGATTGCAATAGAAGGATTGCCCACAATTTCCATTAATGGTGACAGATCACGCAGGCGCAGTGCATCGACCACAAAGCAATACTGATCAATGGCCAGCTGTAGAAGAGCCAAGCGAGGAATTGTCGAAACAACATCTTTCTGCGTACGCAAACGTACCTGAGTAAATTCAGCATCCACAGCCACTAATTTGGCATGCTTCAGCATGTTCACAGCATGAAGCAACCGTTCAGGACGGTCAATCCAGAAGCGCTCACCGCGTGGTGGCAATTGACCTGCGGGAGGAGTTGGGCCATGATAACCCAACACTATATTATCCAGACCATCAGAAGTTGTCAATGATACATTCTCATTCAACGAGTTGCCATTCTATAAATAGCTAAAAGACATAGCAATCCAGTGTTATTTAGTCTATACTATACCATATCTGATCCATAATTGCCAATTATGGATGAGCATATGACTCAAAACAATGCTTGTACAGAAATAGCACCTATACTATACTGAAGCCGCTCTGCCTTCCAGCAGAGCGAAACCACAATAAATATTAGGCTATAGGAAAGGCTGGAAGGACCATGCTTGAGGAGATACTGGAAAACAATGAACGTTTCCTTCAGAACACTACGCTACCGCACATAGGCCACGCCCCCCGTAAACATATAGCTATTGTAACCTGCATGGACTGCCGCCTGGTGAATATGTTCGAGGACGCTCTTGGACTACAGCGGGGCGATGTACTAGAATTGCGCACAGCAGGCGCGACAATCTCTACACCGGAGCGTGCACAAGCCGCTAACGACCTGATTCGTTCGCTGGCTGGCGGTATCTATCTACTCGGAGTACGCCGCGTCCTCGTGATCGGCCATACAGAATGTGGCCTCTCTAAAGTTAACCCTGTTGCGCTCACCGCTTCTATGCAAGCCTTAGGCGTAGATCCGCAACAGTTGATCGAAAAAGAAGGTATGGGCGATGTTAATGGGCTGATAAACTGGCTTGGGGCATTTAGCGACGTTCATCTCAACGTCAAAGAAGTCGTCAAGGTCATTCGTAATAGCCCGTTCTTGCCTAAAATCCCCGTTGACGGGCTGGTGATTGACATCAATACTGGCAAGCTAGCAGTTGTTGATGCTCATAATGATTGAGATGTAGTATATTACACTACTCAGCCCAGCGTTACATGGAGCTGGGCTGGACCTTGGGCATGGCGCACAATGATCTCGATATCTTCATCTAGAGCAGTAAGGTAGTCTGTAAGCTGACCAATAGTGACTTCATCAAGCAACTCACCATCCGCAATTGACGAGAACTTATCTGGCGATATGCCAAGGAGCTTTGCTGCATCTATCTGCGTCAGTCCTCGGCTTTTAATGACCGTTGTGATGCGATAGATCAGCTTTGCCTTAGCCAGTGCCTCTTCAGGATGTGGGTGTCCAATATCTGCGAACACATTGTCGCTGCCAATGGTCATTACTTCCTCTTCCTGCATAATTTCTACTCCTTTGTGTTTCTATCCTGTTCAATAGCCTGATTTAGGCGTTGCTTAATCAGGTCCATCTCTTTCTGTGGCGTCTTGATGCTAAGCGCTAGCTTTGGTTAAAGTGTGGTAGAATCTCAGTAATTATTTCTTGAAAGGATACCACATGGAACCAAATATACCCATCACCGTGGCCCATGGAGATGGCATCGGGCCCGAGATCATGGAGGCTACCCTCTCCATCATTAAAGAGGCAGGTGCACGTATAGATGTCGAGACAATTGAGGTCGGCGAGAAGGTCTACCTGCGGGGCATAAGCGCTGGTATTGAGCCCAGCGCTTGGGAGTCACTGCATCGCACAAAGGTCTTTCTTAAAGCTCCCATCACGACACCCCAGGGTGGAGGCTATAAGAGCCTGAACGTTACTACTCGCACAACCTTTGGCCTCTATGCTAACGTACGTCCTTGCATTTCCTACTATCCCTTTATCAACACTAAACATCCTACAATGGACGTGGTAATCGTCCGTGAGAATGAAGAGGATACTTATACAGGTATTGAGTATCGTCAGACCAATGAGATGACCGAGTGTCTCAAGCTTATCAGCCGTTCAGGCTCAGAAAAGATCATCCGTTATGCCTTCGAGTACGCTCGTAGCCATAAGCGCACGAAAGTCACTTGTTTCATGAAAGATAATATCATGAAGATGACTGATGGCCTCTTCCACAAAGTCTTCGATGAGATCGCTATAGAATATCCCGATATTCAGAATGAGAGTTGGATCGTTGACATCGGTTCTGCCAAGCTAGCCGATACTCCCGAGAATTTCGATGTAGTCGTGATGCCCAATCTCTACGGAGATATCCTCTCCGATGTGGCAGCACAGATTGCTGGCTCAGTCGGTCTGGCAGGGTCGGCAAATATTGGGGATCGCTGTGCCATGTTCGAAGCCATCCATGGCTCTGCTCCTCGACGTGCCGGACAGAATCTTGCCAACCCTTCCGGCCTGCTGCTAGCGGCAGTAATGATGCTCGTACATATTGACCAGCCCAATGTTGCAACACACGTCCACAATGCCTGGCTGCGCACCATCGAAGATGGCATTCATACCTACGATATATTTGTCGAAGGCGTTAGCAAGCAAAAGGTCGGCACGAAAGAATTTGCCTCTGCTGTTGTGGCACGCCTAGGACAGAAGCCGCAGAAGCTCAAGGCAGTCGAATATACTTCATTGCCGAAAAAGGTCATTGAGAAGAGAGAAGTAGCAGTTCAGATTCAGCCGAAAAAGGAGCTTGTTGGCGTCGATGTCTTCCTGGACTGGAAGCAGGGTACTGCCAACGACCTGGGAAAAACACTGCAAAAAGTCAACGGAGAGGATCTCGAGCTGACACTTATTACCAATCGTGGGGCAAAAGTGTGGCCCAATGGGCAACCTGAGACGTTTACCACCGATCACTGGCGTTGCCGCTTCCTCTCTCAACGGGGAACTATCAGCCACGCGCAGATTACTAACCTACTCGAGCGAGTGGCAAACAGCGGCTTCGACTTCATCAAGATCGAGAATCTGTACAATTTTGATGGGCAGCCTGGCTATTCTTCGGTTTCGGGAGCCTAACTGGGTTCGTGAAGAACCGTACACTAGATTATGTGCTCCCTCAGACGACCCGATGCAAACCTTGAGTGTTCGTCCAGGCTAAAGTAGAGACGAGCTAGCCGCTAGCCACTGGGATTGCAATCATGTGGCTAGCGGCCAGTTTTATATATCATAAGATCTGCTTACCTGCGTTTCGTCGTTTTATCCATTTTCTTATTCAGTCTTTCTTTCTACCAATCGCTGGAGTACTCTACTTGAAAATACTACTGTCCCTGATCCTCAACTATATCCGAACGATTGATGCCTGTCTCGCCTTCAACGATAAAAACGATACGCTCACAGATATTGGCACAATGGTCACCAACCCGTTCCAGTTTATGAGCAATCCAGAGCAAATATGTTACACGTTGTAAGACAAATGAGTCATGTTGCAATGCGGGAATAGCATGAGCGCCTGCCATCATCGCCATCAAGTCGTGACGCACCAGATGATAGCGCACATCAACTACATCATCCTCCTCCCAGATATAGCGAGCAGCTTCGGCATCCCATCCCGTAAAGGCTTTTATCGTGCCCTCAAGAACACGCAAAGCTTCTCGTCCCAATTCAATCAGACTGTGCCTCACCGAAGGCTCGGTTATTTCTGCTCCACCACTACTCGATGGAGCTTTGACACTCACCTGTGTAGCACTACTACTGCGAAGAGGGACCATACGCAAAATAATCTGTGCGATCCCTTCTGCTCCATCTCCCATACGTTCAAGGTCACCAGCAATCGATAATACAGATGTCAGATAGCGCAAGTCACGTCCACCCAACGGTTGCTGCACAGTTAGCAGGCGAATAGTATGCTCTTCTATCGCTGTACGCAGACTATCGATCATCACATCAGACTCAATGACCATGCCAGCCATCGCCAGATCGCCAGTTTCAAGCGCCTCAAGGGCTTTGCTCAGTGCCCCCTCAACGAGAGATCCCAGTTGCTGAATTTGTTGATCCAGCTCTTCTAACTCTTTATCTAAAATAGTCCTTGTCATAAGACTTTATTCTCCTTTTTTAGCGTCTTTCACGCATGATTTATAGTGGGGCAAGCGGGCGCAACACCCAAAGGGTGCACGGTGAATTGCCGCCCGTCAGTTCCCTATGCAACTTTGCAACTCTTTTCACGCGTTTCGATGATCTGCCATCTCTGCAAAAATTTGACATGCTTGCTTGACGAGAATGCAGCTTGCAGCACCACTACAATAGTAACATATCTGTTACATGCATATTCACTCATAGTTCGAAAAGTCCCGGTAAAGGCTACAAAATTGACAGCCATTCTTATCTCATGCTAAAGTACAAGAGAGGTCCTGCACGACAAGGTAGAACAAAAAGGAACACAATGATGGCAACGAGAAGATTACTCGGCATTTTCGCCCACCCTGATGACGAGGGGCTGATCAGTGGAGCCCTGCTCCACTATCATTCGCTCAATGTTGAGGCTGGCCTTGTCTATGCGACACGAGGAGAAGCTGGAGAGATCGCAGATCCCGTGTTAGCAACGCCTGAAAACCTGGGGCAGGTACGAGAGGGAGAGATGCGTGCGGCCGCTGAGGTCCTGCATGTAAACGACCTCTGGTTCCTGGGATATCGCGATTCCGGCATGACAGATACTGCATCGAATCAGGACCCGCATGCATTCATTCATGCCCGGCCCGCCGAGGTAATCGGCAAGCTGGTTGCTATCATTCGTCAGTTCCGCCCTCAGGTCCTCATCACATTCGACGAAACCGGAGGCTATGGGCATCCCGATCATATCGCCGTTTATAAGTACGCCACTGGCGCATTCCACGCAGCAGCCGACGGCGTACAATACCCAGAGTTGGGACCCAGTCACGCCGTTTCCAAATTGTACTATGCTTCCTTCGCACATCGGCAAATTGCGATGGTGACCGAATGGCTACAGGATCGGGCTTACGAGGGTTTTATCAGGGATCTTGATGTTGAGCACATGGGCTTTACTGACGAGCAAATCAATATCGTCTTGGATGTTGACCACTGGCAGGAGACCAAAGCCCTGGCCTGGAACAAACACCGCACGCAGAAAAATAGCACCCCTATCATCTCTCTGCTGCCACACGAGATGCAGCGCAAGCTACGCAGTACTGAGTATTATCAACTGGTAGCCACACGCGTTGGACCCGACAATGTCGGAGATAACGATCTGTTCGCGCATGTGCAAGCATAGCTGGGGTAAACTACTTCTTGCCCAGCTTCGCCAGTACAGCGCCCTTCAGCAGCGTAACCTCCTCCACCTTGAGCGCCATCACTAAGCCGAAGTAAGCGCCAGCCGCTAGACCACCAACTCCGACAACTGTGATTACACGACTCACAAATCCACCATGCGCGAAGAAACCTATGTAACCCAATCCCACCTGCAATCCCCAGGCAATAGCCACCATCACAGCCGTTGCTAACAGGATCTTGAGCACAGCAGGAAGCATCGAACGCAGTTTCAACGGACCAATCGCTATTCTCAAGAGCACCAGCAACACAACGGCATGCACGGAGTTCTGTACCGCATTGGCAAAGGCTAGCGCAGGCATGCCAATGGTGTGCCAGAAAGGTAGCGCCACAGCTAGATAACCAAGTACACCCACTAGCAGGACTGCGACGGGAATGATGGTATTTTTGCGTGCATAGAAGGCATTGATCAGCAACTGGTCTATCGCGACGAAGGGCAACTGGTAGGCATAATATTGCAACGCGGTAGCCGTCAGTACTGTATCATTAGCTGAGAAATTGTGACGCTGGAAAATAGCACCGACAATCGGCATACCCAATACGATGAGGCCAGCAGCTGCTGGGACCATTAGTAGTAAACCCAGGCGGAAACCCAACGCCAGCGTATCTTTAAAACGCCCCATGTCGCCTTCTCTGGCATGACTGGTGAGCGTCGGCAGAACGGCAAAACCGAGTGCTGCAGCAACCAGACCAATAGGAAACTGGATCAATGTCGTGGCAAAGGTCATGGCCGAATAATTACTGGCCCCGCACGATTTCATACTGCTCATGAAAGACATGCATGGTGTAATTGAGGCCAGACTCTGATCGAGAATGGCAACCGCATTACTGACAATGAAGCTGAAGGCTATCGGAATATACAGTTTCAAAATACGCCTGATGGCAGGATGGTTCAAATCCAGAACAAACATATAGCTCAGGCGCTGCTTGCGCAAACCAGGAAGCAGTAACGCAACTTCACCAATTGCACCCAGGATGACACCAAAAGCCAGACCATAGGTTCCCAGGAAGCGCTCACCCAGCACACTGGTAACAATAGCCCCAACGATGATCCCACCATGATACGCTGTAATGGCAAAGGCGGCCCAGCCAAACTCTTTGCGGGCATAGAGCGTCCCCTGCAACACGGCAAAGGGTCCCAGAGCAATCAGGGAAAAGAAAATAATACGGGCAAATTGGATAGTCAGAAGTTTCTGCGGCGGTGTAAAGCCCGGCTCGAGCACATTGCTGACCACCCAGGGAGCAATCACCAAAAAGACCAATGATGCAACAGCCATGATCAAAATAATGAGGTTGACCAGCGTGAACACCAGACGACGCAACTCATCGCGCTTTTCAGGAGCGGCATAGTCGTTAAATGTTGGAACGAGCGCTCCACCCACCGAGCCATTCACCAGAAAGTCATTGAACTTCTGTGCAGGCGAGAGTGCACCAAAGAAAGGACCCGAGAGGGATGAGCCAGTTGAGGCAACGAAAGATTGACGCAACATGCCCATGAGGCTACTTCCCAGATTGCCCAGCATGACCAGCGTAGCGGATTTGACGATTTCACGACGCCCACTCGGTTTGCTCGCATCAGGCAGTTCTACCACGCTATCTACTACTTGTTCAACCTCGGACGATATGCCCTCCAGTTCAACAGGGCTCACTTCTTTATCAATAGAGTCTTTTGCCATAAGAAATTTTTACACCGTACTTGCACAGACAAGCAAGCACTCACTCTCAAGTGAACGCTTCCTCCTAATTTTATTGCTTCACTCACCCAGTGAGAACAATACGCGTTCCATTTGCTCTCGAGTAGAGGATATACTTAAGTCAATGACCAAGTGCTGCAAACACTCCAAGTTGTCAATAGCAGTGATATTAGTTCTCGCTAGCGTCTCCAGGTCTGGAAAGCGAGCCACAACCACATCGATAGCAGCTTGTTGATAGCCCTCTGCCCGACCCTCTGCCCGACCCTCTGCTCGACCCTCTGCTCGACCCTCTTGCATACCCTTCTGCTTGATGGCCAGATAAACTGGATCCTCATCCAACAGATCATGGATCATACTATTCATAGCACCGTATCTTTCGACTAACCACGCATAATCAGCATCCTTATGGGCTTTGGTGAACACCGACCTCGCTAATGCAAAACCGACAAAAGCAAACTCCTCATGTCCTTCGCCACTGAGTTCGTCCAACACTCTTTGCACATACGCACGGGTTGCCCCTCCTTTGGTCAAAGGCACGAATGGTAAGAGCACCGCTTCCCCTCGACCAAAAATATACTCTGGAAAAAGATCTTTGATCTCAATCACCACATAGTGATATTCTACCACCTTTCCAGTGATTGGTTCAGTCCAGCACAATGGCGACGGTTTGATTCTCGTGTCGTTGAGCATATGCCAGACACATGAAAGAACAGGGGACTCCAATTCACATCTGACCAGGACATTGTAGCGCAAAAGCCGCTCTGGCATTGTATCTTTGTAATAGGCTTGCCATTCGAAATGGATCAGGCTTTTCTTTAGTTTGTTGACCATGACATCAAGAAGCATATCGACCTCAAACGACGAGTCCATCAACTTTTCTGAGCGCGGATACTCTCCCGTGTAGCGAACTTGCTGCTCTAATCCCAACTGGTCCATCATGAGGTCAATAAACGCCTGTGGTTTCGCACGCGTAAGCTTGCGCATGCAGTCTTCCCACATTCCCATCCAACTTACACTTCCTTATTATCTACAATCTATCCAATTATTCATCCAACTTACAATCCACTTCCATATTCTCTTTTTCACTCTTCACTCACATGTTACATACCCTCCCAACATGAAACGAATGTTCTCTCCCAATGCGATGAGTATAGCAGAGATATATGCACATGTCTAGTACATTCTCTTTGAGAGGTTTTGAGTCTTTGAGGGTAGAGCTTTGCAGTGTAGGCAGTAACTATTCAGGTCCCCTTCTCGTACCGCCTCCAGCGTCCTTTGGTGACGACTCCCCAAGCCTCTGCAGGTGGGGGTCTTCTGGCTCGCGAGGAGTGATCAAGGCGGGCTCACACTGGGTACTAGAGATTGGCCCAATCGGGTTGCTGGCCCTGGCGAGCCGCTACGAGACCCGCATCCTTCTGCAAACAACCATTCTCGGCGATTACTTGCTCATAAGCGACAAGTGCTTCTTGATAGCGTTCCAGATGGAGCAAACACGTTGCCAGTGTGAAGCGAAGCCAGCTATGCCGTGGATTTTGCTCTAGTTGAGTATGAAGCGTATTTAGCGCCTCTGAGCTAGATTTTTTGTGCAGAAAGAGGGGGTATCGAAACGAGTGAAACAGTCGTATAGAGGTAGGGTGGGTGCAACGAGTCTCAATTCTCTACAGCAATCGCTTAATCTTCTCGATCAGCTCAGTCGTTGAGTGATATGGCAAATACGGTATGAGGCGCACAGTCCCTCCGTAAGCCTGCACATTCTTAGCTTCGGGGAGACGAGTCGTGTCTGGAACTCCACCTTGCGCTCCGGCATAATCTTCGCCCTTGACATATATTGCTGGGTGCAACAGGTCGATCAGCGGCCCCGCTGTCGGCTCACCAAAGATCGTGACATAATCAATACAGGTCAGGGCTGCGAGAATTTCTGCACGTTCTTGCTCCGGGACCAGAGGTCTTCCTACCCCTTTCAGTCTACGCACGCTCTCATCACTATTCAGACCCATCACCAGGAAGTCACCCAGACGACGCGCTTGTTCTAAATAACGCACATGTCCCAGATGCAACAGATCAAAGCAGCCGTTGGTGAAAACTCCACATTCTCCTGCTTGTTGTCTATGGTGCACTTCTATGGCCAGCTCCTCATGGCTCAGTATTTTCTGTTGAGCGATGTCTTGTAGATCATTCATGTAAAACACTCATTATCTCTTCTGGTGTATTACTGGCACAACCCAGCCGACGGACCACGAGAGCTGCAGCTGCGTTGGCAAGATAAGCCGCTTCAGACATGCTAGCTCCAGCAGTTAGTGCCAGAGTAAATGTAGCCGCAACCGTATCACCGGCTCCATTTGTATCAACGATCTCAGTGGCATATGGTAGATGGTAAATAGGAAGATGCAGTGGTGGTTTGCCCACCTCAAACAGACTCATGCCTTCACTACCACGCGTGATAAGCACTCCCTGGACATTACTCCCATGCAGCAGACGCTGACCAGCCTCTTCCAGATCAGCCTGAGTATGAACAGTCATCCCCAGTGTCAATTCTGCCTCCGGCTGATTTGGTGTCAGAGCAGTGGCGCCCTGGAAACGGAACAGCGAACCGTGCGCGTCGGCCACGACAATCTTATTTGATGCATGTGCAGCAGAAATACAGGTTTCGATGATGTCAGGACTGATAACTCCATTCTCATAATCAGAGAGCACAATGGCATCCATAGCAGGCAGCATCTGCTTGATATAATCGATAATCTGTCCCTTGCTGGGTTCGCATACTTCGGAAGTATTTACGCGATCGATGCGCACCACATGTTGCTGAACGATCTGTGAGCTTCCTGCCATAACGCGCGTTTTCGTAGAAGTTGGACGTGTCTTATCGATGACCAGCCCATCTTGGCACATCTGCAGCTCATCGATAGCTCGTCGCAGCTTCTGACCAGCAATATCGTCACCTACCACACCAGCCAGGAACACCTCGGCACTTAATGAGCGTGCATTGACTCCCACATTTGTTGCACCACCAGGAATAATACGTTCTTGATCTAATTCGAGGATGAGCACAGGCGCCTCGCGCGAGATACGTGTCGGACGACCGATCAGGTATTCATCAGCCACCATATCACCGATTACAAGCACACGCTTGCCTCGAAATGACTGAATCAGAGAATGTAGGCGTGCAACCTGCGCGTCTGCAGGTTGCAGACAAGAAACATTACGCATCATCAGCTTTGCGCCCCTTCAAAACAACTTGTATGGCAAATTTCGGTAATGCCAGCATACGACGCCAGCGCCACGGTTCACGATAGAGCCGATAGAGCCATTCGAGCCCTAATTTTTGCATCATCCTGGGTGCACGTTGTTGACGGCCCGTCAGGAAATCAAAAGATCCACCGACGCCCATTGCAACCGCCACAGGAAGTCGGGCCAGATTGCGCTTGATCCACCTATCCTGGGCTGGAGCACCATAGGCCACGCACAGCACATCGGCCTGCGCTTCACGAACACGCTCGATAATCTCATCCTCTTCAGCCGGAGCTGGCGACCCGGCATAGGCGCCTGCGATCAGTAGCCCCGGTGCCAGTGCCTGCAAACGCTCACCTGCAGCTTCCGCCACACCGGGAGCTGCACCCAACAGATACAACCGGTATCCCTTTATCGCACAGCGCTTGGCAAGGTCAACTAGCGTGTCTACACCAGTCACACGTTCCGGCGTAGGCTTGCCAAGATAGCGTGCCGCCCAGACCACACCAATGCCATCAGGCATCACCAGTGCGGCCTCATTGATACACTGGCGAAAGAAAGGGTCCCGCTGTGCGGCCATTACAAATTCAGGATTGATTGTAATGAGTTGTTGACACGAAGTTTGCTGCTGACTGGCACGATAACCTGCAATCAGGGAGTCAAGACGATCGAGGACTTGCTGCTGTGTCACACGATCCACACGTACTCCTAGTACATAGACTGAAGATAGCTGCTCAGTTGGAGAAGCATTCAACACTTTCACCATACATTTACCATTGCATTATCTCTGTTTCCATATTGGAAATGATCAAGTCTGGACGTGCCTCTTCGATATAGTTTCGGACACGTTCCAGCACTTCGCTAGTATGTTGACTCTTATTGCTAACGCAACTCATACCGAGGGTTGCAATCTGCCAGCGATCGTTGTCTTCTACCTCAGCAATTGCAACCTCAAATTGGTTGTGCACGCGGGCCACAATAGATTTGACAATTTGCCGTTTTTCCTTTAAAGAGTGACATTCCGGCAAATGCAGAGTAATTTGACAGATACCAATAACCATGGACCGATTATAACATACTACTCGACGCCCATGGCTAACTCTGATACAAATTCCTAGTGGAGACTAGCCTCTTTGAGACATTTTGCGACGCTAACCACTCGGTCTACAGATACGCTGGCCATACACCTTGTCGTTAACCCATAGGAATATTCGGGATAACTGCATCCAGAGGTGTCTTTGAGGGGAGTATAGATCGGTCTACCAAATTCCTTGCGACGAACCTGAATGTCATCGTAGCCATGCATGCCGCAAGGCGCAATGGGACATTGTCCCCCAGCTACTACTTCTTGCACACCGCTATAGCCGACAACCGCAGGATGAGAACTTCCTGCAATAAGTATGAGATTTTGTAGACTGGCTTTGACTTTAAACATCTTCCTGAAGCTCTCCGAAATTCCTTGCCTAGCAGCTACTGCAAGATGGAATGGACCCGAATCTACTCCAATAAATCCGTCGGCAACACCAAGGAGCGCTGCAACCTTTCTCAAATCGTTTGATCCAAGACGTTCTATGGCGAGGTGGCCATAGGCAGATGGAAGAGGATCGAGTAATACTGGTACAGAGAATTTTTGCAGCTTTTCTACTATCTCAGCAACCGTAAATGGACCTAGCGAGCGGTTGGTGGTACTAGCGCAGGGAGCAAGGATGATGACAGGCTTACCATCGTGCGCTTGAGAAATCTGCTTTACAACGTGCAGACCCCACAGCCACTCTTCAGAGGAAAGGTGCAACTTCACGTCATCGCGTGACACTTCGGGAAGCGAGAGATGGTATCCCTGCTCAGCTAGGCGCTGTAGCAGCCGCAGACGCATATACTCACACAAGTGCTTGAAGGGTTTTGTTGTATGTGGAAGCAGAAATTGATAATCTCGAATATTTACGACAACAGCATGCGGAGGAAAACCGGCATTCAGCTTATAAGCATGAGCGTGGTCCAGACCATGCCAGAGGGACAAAGTGGTTGTTGAACATACATGTCCAGTATCAAAGCCAATCGCATTTAATGTAGGTATAAGAGCAGTAGCTATTACCGTATCACCAATTGCTCCTGTTGATTGGAGAATAATTTGAGCACGAGTTTGTTGATTCATATTTGTTATTCCTTATAGCATCATAGATAATAATTAATTAATTTTATATATTATGTACAATTCCAACTGTTATTGCTCACAAGGTATGATTATTACAATGCTTTTCTCCTTCCTTAGTATACTTACTTATTCTCAACTAGAGACTAGAGACTATATTACACGATACACTTTGTATTTCCGGGGAGGATAGAGGGACAAAATTCTCTTACTGTGATAAACTGGTTGGAAGCTAGATTTGAAGAGGAGAAAGTGAAGGAATTGTGATGGCTGGAATAGATATACAGAGAAATCAACCAACGTTACCGATGCAGGGTATCCCGCAGCCAACACGCGAGGAAGTGCTCAACCTTCCACGCCTTTCTATTTCAACGCATCCGGTGATAGCCCACAAACTGATGACCCTGCGCGATAAACAAACGTCACCGCCAGAGTTTTACCGCCTGGTCAAAGAAATTGGCAGTCTACTGGCTTACGAGGCGACAGCATCATTGGCATTGGAGACAACAACCATTGATACTCCACTGCAAACAATGACTGGATATCGCTTGGCTGGTGGTATTGGTGTCACACCTATTCTCCGTGCGGGGCTGGGACTGGCCGAAGGTTTCCGCGAGGTCATCCCAGATGCCCAGATCTGGCACCTAGGACTACGGCGCGACGAACGGACATTGCAAGCACTAGAATACTATAACCAACTCCCATATCAGGTCGACCTGCAGGTGTGCTACGCTGTCGATCCTATGCTGGCTACGGGTGGATCGGCGATCGACACGATCAATATCCTCAAACGCAGAGGTATTCCACGCCTCTCATATGTCGGCATCATCGCAGCACCTTATGGACTTTTGCGGCTCTCACAGGCCCATCCTGATATCGATATTTATATTGCAGCACTCGACGATCGTTTGAATGATCTCGGTTATATTGTTCCCGGACTGGGAGATGCTGGTGATCGTCAATTTGGTACTTATTAGCCTCATCCTAAAGGACTGATATTTGTGTCTATACCACAAGATCCTGCACCAGCAGAAAACAACAACGACGCTAACTCTACTGAAGAGGCACAGCTTGCTCCTCCTGGGCAAGAACAGCCCAAAACGGAAGAGGGAGCTGATGATGCTACTTCGTCCTCACCAGAAGCTCAACTACCTCCGGAAGCCCAGGGTGAGGTAAATGGCGGACCACTTGGTTGTTGCCTCGGTGTTATGGTTGGGCTTCTGTTGAGCCTTAGTGTAGCCGTTATCAGCCGCTTTTATGCGGACCCGCTGGCACAAGTCTTGGGAGGTGTATTAAGCATCATTATCCGTATCGCAATGGCTCTGGCTGCTCTCGTTGCAGTAGTTGTCTGTGGCAAATTTGGGTGGAAAATCGGCAAAAAACTTTATCGAGAGTATGATCCACCCGTTATTAAAGATAGACGGCGCTCTACTAGACCAAAATTATCCCGACGTGTATAAAATAGCAGTAGGAAATGTGTATTTCTGATTAGCCACCAGTCCACCCTACCCCCACAGACGCGATCACCGAAGGTGACACCCCAAAGGAGGCACGGCGGTAAATCGGGTCCCTACTTTTTCTCGCAACACCTAAAGGTGCATGGCAAATTGCGATTGAAGGGGTATCTATGATGAGAAAGAGAGTAAGCATGCGAATTATTATTTTCTGTGATATGGAAGGTGTCTCCTGCATTGAGAACTGGGAACAGGTAATGAGCGGGACGGCCTTCTACCAGGAATGCCGTAAGCTGTATACCGATGAGACGAATGCCGCTGTACGCGGAGCACGCGCTGCCGGAGCAAGCGAGATCATCGTGGTAGATTGTCACGGTGCCGGAGGGGCTTATAATTTTAAGAGTTTCGTCCCCGAGCGCCTGGAATCTGGCGCGGAATATGTCTTCGGCCATCCATGGGCACGCTATATCGCTCCGTTTGAGCAGGGCTGTGATGCCATCCTATTTGTTGGTGCCCATGCAATGGCAGGTACACCCAATGGAGTTCTCTGCCATACTGTTTCATCGGAGTCCTGGTACAACGCATGGATCAATGACACGCTGGTGGGCGAGAGTGGTATTCTCGCTACTATTGCTGGCTGCTGGGATGTGCCTGCCATCTTCGTCTCTGGCGACGAAGCTACCTGCCAGGAAGTGAAAACGCTGCTCGGAGAAGATGTTGTGGCTGCGCAGGTCAAGCAAGGCTTAAGCCGCTTTTCCGCACGCTGTATGGCTCCCAAAGATGCATGCTCACTGATAGAAATGCGCGTGGCCCAGGCCCTAAGTCTGCGCAATTGGCCCAAGCCCTACAAGGTCCCCGGACCCGTCACGTTCAAGGTAGAACTGGCAGCGCCAGAGCGTGCCCATGATTTTTACGGGCGTACTGGAGTACATATCGAGGGACCAAGAACTGTTACTTCCATCGCCAATACGTTCTGGAAAGCATGGGATCAATTCTGGTACCGGAGCTAGCTTTAACTAGTGCTCCCGAAGACGCACCGCAGCCATTCGTAGACCCAGGGAGTTGGCTAATTCTAAAAGATGAGCCACTAACTGATGCATTTCCTGCAGACAGTTGGCATTATCATTTTTCACACGAAAGATTTCATTAATAGAGCTTACCGCCATCTGCGAACTCTGCGACTGGTTTTCTGCGGCTGTGCAAATATTCTGAATCAGGTTGGTTAATTGCTCGGTCACTATGCTAATGGCCTCCAGCGCTACACCAGTCTGTGTCACCAACTCCGTTTGCAAAATAACCTGCTGGGTACTCTGTTCAATGCTCTGGGAGAGAGTTCCTGTTTCATGTTGAATAGTGCGAATATACGCTCCCACTTTGCGAGTGCCATCTGAGCATTGCATGGCTAGTGCCCGTATTTCCTGAGCAATAACGATAAAGCCTTGTTCGTGCTCACTAGCGCGTGTTGCTTCAATTGCAGCATTAAGTGCCAGCAGGTGCATACGCGTGGCAAGATCAGTCATTGCCTGAGTCGTCTCATTGACCTCGTGACTACTTTCACCAAGAGTTTTCATTGCACGTGCCGATTGCATTGTAGCTTCGCGGACCCTGCTCATACCCTCGACAGCACGGTCGACTGTTGTCTGCGCATCAACGGTCACATCTACTGCATCAACCGCCGTCTTGGACAAAAGTGCTGCACACTCAGAAATAGTGTGCATTATGCTGGCAACATCGCTAATGACCTGCGACAGCTGCTGCACTTGCTGCTCTTGCAGTGTGCTACCACTGAACAGTTGTTCCGAGCTATGGTGCAACCTGTGTATGTGGTCATCTACAGCCAGTGCTACCATCCGCGTATTGTTAAGAATGGCAGTAAGATCAGTAACCATGGTATTGATAGCATCGGCTACTGGCTGCAGTTTTTTGCACGTTGAACGAACATGTCGGCGTAAATCGCCCTGTCGCAATACCTCTAAATCTTCACATAGTGACCCAATGGCTTGCTCAAGCTCCGTGTTTTCTTGGTCATGCTTGCGGACAAGGCGGGCATTATCGATCGCCATTGCCGCTTGATGTGCAAACAATTCTAGGATTTCAATACTCTCCGTGGTAGGGATCTTGTTATCCTCCGGATCATCCAGCGAAAAACAGCCGAGCAATTCTTGCCCACGTGGGCTATATAGAGGCACTAACAGGAAATCCTCAGGATGCCATCGGTCAGCTTCACTTTTTTCTCTACTTACATCCTTCACCATCACTACTGTTGCATCTGCCAGCAGACCAAAATGCTCATGAGGAATAAAGTAGCTCTGACTGATACGAAATTGCGGACGCATGAGATTGAAGAGGATATCAACAGGAAAGGGCTTTTCGTGCAAGAGACGTTGGTCCTCTTCAGTCACGCCAGCTGCGGCAATGACGCGGAGCATCTTCTCACTCTCGTCCAGCAGGTTGATTGCTAGGCCACGAAAGCCAGTACACGCAGCAATCGAGGAGGCAATTTGCTGTAGCATATCATCTAGACTTAAATCTGTACGCAAGAGATCGCATAGGTGTAACAACTCTCTGACCAGCCTAGCATGTCGCTCCGTTTCACTCGGACGAGTAAACTCAGCTAGAGCTGATTGTAAGGAGCTTGAAATTCCATTCACAGGGACATTCTGCTCACGCCCATATGAAGGATTTTCGCTGGTTGGACGAAAGCGAACACGTAGTGGGATATACCTTGTTTGCGGCTTCCGTTCCGACATGAACTACTCCCTCGCCCTTTGATGGCACTTGGCAGCCTCCTCAGTGAGACTAGCTCTGCATTATGCGTCCTGAGCATACCACATTGTTTCTCTTGCCTACAAGGTTAACTGACACTCCCCGCCTTAAAAGAGCGGGGGTTCTTCCTTCGCCCATCGAACTTGCCACTTTCCGAGGATCGGAGAAGGAGTAGAGGTTCGGTGTCCAGAAGCGTTTTACGAGACCAGCTCGTCGGTTCCCGAGTGCCCCTCGGTACCGTTTCGATCAGGAGAAAGCGCTTTAGACAGAATATTCAAGGCCGCATTCTGATCACGATCCAGAACAACCCCACAGCCATGGCAGATATGCGTACGGACGCTGAGCGACTTGTGCACCATGGTGCCACACTCCGAGCATTTCTGACTGGTGTAGTGCGGTGGGACGGGGCAGATTGTGATATCATGCAAGAACGCGTAGCGGACAAGCCATTGCAGAAAGATGCCCCAGCCAGCGTCATGAATGCTCTTTGCCAGTTTGCGGTTGCGAACCATATTGCAGATCTGAAGGTTTTCATAGGCAATCAAGTCGCAAGACGAGACCAGCGCGTTTGCCTGCTTTCTGGCAAAATCCTCGCGCTGCCTTTGCACTTTCAGATGCTGCTTCGCCAAGGCTTTTCTGGCTTTCTTTCTATTGGCGGATTGCTTTTGCTTTTGAGAGAGGCTTCTCTGGAGACGTTTGAGTCGTTTCTCAGCTTTACGGTAGTGTCTGGGATTGGCTACGGTGTTCCCTTCAGAGTCGGTCAAGAAGGATTTAAGCCCGACGTCAATACCGATCTCTTTGCCAGATGGAACATGCTCAACCTTGCGTTCTGTCTTGACCCCGAACTGGCAATAGTAGCCATCTGCCCGTTTGACAATACGTACCCGCTTGATATCTTTGGTGGGAAACGTCTCTATCTGCTGTTTCTTATTTCCGACCAGACGCAGTCGGCCTATCCTACAGCCATCGGTGAAAGTGATATGCTTGCCATCAGGATCAAGCTTCCATCCCGTCTTTTTGTATTCCACACTTCGGTTGTTGTGCTGAAACTGGGGATAGCCCTTCTTTCCAGGCTTTTTGTTCTTGCAGTTCTCATAGAAGCGAGAAATCGCGAAATAGGCACGATCCGCACTTGCTTGACGGGCCTGAGAGTTGAGACGACGGGCAAAGGGATAGTCACGGGCTACGACAGCGCAATAGGTCTGCAAGTCGTTTTTGGAGACGTTTGTTCCATCCATCCACAAGCGCAAACATTTGTTGCGGATGAATTGCACAACGCGTATCGCTTCTTCAATGGCAGCATATTGCTTCTGATTGCCATCAAGCTTGTACTCGTAGACCAGCATGGACCTTGCTTTCTCCTTTCTGAGATGCTACTATTATACACCACTATAGGATTGCATGTCAAGAAAGGATGGGACACATGTCCAAAGAACGAACCAATATCTATATCACCGAGCGGCAAAAGAAACAGTTGGAAAAGCGGAGTCAGGAGGAAAATTTACCAATGGCGGAGATTATCCGGCGTGCTCTTGATGCCTACTTGGCTTGGGATGACCCAACCTATACCCCTCTGCCCAAGCTCCATGAAAGGAATGCCCATTCATCCCCCTCTTGAAAGATGGCGGCTTTCTGGGCTGTTCACTGTAAAGAGAAGCCCCAATTGAGCAAGCTTGTAGCATCCTGGTGGCGCTGATACTCACTGGGACTATCGAGTATTGCTCCGATAAGCTCATGATTTGCATGCATTGCGGCAAATACTATGCACCAGCCAGCTTTGCCTGTATAGCCTGTCTTAATGCCAATCATGCCCGGATATGTTGTAAGGAGCGTGTTCGTTGTTACCCAGTTATAAGAGTGGTGTTGTGCCGTTGCTGCAAGTGTATATTCCGGTGTCTGGACAATCTGAGCAAAGAGTGGAATATGCATGGCATACTGAGCTAGTTGGACTAAGTCGTACGCCGTTGAGTAGTGGTTCTCGTCATTGGTCAGACCATCAACAGTACTATAGTGGGTTTGAAAGAGGTGCAAGCGGTAGGCAAAGAGGTTCATTCTCTCGACAAAGGCTTGCGTTCCTCCCAGCTCGTCGGCAATAGCGGTTGCAGCATCGTCTCCAGAAGGCAGTAGAAGGCCGTAAAGCAAGTCCTTTAATGATATCTGATCTCCTACTACTAGATTGGCACTGCTACCTCCATTGTTGTGTGCTCGATCGTATGCGTCTTGTTTGATGGACACAAGCTGATCAAGATCTGACGTTTGTATGACAATCAGGGCGGTCATAATCTTGGTAGTGCTGGCCATTGGCAGTGGTTTTTCGCCATTGATATCGGTGAGCATATGTCCAGTATCCGCATCGAGTAGATAGGCTGCACTGGCAGCGATCGTAGGAGCGGGTCCCTGTGCAGTCAGGACTGTTTGAACTGTTGGTGTCGGTGGCGATACTGTAGGCATTGATACGGGTGGTGGGATAATATGACTATTATACCTGTTAGTAGCAAAGCTCTGTTTGCCAAGAGGCATAAGTGTGAACAAAGAAATTATAGCCAGTATGAGGACTAGGAGGACCGATAAAAAGAGCAGAAAATGAGGTTTCATTCCATTTTATACCTGTTTAATAATATATTATGCTGTAGCGCTTCTGCTATGAGCAGAGATTAATGATGAGCGCTACAGCAAGATGTTTGGGGTTCTCTAGGACTGTGATAGGAATATCTTAGAGATTTCCAGGCCACTGTTTGTGATAATCGGTACTTTGTTCAAATGCATCAGCAGTGCGTAGAATACTATCTTCCCTGAAGATATTTCCCAGCAGTTGTAGTCCGACAGGAAGTCCTTCGCTAAAGCCACCAGGAATCGAAACACCGCAAATACCTGCCAGATTAGCTGGGATAGTGAAGATGTCTTGCAGGTACATCTGGTAGGGGTCCGAGATTTCACCCAGCTTGAAGGCAACCGTTGGGCAGGCGGGGCTGACCAGGACATCGAAGTGTTCAAATGCTTTCTCGAAGTCTTGCGCGATTAATGCACGAATCTTCTGTGCACGTATGTAGTAGGCATCATAGTATCCAGCGGAGAGTGCGTAGGTGCCAAGCATGATGCGCCGTTTGACTTCAGCTCCGAAACCGAACTCGCGTGTCTTTTCCATTGCCTCCCATATTTCACTGGTGTCTCGATAGGAGTAGCCATACTTGACTCCATCGTAGCGTGCTAGGTTCGCACTCGCTTCAGCTGGGGCGATGATATAGTAAGCTGCGACACCGTATTTGGTATGTGGCAGGGAAACTGGGCTGATTTGTGCTCCCATCTCGCGCAGGTGTTCAATAGCCTGACGGACCACCTTTATAACAGCAGGCTGTGTACCCTCAATCCAGTATTCCTCGGGCACTCCGATACGTAAGCCCTTGATACTGCCTTTCAGAGCTGCACTGTAGTCCTGGACTGGCTGAGGAGAACTGGTAGCGTCACGTGGGTCATGTCCGGCGATGGCCTGTAGCAAGATAGCGGCATCGCGTGCATTACGCGCAAAAGGGCCAATCTGATCAAGAGAAGATCCAAATGCAATCAATCCAAAGCGTGAAACGCGCCCGTATGTAGGTTTCAGGCCCACGATGTTACAGAGTGATCCCGGCTGGCGGATAGAGCCTCCGGTATCGCTGCCATAGGCGCCCATTGCCATACCCGCAGCTACGGCAGCTGCTGAGCCACCACTGCTTCCACCAGGGGTGCGTTCCAGGTCCCAGGGATTGCGAGTGGGGAAAAATGCGGAATGCTCTGTCGAGGAGCCCATCGCAAACTCATCCATGTTCGTTTTGCCTACCATCACGATCCCGGCTGTGTGAAGGCGCTCCATCACAGCGGCATTATATGGAGGCTTGAAATTTTCGAGCATACGTGAACCTGCCGTCGTAGTGATGTTTTTCGTGCAGATCACGTCTTTAATTGCTATTGGAATACCCGTCAGTGGATGGAGGTTCTCTCCATTGGCCAGACGTTGATCAGCTTCTCTGGCCTGTTTCATCGCAAGGTCATCAGTCACCAGGGTAAAGGCTTTGACTTTGGGCTCTACTGTGCGAATGCGATCAAGATGGGCTTGGGTCAGTTCAACAGAGGAAATTTTGCGCTGGCGCAGTAACTCTCCCGCCTCATGAATACTCAGTGTGTATAATTCGCTCATCTGTGCTTATTCCTCCTCCAGCACCGCATTGACTTTCAAACAGTTGTCCTCTTGATCAGGAGCATTAGCCAACAAAACTTCTGGTGGGTAGGAAGGTTGTGGGATATCCTCACGGGTGACGTTGGTCAGCCGCGAGGCGTGCGCTGTTGGGGAGACACCACTCACATCGGCCTCCTGTAGGATCTGTATATGTCCCAGAATGCTGGAAAGTTGGTTTTTGAAGGTTTCGATTTCCTCTTCGCTCAGACCCAACCTGGCGAGTCTGGCTACATTCTGTACTGTCTCGCGATCAATCATTAGTATTGTCCTCTTCTACAAATAATGGGCCGTAACTACTCAGGTACCAACTGGGCTATCACGCGATTTATCGCCATCGGTAGGAGCTGCAATTCATTGCGCCCGCCATCCCTTTCAACCCGCTAGAAGCGGATATGGAAGCCACTGATGTGTCTCGTTGGTTGTCTCCAAGTTGTATAAACCTCGTGGACATCGGCTGCTGCTGGCCCTTGCCGTAGCAACACGAGCAGGTTTTCGAGCGCAGGTCGTGTTCCCTGAGCGATTACTTCGACGTCGCCATTCGTTTGGTTGCATACATATCCATGTAGGCCCAGACGCTGGGCTTTTTCCACCACAAAATAGCGAAAGCCTACGCCCTGGACATATCCAACTACTACTGCGTATAGTTCCTCTATGGGTTTCTGGTCGCTCTGACTCATGCTCCCAATGATAGCACAGACTGTGCTTGGCGAATAGTCCCCTAGTGGAGAGGTACAACCTAATTGAGAGCGTAAGTTAGTATGATGCAGGTCTATCAGTGCTTGTGTTGGCGTATTGACAATGTTGAGCAATCCGGTGTTCTATTGCTAGGAGTTTGTGATATAGGCTTGTGTCTCTTCATGTATGCGTGCTACGATAGAAGACATATTATTCATGGGATGGTCCCGTCACACCTATACTGTCACTAGTACATGTTCCAAATGTGTAATAAAGTAGAAAGGCCTCGTTGGAGAGAAATTTATGCAGTCAGTACAGGACTTAGCAGCTGCTGTACAACGTGTTGTGAGCAACGTTGAGCGCGTCATTGTAGGGAAAGCACAAGCAGTTGCTTTCAGTTTAATTGCCGTTATTTGCCATGGACATGTATTAATTGAAGATGTGCCAGGCGTAGGCAAAACAGTTCTCACAAAAGCGATTGCCCGCTCCATTGGGTGTAGTTTTAAACGCATTCAGTTCACTCCTGACCTCTTGCCAAGTGATATTACAGGAGTCTCAATCTATAATCAGAAGACGGGTAACTTTGAGTTCCGCCCTGGACCGATTATGTCGCAAATTGTGCTGGCTGATGAGGTGAACAGGGCTACCCCGAGAACACAGTCTGCCTTGCTAGAGGCGATGGAAGAGGCACAAGTCACGGTAGATGGTGTGACCTATCGCTTGCCGGAGCCTTTTATGGTGATGGCGACGCAGAACCCCATCGAGTATGAAGGAACCTTTCCCTTGCCAGAAGCTCAACTGGACCGCTTTATGATGAATGTCAAGTTAGGTTATCCTAAACCCAGCGATGAAGTGAATATTCTGACTAGTCACCAGCACCATCATCCGTTAGATGACTTGTCTCAGATTATGACAGCAGAAGAGTTGGTACGGATTCAGCGTCACGTGCGCTCAGTCCATGTGGACCCATCAATTCGTGAGTATATTGTTGCCATTGCAAATGCAACGCGTACCCACCAGAATATTTACCTGGGGGCCAGCACTCGTGGCTCATTGGCGCTGTTCGGGGCTGCACAAGCCCTGGCTGCAATGCGTGGACGTGGCTATGTTATTCCTGACGATGTGAAGCTCCTAGTGAAGCCTACTCTTGCGCATCGTATCATGATGACGCCCGCTGCACGTGTACGCTCGATTGCACCGACGACCATTCTGGATGAGATTTTACAAACTATCCCAGTGCCAAATGCATGGGTTAGTGGAGGAAAGGGACGTTAACCTATGCGCCCTTGGCATGTTATCCTGCTCATTATCATCCTGGCTTTTTTTGCAGTCACGAGTGGGTGGAATATCCTCTATATTCTCACCTATGTCCTGCTCTCTTTGCTTATCTTTTCCTGGCTGTGGACGCGTATCAGCTTGCGTAAACTCGCGTTCCGTCGGAGTGTAGTGAGAGGGCGTATACAGGTTGGTGAAGTATTTGAGGAGCGTCTGGCGTTGGATAATTTGAGCGTGCTGCCAAAGCTGTGGGTGCAAATTACTGATGGCTCGACGCTGCCGGGGTATCATGCTGGCTATGTGGCAAGTATGGGAGGACGAAAGCGAGCAATCTGGCGTGCCAAGAGTCTCTGTAGGAGGCGTGGGCGTTTCCAGCTTGGTCCGGTGATTGCAGCTAGTGGTGATCCTTTTGGCTTGTTTAACCACCACTTTTTTTTGTCTCCTACGAGTGAAGTTCTGGTCCTTCCTCGTGTGTATCAGATTGCTCAGCTTGCGATTTTTGCTGGTGGCTTGCCCGGCAGAGGCAGGAGTTCACAGCGTGCCTTGCAAAGGACGACCAATGCGACCACTGTACGTGAATATGTGAACGGGGACCCGCTCAGCCGTATTCATTGGCGCTCCACTGCACGTTATAACAAGCTTATGGTCAAGGAGTTTGATCTAGATCCTGCTATAGATGCCTGGATCTTTCTGGATCTACATCAGGCGGTGCAAGCAGGTGAAGGCGAACATTCCACTGAAGAATATGGCGTGACCATTGCTGCTACTATTGCTCACTATCTGTTGCGCCAGGATCTCTCGGTTGGTATGGTTATAAATGGAGAGCGGCAGGAATTTTTATCGCTCGACCGTGGAGACCGTCAGATAGAGCGTGTACTTGAACTACTCGCGGTCGTCGTAGCTGGTTTGGGGCCAGATCTCAAGGAAGCACTTACTATGGATATGTTTCATTTTGGGCGGAACTCGATTGCGATGGTTATCACTCCCTCCAATTCTCGCGATTGGCACGAGAGTCTACGTCACTTGCAGCAGCGTGGCGTGCAGGTTGCCGTGATAGGATTGGATGCAGCGTCCTTTGACCATCGACCCGCTGATGAGGATACATTGGCTTTACTTGAGAGGACTGGTGTTCCTGTCATGCGTGTTCGTTGTGGAGAAGCTATTGCTCCTATACTGGAAGGTGGCTAAGGCAAGGTTCATTTTGACCCCACTGTAATGTAACAATTTGAGCGATCCCAAATTTGTCTAGAGTCTCCTTAGAAGGCGCCTCAGCAGCAGTTACTGACTTAGAAATTGCCATGTTGTTTTGAATCTTGCCAGAAGGAAGAAATATTTCGACATCTTTTTGCGTTTGAAAAGGCTAGATGGGATAAAGTACCGACTTGTCATTATGTGCTATCCTATCTTTGGTTTTACTGAATACTTGATAGACTAGAATGGCTACTTGCCAACCTGTGTTATTCTGTCCTTTAAGGCAGATATTTGTATACACGCGGGTTTTGTTGAGTAACAAAGGTCAGGTAAGATTTCAATGGCAAAGAAACTTGTAATTGTAGAATCACCAGCCAAAGCGAAAACAATTGAAAAATTTTTAGGACGCGATTTTACAGTCCTTGCTTCTATGGGCCATATCATCGATTTGCCCAAAAAAGGACTTGGCGTGAATACACGAAAAGATTTTGCTCCGCATTATGAAATTATTGAGAAGAAAGACAAATTGATTGATGAGTTGAAAGCTGCATCCAAACGTGCTGATGAGGTATATCTGGCTCCAGACCCTGATCGTGAAGGTGAATTTATCGCCTGGTCGCTGAAGACTATTCTGGAACTGCAGAATCCACGCCGCGCCGTTTTCAATGAGATTACCAAGCTAGCTGTGCAGGATGCTATTAAAAACCCCCGTGAAATCAATGAGGACCTTTTTAATGCTCAGCAAGCCCGTCGTGTACTGGACCGTCTCGTTGGTTATAAAATTAGTCCGCTCCTCTGGCGCCGCGTCCAGTCCGGTACCAGCGCGGGACGTGTCCAATCCGTTGCCCTACGCCTAATCTGTGATCGCGAGACGGAAATTCGTGCTTTTGTTCCTGAAGAGTATTGGTCAATCACCGCGACGCTTAGTAAACAGAAGCAGCCAGAACGTTTTGAGGCGATGTTGATCTCGCGTCTCAAAGATATGGCAACTGGTAATGGTGATGAGACCTCCGAGACAGAGGAGCAGCGTGGGGTTGATGCTCAGAATGGTACGAAGGTGACAAAGGTTGGAAAGGGACGTATTAAGATCTCTTCGAAGGAAGAGGCCGATGCTATCCTTGCAGATCTACAAAATGCGACATATACGGTACTGAAATATGATGAACGCGAACAGCGCCGTCAGCCACCTCTGCCTTATACGACGAGTACCATGCAACAGGATGCCTCGCTTCGGCTCTACTTTAAGCCCAAGAAAACCATGAGTCTGGCCCAGCAGCTCTACGAAGGTATTGAATTGGGAGCAAGCGGCCATCAGGGTCTGATTACCTATATGCGTACCGACTCAACCCGTATCTCTGATGAGGCACAGGGAAAGGTAAAAACTTACATTGCTGAAGCTTTTGGCCAGCCCTATGTCGGTCAAGGACGTTCTGGCAAGGCGAAGGCGACAACACAGGATGCACATGAGGCAATCCGTCCCACGGATGTAACGTTGACTCCTCAGGCCATGAAACCCTACTTGTCGGCTGATCAATTCAAGCTGTACAATTTGATCTGGCGTCGCTTCGTTGCAAGCTTTATGACGCCTGCAGTCTTTGATACCGTTCGGGTTGACATTGTCGCTAAGCAGTATGTCTTTCGGGCTTCTGGCTCTAATCTCAAATTTCAAGGTTTCTATGCTGTCTGGTCTCGTGAGGAAGATGAAAAACTTCTGCCAGTAATGCAAGTAGATGAGGCTCTGGATTTGCATAGGCTAAAACCTGAGCAGCATTTTACTCAGCCACCTCCCCGTTATTCTGAAGCAAGCTTAATTAAAGAGCTTGAAGAACAGGGTGTTGGGCGTCCGAGTACCTATGTCCCTATCCTCAGTACCATTCAGGATCGCGGCTACGTCGATCAAGATCAGCGGCGCTTTGTTCCTACGTGGCTAGGCGAGACGGTTAACGAGATGCTAAATAAGCATTTTTCTAATATCGTTGATATTGGGTTTACTGCTGAAATGGAACGCAAGCTAGATGAAGTGGAAGAGGGGCGTTGTTCCTGGAAGGATTTTCTACGCAGCTTCTATGGTGATTTCAAGGTTACCATGGAAAAAGCAGAAGCTGAGATGGATCGCGTGCAGAAGCCGCTGGAGGAGATCGACGAGTTATGTCCTGAATGTGGACGTAATCTGGTGATCCGTACTGGACGTTTTGGTCGCTTTATTTCTTGCTCAGGATTTCCTGAATGTCGCTATCGCCGCTCTTTTGTGATGAAAACCGGCGCTCTCTGTCCATCATGCAAGGGTGATCTTGTCGAGCGGAAAACGCGACAGAAAAAACGTGTCTTTTATGGTTGCAACAACTATCCAACCTGTAATTTTGCCATTTGGGAGCGGCCAGTGCCTGATCCTTGTCCAAACTGTGGTAGCCTAATGGTTATTCCCAAAGTAGGGCAGGATCCTGTCTGTTATGAGGAAATCATTGCTGCCCAGCGTAGTGTAGAAGATAAGCCGCAGCAGGATAAAAGTGTACGATCAACGCGTAGCAGGAGTAAAAAGAAACCATCAGGAGATGCCCCCTCAGAGGACAGTTCAAGTAGTGCAAGTGAGAAACGCAGTAGAGCAAAGCATAGCGCGGGTAAAAAGAAACCGTCAGAAGAAGCGACAACTGCGTCAGGATCGAATATCGCTAATGGGATACATAGTAAGACAAAGCGTAGCGGAAGTAAAAAGAAACTATCAGGAGAAGCAGCTACGGAGTCTAGTTCGAATGGTGCGGGTGGGACACGCAGTAGGGCAAAGCGTAGTGAAAATAAAAAGAAATCGTCAGAAGCGGCTACTGAGCTGAGTCCAAATGGTGCGAGTGCAATGCCCAATAGGACAACGCGCAAGAAGACTACAATAGCAGTGCTTACTGATGCTGAGGGCGAGAGTGTCGAGGGGGAAACTGTTCAGGCTAAATCAGTCCGTAAGACAGTAAATGGGCGTGCCTCTGGGAAGACTATAGCAGGAAAAACAAAGGTGGCAGCCAAAACTGCAAAGGCAACGACTAAAAATCGCTGATGGTCACAGGCCCAGAGAGATGGTGGCTGTCAACCTTGTAGTTGACAGTCACCATCTCTCTGGAAACAATACATTGAAGTATAGCGAGCAAGGTACTCATTAGCCTCTTTGCAGACGAGCTTGCCGACTCGCTTGTCGGTCGTCAATCAACAAAAGGATGATAAGTGCAACCTCTATTGGCTTATCAATATATGCAAGAACATTATAGCCACCACCAGTGATCAAAAACCACAAGACGACGGTAATGGCTGTATATACAATCAGTAGCCAGCGAATTATCCGCTGATAGCGCAGGAGAGGCTGGAACTGTAAGAGGGATGGCAGATAGTATGCAGCAGCTAAGACGACGTAACCAATGAAGTTGAGGTAGAACAGCACCTGAAGGGGTAACGGGAGCAGCATCATGATTGAAGGGCCACCCATATGAGTACCTCCCGGCGGGCCACCTGGGAAACTACCTCCTACTGGACGGCTACCTGGGAAACCACCTCTCTTCGGGCCGCTTGGACGGCCCATCATTGACCTCATTGTGGTGGCGCGGTAGAGATGAATTAATCCTGTCACTACTGCTAGAGCAGTAATCGCAATTTGTAGTGGATTAATGCGTGAACCCCTTTGGGATAGCGTTACTTCACTCATTCCTATAAATCCTCCTTTGTCCGCTTGTTAAGCTACAATATCAGTGCTATGTGGTACAAAAGATTCCACGGAGAATAGCTAGCTGGAGAGGGTTGGTGCTCTATCAGAGCGCGATCCCTTTCTAATATGCCTACGATAAACGATAGAGCATAGCGTAGGTATGCTCTATGTTTTACAGGAGAGGTATGAAAAAAATCCTAAAAAAGTGTAAAATTACTGTAAAGTTCGCTCTTATGAGGACATCGTCCTTACCGCTCATCCAAGTGCACTACGAATTTGATATCTATTCAGGTGCCTAGCTGATGCTCCCTGTGGCTATAGGCGAAGAAGGGAGAGAAAAGGTCTGATCTTAGGTGTAAACTTTGACATTAAGCTGTTGATTTTTAGGCAGTTATGCTGTCGGGAGTATTTCTCCTCCTTTGGCTTCTAGGGCCAATTTAAAGGAATTCAGGCCTGTGGAGGACATGTAAGACACTGAAGTTCATAACTTCTGTGCAATGTCCAGCAAAGCAGGAAAGCCTACTTGTGAAGGTAGGAATCTCCTAGCTTTAGCTATGGAGAGATGTCACAATGTATTGACATATATATTACGTCTTTAGTCGGTAGTTAACCAACTACCGGGGGAAATTACAAACCTGTAACCAATCCTCAGGCAGGGACATATCAGCCATGAACCATAAATCAGGCAGGAGTAGCAGTCATGAGCCGTATACAGCGTGAATAGTGGTGGTAGCTACGTAGAAGGGGAAACATTGTTAGTGAGATGTGATATACTGACAGACCTATGCTGTTCAACCAGCGGTTCTATAGCTCGGGCAATGCTGGAGTTTTTGTGCTCTCAGGTATGCCCATTCTTGATGAACTGACACTCCCGATGGCTAAAGCCAGGGGGTTCTTCCTTCAGCGACCCGACTTACCACGTCTCCGTTTGGAGGACGCAGCAGAGGTCAGGTCTCCAGAAGCGTTTTGTCCCGTGGGACTGGTTCCCGAGTGCCCCTCGGTACCGTTTAAAGCTTTCGAAAGGATGTTTAAAGCCGCGTTATGATCACGATCCAGAACCATGCCACACCCAGTGCAAATATGCGTCCGAATGCTGAGCGACTTGTGAACAATCGTGTCGCAATCGGAACATTTCTGGCTGGTGTAGTGCGGTGGCACGGCGATGATGGGGATAGCATGCAAGAACCCATAGCGGGCAAGCCATTGCAGGAAGATCCCCCATCCG
>Ga0207416_1000527_pt1 | contig 64359 bp, 58 predicted proteins | sample PaiPotPPM11metaG_FD_184107 | JGI IMG/M metagenome (GOLD analysis project Ga0207416, IMG submission 184107) | Iron sulfur acid spring bacterial and archeal communities from Banff, Canada, to study Microbial Dark Matter (Phase II) - Paint Pots PPM... ... | reverse complement strand
AGGTCAACGTGCTGCCCGCGTTCAGCGGCCACGCCGACCGCTCCGAACTCCTGGGGTGGATTCAAAAGATTCCGCGGGTCGGGCACGTGTACTGTGTGCACGGGGAGGAGGCTGGGTCGCTCGCACTGGCGCAGGGGCTCGCCGCGGCCGGGTATGCGGCCGACGTCCCCACATCCGGGCAGACGGTCGTCGTGTAGCGTCCCGTACGTCCCGGCCTGCTATACTGAGCCGACGGGCGAGTAGCTCAGCGGTAGAGCGCCTCGCTTACACCGAGGAGGTCGCGGGTTCGACTCCTGCCTCGCCCACCAAGGAAAATCAAGCCAACGACTCCGGGCCCTCGCTGGACAGATTCTCTTTCATGTGGTGGGGATCATTGGCTGAGGCTCGTTCGTTTCCTTGACATTTGTATTACAATGTGTTACGATGCTTGTGGCGACGAGGAGGGAATCAGAGGAGGCGCACTGATGGTGGCACTGAATCTGCGGGTCGACGAGAGCCTGAAGCGCAAGCTCGCAGCGCGAGCTAAGGGGCAACATCGGCCGCTGAGCGAGCAGGCACGCCGATACATCGAGTTGGCCATGATCGCCGAGGATAACCCCGATCTGCCGTTCCAGCTTATCGAGAAGATCTTGGAAGGGGCAGCTGAAGTTGAAGCGGGGCTCGCCGAACCCGTGGAGTGGGGACGGAGGTAAGTGCCGTACACGGGGCTCGCCGCCCCAAGTTACAACAGAGACCGCAAACGCTTCGCGCCAGCCTTTATCCGCCGGCTTGATGAAGTACAGGCACAGATCCTCCAGGATCCGCACCGAGGTGACCGGAAGCGCGGTGCGCTTCGACATGTTTGGGTGGAGAAATTCAAGGCCCAGAACGACCAGTGGCTCGTCGCCTACATCATTGATGACAAGCGGGATATCGTTTACTTCGTTGCGGTCGGGCAGCATGAGAACTTCTACCGTGACCTGCAGCGCCGTCTTGCGCAAGGCGGGCGAGTTGAGAAGTCACTGGAACCATGAGCTGATCCAAATGAGCCCGACTCCTGGAGCACAATCGGCACTGATCCTATCCGGGCATGTCGAATAAGGCGGCCGTATTCAGGTGACGATTCGGGACACCCGCGGCCGTGCGGGCAATCGCAAAATCACCCTCCCGATTTGAACCCCCCATGCGTTTTCAAATCCTCCCTTGCTATTCTGGTGCTATTCCGAGAGCCGTGAACTAATGGGGAAAGGCGTGATGAGACGAAAGGGAGAACGTTGGAGGCCTGTGAAAACAATGGAGCCTCGTGGAGAGACGTGATAAGGAGTGACGGCGGGGCTCTAGCTTACACCGAGGAGGTCGCGGGTTCGACTCCTGCCTCGCCCACCAGATGTGTCAGATCGTTCCTGGAAGATCTACCCTCCGCTCTGCGGGTGGGGGCGCGCGCGCCGCGGCGAGGTCCCGCGCTTGTACATCATCACGGTCCTCTCAAACTCGATCACGACGGTCCCGTCCTGCTTGTACCCGCGTGTGCGGAAATGCACGATCCCCACGGTTGGGCGGGAGCGCGACTCACGCTTCTTGAGTACCTCGCTTTCCGCGTAGAGGGTGTCCCCGACGAATACCGGGGCGGGGAGCTGCACCTTGTCCCAGCCGAGGTTGGCAAACGCGTTCTCGCTGATGTCAATCACCGACATCCCGGTCACGAGCGCGAGCGTAAACGCGCTGTTCACGAGCGGGCGCCCAAATTCGGTCTGCGCTGCGAACGCGTAGTCGAAGTGCACAGGATTGGTGTTCATGGTCAGATTGGTGAACCAGACGTTGTCGGCGTCGATCACCGTGCGCCCGTACGGATGCTCGTAGACATCCCCGACGTCGAAGTCTTCGAAGTACCGGCCCTGTTGCGTCGCGCGCATGCTCTCACCTTCCCCTGCGATGCCTCTGGATGACTCTGCCGTGCCGGCCGGACCGTCAGTACGATCGCGGGAGCCCCAGAACGTGCTGGCCGACGTAGGCGAGCACCAGATTGTTGCTCACCGGGGCGACCAAGTACAATCGCGTTTCGCGGAACTTGCGTTCCACGTCGTAGTCCGCCGCGAACCCGAATCCCCCGTGCGTGTCAAGGCACGCGTTCGCGGCCTCCCACGCGGCATCCGCGGCCAGCAGTTTGGCGATGTTGGCCTCGGCCCCACACCGCTTCCCCTGGTCGAAGAGCGCCGCCGCCTGGCACCGCATCAGGTTCGCGGCCTCCAGGTGCGCGTGGGCCAGGGCGAGCGGGAACTGGACCCCCTGATTCGCGCCGATCGGACGGCCGAACACCACGCGCTCCTGCGCGTACTTGGTCGCGCGTTCGATGAACCAGCGGCCGTCCCCGATGGACTCGGCCGCGATGAGAATCCGCTCCGCGTTCCAGCCGTCAATGATATAGCGGAACCCCAGCCCCTCTTCACCGACCAGGTTCTCGGCCGGGACCTCGAGGTCGGCGATGAACAGCTCGGTCGTGTGGTGGTTGAGCATCGTCCGGATCGGCTTGATCTGGATGGTGCCGCGCCTGACGGCCTCGCCGAGATCCACCAGGAACACCGACAACCCGCGTGTCTTGTCCTGGAGCTCCTCGTATGGGGTCGTCCGGGCCAGCAGGAGCATCAGATCCGAGTGCTCGGCGCGTGAGATGAACACCTTCTGGCCGTTCACCAGGTAGCGGTCGCCCTTGCGCACCGCGGTCGTCTGGATCCGGGTCGTCTCGGAGCCCGCTGCGGGCTCGGTCACCCCGAACGCCTGCAGACGCAGCTCGCCGGAGGCGATCGGCGGCAGCCAGCGCTGTTTCTGCGCCTCGCTCCCGTGCCGGAGGAGCGTACCCATGATGTACATCTGAGCGTGGCACGCCGCGGCGTTCCCGCCGGAGCGGTTGATCTCCTCGAGGATCAACGACGCCTCGGTGACCCCAAGCCCTGCGCCACCGTACTCCTCGGGGATGAGCGCGGCGAGCCATCCGCCCTCAGAAAGCGCACGGATGAATGCATCGGGGTACCCGCTCGTGCGGTCCAGTTCGCGCCAGTACGCGTCGGGGTACGGGCGGCAGAGGTCTCTGATGGCGTCACGGATCAAGCGCTGCTCGCCCGTGAGTTCGAAGCTCATGGAAGTCCCTCCATCGGAACGGTGGCACACGGCACACAGCACGCGCGCACGGGGTGCGCAAGGCCGCCCGCTTTCAGCACATGGCCCGCCATCGCCGGCGCACGCTCTCTGCTATTCCTTTGCTATTCCATATTTTTCTAGGGTTTCCACGCGAGGTCGGTTTATCCTATGCTATCCTGATGGGGGCATCAGGCGACCGGTCAGGAATGGGATTACACGGGTGAGTGAGATCGCGATGCACCTCTGGAAAGGGGGGAACTGCGATGTGCGAGGGCCGGTGCCAGGTACAGTTCTACGATGTTGACTTCAGTGGTGTCACGATCACGGCCGACCCGGCCAACGGGGCCTGGTGCCCTGCTGCTCCCGCGCAAGAGATCGCCGATCAGGTCCAACCGCCCTTTGTCACGATTGGCTGCAAGGAAGCCGATTGCGTTTGCGATCTGTATCCCGACCAAACGCCCAACTGGACCGATTGGCGGGAGTACGCTGCCCCGAGCGAAGCGATCATCTTCATCGGGGGCGGCGCCGACAAGCCCTGCAAATATACGCTGGCGGGCACGTACAAAGTCGCGGCCAGTATCGAGGACGGTCTGTGCATCAAGGAACCCAAAGGGTGGAAGGGGTATTCGAGACGCAAGAAGCCCGCGGCAAAGAAAAAGGCCGCCGAAAAATCCGACCATACGCCCAAAAAGAAGGCGGTGCACAAGACCGGATTTCGTGTTCTCAGAAGACGAGGCCAAACCCGACGACGCCGTCGCGGATAGAGGGAAGAGAGCGCGGGCAGGATCCGCGGGGGGATGCCCCCGCCCACGAAGACGCCGCCGGTGGCCAGGACTTTCAGGGCCAGGTTGCCCGCCTCGGCGCCCAGGATGGAGACGAAGGTGGTGAGCGTCGCCGCGCACAGCGGGTCCGGGGGCGCCTCGAGCGCGGCGTCGACGATCACGGGCGTGGGATCGTCGGCTGCGGTCAGCAGCTGTGCCACCCGGGCTGATTCCGGTGTCTGTCCTGTCTCCTTCAAAGAGGCGTAGAGATTGGGTAGCCCCCGGCCGGAGCAGACCCTCTCGTAACTGACGTGGCCGAATCGCCGCTGGAGGACGCGCAGCAGTTCGAGCTCCAGCGTGTCGGACGGTGCAAAGTCGGCGTGCCCGCCCTCGGATGGGTGGGCCTGATACCGCGAGCCATCCCAGGTGACGAACGCCTCCCCCAGACCGGTCCCCGGCGCGATGATGGCGGTGGCACCATTCGGCGCGGGCGTCCCCGCATTTAGCGTGGAGAGATCGGCGGGTTCCAGTATCGGGATGCCGTGGGCGATGGCCTCTAGATCGTTCAGCAAGCGCACCGATGAGAGCTGCAGTGCCTCCCGGAGGTGCGCTTCGGTGATAACCCAAGGCAGGTTGGTGATCTGCGCCTGACCCGCTACGACCGGACCGGCCACGCCAAAGGCGGCCGAGTCCACGGATCGGCCGGCCTGTGTCAAGAACGCGCGGACCACCTCTTCCAGGCTGGGGTAGTCGGCGCTGGGAAAACTGGCTTCCACCAGCGGCGCACGCGGTCCCGCCTCGGCCGAGAACAGAGCCAGGTCCGTCTTCGTCCCCCCGATATCGCCGGCGAGCAGCGTCGCCGTCTTGCGGGGCATCGCCCTAACCTCCGTGGGTAAAGGCGGGATAGAGCGTCATACCTCCATCCACAAACACGGTGGTCCCGGTCACGTAGCTCGCGACATCGGAGACCAGCACCACCGCCATCCGGGCGATCTCCTCAGGCTGGCCCATCCCCCCCATGGGGATCTTGCTTACCAGATCGGCGAGCCGTGTGGGATCGTCCCAGGCGTCCCGGTTGATGGGCGTCTGAATCGCCCCCGGGGCGAGGGCAAGAACGCGCACGCCATGCGGCGCCGCTTCCTGCGCGAGCGTCTTGGTCAGCATGCTGAGGCCGGCCTTGCTCGCGGTATAGGCGCTGTAGCCGGTCCAGGGAATCATCTCGTGTACTGAGGTGATGGTGAGAATCACCCCGCTTTTTTGCGCCACCATGCGGCGCAGGGCCTCCCGGGTGCACTGGTACGTTCCTGTGAGATTGATGTCGAGCACCCTGGCCCAGGCCTGCGGAGAGGCGTCCCACCCAAGCGCCCGGTCCCCGTCCACCCCGGCGCTATTCACGAGGATGTCCACGCCGCCCCACGCCTGATCCATCTCGGCGAACATCCGCTCGACCTGGGCCTGGTCCGAAATGTCGGCGAGCAGGGGAAGGCCCTCGCTGCCCTGGTCCTTAATCTGGGCGGCCACAGCCTCGGCAGCATCGGCGTGCGCCACGTAATTGATGCCGGCCCTCGCGCCCGCCGCGCCCACCGCAAGCGCGATGGCCTTGCCGATTCCGGAGTTCGCGCCGGTGATGAGGGTACGTTTGCCGCGCAGGCTGATCTCCACAGCGTCACCCCTTCTTCAGCGTTCGGGTCCTCCCGCATGCCCTGACGGATGCGTCGTCGATCAGAGGTCCCGGATGACCGGTGCACATCCTATTTCACGGTCACCGCAAAATTGACGCCCTCCCACCGGCCCGCGCTTGGCCAATAAAACGTAAAGTCAATTCGCGTGGCGGCCTGCATTTTATCAGTGGCGAGATCGGCCACGTGCATCCCCAAATCGGTGTCCTGCGTGTTCGTGTCACGGATTGTCTTCCACCCGTCGGCGCTCCAGTGGACGGTGGCAGGCGCGAGTACCTCCACGCGCAACGTGCGGCCCGCTGGGATTGTCCGACGCCGGTGGTTGAAGCGCCAAATCGCGAATCGGGACCCGGTGCGTTCCTTCAGGTAGCGCTGCACCGGCTGCGGCGGCATGTCGAAGACGCGGCCGTCCTGCAGGGACCGGCGCAGTTTGACGTATTCGGCATGGGCCCACACGAGCGGCATCGCAGATCCTGAGGGTCTGCCGAAGAACAGTTCCCGCTCCGGGATGTCGGCGGCATCCCAGACCTGCTCCGAGATCAGCCCACTGTCGTTACCGAAGGCTTCAAGGGCACGTAGGAGCCGTTCCGCGACGTCACGGTCGCCCGCCGCCAGCTCGTAGTGGGCGCGCTCCCCGGTCAGGAGCGGCCAGGCGCGTCCGATCCCCGTGCCGTCAAAGGGAGCGCCGTCCTCGTGTTCGCCGTACCCGTCATCGGTGTACCGGTGCCACGCAGGTCCCACGGGGGTCTCCACCTTGAGCAGCGCGTCGATGACCCGGACGGTATCAAGGATCCGTGGGTCGTCTGGAGCGCGGAGGCCGAAGCGCACGTACGCCAGCGCATCCGGGCTGATGAGCTGTACGGCGGGCAGCGAGTTGCTCCCAGGCGGCCGGTTCTTGATCGGCACGAACCCCAGGAGGGGCGACGCCGCGTCTGCATTCTCCGCGGGCGAGATGCGCACATAGTACCCGGCGACGCCCACTTGGCGCGCCACATCGGTGCCCGTGACATACGTCCACCGCTCGAGGCTATCATTCCAGGCGTCGGCGGTCTCGCGGAAATAGGGAGCCACGGCCGCGGCCCCGCTCAGCTCCGCTAGGTCGGCGGCGGCCAGCAGCGCGGCGATCTCGGCCGCCAGGGTAAAGGGGGTGTACCCGGGATCCTCCTCCCAGCGGTCCTGCTGGGTCACCGGCCCGTTGCGGACAATGTACCCCGCGGCCCGACGCACCATCGGCCACACGCGTGTGACGGCAGAGGCATCCAGCGCGCCCGCCCGTCTGATGAGATCCGCCAGCAGGATGGGCAGGGCGGTCTCGTCCATCTGGACGCCTCCCCAGAAGGCGGTTCCGTCCAGCCACATATTCTGCGGCCAGTGGCCATCGGACTCCTGGGTGACCTGCAGGTAGTGAAGGACACGGCGGGCATCGTCCGCCGCGCCCGCCGCGAGGAGCCCTCCCGCGGTCTCAACGAGGTCCCGAGGCCAGATCAGATGGTACCCGCCGAGATCACCGTCCCCTTTGTCGAATCCCCAGGGCAGGGAGAGGCTGGCGATGATCCCTCCGGGGAAGCGTTTCGCCTCGTGGGTCCTCAGCACGGCCGTGCTGACCCGGTACGCGTCCTCTTTCCCCGGGGTGCGCGTTCGGGGCGCCTTCACCGGTAGCAGCGTCTGTTGCCACCCCTGCCACGCCTTGACATACGCGCCTTGAGCGGCGTCAAAGCCGTCCAGCAGACTCGCGATCACCCGGTGCCCGGCCTCCGTGGAGGTCGAACCGAATCCCAGCGCCAGCACGAAGGCGCCGTTCGTGACCTGGAGATCGACTTCCCCGGTCAACGCCACGTTCCCGTTCTCGACTCGGGTGAATGTCCAGGTCATCTGCTTGTGTTGGAAAAGGTCCTGCCACCCGTCGGAGGTCCCCACGTACCCCGCCGATCGCGCCAGCCACGGTGTAGAGCAGCCCAGAGCCAGCGCGCACCCATCCCGCTCGGCAAAGAGCATGGGCACGTCCTTGTGCTCGCCCCACCACGCGGTGTTGCCGGAGCCGTGATTCGCCAAGTGCGGGGCCAGCAGCACGTAGAGACGATAGTCGAGAAGCGTCCCCTGGAGCGGAACGAAGCGCGTTCGCTGCAACACCACATCCCGGCTCGGGTCCGTGACAATCTCCTTCTCGATGCGGTATCGCCCCTGCACGCAGGTATTGACCAGCCGGTAGGCGGGCACCCCCTCCGCGAGATAGGCCACCTGGTGGTGAGTGTGGCGTTTCTCTTCTGAAAAGAACTCCCGCCCATCGGTGACGATGAGGCCGAGGTCCCGCGTACACGCCTGATCCACGCGCGGGTAGTAGATCTCGTTGAAGATACCGTGGCTGAGGGTAAACCAGACGCAGCTCGCGGAGCTCAGGGCCGTGCCGACGCCGCTCTTGGCGCTGGAGGTCCACCGAGCGGGGATGCCGGGCCATCCAGGGGCGTGTCGCGCACTGGGATTCATCTCGCCCCCTCCACCGCGGGCCAGCCGTGATCGACTTCCAATCGTGCGTCCCCCTGTTCCGGAGGCGAACGCGGGTCGTCGCGGTTCCCGGCCGCGCCGATACTGATTTTCGGTGGCGCGGACCTATCCTGGCAACATCTGGACCGCCTGTACGTACTTGCCGGATTATTTCTCCAGGAACATGACGTGTCCTTGGCCTGGAGCAATTGAAGATCGCGATCAATATCCCACCTCCGTACAGCGGATGCATCGGTGCAGCTCGGGACCAAATAACGCACTCATAAGGAGCAGTCAGACGGGAGGGGCCGTGCCCTGACGGTCCGAAACGTGCCTGCGTGGTTTCTATAGGCCTGGACGTCCGAACCCTCCTCGGGCTTGTGGTCTTTCTCGCCGTGATGGCTCTCGTGATTGCCCGGCCGCGCGGTCTCAACGAAGCCTGGCCTGCCGTCGGCGGTGCAGCGGCGCTCCTGGCCCTCGGCCTCCTTAGCTTCGGCGACCTCGTCGCCGTCTGGCGCGAGACGGCTGGGGTGCTCATCTTCTTAGCCGGCATGATGGTCGTTTCGACCGTGCTGGAGCTGGCAGGAGTGTTCACCTGGGCCGCGTCTTATGCCGCCAAGGCAAGCGGCGGCAGCGGCCGGCGCTTGCTCGTCAACGTCTTCTTGCTGGGCGCGCTGGTCACGGCATTGCTCTCACTTGACGTGACCGTGATCATCCTTACGCCGATCGTCTACGCGACCGTCGTCGCCCTCCGCATCGACCCTTTACCGTACCTCTACGCCTGCACATTCGTCGCCAACACCGGCTCGCTCATCTTCCCGATGAGCAACCTGACCAACCTTCTCGTCGTCAACCGCCTGGATTTGCCGTTCTGGCGTTTTACGTTCTCCATGGCCCTTCCCGACATCGTGTCCGTCGGAGTCAACATCGCGATCTTCTTGTGGCTATTTCGGGACCGCCTCCCGGGCCGGCTCCCCCGGGAGGCACCGGCCTCGCTCGCCCCCGACCTTCCCCCCCGGCCGTTCTTCCGGAGCGCCACGGTCGTCCTCGCGCTTGTGCTGGCCGGGCTGTTTGTCTCGGGGCTCGCCGAATGGCCGCTGTGGCCGGTCGCCCTCGCGGGAGCCGTGGTGCTTGTTCTTGTCGCCCGCATGACGGGTATCGACGTGGCACACGCGATCGTCCAAGGGGTATCCTGGCCACTGTTCCTGTTCGTATGGGGGATGGCGACGGTCGTCCAGGGCATCGAGCACGCCGGCCTCACCCAGGACCTCGCACGGCTCGTGCTCAGCGGCCCCGGTGGACCGGTGGGAAGTCTCGCGGTCACGGGCGGAATCGCCGCCTTCGGGGCCAACCTCTTCAACAACATCCCGATGACGCTGGTCATGCTGATCGTTCTCGCCGCGGGCGCGCCGTCCCGGGTTGGCGGCCTGGCGGCCGCGACCCTCATCGGCGTGAATATCGGCTCGGCGCTGACAACCGTCGGATCACTAGCGACGATCCTGTGGCTTTCCCTCGTGCGCCGACAGGGGGTCGAAGTCCCGGTGCTGGAATATCTCCGGGTCAGCATTATCACAGTGCCGCTTGTCCTCGCCACGGCGCTGGCGGTTCTCGCGCTGGAAGGGGGCTTCCGATGAAGCGGGTGCTGGTCGCAGTCAGCGGGTTCTTGCTCTCGGAGTTCCTCGATCGTGTGCTGAGCCAACTCACGTGGACGGATGTGGAACTGGACCTGCTCCACGTCGTGGACACCCGGCCGCTGCGGGAGTTCGGGCTGGCGGCGCGCAGCCTGCCGGGTCGTTCCGGCCAGACCGCCGAGCGTCTCCGGCAGATGGGGGCTCTCGGCGCGGAGGCTGGCCAACGAATGCTGGAAGAAGCCGAGGCCTTCGCCGCTCCCCGCCTGCCCGCGGGGACGACCATCCGGCGTTTGCAACGGACCGGCGTGCCAGAGCATGAGATCATCGCCACGGCGTACGAGATCGACGCGAGTCTCATCGCGCTGGGTGCTGCTGAAGATCCGGCGGGCCCGCTGTCTTCCCCGCCTGGGCGGCAGGGGCCGGGTCCCAAGCCCCACGAAACGGCGAAGAGACCCTCATCGCCGCCTCCGGATGGCTCTCCGAAGTTTCAGCGCCGCCATTTCAGTCCAACGCTGCGCTTCGTCGTAGACCACGCGCCCTGCGACGTATTGCTGCTCTTGGCCAGCGACCATCGCAACGCAGACGAGCAGTAAAGGCGATGGCGATGACGATGGTGGAAACCATCGATGGCGGGTGTGGGACAGGGACAAAGACGGCGCCGAGTGAGAACAGGAGCATAGCCGTGCCCGCATTAGCGACGCGGAAGCCGATAGAGATGGAGCGCCTCTGGGAGCAGGTCGGTTCCGAAGGTGAATCGACGTTGCGCCCGCGGTGAAAAGCGATCGTGCTCGGTGGGACGCCCGGTATTCACTGGGGGATCGGCGTCACGACGCGGATCCTGCCCCACTGCTTGCGGAGTGGGCGCCTCGGCTGCGTCCCGGCCGGGCGCTTGACGTCGCTTCGGGACTTGGGCGGCATGCGCTGTTGCTCGCCCGGCAGGGCTGGGTCGTCGACGCCGTGGACATCTCGCTCGAAGGCCTCCTGATCCTGAAACAGCGGGCCCAGGAGGCCGGCGTCCACGTGAACCTCATCGCCGCAGATCTGGATCAGTTTGATGTTCGTCCCGCTTCATATGATCTGGTGGTGCAGACGTTCTTTCTAGCGCGCAGCCTGCTCCCACGCCTGCGGCGATGGGTCAGACCGGGCGGCTGCGTGTACGTGGAAACCCACCTGCGCGGTCCCGATGCCCCCGCTCATGGACGCTACGCTCTGCGCGCCGGGGAGTTGAGGCAGCTCTTCCGTACGTGGGAGATTCTTGCGTCCGCGGAGGGTGCGCGGCTCGAAGGTGAGCGCCGGATTGTCACGACCAGCGTGTTGGCGCGCAAGGCTTCGAGCAAGACGATCATTCAAGGAATGCGATCACGCTACGCGGATCCGCCGTCTACGCGATCGAACTGACGCAGCGCGGGAAACCACCAGGCCCACAGGGTCGTGACGGCGAGCGTGCCGACGCCGCCGAGGACGACCGCGGGCACGGTGCCGAGGTACGCCGCGGTCACCCCCGATTCGAACTGCCCGAGCTGATTCGAGGTGCCGGTGAAGATTGAATCGATGGCGCTCACCCGGCCCCGCATCTCGTCCGGGGTTGAGAGCTGGACCAGCGTCGTTCGGATGACGACGCTGATCATGTCGGAGGCGCCGATCGCCGCCAACGCGGCCAACGACACGAGAAAGTTGGTCGAGAGGCCGAACACGATCGTTGCGCAGCCGAACGCCGCGACCGTCGCAAACATGGTGCGCCCGCTGCTCCCGCCGATCGGCCGGTGCGCCAGGAGGACCGTCATCGCGAGCCCCCCGATCGCCGGCGCGCTGCGCAGCATGCCGAGGCCCCAGGGGCCGACCATGAGGATGTCGCGGGCGTAGACCGGCAGCAGCGCCGTCGCCCCGCCGAGCAGCACCGCGAAGAGGTCGAGCGAGATCGCGCCGAGTACCACCGACCGGCTCCGAATGAAGGCGATCCCGGCCACGAGCGTCGTCCAGCTCATCGCCCTGCGCTCGCCATCGCCTCGGCCCTCCGGCATCGCGGAGACAAGCAGCGCGGCGACTCCTACGAGCGCGGCGGTCGTGGCGAACACCACCTGCGGGCCGGCGGTGAAGAGGAGGCCGCCCACCGCGGGCCCCAGGATAATGGCGCTCTGGTTGCCCGAGGCGCTCCAGGCGGCCGCGTTGGCGAACTCGGAGCGCGGCACGACATTGGGCAAGAGCGCGGCGGTGGTCGGCGACTCGAAGGCCCGGGCCGCGCCGAAGATGACGAGGAGCGTGAGGATTGGCCCCGGTGCTGCGGCGCCCGTGAGGGTCAGGGTGAGGAGGCCGCAGGCAACGGCGAATTCGACGATGTAACAGGCGAGCAGAATGTGCCGGCGGTCGTAGCGGTCCGCCGCCTGTCCCGCGAACAGCGCGAGGCAGATGGTGGGGAGGAACTGGGCGAGACCGATCAGACCGAGGTCGAATACGGAGCCGGTGAGGTTGTAGATCAACCACCCGACGGCGACCGACTGCATCTGGACGCCGATCCCGGCGGTCAGGCGCGCCCCCCACAGTAGTGTGAAACTGCGGTGACGAAAGACGGCGCGCGGGCGCGCGGGGGCGGCCGCAGATGACGGAGGGTCTGGTCGCAGCGCGGGCACGAATGAGTGGCCTTATTCCGTCACTATGTGCACGTGGAGGGAAGCGCCCTTACTCGAGATGCGCGTCCGCCTCCCGCACCCACCGGACGTACATGCGCAGGCCGGTTTCCAGATCAACCCCGGGCCGATAGGAGGTGGCGGTCAGGAGGCGTGCGATGCTGACCGGTCCACGGCGCCTGCGCGTCAGGGCCGCCGGCACGTTGGCCTGCTCCGGAGCGTCGACCTGCCGGTAGCGCAGAGGGATCACGCGCCGAAGCGTGTCCAGCAGTTCCCGGTGCGTGTACCCGCGCGTCCCGGCGCAGTTATACACCGGAGAGGCCAGCGGATCTTGCTGCAGCACCGCCGAAACGGCGCCGGCCAAATCGTCGGCGTAAATCCAGTCACGCACGTGGTCCAAGTGAACCAGGCGGATTTCCTCGCCGGCCAGGGCCAGCCTCACACAATGATGTACGAGAGACATGTTCTTGCGTGAGTCCCGCATCGGACGCTCCATCGGTCCGTACACCCATCCGACCCGTAGCGACGCCGTTACGAGGCCGTGGAGCTCCTGGTAGTATGCGCACAACTTCTCGCTTGCCTCTTTCGCGATGCCGTAGAGCCCCCATGCGTTGAGGGGAACATCCTCCGTGATCGCCAGATCCTCTGCGGTCTCCCCGTAGACGGCGGCTGAACTAATGTACACCACGCGCCGGGCCCCGCCGTGCTGGGCGGCGTCAAGGACGTTCACCGTCCCCATCAGGTTGGCGCTCAGAATGGCCCGGGTCATGGCGCGTTCCATCTCGGGGGTCGGTGTGATCGCGGCCGCATGCACGACGTGCGTGGGACGGTATTGGTCCCACAGCCGCTCGAGGGCATCGGCATTGCCGATGTCTCCTGCGATGACGCGCACCCGGTCCTCGACCGGCGCGAGGAATGTGTCGCGCGCCGCCTCCGGGTCCCCCCCGTGACGGGATAGACACAGGACCGTGTGGCCCTCCTGAGCGAGCCGCCGCGCAATGTTGATGCCGATCGATCCCGTGCCGCCGGTGACGAGCACGCGCATCGTCCGCCGCTCCGTGATGACTGAAGTCGCCGGTGATCGTGACGCGGTTCCTTGGGGCCGGCTGAATCCCCGCGGGCGGCAATCATTCATGTCGGTCTGCCAGCATCCGAGTTGGCGACTGGCTGCGTGATCTCGCGAACCCGCGCAGCCTCGCGCGGCTGTCGGCGCCCTGACCGGCCGAGCGCTACAGCCCGTTGCTCCTCCCAAAGAAGTCCTCCTCGGGAAGAAGATCGTCGAGATCTTCGAGGGCCCGCCGGCTCGCTTTGAGACGCCGGACCACCGCGGCGGCGACCAGCGCGTTGATCGAGCTGACCGCGGCCACGTAGGAGTTGAAGAACGACTCGCCCTTGACGGCGCAGACCAGGGAGACGGTGCCGATCTGGCCGGCCGGGGACATGAGGGCGTCCGTGATCACGAGGGTGCCGGCGCCGCGCTGGTTCGCCAGCTCCAAGGCATCGATCGTGCGCTTCGTGTACCGCTGGAACGCGAACGCGACGAGCACGTCCCCTTTCTCGATATAGCGGAGCTGTTCAAACAGCGTTGCATCGCCGTGCGTCAGGACCTGCGTCCGGATGCCGGCGGTGGTGAGCAGCGAGCCCAGCAGACCGGCCAGACTCCCCAGCCTGCGAAAGCCAAGGGAGAAGACCTCCGTAGCGCCGGCGACCATTTCTGCCGCGCGCGTAAACGACGCCGCGGTGACCGGGTCGCTCGCCGTGAGGCGCAGGTTCTCGATGTCGGTCGCGATCGTCCGCCGGAAGATATCGTCTCGACCCGCCGATTCCTGAGCGACGTCGTCGTCGCCCGCCAGGCGTTTGGACGGGGCAAGTTCGCTCTTGACGATCCGCTGAATGGCGCGCAGCATCTCTGGGTACCCTGAGTAGCCGAGGGCGGCGGCAAAGCGGACGACGACCGATTCGCTCACCTCCACGCGGGCGGCGATGCGTGACGCCGAGAGGAACGCGGCGTCCCGGTAGTTCTCGAGCAGGTAGTCGGCAATTTTTCTGAAGCTTGGGCTCAGTTCGGTGTACTTCGAGCGGCTCCGCTCAAAGAACTCAAGATGGTCGGCCCGATCCACTGGCAGGTTCCTCCCGACGATCGGAGATGCGCGTGCCGACCGGGATATTGGCGCTCCGCAGAGTGTTTCCTCCGGGGAGCGAACCGCCTAGGCGCGCGCCTGCCGAAACCGGGTGACGGCCTCGGCGACGCGCTCGAGGCCCGCGCGCAGCGACTCGAACGGCACTGCCAGCGATCCCCGCACGTAGGTCTCCCATTCGGGGCCGATGCTCCCGCCGGAGCCGATGATCACGCGGTAGTCCTCTCGAAGCCTGCGCGCGAACTCAGGACCGGTCAACCCGGTCGAACTCACGTTGACGTACAGGTAGTAGGCACCTTGTGGATGCCCGTACGTGAGTCCCATCCCGTTCAGAGCGTCCATCCACAGGCGCCGGCGCCGATCGTACTCTGCCAGCACCTCCTCGAACCACTCCTGGGGGCCCGTGAGGGCCGCCAGGGCGGCCCATTGCGAGATCGACGGCGCGCAGATCGTCATCCCGTGTTTGACCGGCAGCATCGCCTGGATGAAATCAGGCGGCGCAGCGATGTAGCCGATGCGAAACCCGGTCATCGAGTAGTGCTTTGAAAATCCGTTGATCGTGATCGTCCGATCGGACAGCATCGGAAACGATGCAAGGCTGTGGTGGCGGGTGCCCTCGTAGACGAATTTCTCGTAGATCTCGTCCGCGACGACGATCAGGTCGCGCTCGACGGCCAGCGCGGCGATCCGCTCCAGGGCCGCCCGAGGTTGGACGGCGCCCGTCGGGTTGCTTGGCGAGATGACGATCAAGGCTTTCGTCCGTGCCGTGATGCGGGCGGCGATCTCCTTCGCATCGACCGCGAAGTTGTCGGCTTCTCCCGTCGGCACGGGGATGAGCCGGGCGCCGGCGATCAGCGCATCGCGTCGATATTCGTCATAGTAGGGGGCGTGGATGAGGATCTCATCACCTGGATCCAAGAACGTCTTGCAGATGACCTGGATCGCCTCCTGGGTGCCCGTCGTGACCAGCACCCCGGTGTCGGGGGTGATGGTGAGGTGGTTGTCGCGGGCGAGTTTGTCCGCAATCGCCCGGCGCAACTCGGGGATGCCCACCCACTCCGTGTACGTCGTGTGCCGATCATCGAGCGCGCGCTTCGCGGCATCGATGATATGCGCCGGCGTCGGAAAATCGGGCGTGCCCGTCGACAGGGTGATCATGCCCGACATGGGGATGGAGGTCTGACGCGGGAACCCCTGACGGACCTCCCGGGCCCGGTGGGAGAGCATGCGTTCGACCAGCGTGGTGTGGGTGAGGTGCGTCATCGCATTGTTTCCTCCAAGAACAGGGGGGCGCTTCGGTCCGCAATATTCTTGTCCACTTTCCATCAGCTCCGCAGGATTTCCTGCGTCGACGCAGAAGGCGAACGTCGATGACGACACCTCTGCGCACAGTGCTCGCGGGCATCGGAGCCCGCGGGAAGGTCTGGGCGCGCCTGCTGCACGAGGAGCCGCTCGTCGAACCCGTCGGCTATGTGGACCTCCTCGAGACGAATCTCACCTGGGTGCAGGAGCGGTACGCGGTGCGGCGGTCGGCCTGTTTCTCGGATCTGTCCGAGGCACTCCGCAGCCTGCGGCCCGACCTGGTGCTCCTCGCCACGCCGCCGATGGACCGGTTCCGGGACGCCCTCGCGGTGTTCGAGAGTGGCGCGCACCTTCTGTCCGAGAAGCCCCTGACCCTGGATTTTGACGAGGCCCTGCGCATCGTCCGCGCGGCGGAAGACGCCCGCCGCGGGTTCGCCGTGGCCCTGAACTTCCGCTACCAGCACGTGGTCGTCCGCGCGCGGGAGATCCTCCGCTCGGGCGAGATCGGGGCGCCGAGCTTTGCCCAGTACGTCTACTGGCGAAACCGCGACGGGCGGCGCTCGGGGCTGAACCGCTTCCCGCTGACGATGCGGCAGCCGATGCTGTACGAGCAGACGATCCATCACCTCGATGAGATCCGTCATGTCTACGATGCGGACGTCGTCCGCGTGTGGTGCCGGTGTCACAATCCGCCGTGGAGTATGTACCGGGACGACGCGACCGTGGTCGCCGTGCTGGAGATGACCGGCGGTCTCCTGGTCGACTACTTCGGCACCTGGTCCGGCCAAACGAAGCTCGATCGCTTTCTCTGGCGCACCGACTGTGACGGCGGCGCGCTCTTCCAGCACGAGATGTTCTCGGACCTGCGAATCGCCCGCGGGCGGGCGAGCGAGGTGGAGGAGGCGATTCCGCTGCCGCCCCAAGAACAGTTGGTCGACGACGCGCGGCTGTTGCTGACGGACGTCGTGACGCAGCTCGGCGCCGGGAACTTGCGTCCACATCCCTCCGGTGTGGACCACTTGAAGACATGCGGTGTCATCGTGGCGTGCGAAGAGTCACACACGACCGGACGGCGCATCGACATGGATGAGTTTTTCGAACGGCACGGCGTTCCGGTGGCGTGGCGGTAACCGCCTCCAGACTGCTCCACGGGAGGATGATGTGATGGGCAAGGTCTTGATTACGGGTGGCAGCGTAGTGAACGTGCGGTCCGGCGCGCGGGAGCGGGCCGACGTCTTGCTCGACGGCAACCGGATTGCCGCGGTCGGCCGCCCCGCGGACTTCGGGGCGCAGCCTCAGGCCGCAACGGTGAACGCGGCCGGGAAGACGATCCTGCCCGGGTTCTCGAACAACCACGTGCATGTCGGTTGGACCGGCATGGGCTGGGACGGCGGACCGACCGGTATTCTCCGGGATGAGGCGCTGGACGACTCCGACGGGATCAACGGGATCAAGGCAGCCGCAAATCTGAGGAAATCGCTCCGCGTCGGACTGACCGCCCTTCGCGACCTCGGCATGAACAACAGCGGGTTTGATGGCAAGGAGGCGCTGCGCCGCGGCATGATCAGAGGCCCCCGCCTCTTTATTGCGGGGAAGGCGATCATGTGCACGGGCGGTCACACCTGGTGGTGCGGCCAGGAAGCTGACGGGATCGACGGCATCCGTGCCGCCGTGCGGGATCAGGTGAAGCGGGGGGCCGACCTCATCAAGATCATCGCCAATGAGCGGACCCCGCAGTATACGCTCGATGAGCTGCGGGCCGCGGCCGACGAGGCCCACCGGCTGGGGAAGCGCATCACCGCGCACGCTTCGATCGCACCGGCGATTCGGAATGTCGTCGACGCCGGATTTGACTCGGTCGAGCACGGCGGGCCGGCCGACGACGATGTCATCGCCCGAATGGTCGAGCGCCACATCACAGTCGTCCCCACCTACTCCCCGCGCGTCCTTCAGACCGAGCGGGGGCCGGCCCGCGGGATGCCGGCGGAGGTGGCGGCCGCCCGCCGGCGGCAGGCGGAGGAGACGCCCCCCGGCGCCGCCCATGCCCGCATGCGGGAGGCGGGCGTGAAGTTTGCGTTTGGCACCGATGCGGGGAGCCCCTGTGTGCCGCACGACGAGATCATGGGCGAGATCGACGCTCTGCTGAAGTACGAGGCCGTCCGGACCCCTCTGGATGTCATTCAGATGCTGACGATCAACAGCGCCGAGCTGCGAGGAGACGCCGATCGCCTCGGCACCGTTGAGGCCGGCAAACTCGCGGATCTCGTCGTCGTTGACGCGGACCCGCTCGCGGACGCCCAGGCGCTCGGGCACGTTCGCCATGTGTTCGTGGACGGGAAGCACCTTGTCAACGACGGGGTTCTACAAGATTGGTACGTGTGGTAGAGCCGTCATGGAGCTAGACTGGCTGGTCGTCAACGGGCGTACTCTGCAGGGCGGCGAGTTCGTGCCGCTCGATATCGGGGTCCATGACGGCAAGGTGGCGGTTCTGGGGGCACCCGGGACGTTTCACGGGGCGCCGGTGCACGAAACGCTGGATGCACGGGGCCGCTACGTCCTGCCCGGCGCGATCGACTCACACTTCCACTCACGTGCCCCGTCCCATCCGGATCGCGAGGACTTCGCCTCAGCGACGCAGGCAGCGGCGGCCGGGGGCGTGACGGTCATCATCGAGATGCCCATTTCGGTCCCGCCGACGATCAACGGCGGGACGCTCCGGGCGCGCGCGGAGCTGGCCGGCCGGCAGGCGCACGTCGACATGGGCTTCTATTCATCGTCTGCGACGCTGCGGTGCGAAGATCTGGCGACCGGGGCGGTCACCACCGTGCTCCTGCGCGGGCGCGGCCGCCGCCGGATACAAGGGATAGGAGGACGTGATGACCGACTCCACGGAGAAATTCGTCGGCATCCAGATCAGCCCGATCAGTTTCGTCGACGAGGGCGTCGAGCCGCTCCTGGATATGCTCGGCCAACGCTTCGGCATCAACGTGCTCCTCGTCGGGACGATCTCCTGGTTGGGCCTCAAGGTGGGCCGGAGGCTTTCTTGGAAGCTCGATGGCTGGCCGGATCATGGGGTGAAGAGTCCCAGTCCGCTCAAAGGCGGGTCGTACATCGCCGAGCATCCGGAGTATTACGCCAACACCTTCATCAAGCAATTCCGCGCGCAGGACGAAGAGCTCCGAGACGTCGATATTCTCGAGACCCTGATCCCGGAGGCCCGCAAGCGCGGGATGCGGGTGTATCCGGAGGTGATGGAGCCGCTCTTCCACTACGAAGGACATGGCTCCGCGAACACGGTCGCGATCCCGAATCTGCCGCAGGTGCTCGAGGTCGACCTGTTCAACCGGTTCGGCACCTCGCCGTGCATCAATCATCCCGACTACCGGACGTGGTGGCACTCCATCATCGAGGATTACTGCCGGAACTACGATATCGACGGCATCATGTGGTGCAACGAGCGCCGGAGCCCCCTCGACAACCTCATCAGCGGGGCGCCGCCCAACTGTTTCTGTGAGCATTGCCGGCGGCAGGCGATTGAACGGGGCATCGATGTCGAGCGCGTGAAGGCGGCGTTCCGGGATGTCCACGCGTACTTCCAGGCGGCGCGCGCGGGCGCCGAATTGGTCGACGGCGCGTTCGTCGGGTTCCTCCGCGCGCTGTACGACAATCCCGAAGTGCTCCTCTGGGAGCGCTTCTGGGTGGAACGGAACAAGGACATGGATCGAGAGCTGTACGGGATCGTGAAGTGGTGCAATCCCGCGCTCAAGTTCGGCCTGAACGTCTGGAACCGCAATCACCTCAATCCCCTCCGGAAGGCCCAATGGCCGTGGGCGGAGATGACGCAGTGGTGCGATTGGGTCAAACCGATCACGTACCAGCACCAAACGGGCGCGATCTACGTCAACGAGATGACCCAGTGGCACCAGTCCATTCTCCGGGACGTGAGCCCGCAGCAGATGACTCCGATCATGTATCGATTCCTCGGGCTTGACGAGGCGCCGTGGGATGAGGTCGTCCAGCGGGGGTTCGATCCCGACACCTATGTGCACGGCCAGTGTCTGGCCACGGTTCGTGCGGTGCAAGGGAAGGTTCCTGTCTATATGGGGATCGGCGTCGATGCGCCGCGCACGCGCGAGGACCAGGCCAAGTGTACGCCGGACATCGTCCGCCGGAGCGTGCTGGCGACGTATCGTGCCGGGGGGAAGGGTGTCGTCTTCTCGCCCAACTACGCAGGGATGAACCTGGCGACGCTCGACGGGGCGGCGCAGGCGCTCAAAGAGATCGGGCTGTTTCCGTAGCGCGCCGCCGGGCGCGGAGAAGGAGCCGGTCGGGTGTCGCAGGATCCGCTCAGGATTGGCATCATCGGCGCGGGTATCGCCGGCCGGCGCCACGCGGAGGCGTTTGCTCGCCACCCGCGGGCGGCGATCGCGGCGGTCGCGGAGATCGACGAGGCGGCGGGGCGGCGGTTCGCCCAGCAGTTTGGGGCACGGCACTTTCACGACTATCGTGACATGCTGGACGCCGGGGTCGACGCGGTGGTCATCTGCGTTCCCCACATCCTGCACCTGCCGTGCGCCACCGCCGCGGCGGCGGCGCGGGCGCACATTCTGATGGAAAAGCCCATCGCGAACACCCTCGAGGACGCGCAGGCAGTCCTCGACGCCGTCGAGCGCGCCGGAACCACGCTCATGATGGGTTACGTGCACCGCTTCCGGCCGGAGGTCAGCGAAGCCCGCCGGCTCATCATCGACGGCCAGGTCGGGCGTGTGGCGACAGCGCTCGACCGGTTCGTGAGCGGCAGCATGGCGGACACTCCCGGGTGGGTCTGGAACAAAGCCCAAGCCGGCGGGGGCGTACTGATGTACGGCGGTGTGCACCCCATCGACCGTCTCCGCTGGCTCCTGGGAGACGAGGTCGTCGAGGTGTTCGCGCGGACCTCCACCTACGGCAATCCCACCGAGGTCGAGGACGGCGTCGTGGCTCTGCTGACCTTCGCGTCCGGTGCCGCGGGTGCCCTGTACGAGAACGCGCCGGGCTATGGCCGGCTTGGCGAATGGACCACCGAGGTGTTCGGGACGGTGGGGGCGCTGCTCATTACGACCGGCGCCGCCCTCGAGTACCGAGGGGCGACACGGCACGAACGATGGGCGTATGAGGACGATGGACGGTTCGACCGGCAGGCCGCGGAATTCATCGCGGCGATCGCCGAACGCCGTCCTCCCGCAGTGACAGGGACAGACGGTCTCCGCGGCCTTGAGGTCGTGCTCGCGATCTACCGGTCGGCGGCGAGCGGGCGGCCGGAGCGGGTCGGCTCCTGACGCCCGTCCCACGTGGGCCGGCGGGCGTCTCGAGGGCTACAAGTCGGCCTGCCGGTGTACGGCCCGGGGATCGAGCGCCGCTCGGAGGCCGTCTCCCACGAGATTGAAGCCGATCACGACCGAAAAGATGGCAAGTCCCGGAAATGTCGAGATCCACCACGCGCTCGACAGGTAGGCCTGCCCATCCACCGTCATGAGGCCCCACTCGGGCGTCGGGGGCTGCGCGCCCATCCCGAGGTAGCTGAGGGCGGAGCCTATCAGGATGGCCGAGCCCACCTGAAGCGTCGATAGGACGATGATTGGACCGACCAGGTTGGGCAGCACATGGCGGAACATGACCCGGCGGTCGGAGGCCCCCAGCGCCTTGGCCGCCTGAACGTACTCCTGCTCGCGAATGGAGAGGCTCGACCCGCGGACCAGGCGTGCGTACAGCGGAACCGAAGAGACGCCGACCGCGACCATGACGTTCACCAGGCCAGGTCTCAGCGCCGCGATGACCATGAGCGCCAGCAGCAGCCCGGGAAAGGCCAGGAGGGCGTCGACGAGCCGCATGATCGCACCGTCGACGCGCCCCCGGTAGTACCCGGCGAGCAACCCCAACAGGCCGCCTGTCCCGAGGCCGATGGTCACGCTGATGAGCCCGATCGAGAGCGAGATTCGCGCCCCAAAGAAAATGCGGCTGAGCATGTCCCGGCCCAGCAAGTCCGTCCCCATGAGATGCAGGGACGACGGCGCCTGCCGGCTCGCCCCGGTGAGCGCAAGCGGGTCATAGGGCGCAATGCGGGAGGCCAGGACCGCAGCCATCACCCACGCCGCGAGAAGGAACAACCCCGCTACCGCCCCCCGGTTCCGCCGGAAGACCCTCCAGACCGCGGCGAGGCCCCGGCGCCCCCCGCGGAGCTCGATCGGGCGATCAATGGTGGCCTGCACTGGAGGAGGCTACCTCCCGCTCATGTGTAGTCGATGCGCGGATCGAGCCGCGCGTAGGCGAGATCCACGAGCAGGTTGACCAGGACGTACGAGATTGCGATGAACAGCACCGTCCCTTGGATCAGCGGATAGTCATGCCACAGGATCCCTTTGACGACAAGGGACCCCAGGCCGGGGCGGCTGAACACCGTTTCGGTGACCACTGCCCCGCTCAGCATGCCCCCGAACTGGAGCCCGACGACCGTTACGACCGGGATCAAGGCGTTCTTGATCGCATGCCTCATGACGATCGCCCGCTTCCGCAACCCCTTCGCGAGTGCGGTCCGGATGTAGTCGCTGTGGAGGACCTCCGCGAGACTCGCCCGCATCAGGCGGCTGATGAGTCCCGCCGAGACAAACCCCAGGGTGAACGCCGGCAGGACGATGCCGCGCAGCTGCTCCCCGCTGATCGCCGGCAGCCACCGCAGATGTATGGCGACGCCCAGGATCAAGAGCTGCCCCAGCCAGAACAGCGGCATCGAGACGCCGAGCAGAGCGATCAACGTTGCGGTGGTGTCGATCCAGCGGTTCTCGTTAAGGGCCGCGATGATGCCGAGCGGGAGGCCAATCGTGAGCGCCGCGGCGAGGCCCGCCACGCTCAACTGGAGCGTTTGCGACGCGGCGGTCAGCACCAATCGGTTGACCGGAGATTGGAAGCGGATGGACTCTCCCAAATCACCACGAACGGCGTGCAGAATGAATCCGCCGTATTGGATGTAGAGTGGCTGGTCGAGCCCCATGCTTTTTCGAAGCTGCGCCATCCGCTCGGGACTGGAGACCCCGGCTTCCGCACCCGCCAGCATGAGTTGGACCGGATCCCCCGGCAGAATATGCAGGATGGAGAAGACCAGGGTGAAGACGAGCCAGACGACCGGCACCAGAACGATCAACCGCCGTCCGATGTATCGGGCCATCGTCCGCCGTCCGCGCTTCGAATCTGGTGCCGGGGGGAGGGGGAGGCCGGGGCGCGCCGGGCCTCCCTCCGGGGTCCTATTTCTCCACGTACATCTCGTTCACAAAGAACCAGTTTCCCGTGGCGCCGAGTTGGAACCCTTTCACGGCTTTCCGCATCGCGTAGTACTGTGGATCATCCAGCGTGGGCAGGGCCAGCGCGAACCCGGTGATCATCTTCTGCGCTTCGGTAAACGTCCTGGCCCGCACGGTGGGATCCGTGGTGGCCTGCGTCTTCAGGAGGATCTCGTCAAGCCTGCTGTCCTGAAACCGGGTCCACGCCCATCCCCCGGGGTTGTTATTCTTCGAGTAGAACTCCGAGAACAGCACATCGGGTTCAAAGCTTCGCAGGCGCTCGTACATGATGTCGAAGTCTCCGTTCAGCACACGTTGCAACTGGACCGGCCCCGGCACCATCTCCACCTTGAGGTCCACTCCGATGCTTCGGAACTGGGCCCCCAGGTACTCCCCGATCTCTTTGTGATGCAGCATCGTGATGGTGAGGACCAGAGGCTTTCCGTCCTTCTCTCGGATCCACGAGCGGGGGGTGACCTTCCACCCGGCCTCGTCCAACAGGGCCTTCGCTTTGTCGGGGCTGTAGGGATAGGCGGTCTCCGCACCCTTCCAGTAGTAGAGCGTGTACTTGGTGAGCGGTCCCTTCACCACGACGTAATTCCCGTCATAGAGCGTCTGGTTCATCCGATTCTGATCGTATGCGTAGCGGAGCGCCTGCCGGACTCGAACGTCGCTGAGGGTGGGCCGCGCCGTGTTCATGACGAACTGCATGCCGTTGCCCGGCTGATAGCCCGCCTCAACGTGGAAGTCGGGACTATTCTTGTACGCACTCAGCGCCTGGGCCGGCAACCCCATGACCATGTTGACTTCGCCCGACTTCAAAACCTCTCCCAGGACCCCCTGCTCACCGACAAAGCGGATCGTGATGCTGTCTAGGTAGGCGGGCCCCGCGTGGGTCTGCACAGGCGGTCCGCCTCGATACTCGCGGTTCCGGGTGAACTTGAGATGGTCTCCTTTGACCCATTCCGTCATCGTAAAGGCGCCTTCGCCGACCAGATGCTGCTGGAAGTTCGTGCCCAACTTCCGGACGGCGTCCGGCGACCAGATCGGGAAGATGCTGATGCCGGCGAGGAGGGCCGGCACGGGGTCCTTGTAGATAATCCGTACGGTGTTCTTGTCAATGGCATCGGCCTTGAGGAAGTTCTTGGCGCCCAGGTAGTCCGCGAGCAGGGCCGAGTGCGTTTGAGGATCCATCACGCGGTCGAGATTGAACTTGACCGCGTCGGCGTCGAACGGGGTGCCATCCTGGAACTTCACCCCCCGGCGTAGTTTGAATGTCCAGATCTTGCCGTTCGCGGAGGTAGACCACGATGTCGCCAGCATCGGCGAGTACTTCGCCTGCGGGGTCAGCACGACGAGGGGGTCACTCACAAATGAGTCGAACAGCCACGTCGAGGTGTATGGATCAACCTGTCCATCCATGGAGGCAGGCTCGATGTCTGCCGGGGCGGCGATCACCAGCGCCCCTCCCCGAGAGGGCGCGGCGGTCAACGCCGGTAGCACGGGTGCGGTGGCGATGAGAGCGACGGCCGCGAGGCCGCCGGCGATGCTTCGCAGAACGCTCATAGATACGTCCCCCTTTATAGATGCTGACGGCCGGGCTGCGCCGCCTCGACACTCGGAGCAGGCGGCGAGCATCGGTACGCGTTCATTGCATCTTTTTTCCAATTCTGCAAGAAATCCTGCTGCTCGCCGGTCACCGCCGCGCGTGGGGGGCCATCAAGAACGCGGCAAGGAGATCCACCGTCAACTCGAGATCCGACTCCTGGATGGTTTCAAACGGACTGTGCGTGTACCGGCAGGGGAAGGCGATCATCGCGGTCGGCACACCCTGCTGCAGCCATTCCCGCCCATCGCTCGCGAAGTTTGGAAACACGGCATGCTGCACCGGGACGGCTGCCGCTCGCGCGCACGTCGTCAACGCAAGGCTCAGGTCCCGGCTGTAATGCACAGCCATGTCCTTGTGCGCGATAATCGGGCCTCCGCCTAGGCGCACGGGCATGTGCCGCCGATCCACTGAGGGGGTGTCGCCGGCCAGGCCGACCTCAACAACCAGCGCGAAATCAAATCCCGCGATCGCCGATCGGGCGCCGATGAGCCCCACTTCTTCCATCACCGTAGACGCCAGCCAAGTCTCGTACTGAAGTTGCGACCGGTCGATCCGGTCCACCAGTGTGGTCATGACCGCCAGCCCTGCGCGATCGTCCATCGCCTTGCCGACGATGTTCTGTCGATCCCTCCTCGTGGCGATGGCGTTGATCACCGGACACCCGGGGCGAACGCCGGCCACCTCGGCGTCCACGCGGCTGCGGGCGCCGATGTCGACATAAAAGTCCAGCCAATCGAGGGCGTGGCTCTCGAAATAGGCGCGCTGCTGCCGGGTCATGACATGCCCGCTCGCCGCGACAAATGTGCCCGTGACGGTGCCCGTATCCGTGATGATATGGGCGACATGACCGAGCGGCACCGGCTCGGGGAGGCGCTGCTCGGCCATCCCTCGCCCGGCCGTGAGCCACACGTACCCGTGCTCGTCCACGCTCTTGACCCTGAAGCTGATCTCGTCCGCGTGGGCGCCGATAAGCAGTTTGGGCCCCGACCCGCCCACCCGTGCGGTCAGATTGCCAATCGGAGATTTCTCGACCTGCAAACCCCGCTCTCGCCACGCCTGGGAGAGCCAGTCCTGGACGGGGTCCTCGTAGCCGGTGGGGCCCTCGAGTTCGGTCAGGGTCTTGATCAGCTCAAACATGGCGGGCCTCACTTTTTCCGCTCTCGCGGGGTGCGGTCGAGCGCCGCGGCACGGCGTGCCCAGGCGCCTGCTCTTGCCGGGGACGCCGGTCGGCGACCACGCGGCCATCTTTCAGGACCAGGGGCACGCGCGACAGGTCTTGTAAGATCCCGATGTCTTCGAGCGGATCGCCATCGACGAGCACGAGATCTGCGGACTTTCCGGCCTCGACACTCCCAATTTCATCCGCCGCATCGAGGCAGCGTGCCGCCGTCCTCGTCGCCGCCACGATGGCGTCCATGGGGGTGAGGCCTGCACGAACGAGCTGCGCCATCTCATAGGCTCCCCCGCCGTGCACGACCCCGGGCATCGCGGCATCACTGCCGTTCACAATGGCCACGCCCGCGGCCTGGGCTCTGCCTACGGTCTCATACATCGCCGCCCGGGCCCGGGCTTGCCAGGCGGCCACATGGGGATCCTTCGGGCGCAGCCCGAGTTCGGCTCCGCGGGCTTCGGGGCTGAGCGTCGGGCAGAGAAACGTGCCGCTCCTGGCCATCCGCTCGATCTGTTCATCGGAGAGGAACCGGCCGTGTTCCAGGACATCGACCCCCGCATCGAGAGCCCAGGTTACGCCGATCCCTCCATGGCAATGGGCGGCCACTTTACGCCCGTGCGCGTGCGCCACCTCGCAGATCGCCCGCATCGTCTCGAGGGTCATTTCCGGGGAGTAGAGGCCGCCCCGGGGCCGGACGAGTTCACTGAGCGTCGCATTGATTTTGATGAAATCAACCCCGAACCGGAGGTTCATGCGCACGGCGCGGCGGGCGTCATCCGGGCCGTCCACCACGGCAGCCGGCCCCGGCAGCGCGACGCCGACCGTGAAGTGCGTGGTGCGGTCCATGTGCCCCGCCGTGCTCGTGAGGCCGAGCCCGCAGACCTTCATCCGCGGGCCTTCCAGCCTGCCGGCGTTGATCGCATCTCGTAGGGCCACGTCGGCGTACTGGCGGCAGCTGAGATCCCTGATCGCGGTAAATCCCGCCTGCAGGTTTCGTTGGGCGTTGAGGAGACATCCAAACGCAATGCTCGCGGGGAGCTCCGTTGCCTCCCGCATGAACCAATCGGTATCGTCGAGCTCACCGCTCCCCAGGACGTGCACGTGCGCGTCAATGAGCCCGGGGAGGAGGGTGTAACGAGGAAGATCCCAGGTTTCGGCCGCCGGCGGCGGGACGTAGCCGGCGGCCGGTCCCGCATACGCGATGGTCTTGTCCTCGATCGCCACGATTCCATTGATGACCGGACGGCCGCCTCGACCGTCTATCAGGCATCCGACGCGCAAGACGAGCATGGGCCCTCCCGTCCGGAAGATGTAGAGTCGAGGAGTACATTCGCGCCGTACTTCATCGGCGCCTTTGCCCCGCCACTCAGAGGAGGTGCCTGGCCGCGGCGCGAAGATACCGCCACTGCGGCCACGCATCTCGGCGCCACCGGCCTGGACGTGCCGGTACTTCCCGAGCGCCGTCCAGCTCGCCCAGCGGTCGCATCCCCATCCGATGTGCGAGATGATTTTGGCGTCCGCGAGGCCTCGGCCTCATTCACTTTTCTTGCCCGGAGACAGGCCGCGCGGCGCGCGTGCAGCGGCCTGCCGGGAGAAAGGATCTGACGATGGCGCAGATGACCGGCGCGGAAGCTCTGGTCCGGACGGTGGAGGCCGAGGAGGCGCAATACGTCTTCGGCAACCCCGGGACGATCGAGATCGACATCTTGGATGCGCTGAGCGCCTCCACGCGCGTGCAGTACGTCCTCGGGTTGCATGAGGAGGCCGCGGTTGCGATGGCCGACGGCTACGCCCGGGCCTCCGGCCGGCCGGCGTTCCTCAACCTGCACGCCATGGTGGGGACCGCGAACGGCCTCGGGGCGCTCTTCTCGGCGGCGAAAGACCGGATCCCCCTCGTCGTGTCGGCGGGCTGCCATGATACGCGCCATTTGTTTCGCGATGCCCAGGGGGAGGCGCTCGACCTGGTCGGGGTCGTCCGGCAGTTCATGAAGCACTGCCTGGTGGTGCCGCATCCTGCGCGGATCCCGGAGGAGACCGTCCGCGCCTTCAAAATCGCGGGTACCCTTCCGCAGGGGCCGACCTACTTTGCGATCCCCAAAGACTTCCTCGCCGCAAGCGTGGATGTGGAGATTCCGAATCCGGCCGCGTTCCGGCTGCCCGCGCGCGTGGCCGCCGGCCCGGAGGAGATCGACCGGGCGGCCGACCTGCTCCTCCGCGCGGAGCGGCCCATCGCGGTCGCCGGCGGGCAGGTGTTCCGCCATGGGGCATCCGACCTGTTGGTCGAGCTGGCCGACCTGCTGGCGCTCCCGCTCTTTGCAGAACCGTTCGGCGTCTACCTGAGCGTGCCCTCGACGCATCCACAGTACCTCGGGCTGTATGCGCCCGGCCACCCCACCGTCGCGGGCGCGACGCTCGTCCTGGGCGTCGGCACCCGCATGTTCGCCGAGCCCGACGTCCCCAAGGGCCCGATGGTGCCGCGCGATGCGTCGGTCATCCACATCCACGAGGATCCGTGGGAGATCGGGCGGGTCTATCCCACCGCCGTGCCGATTGTGGCCGACAGCCGGAGCGCGCTCGCCGCGCTGCTGAGCGCGGTGCGCAGCCGCATGACCACGGCGCAGGCCAAGTCGCTTGCGGCGAGGCGCGCGGAGATCGCAGAGGCCCGCACGGCCATGATGGCGGAGCGGGAGGAGGACCTCAGGCACGAGTGGGACGCGGTGCCGATCAAGCCCTGGCGGCTCGTCGCGGAGCTGTCCCGGGTCCTGGACGAGACTGCTCTGGTCGTGAACCAGGCGGTCACGATGGGGAACTACATTCTCCGATTCTGCGACTTCCCCCGGCCGGGAGCGTTCACCATGAACTCCAGCACGTACATGGGCTGGGGGATCGGGGCGGCAGTGGGCATGAAGCTCGCGGAGCCCAAGCGGACCGTGATCAGTTGCGTCGGCGACGGTGTGATGACGTACGCGCCGCAGGGGCTGTGGTCCGCGGCCAAGTACGGGATCCCCGTCGTATTTGTCGTATTCAACAACCGTACGTACATGGCGATCAAGTCAGGCCTGCATGACCGCGGCCGCAACGCGGCCCGCACGGGAGTGTACACGGGGACCGAGATCCTGGATCCGCCGGTCGACATCCGCGGCCTGGCGGAGAGTTTTGGGGTCGAGGCGGTTCAGGTGGTGCAGCCGGCGGACATCCGCCCGGCGCTCGAGCGCGCCCTAGGCGCGGGCCGCCCCATGGTGCTTGACGTGTTGATCGATCCGGCGGAGCTCGGTGGTCACCGCGCGAAGGTACGGGCGGGCGCCCGCCGCGCCTAAAAACGAAAGGGGGCTGGTGATGGGGACTGATCGACGGGTAGACGAGGTGATCGAGCAGTACTATCTTGGCACGATCGGCCGGCGGGAGTTTGTCCGCCGGGCCCTCCTCCTGGGGGTCTCGGCCGCGGCGATCCCCGGGCTGGTCGTGGAGTTTCTGTCCGGTCCGGCGCGGGCGCAGACCAAGGGGACCGGGGAAGTGGTCGTCTGTACGTGGGGCGGCTCCTATGCGGACGCGCAGAAGAAGGCGTTCTTCGACCCGTTTGAGCAGGAGACCGGCATCCGGGTCCGCGTCACGGGGATCCCCGACGTGGCGAAGATCCGGGCGATGGTCAGCACCAACAACGTGGAGTGGGATTTCGTGGACGCGGAGGGCGAGATGATGATCGCCCTCGGACACGACGGGTTGCTCGAGCGGGCCGACTACTCGATCATCGACCGGAAGGACCTCATCCCCGGGACCTGGAGCGAGTGGGGCGTCGGGTCGGTCGCGTACGGATACGCGCTCGGCTGGAGCACGAAAGTGTACCCTCCGACGGGCCGGCAGCCACGGACGTGGGCCGATTTCTTCAACGCCAAGCGGTTCCCCGGACGGCGGGCGATGTACAATGAGCCGATCCCGGCGCTCGAGTTCGCCCTTCTGGCGGACGGCGTACCGAAGAACAAGCTCTACCCGCTTGATGTCACGCGGGCGTTCAACTATCTCAAGGCGCACAAGGCCATGGTCGACGTCTGGTACAAGCAGACCACCCAGATCCCCACCCTGATGCGGGGCCAGGAGGTCGACCTTATCGAAGGCACCAGCGGGCGCCTGAGCGACCTCAAGCAGAGCGGGGCGCCGGTCGACTTCACGTGGAACCAGGGGGCGTGGCTGCAGTCGTACTGGATCGTCCCCAAAGGCGCCAAGAACCGCGAGAATGCGATGAAGCTCATGGCCTACTACACCCGGCCGCAGAATGAGGCCAAGTTCGCGTCGCTGTTCGCGAGCGGCGTCCCGAACGCGAAGGCCTACGGCCTGATGCCGAAGGCCGCCGCGGCGCTCCTCCCGACCGCCCCGCAGAACGTGGTGCACCAGTTCCAGGTGGACTCGGCGTGGTGGGCGGCGAACCTGGCGGCGGTCACGAAGCAGTGGCTCGCGTTCGTCGGGAGCTAATCCAGCCTCGGGTTGTTCGGCCCGTGGGGGAGGAGGCGGCGTGAGCGTTCGGCCGCCTCTCCTCCGCGGCCTCGTCCCGTTGGTGCCGCTGCTGCTGTTCCTGACGGTGTTCTTCATCTACCCGGTCTCCCGGATGCTGCTGCTCGGCTTCTCGGGTGGAGCGTCGGCCTTCGCCCGCTATCACGAACTCTGGGCGACGGGCCTCTACCGGCACGTGCTCGCCGAGACGTTCCGCATCAGCGTGACGGTGACGGTCGCCTGCCTGCTGTTGGGATATCCCGTCGCCTATACGCTGGCCACCGCCCCGCCGCGCCGGGCCAACCTGCTGCTGATCCTCGTCATCACGCCGTTCTGGATCAGCGTCCTGGCGCGGAGCTTTACGTGGATGGTCCTGCTGCAGCGGGCTGGCGTGGTGAACCAGCTGCTCCTCGCTCTCCACGTCGTCCGCGCGCCGGTGCCGCTCGTATACAATCTGCTCGGCGTGTACATCGGCATGGTCCACATTCTGCTGCCGTTCATGATCCTGTCGCTGTACGCGGTGATGCGCGGGATCGATCCGTCGCTGCTGCGGGCCGCGGGGAATCTGGGCGCGAGCGAATGGCAGGCGTTCCGGCGGGTGTTTTTCCCGCTCAGCCTGCCGGGCGTGGCCGCGGGGAGCCTGATGCTGTTCGTGGTCGGCCTCGGCTTCTTCATCACGCCGGCGCTGCTCGGGGGCGGGAAGGTGACGACCGTGGCCATGCTGATCGAGGCGTACATCCATCAGGCCTTCGACTGGGGCCTCGCCTCCGCGCTCGCCTTGGTCCTCCTCGTGGCGACGGTCCTGGTCTTCGTGGCCTACAACCGCGTCCTGAACCTGGACCGGATGTTCGGGATCCGGTGATGTGGCGGGCTGCGACCACGACGGTCACCACGTTCTCGCTCTTCTTTCTCGTGCTGCCGATGCTGGCGCTGATCCCGATGTCGTTCAGCAGCGAGCACTGGCTCAGCTTTCCACCGTCCGGGTTTTCCCTCGAATGGTACCGGGGGTTCCTCGGCGACCGGGACTGGATGGAGTCTGTCCTCACCAGCCTGAAGGTCGCGGTCGTGGCGACGGCGCTCGCCTGCGCGCTCGGCACACCGGCCGGGGTCGCGCTGGCGCGCCACCGCTTCCCCGGCAAGGACCTGCTCTACAGCCTCATCCTCGCGCCGATCATCGTGCCGATCATGATCATCGCCATCTCATCGTACCTCATGTTTTCCTCGCTCCGGCTCGTGGGGTCGATCCCTGCGCTGGCGATCACCCACGCCGTCCTCGGGGTCCCGTACGTCGTCATCAACGTCATGGCGGCGATGCGGTCGCTCGACATCCAGTTGGAACGGGCGGCCAGGAGCCTCGGCGCGACGGCGTGGCAGACGTTTTGGAAGGTGACCGCCCGGCTGATTCAGGCCGGCATCCTGGCCGGCGCGCTCTTTGCGTTCATCACGTCGCTGGACGAAGCGGTGGTCGCGCTGTTCCTGAGCGGCACGAGCGCCGTGACGCTGCCACGGATGATGTGGGATGCCATCACGCAGGATGAGCTCAACCCCACCGTGACCGCCATCGCATCCCTGCAGATGGGCATGGCCGTGATCGTCCTGGCCGGTGTGGAGATCCTCCGCACCCAGCAGGCGCGGCGGGCAGGACGGCCGCGGCCCGACGAGGCCGCCCGCGAGGCGGGCGGGCGCTTTCTCCACACCGGCGCCGCGGGGCGGGAGGGGGCGGCGCTCCGGCTCGCCGACGTGACGAAACGGTTCGGGGCCGTCACGGCCGTTGACCGCGTGTCTCTCGAGGCGCGTCCCGGGGAGTTCCTGACGCTCCTGGGCCCGAGCGGGTCCGGCAAGACCACGATTCTCAACATGATCGCCGGGTTCGAGGCGCCCACGGCGGGAGAGATCCTGCTCGGCGGCAGCCCCGTCACGGCGAAACCACCGAACCAGCGGGAGATGGGCATGGTCTTCCAGAACTACGCCCTTTTCCCGCACATGACCGTGTTCGAGAACATCGCGTTCCCGCTTCGGGTGCGGCGGGCGTCCGGCGCGGACGTGGCCGCGCGGGTCGAGGATGCGCTCCGGCTGGTGCGGCTCGAGGGGTACGGCGTACGCTCTCCGCGGCAGCTGAGCGGTGGGCAGCAGCAACGGGTGGCGCTGGCGCGGGCCCTCGTCTTCAACCCCCGGCTGCTCCTGATGGACGAGCCGCTGGCCGCCCTCGACAAGCACCTTCGCGAAAACATGCAGATCGAGCTGCGCCGCCTGCACGAGCACTTGCACATCACGATCCTGTTCGTCACCCACGATCAGGCCGAGGCGATGACGATGTCCGACCGGATCGCGGTGATCAATCACGGACGCGTGGAGCAGGTTGGGACCCCGGCCGAGCTGTACGAGGCGCCGGCCAACGCCTTCATCGCCGGGTTCATCGGCGAGTCGAACTTCCTCGACGGGACCGTAACGGCCGTCAACGGGCCGGAGGCATCCGTAGAGAGCGCAGGCGGCCTGCGGCTGATCGTATCCTCCGCGGGGGCCAACGTCGGGCAGCGGCTCCGGATCGCGATTCGGCCGGAGGCCATCCATCTGCTGCCGGAGTCCGCGGTGAACGCCGGCGCGATCCCCGCCGAGATCGAGGAAGTCATCTACCTGGGGGATGTCATCAAGTGTGCGGCCCGCGTGAGCGCACACGACACGCTGGTGCTCAAGCAGGCCAACCGGCGGGGCGTGCGGCCTCCGGAGGTCGGCAGCCGCGTGTGCGTCGGCTGGGCGATTGAGGATGTCCGGGTGCTCCCGCCGTCTGCCGGAGAGGGGTAAGCAATGGACCTGGGACTACGCGACAAGGTGGCGATCGTAACGGGCGGGGCAGGGGCGATCGGCGGGCAGATCGTGTGCCGGCTGGCCGAGGAGGGCTGCCGGATCGCCGTGGCGGACGTGGCTCCTTCGGCCGGCACGATTGAGCGGGCCGTGTCCGAACGCGGGGGGCGCGTCCTGTACGTGACGGGTGACGTGCGCCACGCGAGTGACGTCGCCGGCATGGTGCGCAGCGTGCTCGAGACCTTCGGCACGATCGACATCCTCGTGAACGGCGCCGGGGCGATGACGTGGGCCCCGGTGGTGGACCTGGATGAGGCCGAGTGGGACCGGGTGGTCGACATCAATCTGAAGAGCGCGTTTTTGTGCGCGCGCGCCGTCGCTCCCCACATGATCGCGCGGGGGGCGGGCAAGATTGTGAATATCGCCTCGGGGCTGGGGCACACGCCGTCGGTGGACGTCGGCCATTACGCGGCCGCCAAGGCGGGGGTCATCGCGCTGAGTAAGACCCTGGCCCTCGAGCTCGCGCCGCACAAGATCAACGTGAACAGCGTCGCGCCGGGGATCATCGACACGCCGCTCGTCGCCCCACGGCGCTCACAGGCGGAGCTCGTGGCCATCGGCGGGCGCATTCCCCTGGGCCGGGTGGGGCGGCCGGACGATGTCGCCAAGGTCGTCGTGTTCCTGGCTTCATCCGCCTCCGACTACATGACGGGCCAGACGCTCTTCATCAACGGCGGGGCGCTCATGCCATGAGCGGGGCCCAGGCGGCCTACGGCGACAGCACGCCCGTGAGCCCCAAGGCGGCGGCCGCCGCGAATACCCAGAGGGGGCTGAGTCTCGTGGCGTACGCCACCACGGCGGTCACCCCCGTGACGGCCAGCGCGGCGACGCCGTGGTCCGCCGCCCGGATGACCACGAGCGCGCTGGCCGCGGCAAGCCCGACGGTGACCGGCGCCAACCCTGCCTGCACCGCCGCGCGCCAGGGCGAGAGTCGGAAGCGCCCCCACACCCGGGCCACGAGATAGACGAGCGCGGACGAGGGTCCGCACATGGCGCCGGTCGCGACGAGGGCCCCCGCGAGTCCCGCGGCGTGAAAGCCGATCAGCGTCGTGAGGAGGAAATTGGGGCCCGGCGCGGCCTGGGCGATCGCGTAGAAATCGGCAAACTGGCGGTCCGTGATCCAGCGCTGGAGTTCGACCGTCTGACGATGGATTTCCGGGATGACGGTGCTCACCCCGCCAAACGACAGGAGCGATAACGGCGCAAAGAGCCGGGCGAGCGCGCTGAGCGCGCCGCCGAGGGCCATCACGCCCGCGATCTCCACGCGAGCGCGATGCTGATCGGCGACAGCGCGAGCAGCACCCACAGGACGGGCCACCGCATGAGCCCGACCGCGATGAATGCGACGAGCATGACAGGCGCCGCGGTGACCGGGTGCCTCCTCACGAGCGGCCTCGCCAGCTCCGCCATCATGGCGACCGCGACCCCGGCGGCCGCCGCCGCGACCCCGGCGAAGATGCCGCGGAGCGCCTCGGTGTGACCGAAGCGCCCGTAGAGGGCGGCGAACGCGCTGACGACGCTCACGGGCAGGACCAGGAGGCCCAGCAGCGCCGCTACCGCGCCCGGGAGACCGCGAAAGCGCTCCCCGACGGTGACCGCGACGTTGACCACGTTGGGGCCCGGGAGGAACTGGCAGAGAGCGAGCACGTCCGTAAACTCGTCGGGGCGCATCCACCCGCGGTTGCGCACGATCATGCGCTGCGCCCACGGCAGCGCGCCGCCGAACGCCGAGCAGGAGACGGTCAGGAACGCCCAAAACAGGTCGACGAGGCCGGGCGAGGGCGAAGGGTTCCCGTCAACGTCTCTGGACACGTGCATCCGTTTTCCCTACGCGGTCCCCGGTCCCTGCCGCGCATCGCGCTCCGGACCGCCGTCGATCTCGTATCCTCGGCGGATCTTCCACTGAAATGCCCCTCCGGTGTCTTCGGACCGAAGGCATTGGGCATAGGGTGAGGTGAGGGGACGTCGGGTCCGCCTCAAGGGAGGGATGACGATGTTGCTCGGACTGTTGCTGCTTGCCGGGCTCATGCTGTGGGCCACGGGACACATGATCTTGCGCTAGGGCGTCGCATCGTCACGCCGGGAGGGCCGGAGGGAACTCCGGCCCTCATCGCGTGGCGGCGGCCGCGCGGCGGACGAGGTAGGCTGTCACCGGTTCCCCGAGTTACAGCTCGTAGCGGAGGCGGTAGACGAGCAGCTCCTGAAGGCGGAAGAGTGTGTCGGGATCGGCCTCGACCCGAACCGTCCGCGGCGCTGTGCGCGTGACCCCGGGGACCAGCGCCGCCGTCTGGGCCATGTCGCTCCGGGTGTAGTCGATCTCCATCACGAGCCGGGCGGGGACCTCAAGGGGACGGATCGTGGCGCGCTTCCGGACGGCCTCCGCGGCTCCCTGTCGAATCCGCCGGCCCGCTTCGTGGGGGTGCAGATTCTGGGCCACGCCGCGCCCGCGGCCGGTCTTGACCGGTACCGCGACGGCGTCCGGGAGGATCTCTCTGGTCTGCTCGAGCGTCGCGGCGTCCCCGGTGACGAGCGTGACCGGGACCTTGAACCGGCCGGCGACGAGCGCGTTGAGCCCGGCCTCGTTCATCGTGCGGCCGTTTACGCGAAGGTTGTAGATCATGGCACCGTTCCAGGTGTGGTCGAGGATGGCGTCGGCTGTGCCGGCCCCCGCGTGCGTTCCGGTGATGAACACCGCGTGAAACGTCTCATCCAGCCCCTCCATCTGGAGGGAGTCCCGCATCGCGCCGCGCACGAGGGACGCCCGCTCGTCAAGCCGGGCGGGAATCACGTTCTGCATCACGGCGTGGCTGTCGCAGACGACCACATCGGTCGCCCCGCCGTCGAACGCTCCCGCGATCGCGGCGTTCACTTCATCGGTCATCAGCTCGCGGCCCTCCTGGTACTGCCGGGCCGCGTCCGACGTCTGGAGGGTGGTGACAACGCCCGCGACGCCCTCGATGTCGGCTGAGATGAACACACGACACACGCTCACATCCCACCCCCGCGCACTGACGGCAACGAGCGCTGATTCAGCCGCGGACGGCCGGATCCCTACCGGGAACGATGCCGGGGCTCGGCCCCGGCGCGGAGTTAGTCGAGTCGGAAGAGGCGGCGGGCGTTGCCGCCGAAGATCGCGGCGCGGTCCTCCGGCGTGAGGTCGAGCCGGTCGAACAGGTCTCGCTGTTCCTTGAGGATCGCGACCCGGTACTCCCCGGGGATGCCGGAGTCGGTGCCGAACATGATCCGGCGCGGCCCGTAAGTGCGCACGAGGTCGCGGAACACCGTCTCAAGCGGCGGCGCGCCGGGGGTAAACTCCCGCCAGTTGTTCGTGCCCGAGGTGTCTACCCAGATGTTCTCCGTGTGGTACGCGAGAAAGAGGGCCTCTCGGAGGAACCCCGCCCCGCAGTGGGCGATCGCGAAGGTGACGTCGGGGAAGTCGTTGGCGGCCCCAGAGAGGTGGAGGGGGTCGGCGTAGCGCAGGTCGTAGACCGGCGCGATCGTGATCCCGAAGTGAAAGAGCACCGCGAGCCCCTGCTCGGCCGCGGCCTCATACAGCGGATACACGGCGCGGTCGCTGGCGCTGAACCGCTGGGTCGGCGGGTAGAGCTTGAGCCCCCGGATCCCCCACTCCCGAAACCGCCGGACGACCGAGACGGCCTCCGGGCTGATCGGATCGATGACGCCGCCCCACCCCTGAAACCGGGCTGGGTTGAGGCGCACGAACTCAGCCAGCTCCTCGTTCCCCTCGCCGATCGCGATGAAGAAGCCGGTCGCGACCCCGGCCCGATCAAACGCGCCGGCCCACCGCTCGGCGTGCGCGGCGAGGCTGACGCCCTCGAGCGCCTGGAGCCGCTGGGCCATCCGGCTCCCTCCACCGGTCACCCGCTCCCGGGCCGCGGGACGGAGCGTCCCGCCGAGGCGCTCGCGAATGCGCTTGAACATGGGCGCGGTGACCAGATGGAGATGGCTGTCGACGATGCTGTCCATAGTCCCTCTTTCCGCGGCAGGCCGCTATGATGCGGGAACGCCGGGCTGGCGGTCCCGATTCCTGGGATGCGCGCAGGAGGTTGTGCGGCCCTGTCCCCTCGGCTAGGATAGAAGGGAGATGGGCAGATCCTCCCGGCTGCTGGCGCGCGGTCTCCTGCTGGCTGCGGCCGTACTTGTCGGCGCGGCCGCCACCGGGCCGCGGACCGGTACGGCGGTGACCGCGGCGGTGGGGCCGCCGCGGTCGGTCCGGGCGCTCGTGCTGACGGGGCAGCCCGCACCGGACGGCGGCATGTACACGGAATTCTCCGATCCGACCATCAATGCGCACGGCGACCTCGTCTTTGGAGCCCTGACCACAAACCCCAAGGCCCATGCCGTTCTGTACCTGCTCACCGGGGGCCGGCTCCGGACGCTCGTCACGTCGGGACAACCGGCGCCGACCGGCGGAACCTTCCGTGCGTTCAACGACGTCGTCCTGAACGGGCGGGGCACGCTGCTGTTTCTCGGGCGGACGACCGACACCGGTGCGCCGCTGGGACTCTATCTTGCCCGGGGTGGGAAGATCCTGCCGATCATCGCCGCCGGCCAGGCCGCGCCCACCGGTGGCGTCTTCACCGATTTCGCCAACCCCACGATCAACGATCTGGACGTGGTGGCGTTCGTCGGCCGGACGACCGGTCGGGGACGCGAAGGCATCTTTACGACCAGCGAGGGGACCACGACCGCGGCCGTCATGGGCGGGCAGGCGGCGCCGACCGGGGGCGCGTTCCAGTTCTTCCTGGATGGGACGCCGGCCGCCAACAACCGCGGGCAGATTGCATTCGTCGCAGCCACGACCGCACACTCGACGCAGGGGATCTACGTGCTGACTGGGGGCCGCGTGGTGCCGGTGGTCACGACCGATGACACGGCGCCCGTCGGCGGACCGTTCACCGAGTTCGGATTCGTGAACCTCTCCGATGCGGGGACGGTCGGGTTCATCGGCCGCACCGCGCGCAGTGCGACGCGAGAGGCGCTCTACGTCACCGGCCGGGCCACCCTCGTGACCCTGGCCCGGCAGGGACAGGCGGTTGGGGGCGGCGCGCTCACGACGTTTATCAATGCGATGATGAACACAGCGGAAGACGTCGTCTTCGAGCTGGGCACCCCGGACCCGATCCCCCGGGCCGTCTATCTCGCGACACGGTCGGGCGTGCGCCACGTGAGCCGCGCGGGTGATCCGGCGCCCGCCGGGGGCCACTTCACCGCGTACAATGCGCCTGCGCTGAACGACCGGGGGCAGGTCGCGGTCGTCGCCGAGACGGACGACGGGCGCCACGGCGTGTACCTGGTGGAGCCGTGATGACCGACGAGCGAGCACCGAGCACCGGCGCCCCCGCCGCCGATGATCCGGCCGCCGAGGGTCGCGCGGCCCTGGCCGGTCTTTGGGCGGTGCAGCAGGTCGATACCCGGCTGGCCGGCGCCCGCGACCGTCTCGCGGCGCTCGATGACGGCAGCCGCCTGCGGGCCGAGGTGGAGGTGGCGCGGGCGGCCGCGGCCGATGCGGCTGCGCGGCTGCACCAGGCGCAGGCCGCCCTCCGCGATCATGAGCTGCAACTCCGGACCACGGAAGACAAGCAGAAGAAGGCGGAGGGGGACCTCTACGGCGGCCGGGTCAGCAACCCCAAGGAACTGGCGAGCCTCCAGGAGGAGACCGGGGCCCTCGCGCGGACCCGAGACCATCTGGAAGACCAGATCCTCGGTCTGTTCGAACAGGTCGAGGCGCTCACCGGCGAGGTCGATCGGGCCCGGCGCGCGGCCGGCGCGCTCGAGGCGCAACTCGCGGCGCATCTGGCGGAGTTCGAGGCCACGCGGAGCCGCCTGGACGCCGAGATTGCGGCCCTCGCCGCGGAGCGCGCCGCGCTCGGCGCGCGCGTCGACGGCCGGGTGCTGAGGAAATATGAGGGGATCGCGGCGCAGGAGGCCGGGGTGGGAATCGTGGCGGTGCTTGGCGATTTCTGCGGAGGCTGCCACAACACCGTGCCGGCAGAGTTTGTCTCGCGGATCCGCCACGGCCGGCTGGTCACGTGCGAACGGTGCCACCGGATTCTCTACCTGGATGGCGCGGCATGACCCCGCGGGCGCATGACTTGATCGTCCGTATCGACGGCGCCTCGCGTGGGAACCCCGGTCCGGCCGCGATCGGCGTGGTCGTCCTCAACGGCGCGACGCCGGTCCGGGAGATCGGCGAAGCGATCGGCGTCGCCACGAACAACTACGCGGAGTACCGGGCGCTTCTGAGCGGCCTCCGGGAGGCCGAGGCGCTCGGGGCGCGGACTGTCCGGGTGCAGAGCGACAGCGAGCTCCTCGTTCGCCAGCTGACCGGCCAGTACAAGGTCCGCAGCGAGGCGCTCGCGCCCCTCTACCGCGAGGCGCTCGCGCGGATGCGGCGGTTCGAGCAGGTGGCGATTACGCACGTGCCGCGCGAGCAGAACGCGGCGGCCGATGCACTGGCGAACCAGGCCCTGGACGCCGAGACGCATGCGGCCGCCCTGCCGGCAGGTCGCGGCAAGCCGGCGTCGGGCGGGAAGCCGGCGTCGGGCGGGAAGCCGGGGGCCTCCCCGAGCCCGCGGCGTCCGGCGGCGGGGACGAGATCGGCCCGACGCCTGCCCGGTTGAATCCCCCCTGGGGACGTGCTAGCATTACCGCGGGAGCAGGCCATGCGGCCGCGGGCGCTTAGGCGCTCGAGGAAAGTCCGGGCTCCACAGGGCAGGGTGCTGGGTAACACCCAGTGGGGGCGACCCCGAGGACAGTGCCACAGAAATATACCGCCTCCGTAAGGAGGTAAGGGTGCAACGGTGCGGTAAGAGCGCACCAGCGGCCGGGTGACCGGCCGGCTCGGTACACCCCACCCGGAGCAAGGTCACATAGGGGGAGATGAGGCGGCCCGCCGATCCCCGGGTAGACTGCTAGAGGCGTCGGGCAACCGCCGTCCCAGAGAGATGGCCGCACGCGACAGAACCCGGCTTACCGGCCTGCTCCCGTATTCCTCCCCGTGATGACCCTGCATCCGACGGCGACCGACGAAGTCAACCGGGTGGCCGTCACGCGGCTCCACGCCGCCGAGCCTGTCCTTGAAGACGTCCGGCCGGCGGGGGAAGTGGTCCCCGGCCTCCGGCCGGGGACCGTCCTACACGCCGGCCCGCCGGTAACATGGGCGGCGATGTGCGGTCCACTCCGAGGCGCGCTCGTCGGCGCGCTCCGGCTCGAAGGGCTGGCCGCGTCCGAGGAAGACGTCGAACGCCTCCTCGTTTCCGGCGAGGTCAGGCTCAGCCCGGCGCACGACCACGGCGCGGTCGGTCCGATGACGGGGGTCATTACCCCGAGCATGCCCGTGTTCATTGTCCGCAATCGCGCGTTCGGCAACGCAGCGTTCTGCACGATCAACGAGGGCATCGGCAAGGCCCTGCGCTTCGGGGCCAACGACGAGACGGTGCTCGACCGGTTGCGGTGGTTCGCGCAGGAGTTCGGCCCTGCGGTCGGCGCGGCGGTGCGCTTGGCGGGCGGGATCGATCTGCGAACGATGATGGCGCGCGCGCTCGCGATGGGCGACGAGATGCACCAGCGGAACGTCGCGGCCACCTCGCTGTTCCTCCGAGCGCTCGCCCCGTCCCTGGCCGCGGACGGATCGCGGGGCGCGGCGCTCGGCCGGGTCTTCGCATTTCTCGCGGAAAACGACCAGTTCTTCCTCAACCTGGCGATGGCTGCGGCGAAGGCGAGCGCGGACCCGCTGGGGGACATCCCCGGCTGCACGCTGGTCACGGCGATGGCCCGAAACGGCACGGAATTTGGGATCCGTGTGAGCGGGACCGGCGGCCGATGGTTCACTGCCCCGGCGCCGGTGCCGCGCGGTTTGTTGTTCCCTGGGTTTAGCGAGGCCGACTGCAATGCAGACATCGGGGACAGCGCGATCATCGAGACGATCGGCCTGGGCGGGTGCGCGATGGCCGCGGCGCCGGCGGTCGTCCAGTTCATCGGGGGCCGCTCCGTCAGGGGGGCCGTGGCGATCACCCGGGAGATGGCGGAGATTACCGTGAGCGCGAGCCCCCACTACCGCATTCCCGCGCTCGAGTTCGAAGGCGTCCCGGCCGGGATCGATGTGCGCCGGGTCGTCGCGACGGGGATTACGCCGGTGATCAACACCGGGATCGCGCACCGCCACGCCGGGGTCGGTCAGGTGGGGGCCGGGACGGTCCGCGCGCCGCTCGCCGCGTTCAAGATAGCCCTGACAGTCCTCGCCGCGGAGCAGGCGAAGGGGGCCGCTCCCACGGGATAGAATGCCCCTCAGGCCACGTTCACCAATGAGAGGAAGGTGTCGGCGTGAAAGCGCTTCAGTTCACAGCAGAGTGGGAGCCCCGCCAGGGGTATCCGGTCTCCGAGTTCGAGCGGCGGACCGGCAAGGCGGTGACCGGCGCCAGCGTGTGGCGGCATCCGCAGATCAAGCTCATCGAGACGCCGGAGCCGCGGCTTGGGCCGCAGGACGTCCGGCTGCGCCCGCGCGCGTGCGGGGTGTGCGGCTCGGACGTGCACTTCTATGAGACAGACGACCAGGGGTACATCCGCTACCCGGGCCTGACGAAATTCCCCGTGATTGTCGGCCACGAGTTCAGCGGGGAGGTCGTGGAGGTCGGGAAGGACGTCCAGGGGCTGCGGGTCGGAGATTTGGTGACTGTCGAGGAGATGATCTGGTGCGGCCACTGCGTCCCGTGCCGGAACGGCTGGCCGAACCAGTGCGAGAACCTCGAGGAGATCGGGTTCACGATCGATGGGGCGATGGCGGAGCAGCTGGTCGTCGGGGCCAAGTACTGCTGGCCGGTTACCGCCCTCGCCGAGACCTACGGGAGCGCGGAAGCGGCCGCCGAGGCGGGTGCGCTGTGCGAACCGACGAGCGTGGCGTATAACGGCATGTTCACCCGGGCCGAGGGGTTTCGGCCGGGCGGCATCGTCGCGGTGTACGGCACGGGTCCGATCGGGTTCGCGGCGATCGCGCTCGCGCGCGCGGCCGGCGCGAGCCGGGTGATCGCGTTCGAGGTGAGCGAGGTGCGGCAGGCGCTGGCGCGGAAGGTGGGCGCCGACGAGGTGCACAACCCGGTCGAGCTTCAGAAGGCCGGCACGAGCCCGCACGAGGTGATCCTCCAGGCGAGCGGCGGCGCCGGCGCGGACATGCAGGTCGAGGCGGCGGGCGCCCCTGGGATCACGGTGCCCGAGATGGAACTCGCGCTGGCGATCGGCGGCAAGGTCGTGATCATCGGCCGGGCGGCCGAGCGTGCGCCGATGTACCTCGAGCACTTCCAGACCCACGCGGGCCAGGTGTTCGGGGCCCAAGGGCACTCGGGCTACGGCACGTTCCAGAATGTGATCCGGCTCATGGCCTCCGGCCGGGTGGACTTGCGGCCGATCATCACGAGCCGGTTCCCGCTCGCGCAGGCGCCCGAGGCTGTGGTCAAGGCAAGCAAGCGCCAGGACGGCAAAGTGATGGTGAAGATTTAGCGTCGTCTCAGCCCGGACGTTCGGCGCCGTGCGAGAGAAGGCATGACGTTACAATACGCGGTCCTCGTCGCCGACATCGACGGCACGCTCGTTCCCGAGAACAAGGTCGTCCCGCCGGGCGTGGTGGCCGCCGTGAAGGCCGTCCAGGCCCGCGGCGTGCGCGTGTGCCTCGCGACCGGCCGCATGTGGGAGGCGGCGCGAGAGTTCGTGAATGCGATCGGCGCCGATCCTCCGGTCATCCTATATAATGGAGCGCAGGTGTTCGATTTCCGCACGGGCCGGACGCTGTGGACCCGCCGGCTGCCGCAGGAGACCGCGCGCCAGATCCTGGTGCTCGTGCGGCAGTTCCCCAACGTCTCGCCGCAACTCTACGTCGGCGGCAGGGTGTACGCGGAGCGGATGACCCCGTTTGTCGAGCTCTACGCCCGTCGGGATCACCTGACCGTGCACGTCATCCCAAGGTTCGAGGACCTGCTTGCGGAAGAACCGGTCAAGATGCTGATCATCGGCGACCCGCCGGACTTGGCGGCTCTGAGCCAGGCGGTCGCGGCCCTGCCGGGGCCGGCGATCAACCAGGTGTTTTCGCAGCGCGACTACCTCGAGATCCTGCCGCCGGGCATCAGCAAGGGGGTCGCCCTGCCCGTGCTCGCCGAGGCGCTCGGCGTGGCCGTCGAGCGCGTGGTGGCGGTCGGTGACAACCTCAACGATCTGACGATGGTGGAGGCGGCGGGGCTGGGAATCGCGGTCGAAGGGAGCCCGCCGGCGCTCCTGGCGGCGGCCGGCTGGGTCTGCCCGCCGCCCGAGCGGGAGGGTGTGCGTGCGGTGATCGAACGGGTCTGGCTGTCGGATCGCACGAAAACGGAAGAGGGAGGGAGACCGTGAGTCGACGACGCAGCAACGCGAAGGCGGCCGGGAAGACACGGCGCGGGGCAGCGGGCGCGCCAAAGGCCCTGAAGGAGGGGACGAAAGGATCGAAGTGGACGATCCCGCCGCGCGGCGGGCATATGGACAAGCGCACCGGCATCTACCTGCAGAACATGACGGGGCACGAAGTGGAAGAGCGCCTCAAGAAGAACGACATCCTCATCGTTCCCCTCGGCGCCACCGAGGCGCATGGGGCCCACGCCCCGCTCGGCGAGGACATCTTCCTCGTCACCCGGATGGCGGAGGAAGTGGCCGCCCGCACCGGCTGCACGGTGGCCCAGCCGCTGTGGTACGGCTCTCATCCCTCCCACCACCTCGGTATGCCCGGGACCGTGGTCATCCCCGAGGACACCTTTGAAGGGTTCGTCCGGGCGATGATCGCGGGGTTCTGGAACATGGGCTTCCGCAAGCAAATTCTGTTGAACGGGCACGGGCAGGAGTACGTCATTCCGACGGCGATGCACCAGTTCGCGAAGCGGTACCGGGTGCCGAGTCTCCTCCTCCTCGTCAACTGGTACCATCCGATCCGCGACCACTTCAAGCTCAAGAGCGAAGGCGGGACCTACGAGACCCCGTTCATCCATGCCGATGAGGTCGAGACCTCGTGGTCGCTCGCGCTGTTCCCGGAGCTGCTCGACATGAAGTACGCGCCCGACAACAAGATCGTCGGGTTCCTGCCGGGCAACCACGTCGACAAGGCCGGAAATTTGTTGAACCGTCCGATCAACTGGTACAGCGCGGTCGGCGCCGGGCCGATCGAGGTGAAGGCGTATATCGAGGGGGTCGTCGGCCGGAGCAGCATCGCGCGGGCAGAAAAGGCGTATCCGGGTGTCGCGCCGCTCCTCGATTACCTCGAGCGCCTGGTCAACGACGTTCACAAGACGTTCCCCCCCGGGAAGCTGCCCCCGATCGAGATGGTCACGGAGCGGGACCGGGAGGAACTGGATGCGGTCCTCAAGGGGCCGAGGCACGGCGGGAAAAGCATCTACAGTCTCGGCTACCCTCCATGAGCTCCCCGTGGATCGGATGAAGCTCGCGTACGCGATCTCGGTATCGGCGACCCGCTTCACGGCGGTCGCGCAGGCGCCCGATGCCGCGGCGTCCATCCGCCGGCTCGCGGCGCTTGGCTTCGACGGGGTCGAGCTGGCGATTCGCGATCCCGCCCAGGTCGACGTGGAGCGGCTCGCGGCGGCCGCGGCGGATCAGGGTCTGGCCGTCCCGGCGGTCGGGACCGGCCAGGCGTACCTCGAGGAGGGGCTCTGTCTCACGGCCCCCCACCCGGCCGAGCGGGAAGGGGCCGTGGCGCGCCTGCTGACGCAGGTGGAGGTTGCCCGGCGGCTGGGTGCGCTCCTGATCGTCGGGCTGATCCACGGCCCGATTCCGCCCGAGACGGATCGGGACACGGCAGTGGACCGCGTGCTCCACGGCCTGGGCGGCGTGGCCCGCGCCGCCCGGCTCGCGGGGATCAGGATCGTCATCGAGCCGATCAACCGGTACGAGAGTAACTGGCTCAATACGGTGGACGAGGTGATGGATCTCATCGCGCGGCTCGGCGAGGACAACGTTGGGGTGCTGCCCGACACGTTCCATATGAACATCGAAGAAGCCGATCTCCCGGCCGCCGTGCGGAGGGCGCGGCCCCGGCTCTGGCACGTACATGTCGCGGACAGCAACCGGCACGCTCCCGGCACCGGGCATCTCAACCTGGCGGAAATCATGGGCGTACTGCGCGAGGTCGGGTACGCGGGATTCGTATCGGCAGAGATCCTCCAGCATCCGACGCCGGAAGAAGCGGCGCGCCAGACGATCGGCTCGCTGCGCGCGCTCATCGCGCCCGCGTGAACGTGAGGATCGCCGCCGTGACACGACCGCTACTCCGTCACAGCAGGAAGGGTCGGGTCTCCCCCCGAACGCGGCCCGATAGAGTGGCTCCGGACGGTGAGCGGCGAGACGGGAAGCGGAGAGAGCGGCGGACCTTTGCCGTGAGTGTTGCAGCGCGCCCGTGGCTCTCCTACCCCCTGAGCACTGCGTTCATCGTGCTCCTGGCCGTTGGGTTCCACAAAACCGGGATCGCGCGAGATGCGGATGTCCTCGACATTCCATTCCTGCTTGCGGTGGCGATTGTCGCGTTCGTGTCGGGCCGCGGCCCCGCGATCATCGCTGCCCTGGCCAGTTCTATTGCGTTCAACTACTTTTTCGTCCCCCCTCCGAATGCATTCTCTGTTCCGAAGGTCGATGAGGTGGTCTTGCTGGCCGGCTTGCTGGCGGTCGCCGTCGCCCTCGGGACGCTCACCAGCCGTGTGCGCGCTGCCCGGGACGAAGCAGACCGACTCGCCGCGAGCGAGCGGCTCCAAAAGACCTTGCTCAGTTCCATCTCACACGATCTCCGGACACCCCTCACGGCCATCATGGGCAGCCTCAGCACGTTGCTTGCGGAGGACGAGCGGCTCACGGGGAGCCTCCGTCAGGAACTCCTGACGATCGCATATGATCAGACGAAGGTGCTCAACTGGCTCGTCACGCAGATCCTCGAGATGACGCGGCTGGAGTCGGGTGTCGTCACGTTCCATCGAGAACCAGCCCATCTAGGGAACGTCATTCACGGGACCATTGCCCAGTCGGGAGGCGCCGTGAATGGACGGTGTCGGGTCGATGTGCCGCCCGGGTTGCCGATGGTGCCGATGGATTCTGTGCTCCTTTCGCAGGCCCTCGTGAACATCCTGAGCAATGCCGTCAAGTACTCTCATCCCGACACACCCATCGAGATCGAGGCGCATCGGGAGGACGGCGCCGTCGTTCTGAGTGTGGCAGATCGGGGAATCGGGATTCCTGCCGCGGGGCTCACCCGTGTGTTCGAGAAGTTCTACCGGCTCCCGCAGCCGGCGCCGCCGGCCGGAGGGCCGGCCGGGATCGGACTCGGCCTCGCGATTGCCAAGGGCATCGTGGAAGCCCATGACGGCCGGATCTGGGCGGAGCAGCGGGCAGGCGGTGGCACGGTGATCAGGCTGACCCTTCCTCTTCACGGCCGGTGAGCAACGCGATGGATACCTCGGGCCCCCGGGTGCTTGTCGTCGACGACGACGTATCTATCCGGCGCTTTCTGGGGATCGCCCTTCGTGCCCGCGGCTACGCGGTCTTCGAGGCCTCGAGCGCCCAGGAGGCGCTGGCGGCGGTTCCGGCGGTCCGCCCGGATATCGTCATTCTCGACCTTGGCCTGCCGGATGAGGATGGCGTCGAGGTCACGCGAAGGCTCCGCGAATGGGATCGGCTGTCGATTTTCATCCTTTCGGTTCGGGACCAGGAGGAGGAAAAGGTCGCCGCGCTCGAGGCCGGCGCGGAAGACTACCTCACGAAACCCTTTGGAATCGACGAGCTCCATGCACGCCTTCGCGTCCTGCTCAGGCGGATGACCGGGAGCCGGGCCGGAGATCCGTTTCAGACGGGGGACCTGGAAGTCGATCTGACCAGGCGGCTGGTCAAGGTCGCGGGGGAGATCGCCCGCCTCACCCCCACGGAATACGATCTCCTCAGGGCACTCGTGCGGGCGCGCGGGAAGGTGCTGACCCACCGGCAGCTCCTCGAGCAGGTGTGGGGCCCGGAGTACGGTGGGGACGGGCACCTGCTCCGCGTGAACATCAGCAACCTCCGCCACAAGCTCGAGCAGGACCCTGCAACCCCCCGGTACATCCTGAACGAACCCCGGATCGGCTACCGGCTGGCGATCGACGACTAACCCCCAGCCCCTTAACACTTTCTTGATGCAGAACCGGAGATTCTTGCCCCTTTCTTAACGGGACTCCCATGTGTGACCGTCGTACGTCACAAGCGAAGTCCGCGATGTCTTCAGCGAGGGAGTTTCCCTTTATGAGTTGGTGGATAGTTGCAGCGGTGCTACTGCTGGCGCTTTTCCTCGGCGTCTTTCACGGTCCCTCGGCATCTCCGGGGGTGTTTCCAGAGGATGGGGCGAGCGCAAAGAATCTCGTGGAGCATAGTTCTCTCGGCAAATAGAGGCCCGATCAGTGCATCGGTGATGGCTGTCCGCCCACTCCAACGTATCGAGTGAGCGGCACGCAGGGATGCTCCGCCACCTCCGAGAACTGTGCCACACCCCCGCTTGGGTGGCCTGCCGGAGGTGGTCGCATGCAGGAGTCGTGGCACCGTTATCTGCGCCTTGGGATCGTGCACTTCATGGCGTTCCCGGCGGTGCTGAAAGGCGACGGCCCCTACGTGGAGAGTCTCCGCCGGATCGCCGCGGACGACTTCTTCACGGCGGTCGAGGTCGGCTGGGTCGACAGCGATGCGGAGCGGGCGGCCGCGGCCGCGCTCCTCCGGGAGAGCCACCTCAGCGTCGGCTTCGGCGCGCAGTCCGCCCTGCTCGTCACCAAGTCCAACCTGAACGCGCTCGATGAGAAGGACCGCCGCAAGGCCGTCACGATCGTCCAGGGGTGCATCGACCAGGCGATCCAACTGGGCGCGCGGCGTGTAGCCGTCCTGAGCGGTCCCTACCCGGGTGCGGCGGACGAGGCGCGCGCCAAGGCGCGGCTCGTCGAGTCGCTCCGCGAACTGTGCGCCTACGCGCGGGAGCGCGGCGCCGGCATCGCCCTCGAAACGTTTGACCGGACCATTGATAAGAAGTCGCTCGCCGGCCCGACCCCGCTGTGCGTGGAGATCTCCGCGGCCCTCCGCCGGGACTATCCCGATTTTGGGCTCATGCTGGACCTCAGCCATATCCCGCTGCTGGGCGAGGGGATCCGGGAGTGCCTCCTCGCCGGGCGCGAGCACCTCGTCCACGCGCACATCGGCAACTGTGTGATGCGGGATCCCAAGCATCCCGCCTACGGGGATCAGCACCCGCGGTTCGGCATCGAGGGCGGCGAGAACGATACGCCCCAAGTCGTGGAGTTCCTGAAGACGCTCTTTGAGATCGGCTATCTGGGCGGACCGGCCGCAGGGACCGACGCCCGGCCGTTCCTGAGTTTCGAGGTGAAGCCGCTCGCCGGCGAGACGCCGGAGGCGGTGATCGCGGGCACGAAGCGCGTCTTCGCAGACGCGTGGGCCAGACTGTGAACCGAATGAGGTAGGAGGAACACGCGCATGGCAATGCCGCGCATCTATATCACGCGCCCGCTCCCGCAGCCGGCGATGCGGGTCCTCGAGGGGGCGGTCGAATACCGCATGTGGGATCGGGACGATGAACCCGTGCCCCGCGAGACACTCCTCCGCGAGATCGTCGACGTCGACGGGATCATCTGCCTCATTACCGAGAAGATGGATGGTGAGGCGATCGACCGGGCCCGGCGGTGCCGGGTGGTGTCGCAGGTCGCGGTCGGGTACGACAACATCGACGTCGCCGCGGCCACCAAGCGCGGCATCCTCGTCACCAACACCCCCGGGGTCCTGACCGAGACGACGGCCGATATGGCGTGGGCGATCCTGATGGCCGCCGCCCGGCGCGTCGTGGAGGGGGACAAGTTCACACGGTCCGGCCGGTGGAAGACGTGGGAGATCATGGGGTTCACCGGCCAGGACGTCCACGGAGCGACCCTGGGGATCGTGGGGATGGGCCGGATCGGCTCCGCGATCGCCCGGCGCGCGCGGGGGTTTGCGATGCCCATTCTCTACCACAACCGGACGCGCGCGCCGGAGGCGCTCGAGGCGGAGGTCGGCGCGCGGTACGCGTCACTGGATGATCTCCTCCGCGAGTCCGATTTCGTCGTGACGAGTACGGCGCTGAGCGCGGAGACCCGGCACCTGATCGGCGAGCGGGAGCTCGGGCTGATGAAGCCGACCGCGGTGTTGGTGAACATCGCCCGCGGGCCGATCGTGGACCAGCGCGCGCTGTACCGGGCGCTCGTGGACAAAAAGATCTGGGCCGCGGGCCTGGATGTCTTCGAGACGGAGCCCGTCCCGATGGACGAGCCGCTGCTCAAGCTCGATAACGCCGTCCTCCCGCCGCACCTCGGCAGCGCCAGCATCAAGACGCGCATCAAGATGGCGACGATGGCGGCCGAGAACTGCGTCGCCGGGGTCACCGGCAAGGTCCCGCCGAACGTCGTCAACCCCGAGGCGCTCGAGCGGCGCTAGGCCGCCTCCCCATCTCGGTGGCCGCCGCCGAGTACGTCCTCACTCTCGATCTGGGGACGTCCGCGTGCAAGGCCTCTCTCTTCACATTCGGCGGAGAGGTCGCTGCCCAGGCATCGGTTGAGTATCCGACGTCGCACCCGGCTCCGGGGTGGGCGGAGCAGGACGCGCACGCGTGGTGGGGCGCTGCGGTCACCGGCGTCCGAAGGCTTCCTCCCGACCTGCTCCGGCGGGCCGCCGCGGTCGGCCTTTCGAGCCACCGCGGCGGAGCCGTCCCGGTCGACGCGGGAGGCACGCCGCTGGCGCCGTGCATGATCTGGATGGACCGCCGCTCCGCTCCCGAGCTCGAGACGCTGGTCCAGACGTTCGGCAGGGCGCGCCTGCACGCCGTTACCGGGCTCGTCCCGGACACCGAGTTCACCGCGAGCAAGCTGCTGTGGCTGCGCACCCACGCCCCCGAGGTGTTTCGGGCGGCCCGCTGGTACTTGCAGCCGCGGGATTACCTGTACTTGAATTTGACCGGCGAGCCCGCGACGGACTTCACCCTGGCTTCGCGCACGATGTTGCTGGACCTGACCCGGCGCACCTGGTGGGACGAAGGCTGCGCCTTCGTCGGGGTGTCCCCGGAGGTGTTCCCGCCCATGTATCCGTCGGCGGCGGCGCCCCGCCGCGTGACCCGGGAGGCGGCGGGGCGCCTCGGGATCCCCGCGGACATCCCCGTGGCGCTCGGCGCCGGCGACCGGCCCTGCGAAGTGCTCGGCGCAGGCGCGGGCGGCGGCCGGGTGATGCTGTCCACCGGCACGACGACCAACGTGTCAGCCGCCGTGCGGGGACGGCCAGCCGCGCTCGATCCGGGGGTGATGTGCTCCCTCCACGCGGTGGAGGGTATGATGCTCCTCGAACAAGGGCTGAGCGGCTCCGGAGTGATCTTGCGGTGGATGCGGGACCGGCTCCTCGGCGGCCGCCTGGATTACCGCGAGCTCGACGCGCTGGCCGCGAAAACCCCGGCGGGCGCGGACGGTCTTCTGTTTCTGCCGTTTCTGATGGGCGCCCGCGCCACGCGCTGGGACCCCGACGCCCGTGGGGTGTGGTTCGGGCTGACCGAAGCCCACGGCCGGGGCGCGCTCGTCCGGAGCATCATGGAAGGCGTCGCGTATGAGGTGCGCGCGTGCCTCGGTCTGCTGGAGGGGATGGGCCTCGGGCCCAGCGAAGTGATCGCCGTCGGCGGCGGCGCGCGCAGCCGGCTCTGGACCCAGATCTTCGCGAACGTCATCGGCCGGCCGGTCGGAGTCCCCCGGCAGACCGATGCGGCCTCCCTTGGAGCGATGTTGCTGGCCGCCGAGGCGATCGGCCGGCAGGCCGCGCCGGACCGCGCGGCGCACACGGTCAATCCGATTGCGGTAGCGTTTGATCCGGACCCGTCCACGCAGGACACGTACCAAGCCCGGTGGGACGCCTATATGCGGCTGTACGAGACGCTCCGGCCGGTGTTCCGCGAGCTCGCGGCAAGCGGGGCGCGGGGGGAGTGATCGAGATGCAGGGAGGAAGCGAGGAGCGTCCGGTCGTTGCGGTGACCATGGGCGATCCCGCAGGGATCGGCCCCGAGATCGTCGCGAAGGCGCTCCGGGATCCTGCGATCGCGCGTGTCTGCCGGGCCCTCGTCGTCGGTGACCGGGGCGTGCTGGCCAAAACGGCGCGCGACCTCGGCCTCGCCCTCGAGATCCGGGCCGTGGATGCGCCCGCGGCCGGCCGCTACGCGCCGGGAACGATGGATGTGGTCGATCTCGCGAATGTCGATCTCGGCACGCTGCGCCTTGGCGTCGTGCAGGCCGCAGCGGGCCGGGCGGCGGGGGAAGCGGTGGAGCGGGCGATCCGCCTGGCGATGGCCGGTGAGGTGGATGCGATCGCGACCGCCCCGCTTCATAAGGAGGCGCTGTGGGCGGCCGGGTACCCGTATCCGGGTCACACCGAGATGCTCGGCGCGCTGACGGGCAGCAAGGAATCGCTCACGATGTTCGTGGTGGGCTCTCTCCGGATCTTCTTCCTGACCCGGCACCTCTCGCTTCGCGACGCGATCGCGGCGATCACCCGAGACCGGGTGCGGGATACGCTCGTCGTGGTCGGCCAGGTGCTGCGCGAGCTCGGTTCCGCCTCGCCCCGGATCGCGGTCGCCGGCCTCAACCCGCACGCCGGCGAAGGCGGGAAGATGGGGGAAGAGGAGATCCGGGAGATCGCTCCGGGGATCCGGGACGCCCGCGCAGGCGGGCTCGACGTGACAGGGCCGGTGCCCGCGGACGCGGTGTTCCACCTCGCCGCCGACGGGCGATTCGACGCCGTGCTCTCCCTCTACCACGACCAGGGGCACATTGCCGCAAAGATGATGGACTTCTACAAGACAGTGAGTGTGACGACCGGGCTGCCGTTCGTGCGCACGTCCGTCGATCACGGAACCGCCTTCGACATCGCGGGAAAGGGCGAGGCCAGCGCGATCAGCATGGTCGAGGCGATTCGGGCCGCGGCCGATCTGACGGTGCAGCGCCGGGCGCGTGCCCGACTCTGAGGAGTGTCCGAGGTCTATGTTATAATGGCCCCACGAACGGCACCACGGGGGAGTGACGAATGCGGTGCCCGCAGTGCGGCAAGCAGGCCGTGGTCGGCCACGTAACGATCCGCTGGATTCAGGTCAAGGGATCGTTTCTGCCTGAACGCGGCTATTACTGTACGGCCTGCGGAAACGCGTTCGAGGATGCCCTGCCGTCTCCGGGCGAGTTTTCGTTCCGCTCCGTGCATGTCGACGCGGTCAGCGATGCGCTCCGCCGTCTGCAGGAAAGCGCCGATCTCGTCGTCGTCCGCCACAAAACCGGCGCGCGCGAGGTTCTGTACTGATCCTGCTGTTCGCCGCGCTCGCCGGTCTGGGGCTCGGGTGGGCGAGGGGTGGCCGGCTTCGACGCCTCGCCCGGCTTCCGCTCCACGCATTCCCTCTGCTCGTGTGTGCCGTGCTCCTCGTGCTGGCCGCGCGGGCCCCCTGGACGCCGGCCCCGGTCGCGCGCATCCTCATCATCCTCGGCTATCTCGGTGCGCTCGTCGTGTTGTGGCTGAACCGGGCGCAGCGGTGGTGTCAGGTGGTCCTCCTCGGCACGGCGCTCAATACCGCCGCGATTCTCGCAAACGCCGGACGGATGCCGGTTGGGCGGCCGGCGCTCGAGCGGATCGACGGGCCGCTCTCAGTTGCGCTCAAGGCCGGGGCGGATCCCCGGCACGTCCTCGCCGGACCCTCGACGCCCCTCGGTTTTCTCGGTGATCAGGTGGCGGTCGGAGGGTGGGGCGGCGGCCTGATCGTGAGTCCCGGGGACGTGGTCCTTGCCTTCGGCATCGCCGGATTGGTGCAGGCGGCGATGCGTGGGGAAGATTCCTCCGCATAACCTCCTGGCCAATCGAACACGTGTGCGCCAATCATGAGCCTCCCTCTGGGAGGCTTGATTTTTTTGGTCTAGAGCGCGTCTAAGGTGCAGGAGATTGGGGAATAGTGGAGAACTGTGGTGTCTCGTAGGGAAGAGTGGGGAGAATAGGCGCAGTCATTATGCTCAGGGGGGAAGCGCAATACGCGCTCGACGAGAAGGGCCGGGTCGTGATCCCTCCCAAGTTCCGGGCGGTCATGGGAGATCGGATCATCGTCACCCGATGGATCGACCCATGCCTGGCGGCGTTCTCGCCTGTCGAGTGGCAGTCTCTGGAAGAAAAGCTTCGGCACCTGCCCCTGGGGAACCGCGACTTCGTCCGGCTGCTGCTCTCGGCGGCCGAGGACTGTGATCTGGATCGCCAGGGCCGCATCTTTCTTGCGCCGCACCTGCGCGAGCACGGCGGGATCACCAAAGGCGTGACGATCGTGGGAGCGGGCGCGCACCTCGAACTGTGGAGTACTCCCAGCTGGCGCAAGCGCCTGGCGAAGATCCGGAAGGCTCCGGACAATCTCGAAGGCCAGTTGCAGGCTCTGATCCTGTAAGCAATGGCGGTGAAAGGTGAAGCCGGTGGTGGCCGGGTGGATGAGCGTGGCAGCGGAGTCGTCTCAGACGCCGGTGCACGTTTCGGTGCTCGTGGACGAGGTGCTCGTGTACCTGGCGCCGCGTCCCGGGGCGGTCATTGTTGATGCGACAGTGGGCGAAGGCGGACACGCGGAGGCAATCCTCCGCCGCATTGCGCCCGCCGGCCGGTTGATCGGCGTGGATCGCGATGCCGAGGCGATTCGCCTGGCCGAGGAACGGCTGCGGCCGTTCGGACAAAACGTCATGTTGTACCAGGCCAACTTCGGAGACCTCACTCGGGTCCTGGATGCGGCGGGGGTGGGAGCGGTCGACGGGGTGTTGTTGGACATCGGCGTTTCGACCCGGCAGCTGTTCGAGCCGGCCCGCGGGTTCAGCTTCGACCGCCTGGGCCCGCTCGATATGCGCATGGATCAAGGGGAAGAGACGACTGCGGCAGACTTGGTGAATACGCTGCCGGAACGGGAGCTGGCCGATCTGATCTACCGATACGGCGAGGAGCGCGCGTCCCGGAAGATCGCCCGGGAGATCGTCGCCCGGCGGCCGCTTCGGACGACGCGGGACCTGGCGCGGGCGGTCGGGGCGGCGGTCAGCGGCGCCCGCGGGCGCCTGCACCCGGCCACTCGGACGTTCCAGGCCCTGCGCATTGCCACGAACCGGGAGATGGACGCGCTCGAGCAGGGGCTGCCGCAGGCGATCGACCGGCTTCGGCCGGGGGGCCGCATCTGTGTGATCGCGTTCCATTCGCTGGAAGACCGGATCGCCAAGCAGACGCTGGCGCACTATTCGCGGGGATGCACGTGTCCCCCGGAGCTTCCGGTGTGCCGCTGCGGCGGCCGCGTGCTGCGGCTTCTCACCAAGAAGCCGGTGACGCCGTCACCGGACGAGGTGCGGCGAAACCCTCGGGCGCGCAGCGCCCGGCTGCGGGCGGCGGAACGGTTGAGTGCCCCCCAGCGCGCCGGCCGCGCGGGACGGCGACCGCAGGCGTTTGAGGTTCAGTAATGCTGGCACTTGAAGCACGAGAGACAACATATCCGGTCCTCGCACCGGACCATTGGGGCCCAGGAGGGAGGCAGGCGACTCGGCGTCGGCGGAGACGTTATCCCATGCTCTCGGCACTCACGGTCGCAGCACTCGCCATACTACCATTCATCGCATACGTCGCAGCTGTATCCAATGCAGCACACATCGGCTACCACATCCTGCAGCTGAACCAGGACATTGCCGCCCTAGACACGGACCACGAACGCCTCCAAGCCATCGCCTCCTCCCTCAGGGCCCCAGATCGTATTGAACGCCTGGCCGCGGCCCGCCTGGGCCTCCACGCGCCGGGCGCCGGACAGATCGCCGCACTCCAGCTGCCAGCCACCGCGGTCCGCCGTGAGGAGCGCGGGCCCGGCTTGTGGCAGCTCCTCGGCGCGTACTTCCACCGGAGCGAAGCGCAGGCCGCACCGCTCGTCCCATGACCATCCGGTACGGGAGGCCCGTCCCGGGCGCGCAGCGCGGCGTCCCCCGGTGGCGGGTGACCGTTCTGTGCGCGGGCTGGATCCTCTGCTTTGGCCTCCTGTTCGCCCGGATGGTCGAGCTGCAAGTGGTGCGCGCCGGCGCGCTCGCGCGCCTCGCAGTGCGCCAGCAGATCGAATCCGTGTCGCTCCCCGGCCGCCGCGGCCTGATCGTCGACCGCGTGGGGCGCCCCCTCGCCATGAACGTGGAGGTGGACTCCGTCTATGCGGTGCCGCGCGCCATCGACAATCCCGCCGAGTTTGCAAGGCGTGTGGGCCCCGTCCTGGGGCTCGCGCCGGCGGACGTGCTGGTGCGGCTGCATCGCGGCGGCGCGTACTTCGCGTGGCTGGCCCGGCGCCTGCCCATGGCGGCCGGTCAGGGGATCCGGGCCCTCGGCCTGGGGGACGCGGCCGGCATCCTTCCCGAAGCCCGCCGGAACTATCCGGCCGCCGGCCTTGCGGCGGCCGTGGTCGGCTTTACCGGCGTGGATGATGCCGGGCTCGCCGGGCTCGAACTGCAATACGATCGCCTGCTCCGGGGCACCGGCGGCGTCGGCCTCGCGGATCGTGATGCGGTCGGCCGGGAGCTCATGCAGACCCAGCGGATCGTGACTCCCCCCAGCGACGGCGACACTCTCGTGCTGAGCCTCGATGAGGTGATCCAGCATGTCGCCGAGCGCGAGCTCGGGCAGGCGCTGTCACAGAGCGGGGCGCGCGGCGGCATCGCGATCGTCATGGATCCGCGGACCGGCGCCATCCTGGCGATGGCCACGCTGCCGTCGTTTGATCCGAACCACTATCAGGGCGCGCCGCCGGCGCTGTGGAAGAGCCGGGCGATCGCGGACGTGTACGAGCCCGGCTCGACGTTCAAGTTGATCCTGGCGGCGGCCGCGCTCAGCAGCCACGCCGTGACGCTCGAGGATCGGTGGACGGACCCCGGGCAGATCCGGATCAACGGCGCCACGATCCACGACGCCGAGCCGACGGAGCACTTCGACTCGTTGGGCCTCGCGGACATCGTCAAGTTTTCGAGCAATGTAGGCGCGGCACAGGTCGCGACGCGGGTCGGGAAGGGCGTGTTCGCCGGCTACATCCGGCGGTTTGGGTTCGGCCGGCCTACGGGGATCGATCTCCCTGGCGAGGCGACGGGGATCATCCGCCCCGTGAGCCAATGGCTCGGGCCGTCGCTGCAGAACATCGCGTTCGGCCAGGGGATCTCCGTCACCCCGATCCAACTGCTCGTGGCTGCGTCCGCGCTGGCCACGCATGGGTTCGCCGTCCATCCCCACGTCGTCGAGGTGATCCGCGATCCGGCCGGCCGCGTCGTCGCCACGCCGGGGGACCGGTCGCCCGCCCCGATGATCGAGCCGCAGGTGGCCGACGCGGTGTTGTCGATGATGCGCGAGGTCGTCCGGGCGGGCACCGGCGTCAAGGCGCAGGTGCCCGGATACGCGGTCGCGGGCAAGACCGGCACGGCGCAGCGGCCGAGCCCGTCCGGCGGGTACGAGCGCGGGGCGTACGTGGCGTCTTTTGTGGGCGTTGTTCCCGCCGACGCCCCGCGTCTCGCGATTCTCGTGATCGTAGACGGCCCGCACGGGGCATATTTTGGTGGGGACGTAGCGGCGCCGGTCTTTCGCGAGATCGCCCGGGGGGTGCTCTGGTACCTGCGGGTTCCCCCGGACGAGCCCTCGGCGCAACGCGCCTCGGGTGGAGCGCCGGGGTCGCCCACCGGTCCGGCGACGCCGGCGCCGGCCGGCGCGACCCGGTGATCGGGCGGTCCAGGCGCAGCCCCACGATCTGCTATAGTGGTAGGCGACGGAGCCGGGCGCCGGAGCCCGGGCGGGTATCCGGAGGAGCGAGAATGCGGTTAGCGGAGCTTGTGGCGGGTCTTCCCTCGGCGACGCTGCTGGGATCTCCTGACCGCGAGGTGACCGGGGTGGCGTATCACTCGCACCGGGTGCGGCCCGGGGACCTGTTTGCCGCCCTCCGCGGTCAGCAAGACGGCCATCACTTCGCGGGGGACGCCGTCCGGCGGGGGGCCGCAGCGCTCCTCGTGGATCATCCGCTGCCCGAGCTCGACGTGCCACAGCTCGTCGCGCCGGACACGCGCCGGGCGCTCGGCCCCCTGGCTGTCGCGTTCTACGGACATCCGAGCGCGCACCTGTGGCTGTGCGGCGTCACGGGTACCAACGGCAAGACGACGACCACCTACCTGATCGACGCGATCCTCTCCACGGCCGGCCGCCGCACGGCGGTCATCGGGACGCTCGGCGTGCAGGCGCTCGGGGCGCCGGTCGAGTTCCAGGCCACGACCCCGACGACCCCCGAGGCGCCCGATCTGCAACGCGTGCTGCGCGATCTCCGGGCCGACGGCATCGGGCACGTCGTCATGGAGGTGACGTCGCACGCGCTCGACCTCGGCCGGGTCGAGGGATGCCGGTTTCGGGCAGCGGTGTTCACCAATCTGACGCAGGACCATCTGGACTTTCATGGCGATCTCGGGCGCTATCGGGACGCCAAGAGCCGGCTGTTTGCGATGGTCGATCCGGACGGCGCGAGTATCATCAACGCCGACGACCCCAGCGCGGCGGTGATGATCGGCAACAGCCGCGCGCAGGTGTGGACGTACGGCATGGAGCCCGGCGCGATGGTGTGGGGCGACGAACTCGAGCTCACACCCCGGGGGACGCGGTGCACCGTCGTGTGGCCGGGCGGCCGCACGCGCCTGGCGCTCGCGCTCCCGGGCCGCTTCAACGTGAGCAATGCCCTCGCGGCGTTTGCGACCGGCTTGGCCGAGCGCATCGATCCCGAGGCGATCCGCGCGGCGCTCGAAGCCGTCCCGGGTGTGCCCGGCCGGTTCGAGCTGGTGAACGAGGGGCAGGCGTTCACGGTCGTCGTGGACTACGCCCACACGCCGGATAGTTTGGAAAAAGTGCTGCGGCTCGCGGCGGAGCTGGGAACCCGGCGCCGCCTCGTCATCTTTGGATGCGGGGGCGACCGCGATCGGACGAAGCGGCCGGTCATGGGCCGGATCGCCACGCAGCTCGCGGACTACGCGATCTTCACGTCGGACAACCCGCGGAGCGAGGATCCCGAGGCGATCCTCCGGGAGATCGAGGCCGGCGTGCCGGGCGCCCGGAACTTCGAGAGCGAGCCGGACCGGGGCCGCGCGATCGAGCGCGGCATCGCCCTGGCCCGGCCGGGGGACGTCCTCGTGATCGCCGGGAAGGGGCATGAGGCGTATCAGATCGTGGGGGATCAGGTGATCGAGTTCGACGACCGGAAAGTGGCGCGCGACATGCTTCGCCGGCGGCTGGATGCTCCGGGGAGCCGGCCGTGACGGGCGCGCCGCCGGTCGAGCTCGCGGTCCGCGACGTCGCGGCCATCACCGGCGGTGCGGTCACGCAGGGCGATGCCCAGGCGGTGGTGCGCGGCGCCGCAATCGACAGCCGCGCCGTCGCACCGGGAATGCTGTTCGTGGCGCTCGTGGGGGGGCGGACGGATGGCCACCGGTTCGTCGCGGAGGCGTTCCGGCGGGGCGCGGCGGCCGCGCTCGTGTCGGATGGAGTCCCCGGCGTCCCGCGGGGCGGCGCGCTGATCCGTGTTCCTGATCCCCTGCGCGCGTTCCAGGGGCTGGCCCGAGCGATGCGGGACCGCCGGGCGCTTCGGGTCGTGGGGATCACGGGCAGCGTGGGGAAGACGTCCACGAAGGAACTCGCGGCGGAGGTGGTGGGACAGGCGTTCCGCACGGCCCGGTCCCCCGAGAACTGGAACACCGAGATCGGGATCCCGCTCGTGCTGGTGAACCTGCCGTGCGACCGCGAGGTCGCGATCGTCGAGCTGGCGATGCGCGGGCCCGGCCAGATCCGCGAGCTGGTGGAGATCGCCCGCCCGGAGATCGGGGTCATCACCAACATCGGCGAGTCCCACATGGACTTTTTCGAGAGCCGGGAGCGGCTCGCGGCCGCGAAGGGCGAGCTCCTCGAGGGACTTCCGCCGGAGGGCGTGGCGATCGTCAACGCCGAGGATCCGCTCGCGATGGGCCAGCTGCGGGCCAGCCCCGCCCGGCCGTTGACCTTCGGACTCGCGAACGGGGACGTGACGGCTGAGGCGATCGAGGCGCACCCGGGGCGGGGCAGCACGTTTTGGCTTCGAGTGCCCGGTGGCCGGGCCGCGGTATCGCTCCGAATCCCTGGGCGGCATGCGGTCCGGAATGCGCTCGCGGCCGCCGCAGTCGGCCAGGCACTCGGGCTGCCGGCCGAGGCCATCGCGGTCGGGCTGTCCCGTGCGACGCCGCTGCCGATGCGGCTCGAGGTGCGCCGGACCGGGGAGATCACCGTGCTGAACGACGCGTACAACAGCAGCCCACAGTCGGTCGAGGCAGCGCTCGACCTGATGGATGAGCTTGCGGGCGCGCCCCGCATCGCGGTGCTCGGGGACATGAAGGAGTTGGGGGCGCTGTCGTCCGAGGCGCACCGCCGCGCCGGGCACCTGGCCGCCGGCCGGCGCCTGGATCTCCTGGTGGCGTTCGGTCCGCTCGCCCACGACCTCGCCGCCGCCGCCCGGGAAGGCGGCATGCGGGTCGTGCACACTACCGACCTCGAGGAGGTCCTGACCATTCTCCGCCGGGACGTCCGACCCGGCGCGGTCGTGCTGGTCAAAGGCTCACGGGCGATGGCGATGGAGCGGATCACCTCCGCGCTCGAGACGCTCGGCGGAACGGGCGGTAGGATCGGCCACGACGTGTACGCCCCGGAACCGGCCAAATGAGCGCCGTCCCGTTCCTGACGGCGTGGGGGCTGGCGGCCGCACTCACGCTTGCGGCCGGCCGGCCGGTTATCGCCTGCCTGCTCCGGATCGGCGCGGTCCAGGCCGTCCGCGAGGATGCGCCGGCGCGGCACGCGCAGAAGGCGGGCACGCCCACGATGGGCGGCGTGCTGATCGTCACCGCGGCGCTTGCCGCGGCGGCGATGGTGGCGGTCGCGACCGGGCGCGCGTCGCGGGACTTTCACGTGGCGATCGCGGTGATCATCCTGTTCGCCGCCGTGGGTGGCGTCGACGATGCGGTGGGGATCGCACGGCGGCGCAACCTTGGGCTGCGCGCCCGCGGCAAGCTGGCGGTCCAGATCCCGGCGGCGGTCCTGCTTGGACTGTACGTGGTCGGCCAGCCGCGCCTGGGGGGCGGGCTCGCGCTCCCCGGAACGGGGTGGCGGGTCGATTTGGGATGGGCGTACCCGCTGTTCTGCGCGATCCTGGTCGTTGGGATGGCGAACGCGGTCAACCTGGCCGACGGGCTCGACGGGCTCGCGGCGGGGAGTGTCGCGATCACCGCGGCCACGCTCGGCGTGCTCGCCGCGCACGCGGGGGCCGCACCGCTGGGCATCGTCGCGGCGGCGGTGGCCGGCGCGGCGCTCGGGTTCCTCTGGTTCAACGCCCACCCCGCGAGTGTCTTCATGGGCGACGTAGGTTCGCAGGCGCTCGGCGCGGCGCTGGCCGTCGTCGGCGTGTTGGCAAAAGTGGAGATCGCCGTGCTGATCGTCGGCGGCGTGTTTGTCGCCGAGGCCGTGTCGGTCATCCTGCAGGTCGCGTACTTCCGCCTGACGGGCGGGAGGCGCCTCTTCCGGATGAGTCCCATCCACCACCACTTCGAGCTGAGCGGCTGGACCGAAACTCAGACGGTCGTGCGCTTCTGGCTGGCCGGCGCGCTGCTGGCGGCGCTCGGCGTGGGGCTGGGCTCGTGAGGACCGGGCCGCGCGGCGTCCACGGACTCGACGCCCTGCGCGGAAAGGACATTCACGTCGTCGGGCTCTCGGGCACCGAAGGGGCCACCGTGGTGGACTTCCTGCTGGCGCGCGGCATCACGACGATCACCGCGCACGACCTGCAGACGCGCGAGGCGTTCCCGGACGCGTTCCGCCGCGCCCACGAGTGGATGTCGCCTGCCGAGCAGGACGCGGCGCTGACCCGCCTGCTGCGGGCGCCGATCACGATCCGGTTCCGAGACCGGTACCTCGAAGGGATCGAGCGGGCCGCTGTGGCTTATGCGGGGCAGGCGTGGTTCCGGTATCCCGAGAACGCGCCGGTGCGGCGTGCGCGCGACGCCGGCGTTCCGCTCAGCAGCATGACCGCGCTGTTCTTTGAAACGGTCCCGTGCCCGATCCTGGGCGTGACCGGGACGAACGGGAAGTTCACAGTGGTCCATCTGGCCGCGGAGATGGTCACCGCGAGCGGCCGGCCGACGTTCGTGAGCGGCAACGATCGGACGCACGTGCCGGTTCTCTACCGCCTCGACGAGGTCACGCCGGAGGCGCTGCTCGTTCTCGAGATCAGCAACCGCCAGCTGGTCGGGCTCCCCTACAGCCCCGAGATCGCCGTGATCACGAACATCACGCCGCACCACCTCGATGATCACGGGTCGTTCGAGGCGTACGTCGAGACGAAGCGCACGATCCTGGCCCACCAGCGGCCTGAGGACTGGGCGATCCTGAACGGGGACGACCCGCCGACCCGGGCGCTGGCCGCAGCGGCGGCGGCGCGCTGCCTCTTCTGGAGCCGGACCCGGGTGCTTGAGGAAGGGGCGTGGATCGCGAACGGCTGGATCACGCTGCGGCTCGACGGACCGGAGGAGCCCGTGTGTGAGGTGGCCGCACTCGCGGTCCCCGGCGCGCACACGCTCGAGAACGCGCTGGCCTCGAGCCTCGCCGCGCGCGTCGCCGGGGCGCCGTCCGCGGCGATCGGCGCCGCCCTGCGGGCGTTCCGCGGCCTGCCGCACCGGCTCTATCTGGTCGCGGAGCTCGACGGCGTGCGGTACTACGAGGACTCGCTCGCGACCAATCCCGCGGCGGCGGCGGCGGCGATCCAGGCGTTCGACCGGCCCCTCGTCCTGCTGGCCGGCGGCCACCGTCGCAACGCGACCGCCGACGACTTCCGCCCGATCGGCGAGGCTCTCCACGGCCGCGCGGTGCGCGCCGTCCTCCTGTTCGGCGCAATGGCCGGGCATCTCGAGGAGGCGATCGCGCGCTCGGGTGGGGTGAAGGCACCGGTGCTCCGGTGCGAGACGCTCGAGGACGCCGTGCGGACGGCCCGCGAGCTGGCCCGGCCGGGGGACGTCGTGAGCCTCTCCCCGGGGTGCGAGAGCTTCGATCAGTTCCGCGACTACCGCCATCGCGCCGACCGGTTCCGCGAGCTCGTCGGGTCGCTCGCTCCCGGCGCGGGCACGGGACCGGGGAGGGATCCCCGATGGAGGTGATCCATCGGCGGGGCGCGGCCTGGGGGCTGTTCCTGACCGTGCTGGCCCTGACGAGCATCGGGATTGTCATGGTCTACAGCGCCAGTTCCGTCGCGGCGCAGGCGCAGTTCCACGACAGCGCGTGGTTCCTCAAGCGCCAGTTGATGTACGCGGCCGTCGGGCTCGCGGCGATGTCCGTGGCGTGGCGCCTTCACTACGAGAAGCTCCGGCAGATCACGCTCCCGCTGCTCACCGTGACGTTCATCACGCTCGTGCTCGTGCTCATGCCCCACATCGGCCGCGTCGCCGGTGGCGCCCGGCGCTGGCTGTCGTTCGGCGGCCCCGTGAACTTCCAGCCGGCGGAGCTCGCCAAGCTGGCGATCATCCTGTATCTCGCCAACTTCCTCGCGAACCGCGGCGAGCGCACCCGGGAGTTCGGCGCCGGCATCGTCCCGCCGCTCCTGGTTCTGGGGCTGCTCGCGCTCCCGATCCTGAAACAGCCTGACCTGGGATCGGTGCTGATCCTCGTCATGATCGCCTTCGTCATGCTGTTCATCGGCGGCGCCAGGATCGTCCACCTGATGATGGTCGCGACGGCCGCCGTCCCGGCGGTGCTCGCCGTGATCTCCCGCGCGGGGTATCGGAGCCAGCGGCTCCTGGCGTTCCTCGATCCGTGGCGGGATCCGCGGGGCAGCGGGTTTCACATCATCCAATCGCTGCTGGCCCTCGGCTCCGGCGGCGTGCTCGGGCTCGGGCTGGGGCACAGCCGGCAGAAGTTTTTCTACCTGCCGGAGCGCCACACCGACTTCATCTTCGCGATCATCGGCGAGGAGCTGGGCCTGATGGGCACCGCCGCGGTGCTCCTCCTGTTTCTGCTCCTCGCGATCTGGGGCTACCGAATCGCGGCCCGGGCTCCCGACCGCTACAGCGCGCTCCTGACCTCCGGCCTCACCACGATGCTCGTCGGCCAGGCGGTCCTGAACATCGGCGTCGTCTCGGGCAGCCTGCCGATCACCGGGGTGCCGCTGCCGTTCATCAGCTTCGGCGGGTCCTCGCTCGTGCTCAGCTACATTGCGGTCGGCATTCTCTTGAACATCTCCCAATACGCGCACGAGCCGGAGCGCGTCGTCGCGCGCCGCGCCGCCCGCCACCCGCTCCTCTCCGGCCTGCGGGAGCCGCGGGGCCGGCGGCGGTCGGCGTGGGCCCGAGGATGAATCTGCTGCTCACCGGCGGAGGGACCGGCGGACACGTGTACCCGGCGCTCGCGCTGGCCGAGGCGGCGCGGAGACAGGATCCCGCCGCCCGCCTCCTGTTCGCCGGCAGCAGCACCGGGATGGAGGCGACCCTCGTGCCGGGCGCCGGGGTTCCCTTCGCCGGGCTCGTGGTCCGCCCGCCGCGGGGCCGCGCGCCCGGGCGCGTCGCGCTCGCGCTCGCGACCGGTGCCGCGAGCCTGGGGCAGGCTGCCGCGATCGTCGCCCGGTTCCGGCCGGACGTGATCGTCGCGACCGGCGGGATCGCGGCGGCGGCGCCGGTTTTCGCCGGCTGGGCGTTCCGCATCCCCATCGTCGTGCTCGAAGGCAACGCGATCCCCGGCCGGACGAACCGCGTGCTCGCGCGCCTGAGCCGGCTGGTCGCCGTCACCTCCGAGGCGGCGGCCCGGGGGTTTCCCGGACAGCGCACCGTTGTGACCGGTCTGCCGGTGAGGCGGGAGGTGACGGCGGCCGCGCGTGAGGACGGGATTCGGATGTTCGGGCTCGACCCTGCCCGGCGCACGGTTTTGGTCCTGGGAGGAAGTCAGGGCGCCGTTCGGCTGAACCGCGCCGCCGAAGACGCCGTGGCGCACCTGGCATCCCGGCACGACCTGCAAATCCTGCATCAAGTGGGACGCGGGTGGGCGG
>Ga0207416_1000525_pt1 | contig 64442 bp, 58 predicted proteins | sample PaiPotPPM11metaG_FD_184107 | JGI IMG/M metagenome (GOLD analysis project Ga0207416, IMG submission 184107) | Iron sulfur acid spring bacterial and archeal communities from Banff, Canada, to study Microbial Dark Matter (Phase II) - Paint Pots PPM... ... | reverse complement strand
ACCGCTCATCACCATGAGCAGCGTCGACTTACCGGAGCCGGAGGGACCAAGGAGACCGACGGCCTCGCCCCGGCCTATATTGAGGGCGATGTCGCGCAGGATGTGGACGCGGGCGGCGCCGCGGCCGAGCGACAAGTTGACGCCGCCGAGCACGATAGCGTCGCCGGGATAAGGATGCCCTGAAATGCCGTTCATGCTGCCAACCGGCCCCGTTCCTGCAAACCGACAATGGCGCTTACTCTCGGTCCGTTCATATGGGTGGCGGCGCGCATTGCGCCAAATCGCCGTGGTTTGTAGCGTGGCGCTGGTTGTCGCGACAGGGATGCAGCACCGCGCGCGCGCCGCAACGCCTATCCATATCGTCGCGCTCGGCGACTCGTTGACCGCCGGCTATGGCCTTGCCAACAAAGACGGCTACGTGCCGCGCCTGCAGGCGGTGCTGACAGAGAACGGGATCGCCGCCGAAATCGCCAATGCCGGCGTCACCGGCGATACCGCTTCCGACGGGCTTGCTCGTCTCGACTGGTCGGTGCCCCAAGGCACCGATGCCGTCATCGTCGAACTCGGCGCCAACGACATGCTGCGCGGCATCAAGCCCGAAGTGACGCGCGCCGCGCTCGACGCGATCTTAAGCCGGCTGACGGCGCGTCACATCGCCGTCTTGCTGTGCGGGATGCGGGCGGCGCCGAATCTCGGCGCCGACTACGGAGGAGCTTTCGAGCGCATCTATCCCGAGCTGGCGGCGAAATACGGCGTTCCGCTTTACCCGTTTTTTCTCGACGGCGTCGCCGCCGATCTCAGCCTCACCCAGCAAGACGGCATGCACCCCAATGCCGCGGGTGTCGGCGTTCTCGTTCAGCGTATTTTACCTAAGGTGGAGGAACTCATCGCCCAGATTCACGGGCAGCACCCTTCGTGAAGGGTTGCGCGCGGAGGGCGATGACTCCATTCTGAAGGTGTTGCGATTCGCGAATCGAGCCCGGAGGTTGTCATGCCCCGCTTGTTCACCGGTCTCGAAATTCCGCCCTTAGTCGCTCAATCGCTCGCCATGATGCGGGGCGGCCTGCCGGGCGCGCGCTGGATCGATCCCGAGAATTATCACCTGACGCTGCGCTTTATCGGCGACATCGATGACGCGCTGGCGCGGGAGATCGCCGGCGTGCTCGGACGCGTGCATCGCCGGCCGTTCGAGCTTCGCGTCGACGGATTGTTGTCGTTCGGCGGCCGCAAGCCGCGCGCCGTGGTCGCCGCCGTCGCGCCGGTCGCGCCGCTGATGGAATTGCAGGCGGAGCACGATCGCCTGCTGCAGCGGCTCGGGCTCGAGCCCGAGGGCCGCAAATACACGCCGCATGTCACGCTCGCGCGCTTGCGCGACTCCTCAAGCCATCAGGTTGCCGATTACCTCGCGGCGCGGGGTCACTACCGCTCGGCGCCATTCGACGTATCGCGCTTTGTGCTGTTTTCATCGCGCGCTTCGGTCGGCGGCGGGCCGTATATTGTCGAGGAGGCCTATCCGCTCACCCGACAAAGCGTCGATGGCCGCGAAGCCAGAATCACGCTCTGAGCATCCGCGATTGCAGCTCGAGCATTGCGGTGGCAAATCCATGGCTGTCCGACATCATTTCGCGCATCAGCGACAGCGGCGTCGGACGCGAGGATTCGACCTCGCCGACCACGCCGCCGAAATCGAACGACAGCTCGGCGTCGAACTTGCGCGCCAGTTGCTGCATGCGTTGGTTGTCGGCCAGGCACGCCATATGCAGGAGCCCGTAGCCGCGGTTGCGCGCGGCCAACAGCGTGCGGCGCAGCAGCGCCGAGCCGACGCCGTGACTCTGCCAAGATTTCTCAACGCTGATCGCGGCTTCGGCCTGGCGCGGAAACCGCACCCCCAGTGGCCGCAGCTCCGCAGCGCCGCGCATCATGCCGCCGATGAAAAAGCCGTGAACAACAGCGTCGAGGCCGATCGTCAGATCGACGTAATTGCGGATGAAGTCGTCGGATACGCCGCCGGCAAACCTGTTGTGCCGGCTCTCGGCATCGAGACGCAGGATATGCTCGCGGTATTTGGCCGTCTCGCCGATCCACAATTTGCGGATGACGCCGCCTTCGGGAAGGACTTCGTGCATTGGGTCTCCTGACGTTGTCGTCGACAAGACCCTCCAGTTCGCTTCCTCCTAGAAAGCGGGCGGCCATCGAGACGTTCGATTGGCCGCCGAATCAAAACATCATGTTGTGTGGCGTGGAAATTTGGCAAGGCAAAGGATTGAGCAACATGGTCACATTCCGTATACGCATGGCTTCCGAAGCGTTTACGACCAATTCACGACGGCAATCTATCAATCTGTCGACATGCCGACTGCAAGGTGCTCAGCGTTCGATCACTCCGCCACGTTTCACCCACAACCGTTAATCTGCGACAGTTAGTCCCCCAAAATCTCCGATGGCGAATTCCGTCACAGCGCATTACGCCGCCGGTGTCGTCGCAGGCCGCGTCGAGAGCGATGCCGCCCAGCTCGCCGTGCTCGAAAAAATGGCACGGCTTGAGATGCGGATTGCGGAATATCGTCTGGCGCGCAAGTCCTCGTCGCTCGGCTGGCTGTTCGCCGGCCGCGAGCGCACGCTGCCGCGCATCAAGGGCTTGTACATCTACGGCGACGTCGGCCGCGGCAAGACCATGCTGATGGATTTCTTCTTCGAAACGAGCCCGGTCGCGCACAAACGCCGGGCCCATTTTCACGAATTCATGCTCGACGTGCATGAACGCGTTCATGCCGTGCGGCAGGAAATGAAGCGCGGCGAGCACGAAGGCGAAGATCCGATCCGGCTCGTTGCCGACGCGCTGGCCGACCAGGCGTGGCTGCTTTGCTTCGACGAGTTTCACGTCACCGACATTGCCGACGCCATGATTCTCGGGCGGCTTTTTACGCAATTGTTCGAGCGCGGCATCGTGGTGGTGGCAACCTCGAATGTGCCGCCCGATGAGCTCTATAAGGACGGCTTGAACCGCGCTTTGTTCGTGCCCTTCATTCATATGCTGCAAACGCATCTGGATATCGTGCGGCTCGACGCGCGTACCGACTTCCGGCTTGAGAAGCTCGCCGGGCTGCCGGTCTGGTATGTGCCGGCCGACACAGCGGCTGATGCCGCGCTCGACGACGCCTGGCGGCGGCTCGCCGGCGGCAATGGCGGCGGCGCGCATGAGCTGGCGTTGCACGGCCGCAGCGTGCACGTACCGCGCGCGTTCATGGGCGTGGCGCGGTTTCCCTTTCATGAACTGTGCGAGCAACCGCTCGCCGCCGCCGACTATCTGCGCATCGCGCACGAATACCACACCATCATCCTCGACCATGTGCCGGTGATGACTTACGACAACCGCAATGCCGCCAAGCGTTTCATCATTTTGATCGATACGCTCTACGACATGAACGTGAAGCTGATCGCGTCGGCAGCCGCAGAACCCGATGCCCTGTATCGCGCCGACAAAGGGTTTGAGGCGGCCGAATTCAGGCGCACCGCCTCGCGGCTGATCGAGATGCGCTCGCAAGCCTATTTGGCGCGGCCGCACGGCACCGCCTACGCGCGGACGACCGGCGCGTCGACGGGTATCGTCGAGACCTAATTCCCGAAGCTTGTCGCGAGCATTGCGGCAACGACGGCCGCCATCAGCGCCGTGGCGCTCCAGCCGCCGATCATCAGCGCGCGCGATGCCGCGAATTTGCCCATGATCCTGTAACTGGCGACGACCAGCATCATCGCAACCATCAGCGGCACGGCGACAACGCCGTTGACGACGGCGCTCCAGAACAACATGCGGATCGGATCGAGCGGGGTCAAAGCCGCACCCAATCCGGCAAGTGTCGACGCGGCGACGACGAGATAAAAGCCCGGCGCGCGTCGCGCCGACAGTTCGAGGCTGCCTTCCCAGCCGAAACTCTCGGCTACCGCATAGGCGGCGGAGCCTGCGAGCACCGGCACGGCGAGGAGCCCGGTGCCGATGATGCCCAGCGAAAACAGAAGAAACGCCAGCGGCCCGGCCAGTGGCCGCAGCGCTTTGGCGGCCTGCTCGGCGGTGCCGATGTGGGTGATGCCGTGCGCGTGCAACGTCGCGCCGGTAGTGACGATGATGAAAAAGGCAATGAGATTCGACAGCACCATGCCGCCGGTGGTGTCGACCCGGATGCGAAAGGATTCGTTTTGCCCCAGGCGATTGGGCAGCGCGGCGGCTGCTGCCGCAGTTTGCGCCTTGCTGCGCAGCTTGCGCCCCTCCGCTTCGAGCGAGGCCTGCCAGAAGAACATGTACGGGCTGATCGTGGTGCCGAGGATCGCCACCAGCATGAGCATGAATTCGCGATTCCACGACAGATGCGGGACCAGGGTCGCAAAGAGCACCTGGCTCCACGGGATCTTGATGGTGAAAGCCGTGGCGACATAGGCAAACAGCACGAGCGTCAGCGTTTTCAGGTAACCCGAATAAGCGTGATACGGGATCATGATCTCGGCGGCGAGGCAGCCGACGCCGAATAGCGCGATGTAGATCAGCATCGGTCCGCCGGCGACCAGCCGTAATGCATCTCCCATCGCCGCGATGTCGGCGGCGAGGTTGAGCGTGTTGGCGATCAGCAGCAGCCCGACAATGCCATGCAGCACGCTCCGCGGCATCGCTTTATCCAAATTGGCCGCGAGGCCCTGGCCGGTCACGGCGCCGATGCGGGCGCTGACCAGCTGAATGGCGATCATGAACGGCGTGGTCAGAAACATGGTCCAGCCCAGCGCATAGCCGAACTGGGCGCCGCCCTGCGAATAGGTCGCGATGCCGCTTGGATCGTCGTCGGCCGCGCCCGTCACCAGACCGGGGCCGAGCATGCGAAACAGCCGTTTCGCCGACCAGCCTTTGCCGGTGGTACCCGTTGTAGTCGTCATCGCGGCACTCGGTTTCGACGCGGTCGTTGTGTCGTTCACCCGTCAATAGGGTCGGATCGCTTTCGTTCCCGCGCTTCGCGATTTGTCCCGACTTGAACGGGTCATCCGAAACGGCTAATGACGCCGGCAAGCCGGGCTTTTATCACCAATCAAGGATATTCGTCGAATGGCGCGAAGCAAGATCGCATTGATAGGCTCGGGGCAGATCGGCGGCACGCTGGCGCTTCTCGTCGGTCTGAAAGAGCTCGGCGATGTCGTCATGTTCGACGTAGCCGAGGGCGTCCCGCAGGGCAAGGCGCTCGATCTGGTCCAGTCGTCGCCGGTCGAGGGTTTCGACGCCCGCTTTACCGGCACCAATTCCTATGAGGCGATCGAGGGCGCGGCGGTGTGCATCGTCACCGCCGGGGTGCCGCGCAAGCCCGGCATGAGCCGCGACGATCTTCTCGGCATCAACCTCAAGGTGATGGAGCAGGTCGGCGCCGGCATCAAGAAATACGCGCCGAACGCGTTTGTCATCTGCATCACCAATCCGCTCGATGCCATGGTCTGGGCGCTGCAGAAGTGCTGCGGCCTGCCCAAGTCCATGGTGGTCGGCATGGCCGGCGTGCTCGACTCCGCGCGGTTTCGGTATTTCCTGGCCGACGAATTCAATGTCTCCGTGCAGGATGTTACCGCCTTCGTGCTGGGCGGCCACGGCGACAGCATGGTGCCGCTGGTGCGTTATTCGGCCGTGGCCGGCATACCGCTGCCCGATCTCGTCAAGATGGGATGGACCACGCAGGCGCGAATCGACGAAATCGTCGATCGGACACGCAATGGCGGCGGCGAGATCGTGAGCCTGCTTAAGACCGGCTCCGCCTTCTACGCCCCCGCGGCTTCGGCGATCGCGATGGCGGAAAGCTATCTGCGCGATAAGAAACGCGTGCTGCCGGCCGCGGTTTGGCTCAATGGCGAATACGACGTGAAAGATCTCTATGTCGGGGTGCCGGTGGTGATCGGAGCAAAAGGCGTCGAGCGCATCGTCGAGATCGAGCTGAACGGCGCCGAGCGCGCGATGTTCGAAAAATCGGCGCAGGCCGTGCAAAGCTTGGTCGAGGCTTGCAAGAAGATCGCCCCCGATTTGGGGAAGTAACTCTCGTTTCCCGGGCGCAGCGCAGCACGAAGTGATGCGCTGCTGACCCGGGATCGTCACATGCTAAGGTTCCGGATCAGCGGTGCACCGCTCCGCGCCGCACCGCGTCCGGGAAACGTGAAAGCGCCTCAATGAACATCCACGAATACCAGGCCAAAGCGGTGTTGCGCGAGTTCGGCGTGCCGGTGCCGCGGGGAATTCCGGCGTTCAGCGTCGGCGAAGCCGAAAAGGCCGCCAGAGAGCTTGGCGGGCCGGTCTGGGTGGTGAAGGCGCAGATTCATGCCGGCGGCCGCGGCAAAGCGGGCGGCGTCAAGGTCGTCAAATCGGTTGACGATGTAACCAAGGAAGCAACGCGGCTGCTCGGCTCTACTCTGGTCACGCACCAGACCGGGCCGCACGGCAAACAAGTGCACCGGCTCTATATCGAGGACGGCTCGGCAATCGACAAGGAATTCTATCTATCGATGCTGATCGACCGCGAGACCTCGCGGGTCGCCGTCGTGGTGTCGACCGAAGGCGGCATGAATATCGAAGAAGTGGCGCACAACACGCCGGATAAGATCGTGACCATTTCGATCGATCCGGTCGCCGGCATTTGTCCGCATCATATCCGCACCGTCGCGCAGGCCTTGCATCTGGACGCCGATCTGGCGAAGCAGCTGAGCCCGGTGGTGAGCAATCTCTATAAGGCCTTCATCGACACCGACATGAGCCTGCTTGAGATCAATCCGCTGGTCGTCACCAAGGACAAGAAGCTCATCTGTCTCGACGCCAAGACCGACTTCGACAACAACGCGCTGTTCCTGCATCCGAAGATCGTGGCATTGCGCGACGAGACCGAAGAGGACGCCAAGGAGATCGAGGCGTCGAAATTCGACCTCAACTACATCGCGCTCGACGGCTCGATCGGCTGCATGGTCAACGGCGCCGGCCTCGCCATGGCGACCATGGACATCATCAAGCTCTACGGCACGGCGCCGGCGAACTTCCTCGATGTCGGCGGCAGCGCCACCAAGGATCGCGTCTCGGCGGCGTTCAAGATCATCACCTCGGATGCCAACGTGAAGGGCATCCTGGTCAATATTTTCGGCGGCATCATGAAGTGCGACGTCATCGCCGAGGGCGTCGTCGCCGCGGTGAAGGAGGTGGGGCTGAAAGTGCCGCTGGTGGTGCGGCTCGAAGGCACCAATGTCGATCTCGGCAAGAAGATCATCGCCGACTCGAAGCTCAACGTCACCTCGGCCGACGACCTCGACGACGCGGCGCAGAAGATCGTCAAAGCGGTGAGGGCGGCGTAATGTCCATCCTCATCGACAAGAACACCAAGGTGATCTGCCAGGGCTTTACCGGCAAGAACGGCACGTTTCATTCCGAGCAGGCGATTGCCTACGGCACCAAAATGGTCGGCGGCGTGTCGCCCGGCAAAGGCGGCGCGACGCATCTCGGCCTGCCGGTGTTCAATACGGTCGCCGAAGCGCGCGAAAAAACCGGCGCCGACGCCAGCGTGATCTACGTGCCGCCGCCCGGCGCCGCCGACGCCATCGCCGAAGCGATTGATGCCGAGATGCCGCTCATCGTCTGCATCACCGAAGGCATTCCGGTCAGTCACATGGTGAAGGTAAAGCGCTCGTTGTGCGGCTCGAAGTCGCGCCTGATCGGGCCGAACTGCCCGGGCGTCATGACTGCTGGCGAATGCAAGATCGGCATCATGCCCGGTAACATTTTCAAGCCGGGCAAGGTCGGCATCGTGTCGCGCTCCGGCACGCTGACCTACGAAGCGGTGTTTCAGACCACGCGGGAGGATCTCGGTCAAACCACCGCGGTCGGCATCGGCGGCGACCCGGTCAAGGGCGCCGATTTCATCGAAATCCTGGAAATGTTCTTGGCGGACAAGGCGACCGAAGCTTTGGTCATGATCGGCGAGATCGGCGGCTCGTCGGAAGAGGATGCCGCGCAATTCATCAAGGACGAAGCCAAGCGCGGTCGCAAAAAGCCGATGGTCGGTTTCATTGCCGGCAGGACCGCGCCGCCGGGGCGGCGCATGGGTCACGCCGGCGCCATCATCGCCGGCGGCAAGGGCGACGCCGAGTCCAAGATCGCAGCCATGCAAGCGGCCGGTATCACGGTGTCCCCATCGCCGGCGCGGCTGGGCCACACGCTTGCGGAAATATTGAAATCCTAATTCATCCTTATGGTCTTTTGCCTGCCGCATCGCGCCATTAAATAGGGTAAAGAGAGCTTCCCAGCGCCGGGCCGGGCTGATTCGCGTGCTCTCCCCACGCGTTCGGTCGTTTACCTATTTCGCCGCGTTTCCCGCGTTCTCTAGCTCGGGATTTGCCAAGGATTGCCCATGTCTCGCCAGGACACGAATGCCGCCTTCGTACTCACCTCGTTTCTCTACGGCGGCAATGCCCCCTATATCGAAGATCTTTACGCGCGCTACGAGGCCGATCCGAAGACTGTCGATGCGGAGTGGCGAGCGTTCTTCCAAAGCCTGAAGGACGACGGCCGCGACGTCGTCAAGAACGCGCAAGGGCCGTCATGGGGACGGCCGGATTGGCCTCCGCGCGAACGGAGCGATCTCATCGCCGCGCTCGACGGCGATTGGGCGGAAGCGGGCCAAACGATCGGCGGCAAGGTCAAGGCGCAAGCGCAGAGCCGCGGCGTCGATCTGTCCTCGACCGATGTCGAACGCGCCACCCGCGATTCGATCCGGGCGCTGATGCTGATTCGCGCCTATCGCGCCCGCGGTCACTTCCACGCCAATCTCGATCCGCTCGGCCTCGAAGCGCCGAAAAACGAAGACGAGCTCGATCCGCGTACCTATGGTTTCTCCGACGCCGATCTCGACCGCCCGATATTCCTCGACAAGGTGCTCGGACTTGAATTCGGCACGGTGCGCCAGATCGTCGGCATCCTGCGCCGCACCTATTGCCAGACGCTCGGCGTCGAGTTTCTCCACATCTCCGACGGCGCGCAGAAAGGCTGGATCCAGGAGCGCATCGAAGGGCCGGACAAGGAGATCACCTTCACCCGCGAAGGCAAGCGCGCCATCCTCAACAAGCTGGTGGAGGCCGAAGGTTTCGAAAAATTCTGCGACCTGAAATTCACCGGCACCAAGCGCTTCGGCCTCGACGGGGCTGAGTCGATGATTCCGGCGCTCGAACAAATCATTAAGCGTGGCGGCGCGCTCGGCGTGCGCGATATCGTTATCGGCATGCCGCACCGCGGCCGGCTCAATGTGCTGGCGCAGGTCATGGCCAAGCCGCAGCGCGCCATCTTCCATGAATTCAAGGGCGGCTCCTCGACGCCCGATGCGGTCGAAGGCTCTGGCGACGTGAAATATCACCTCGGCGCTTCGTCGGATCGCGAATTCGATCGCAACACGGTGCATCTGTCGCTCACCGCCAATCCGTCGCATCTGGAAATCGTCGATCCCGTTGTGCTCGGCAAAGTGCGCGCCAAGCAGGATCAGCTTGGCGCCACGCCGCAAGATCGCACCATGGTGCTGCCGCTGCTCATCCACGGCGATGCGTCGTTTGCCGGCCAGGGCGTGGTCGCGGAATGCTTCGGGCTTTCCGGATTGCGCGGTCACCGCACCGGCGGCTCGTTGCACTTCATCGTCAACAACCAGATCGGCTTCACCACCAATCCGCGCTATTCGCGGTCCTCGCCCTATCCGTCCGACGTCGCCAAGATGATCGAAGCGCCGATTTTCCACGTCAACGGCGACGACCCCGAAGCCGTCGTGTTCGCCGCCAAGATCGCGACCGAGTTCCGGCAGAAATTCCAGAAGCCGGTCGTCATCGACATGTTCTGCTACCGCCGGCACGGCCACAACGAAGGCGACGAGCCGTCGTTCACGCAGCCTTTGATGTACAAGGCGATCGCGGCGCATCCCAGCACGCTGGAAATCTACGGCAAAAAGCTCATCGCCGAGGGCGTCGTCACCGCGGGCGAAGTCGAAAAAATGATGGCGGATTGGCGCGCCCGCCTCGACGCCGAACTTGACGCCGCGCAGGGTTACCGCGCCAACAAGGCCGACTGGCTCGACGGCCGCTGGTCCGGATTCAAGACCGCCGATAGCGCGGACGATCCGCGCCGCGGCCACACCGGCGTCGATCTCGCCGCCTTGCAGGATATCGGCCACAGGATCACCACTTTGCCGCCCGGATTTCATCTGCACCGCACGCTCAACCGCTTTTTCGATAGCCGACGCAAAGCGATCGACGCCGGATCGGGCATTGACTGGGCGACCGGCGAGGCGCTGGCCTTCTGCACGTTGCTGCTCGAAGGTCATCCGGTGCGGCTGTCCGGCCAGGACTCCGAGCGCGGCACGTTCTCGCAGCGCCATTCCGTGCTGGTCGATCAGGAGACCGAGAGCCGCTGCACGCCGTTTAATAATCTCGGCGACGGCCAGGCTCGGTTCGAGGTCATCAACTCGATGCTGTCGGAAGAGGCCGTGCTCGGCTTCGAATACGGCTACTCGCTCGCCGAGCCCAACGCGCTGACGTTGTGGGAGGCGCAATTCGGCGATTTCGCCAACGGCGCGCAGGTGCTGTTCGACCAGTTCATCTCGTCGGGCGAACGCAAATGGCTGCGCATGTCGGGGCTGGTCTGCCTGTTGCCGCATGGCTACGAGGGCCAGGGGCCGGAGCATTCCTCGGCGCGGCTGGAGCGGTTTCTCTCGATGTGCGCCGAGGACAATATGCAGGTGGCGAATTGCACCACGCCGGCGAATTATTTCCACATTCTGCGCCGCCAGCTCAAACGCGATTTCCGCAAGCCGCTCATCCTGATGACGCCGAAGTCGCTCTTGCGCCACAAGCGCGCGGTGTCGCGGCTCGACGAGATGGGTCCGGGCACGTCGTTTCATCGGCTGTTATGGGACGACGCGCAGATGCGGCCGGACCAGAAGATCAAGCTCGTTGCCGACGACAAGATCCGCCGCGTCGTGGTCTCGTCCGGCAAGGTCTATTACGATCTTTACGAGGAACGCGAGCAGCGCGGCATCGACGATATTTATCTGCTGCGCATCGAGCAGCTCTATCCGTTCCCGACCAAGGCGCTGATGACCGAACTGTCGCGGTTTAAGCAGGCCGAGATCGTCTGGTGCCAGGAAGAGCCGCGCAATATGGGCGGCTGGGTATTCGTCGATATTTTCCTGGAATGGGTGCTCAACCAGATCGGCGCCAAGCACCGCCGCGCTCGCTATGCCGGGCGGCCGGCTTCGGCGTCGACGGCGGTCGGGCAGATGTCGCTGCATCTCGCCCAGCTGAAGCATTTTCTGGACGAAGCGCTGGGCTAATTCTCGGCTTCGAAGAGGACGCCATGACTGATATCCGCGTGCCGACGCTGGGCGAGTCCGTCACCGAGGCGACCATCGGCAAATGGTTCAAGCAGCCGGGCGACGCGGTCGCGGTCGACGAGCCGCTGGTCGAGCTCGAGACCGACAAAGTGACGATCGAAGTGCCGGCGCCGGCCGCCGGCATCCTCAGCGAGATCGCCGCCAAGGACGGCGAAACCGTCGCCGTCGGTGCCGTGCTCGGTCAGATCAAGGACGGTGCCGGCGCGGCCAAGGCCGCAACCGCCGCACCGCAAATCGCCAAACCGCCGCCGGCACCGGCCGCCGCCCCAGCTCCGGACGCGCCGCTGGCGCCGTCGGTGCGCAAGCTCGGCGCCGAATCCGGCCTCGATGCTGCGACCGTGCCCGGCACCGGCAAGGAAGGCCGCGTCACCAAGGGCGACATGCTGGCGGCCATCGAGCGCGCCGCGGCGCAACCGACGCCGGTGGCGGCGACTGCCGCCGCCCAGATGCGCGCGCCGTCGCCGGCCGACGACGCCGCACGCGAGGAGCGCGTGCGCATGACGCGGCTGCGCCAGACCATCGCACGGCGCTTGAAGGACGCGCAGAACACCGCCGCCATGCTCACGACCTTCAACGAGGTCGACATGGGCCATGTCATGGCGTTGCGCACGCAATACCGCGACCTGTTCGAGCAAAAGCACGGCGTCAAGCTCGGCTTCATGGGCTTCTTCGTGCGCGCCTGCGTGCAGGCGCTCAAGGAGATTCCCGCCGTCAACGCCGAGATCGACGGCACCGATATCGTTTACAAAAACTACTACCATATCGGCATTGCGGTGGGCACCGAGCGCGGCCTGGTGGTGCCGGTGGTGCGCGACTGCGATCGAAAATCGCTCGCCGAGATCGAGAAGACGATCGCCGATCTCGGCCGCCGCGCCCGCGACGGCGCGCTCAAGATCGAGGAGCTGCAGGGCGGCACATTCTCGATCACCAATGGCGGCATCTACGGCTCGCTGATGTCGACGCCGATCCTCAACGCGCCGCAATCCGGCATTCTCGGCATGCACAAGATCCAGGACCGGCCTGTTGCCGTCGCCGGCAAGATCGAGCTGCGGCCGATGATGTATCTCGCTTTGTCCTACGACCACCGCCTGGTCGACGGCCGCGAGGCGGTGACGTTCCTGGTTCGGATCAAGGAATGCCTGGAGGAGCCGGCGCGGCTGGTGCTGGATTTATAGTTTCTCATACCGTCATGGCCGGGCTTGTCCCGGCCATCCACGTCTTGCTTCCCAAAAGAACGAAAGACGTGGATGCCCGGCACGAGGCCGGGCATGACGCAGAGGAGGCGTCTGCGTCATGGCTTACGATCTCATCGTCATCGGCACCGGTCCCGGCGGCTATGTCTGCGCCATTCGCGCGGCGCAGCTTGGCCTGAAGACCGCGGTGGTCGAGAAGCGCGCCACGTTCGGCGGCACCTGCCTCAATATCGGCTGCATCCCCTCGAAAGCGATGCTCAACGCCTCGGAACTCTACGAGGAAGCCACGCACAAATTCGCCGACATGGGGATCAAGGTCGGCAAGCCCAGCGTCGATCTCGCCGCGATGCTCAAATACAAGCAGGCCGGCGTCGACGGCAACGTCAAAGGCGTCGAATATTTGCTCAAGAAGAACAGGATCGAGGCGTTTATCGGCGCCGGCCGCATCGCCGCGCCGGGCAAGGTCGAAGTCAAAACCGCCGACGGCAAGACGCAGGTGCTGGAGACCAAGGCCATCGTCATCGCCACGGGCTCGGACGTGGCGCGCTTGAACGGCATCGACATCGACGAGAAGCGCATCGTGTCGTCGACCGGCGCGCTGGAATTTCCCAAGGTGCCGCAAAAGCTTCTCATCGTCGGCGCCGGCATTATCGGGCTCGAGCTCGGCTCGGTATGGCGCCGGCTCGGCGCCGAAGTCACTATCGTCGAATTCTTGGATCACATTTTGCCGGGCATCGACGGCGAAGTCGGCAGGCAATTTCATCGCATGCTGCAAAAGCAGGGGCTGGAGTTCAAGCTTTCGTCGAAAGTCACCGCGGTCGATTCCTTGGGCAAGACGCTTAAGGTCAAGGTCGAGCCGGCGGCGGGCGGCGCGGCGGCGACGCTTGACGCCGACATCGTGCTGGTCGCGATCGGGCGGGTGCCCTTCACCGAAGGCCTCGGTCTCGAAGCCGCCGGCGTCAGATGCGACAATCGCGGTCGCGTCGTCGTCGATCCGCACTTCAAAACCAATGTCGACGGCATCTACGCCATCGGCGACGTGATTGCCGGGCCTATGCTGGCGCACAAGGCGGAGGAGGAGGGCGTCGCTGTCGCCGAGATTCTTGCCGGCCAGGCCGGCCACGTGAACTACGAGGTCATTCCCAACGTCGTCTATACCTATCCGGAGATCGCCTGCGTCGGCAAAACCGAGGAAGAATTGAAGGCGGCCGGCGTCGCCTACGCTGTCGGCAAGTTTCCGTTCACCGCCAATGCTCGCGCCAAGGTCAATCTGACCACCGACGGTTTCGTCAAAATCCTCGCCGACGCCAAGACCGACCGCGTGCTCGGCGTGCACATCCTCGGCCCCGATGCCGGCAACATGATCGGCGAAGCCGCGGTCGCCATGGAATTTGGCGCTTCGTCCGAAGACATCGCCCGCACCTGTCACGCCCATCCGACGCTGACCGAAGCGATCAAGGAAGCGGCTTTGGCCGTGTCAAAGCGCGCGATCAATTTTTGACGCTCGTCATTCCGGATTGCCGCCAACGGGTCCGGCCCGAAGTGGCCGGCCCGATGACAAGCTCCGCGGCAAGCTCGGAATCCGTATTCGCGGACCTGTGGTTATGGAGTCCGGGCTCGCCCCTTCGTGGCGCCCCGGAATGACGTGACCTACAACACCGCGATCATCGGCACCGCGTGCGGGGCGTAAAGCCCGAGCACCGTCAGCGCCAGTCCTGCGGCGCCGAGCGCGCCGGCGAACCAGGCCAGCGCCACCATGCCGGTGATGACCGTCGCCGAGGCGAGCACGATGCCGACCTGAAACGCCGCCGAGGCCAGTTCGTAATGGTGATATTTCGCCATCGACAGGTCGCGTTCTTCTTCTTCGGCGGCAGCGCGCACCGCCAGTTCCTTGCGGCCCTCGCCGCTCTTTGGATCGGAGTCGTAGCGCGCGGCGGTCTTGCGCCACTCGTCGATCTGCTTGTCGATAGCGGCCTTGGCGGCAGGATCTGTTAGGCTTGCGGTGAGCAGCGCCGTCTCATCCGCGGCTGCGTTGAGCACCGTCCGGCGGATGTCCTTGGCCTGAAAGAACGACCAACTGTCCGACGATTTGACGTTGGCGTCGATGGCTGCGGTTTGCGCGCTCTTGCCCAGGGTCTCCGCGAACGACAGGAACAGCGCCAGCACCGCAATCAACAGCGCGATTTTTCTGTTGAACCCCACGCCGTGCTCGCCCTCGTGCGCCCTTTCGATCGTTTCGTGTATTTCCGACATGATGCCCCTCTCATTGCCGCATGTGCATTTTGCCCGTCATTACGCCGAGCGCAAGCGACGAAGCAATCCAGACGCCGGCCGGACTGCTCGCTTCCGCCCGCAATGGCGCTTACGCGCGCGGATGGGCGGAGCGATAGGCCTCGATCAGGCGCTCGGCGTCGACCGCGGTGTAGATCTGCGTCGTCGACAGCGAGGCATGGCCGAGCAATTCCTGGATCGAGCGCAGGTCGCCGCCGCGGGCGAGCAGATGCGTGGCGAAGGAATGCCGCAGCGCATGCGGCGTCGCCGTCTCCGGCAGGCCGAGCGCGCCGCGCAAGCGCGCCATGGCGAGCTGCACGAGACGCGGCGACAGCGGGCCGCCCTTGGCGCCGGCGAACAGCGGACCTTGCTCGGGCAGATCGTAGGGGCAGAGCGCGATGTAATCGGCGACGAGCTTTTGCACCGCTGGAAAAAGCGGCACCATGCGCTGTTTGCGGCCTTTGCCGGTGACCGTGAGCACGTCGCGCGCGCCGAAATCGGCGCGGCGAAGACCGAGCGCTTCGGAAATGCGCAGGCCGCAGCCATAGAGCAAAGCCAGCACCGCGGCATCACGGGCATGAATCCAGGGCTCACGGCCGTCGCCGGCGGCAATATCTGGGTCGGCCATGCTTTTGGCGGCGTCCGTCCCGAGCGGCCGCGGCAGCGTCTTGCCGATCTTCGGCGCACGCACCGCGGCGAGCGCACCGACCTTGCCCTTGCCGTTCTTCTCAAGAAAGCGGGCGAACGCGCGCAGCCCCGCCAGGCTGCGCATCAGCGAGCGGCTGCCGATATTGGCGGCCCGGCGCGCCGCCATGAACGCGCGGATATCCGTCGGCTCAAGCGCGGCAAGCTCTTTGAGCGACGGCGCGCCGCCGAGATGCTTGGCGAGGAAAGCAAGGAACTGCAGCACGTCGCGCCGATAGGCTTCGAGCGTCTTCGGCGACAGCCGCCGCTCGGCGCCGAGATGATGCAGCCAGCCTGCGATCTCGGCCGCGACCTTGGGGGCGATGAAATTCGTCTCGGGCTCTGCCATATCCGCCGGACCGGCTGTTTTGCGCCGTTCTCTCGCTACTCGATTCCCGCTTTCGCGGGAATGAGCGAAGCATAGATGAGAGCTCTTTCCCCTTCCTAAACCCCCTGGAATCGGCCGAGAATCCTAGCATGGCCAGACGCGTCGTCGATGTCTTGGTCCCGGTCGCGCTGGATCGGGCCTATTCGTACCGGGTGCCCGAGGCGCTCAGTCTCGCCCCGGGCGACGTCGTGTCGGTGCCGCTCGGCGCGCGCGAGACCACCGCGGTGGTGTGGGCGGAAAATCCGAAACCCAATCCGCGGCTCGACAACCGGCTCAAGGACATCGAGGAAAAGCTCGACGTGCCGCCGCTGCGCCCCGAGTTGCGCAGCTTTGTCGACTGGGTGGCGAATTACACCGTGAGTTCGCGCGGCATGGTGTTGCGCATGTGCCTGCGCATGGGCGAGCATCTTCCCCCCGAGCGCGAGCGCGTCGGCGTCAAGCTTGCCGGATCGCCACCCGCGCGCATGACCAGCGCACGCCAGCGCGTGCTGGAACTCCTTGCCGACGGCATGGTGCGCGGCAAGAGCGAGGCCGCACGCGAGTCAGGCGTCAGCGCTGGCGTGATGGATGGCTTGATCGACGAAGGCACGTTGCAAACCGTGGTGCTGCCGCCCGAGCCGGTCGCGCAAAAGCCCGATCCGGATTTCATGCAGCCGGAATTCATCGCCGATCAAAGCGCCGCCGCCGCGGCGCTCAAAACCACCGTCGCCAAGAGCGGTTATTCCGTGACGCTGCTTGACGGCGTCACCGGCTCCGGCAAGACCGAAGTTTATTTCGAGGCGGTGGCGGACATGATCCGCCGCGGCCGGCAGAGCCTGATCCTGATGCCGGAGATCGCGCTCACCGCGCAATTCCTCGACCGCTTCGCCGCGCGTTTCGGCACCCGCCCGGCGGAATGGCATTCCGAACTGTCGCCGCGCAAACGCGCGCGCACCTGGCGCGCGGTGGCGGGCGGCGAAGTCTCCGTCGTCGTCGGTGCGCGCTCGGCTTTGTTTTTGCCCTATGCCGATCTCGGGCTGATCGTCGTCGATGAAGAGCACGACCCCGCCTACAAACAGGAGGACGGCGTGCACTACCACGCCCGCGACATGGCGGTGGTGCGCGGCCATATCGCCAAAATCCCGGTGGTGCTGTCCTCGGCGACGCCGTCGCTGGAGACCGAGGTCAATGCGCGGCGCGGCCGCTATGCGCGGCTCGCTTTGTCCGAACGCTTCGGCGGCCAGCGCATGCCGTCGGTCGAGGCGATCGATCTGCGCACCGAGCGGCCGCCGCGCGGGCGCTTCATTTCTCCCACGCTCGCCGGAGCGATCCAGATCGGGCTGGAGCGCAAGGAGCAGGCGCTACTGTTCCTCAATCGCCGCGGCTACGCGCCGCTGACTCTGTGCCGCGCCTGCGGCTTCCGTTTCTCCTGCCCCAATTGCGACGCCTGGCTGGTCGATCACCGCTTCCGCCGCATGTTGGTCTGCCACCATTGCGGTTTCGCCATGCCGCATCCGGCCAATTGCCCGAAATGCCAGGCGGTGGACTCCTACGTCGCCGTCGGACCGGGCGTGGAACGGCTCGAGGAGGAAGTGCGCGAACTGTTCCCCGAGGCGCGCGTATTGGTGCTGTCGTCAGATCTGGTCGCCTCGGTGGAGCGGATGCGCGAGGAATTCGCCGACGTCGCCGCCGGCCGCTTCGATATCGTCATCGGCACTCAACTCGTGGCAAAAGGCCATCACTTCCCGATGCTCAACCTCGTCGGCGTGATCGACGCCGATCTCGGCCTCGCCAACGGCGATCCGCGCGCCGCCGAGCGCACCTTCCAGCTCCTGCATCAGGTGATCGGCCGCGCCGGCCGCGACGCCGGCGTCGGCCGCGGCTTTTTGCAAACCCACCAGCCCGATCATCCGGTGATGCGGGCGCTCGTTGCGCAAGACCGCGAGGCGTTTTATTCCGCCGAGATCGCCGCGCGCGAAGCCGCGCATTATCCGCCGTTCGGGCGGCTCGCCTCGATCGTCGTCTCCGGTCCCGACAAGAACGACACTGCGGGATATGCCCGCGCGCTCGCCCGCGCCGCGCCGGCGGTGAATTTGCTGGACGGCGAAGTGCGCGTGCTCGGTCCCGCCGAAGCGCCGCTCGCTTTGGTGCGCGGCCGCCACCGGCTGCGGCTCTTGATCAAAGCGCCGCGCAGTTTCGATCTCTCGGTCTATCTGCGCGATTGGCTCGCCGCGGCGCCGAAGAAGCACGGCTCCATCAAGCTCGACATCGACGTCGACCCGCAGAGCTTTTTGTGAGGCAAGGACATAGCCCGGGTGAGCTGTAGCGAAATCCGGGAGCAAGGTTTCAACGCGTCAATCGTTCCGGACTTTGCTCCGCTCAATCCGGGCTGCTTACTGTTTTGTTGTCGCGGGCTCTTCGGATTATGTCAGCGCGTAGGATGGGGTCGAGTAAAACGAAACCCATCATAGGGCGGTCGGGAAAAGTGATGGGTTTCACGGAGCTTGTCATCGGGCGGCGCTTCGCGCCGACCCGTTGGCTCAACCCCCCTACACTCTATCGGCATTCCGCCGACCTTCTTGATGACACTTTTCGTTTTGGCCCGCGCGCGTGGCGTAAGTTTCTTGCGTTCCGCGATGGCAAGCGCGCGAGCGGCCGCGGCATGCCATTGATCTCGTTGACATAGATCAATGCGTCAGTCGGCGCAGTGGTGAATGACGATGCCACGCAAATGCCGTTGGTGAACTGCCCAGGCAAGGGTCCAGATCGGTAGGGCCTTCGATGGACGAGCTTTCGCCCAGCAAGTTTTCGGAACTTCGTAAGGAGATGGTCGAAAAGGCTATCTTCGCGCGCGGCGTCCGGTCCGAGCTGGTTCTCGATGCCATAGGTCGCGTGCCTCGCGAAGCCTTTCTGCCGGAGCAGCTTCGCGAGTTTGCCTACGATGACACCGCCCTGCCGATTGAAGAAGGCCAGACGATCTCGCAGCCCTATATCGTCGCGTTCATGATCGAGGCATTGGCACTGCGCGGCGGCGAAAAGGTGCTCGAGATCGGCGCCGGTTCGGGCTTTGCGGCGGCGGTGCTTTCCGAAATTGCCGCCGACGTCTACACCGTCGAGCGTCATGGCCCGCTGGCCGAGAAGGCCGCCGCGACGCTCGCCGATCTCGGTTACGACAATGTCCACGTTCTGCACGGCGACGGGACGCGCGGATGGCCGGCACACGCGCCCTACGATGCGATCATCGTCGCGGCCGGCGGCCCGACGATCCCCGAGTCGCTAAAAGACCAGCTGAAAATCGGCGGCCGGCTGGTGATCCCGGTGGGTGCGGACCCGCAAGTCCAGGAACTGGTGCGGGTGACGCGGATTGCGCAGGACGAATTTCGCCGCGAAGACCTCGCCGACGTGCGATTTGTTCCGCTGCTCGGCGCGGAAGGATGGGCGCCCGATGAGGTGGAGCCGGCCCGCATTCGCCAGGCCCCGCCGCCCGGCGCCGTCAGCGAGGAAAAGCTGGTCGAGAGAATTGCCGACGCGGCCGAGCCGTTCGGCGCTATCGAGGCGGTCGATCTCGGCCTGCTGCTCGAACGGGTTGGCGACGCGCGCATCGTATTGCTCGGCGAGGCAACCCACGGCACATCGGAATTTTATCGGATGCGCGAGCGCATCTCGCGCGAACTGATCGTCAAGAAGGGATTCCGCTTTATCGCCATCGAGGGCGATTGGCCGGATGCCGCGCGCGTCGATCATTATGTGCGCCATCTCGAATATCCTCCCGCCGAATGGACGGCGTTTGCCCGCTTTCCGACCTGGATGTGGCGCAACAACGAGGTGCGTGATTTCGTCAACTGGCTGCGTCAGCACAATGCCGCGACCAGGCCCGAGGCTCGGGTGGCGTTTCATGGCCTCGATCTCTACAGTCTGTATGTGTCGATTCGCGCGGTTCTGGATTATCTCGAGCAAGTCGACCCGAGGGCCGCCAAGGTTGCGCGTCAGCGCTACGGTTGCCTGACGCCGTGGCAGGGCGACCCGGCGACCTATGGCCACGCCGCGCTGACCGGCGCCTACAGGACGTGCGAGCCCCAAGTGGTGCGCGCGCTCAAGGAGTTGTTGGAAAAGCGAGTCGTTTACGCCGGGCATGACGGCGAGCGCTTTTTCGACGCGGTGCAGAATGCCCGCCTCGTCACCAACGCGGAGCGCTATTATCGCATCATGTATTACGGTTCGCGCGCGTCCTGGAATCTGCGCGACGAGCACATGTTCACGACGCTGAAGAATCTGCTGGCGTTTTACGGCACCGACAGCAAGGCGATCGTGTGGGCGCACAATTCCCACGTCGGCGATTCGGCGGCGACCGAAATGGCCTCGCGCGGCGAGCACAATATCGGGCATTTGTGTCGCCAGGAATTCGGCGGCAGCGCCTATCTGGTCGGCTTCGGCACCAATAGCGGAACCGTTGCGGCGGCATCCGACTGGGACGGGCCGATGGAGATCAAGAAGGTTCAGCCAGCGCTGCCAAAGAGCTATGAGCGACTGTGCCACGCTACCGGGCATTCGAGCTTTATGCTGGGCTTGCGCGACCGCGCCGGCCTGACCGGCGCGCAAGGCTTGGGCAAGCCGCGCCTCGAGCGGGCGATCGGCGTCGTCTATCGGCCGGTGACTGAGCGCGCCAGTCACTATTTCCACGCGATCCTGCCGCAGCAATTCGACGAGTACATCTGGTTCGACGACACCCGCGCGGTCACGCCGTTCGACACCGCGGAGCTTGTGGGACTGCCCGATACTTATCCCTTCGGGGTGTGAGCGCCGCCGTGCCGGCTTGCAAGGACATCGGCTATGTTCTCGACAAGCTGGACTGGATGCGCGCGGAGCGCATCTGGCCCAACGGGCTGCGCTACACTTGGACCGATGCGTTCGGCGTAGTGCTTCTGGTTTCGCTCTATGCGGAACTGGGCGAGCGGCGTTTCCTCGACGAGGCCGAATGGGTGGTAGCCGATGTCGAGCGGCTGCTCGGCCGCCCGCGCGGCATCCGCATCGGGCAAGCGCCGGACCGCGACGGCCAATATTTCCACTATTTGGCGATGTGGCTGTACGCGCTCTCCGTGTTGGCGCGCCATGTGCCGGACTATCGGCGCAAGGGCGTCGACCTGGTGCGCCAGATTCACTCTGCCTTCGTCGTGCCGGGGCGAGGTGTGCTGTGGAAGATGACGGAGGATTTGAGCGCGCCTTATCCGGGCTTTGGTTTCGGCGCGCTCGATGCTTTCGACGGCTATGTCTCCTATCGGTGCCTGGATGAGCAGGCGTTGGCCCGCGAGATCGCCGATATGCGCACGCTGATCGAGGCGACCGCAGCCAGCCTCACCATCACCCAGGACCTCGGGCTCGGCATGATGCTGTGGCTCACCCACTTTTTTCCGGCGGAGAATTGGGCGGTGACGCAGCGGCGCCGCAGCCTCGCGGTGCTCGATCTGATGTGGCGTGACGGCGGCTATTTCTGCCGCGAGCCCGAGCTCCCCCATGTCAAGTTCGCCTTCACCAATTACGGCGTCGCGATCGGCCTGCAGGCTGCGCAAGCGATGCCCGAGCGGGTCCCGCGGCTGAATGACTTTTTCGATCGTTACCGGTCTGGCGACGAATATGACCGCGAGGCCATCACCCACGTTATGGCCTGCAACTCGCATTTCCCCGGCTACTTGATCCGCGGCTTCCCTGACTGAAACCGGACCGCCTACTTACGCGAATGGCTGGCGGCGGCGCCGAAGAAGCACGGCGCGATCAAGCTCGACATCGACGTCGACCCGCAGAGTTTTTTGTAATCGTCATTCCGGATTGTCGCGCAGCGGCAAGTCCGGAATCCATAATCACTGTCTTTGCAGGATAGGCTCAGTGCCTACTCCGCATGACCTGTGGTTATGGATTCCGGGCTTGCTATCGTTTCTTCTTCTTCGTGTTCTTCTTCGCAAAAATCGCGTTCCAGTTTTCCTTATAGGCCGCGGTGACCGGTTTCTGGCCTTCGCCCCGGCTATAATTGGCAGGCGCCTTGGCGGCTGCCTCGCCGCCCTCGGACTTGGATGCGTCTTTGGGCGCATCTTTGGGCGAGTCTTTGGGTATGTCTTTGGGCGCGGCTTCGGCCGCAGTGCTCTTGGCCGGCGCAGCGGCGTCATTTTTTGGAGCTGTGTCAACTTTTGGTTTTTTGTTGTCGCCGGCCATGGTCTTTCCTAGCATGCGTATGATGGGTTGAGTGAAACGAAACCCATCGCTCATTTGATTCCGAGCCCGATGATGGGTACTTGTGCCCCATGACGGCGACGATTGAAACCCTCCTGCTTCTCCTCGCCGTGCTGGTGGTCGTCGCCGTCGTGGCGCGGCAGCTCAATACCGCGCCGTCGATTCTTCTGGTCATCGCCGGCATCGCGCTGGCGCTCCTGCCCGGCCTACCGCGGATCGAGCTGGCGCCGGAACTGGTGCTGCTCGGCATTTTGCCGCCGCTCATTTATTCTGCCGGCGTCGCCATGAGCTGGCGCGAATTCCGCTTCAACCTGCGCCCGATCGCGCTGCTTGCCTTCGGCTGCGTCGTCTTCACCACCTGCGCGGTGGCGGCGATGGCGCACCTCTTCCTCGGCATGCCGCTGGCCGTCGGCTTCGTGCTCGGCGCCATCGTGGCGCCGCCCGACGCGGTGGCGCCGCTCGCCATTGTCCGCCGCCTCGGCCTGCCGCGCCGGCTCGTCCTGGTGCTGGAAGGCGAGGGCCTCGCCAACGACGCCACGGCGTTGATCCTTTACCGCTTCGCGGTCGCCGCGGCGGCCACCGGCGTGTTCTCCTTCGGCGACGCGGCCGGCACCTTTGCCCTCATTGTCATTGGCGAGATCGCCTACGGTGTCGCCGTCGGCTGGCTGAGCTTAACGTTGCGCCGCTGGGCGGGCGATCCGCGCGTCGAGATCACGCTGTCGCTGTTGACGCCTTACGCCGCGTTTCTGCTGCCGCAGCAATTGGGCGGTTCCGGCGTCTTGGCGACGGTAGCGGCCGGCCTGTTCGTCAGCTGGAACGGCCCCTTGCTCATTCCGGCGGCGACCCGGCTGCAAGGCATCTTCTTCTGGGACCTGGTCGTCTATCTGCTCGAAGGCTTCGTCTTCCTGGTCACCGGCATGCAAACGCGCACGCTGTTCATCCGCATGCATGAAATACCGTGGCAGCAACTCGGTTTTGCCATCTTGCTGACCGCGGCGGCGGTCGTCGTGGCGCGCTTCGTCTGGGTCTATCCGGCGGTCTATCTGCCGCGCTGGCTGAGCCGATCGCTTCGCCGCCGCGATCCGCTGCCGCCCTGGCAATGGACCTTCTTTCTCGCCTTTGTCGGGGTGCGCGGCGTCGTCTCGCTGGCGGCGGCCTTGGCCATTCCGCTCTTCACCGCGGCCGGCACGCCGTTTCCCGACCGCGATCTCATTGTCTTCGTCACCTTCGGCATTATCGTGGTCACGCTGATCGGTCAGGGCTTGATGCTGCCGCGCGTCGTGCGCTGGCTCGGATTGACGCGCGACGCCGACGCCGAACGCCGGCGCGAGCACGAGGCCGAGCTGGCCGCGCGTACGGAGGCTTTGAAGGTGGCGCAAAGCCGCTTGAAACAATGGGCGGAGGACGGCCGGATTTCGCCCGAGGCGCACGCCATCCTGCGCGCCCGGCACGACTACCGCGCCGGCCGGCTGCCGCAAACCGCGCTGGACGGCAGCGATGCCGCGGCGTTGGCCGCGGAGCTGCGCATGGAGCTGATCGCGGCGGAGCGCGAATTCATCTACCGGCTGTTGCAAGACGGCCAGATCACCGACGAAGCGCGCCGGCGTATCGAACGCGAGCTCGACCTCGAAGAGGCCAGCGCCGCCTGCAAGAAAGAGGGCGGCGAGGAGCCGCCGTTATAGGGCGGTCGTTGGCACGACACCGTGCCAATCAAGCGCGGCGCGATTGCGCCTAATGTCGACCTGCAAAGTTTTTTGTGACAGCTTCAGTCCATGACGATCGACGATCTCGCGCTGGCGCGTGCGATTCACGTTCTGGCACTGGTGCATTGGATCGGCGGCCTCGCCGTCGTGACGACGATTGTCTTGCCGAACGCGCGCGCACTGCCCGATGCGCAGGCCGCCGTCGCGGCATTCGAGGCGTTCGAACGGCGCTTCGCCGCTCAAGTCCGCATTTCGATCCTGCTGGTCGGTCTGTCCGGTCTCTACATGTTGGCGAAGCTCGATGCCTGGGACCGCTTCCGCTATGCAGCGTTCTGGTGGCTCGACCTCATGGTCGCGATCTGGACGCTGTTTGCGCTCATGGTCTATGTGCTCGAACCGCTCGTTTTGCATCGCCGCTTCCGCGAATTCGCTTTGCAGAACAAGAATCGCGCCTTCGCGGCCGCGATGCGGTTTCACGCGGTCGCGCTGTTGATCTCGGCCTTTGCGATCGTCGCCGGCGTGCTCGGGGCGCACGGCGGATTGCCGTAACGGGTTCTTTCTAGGGCTAACGCGGCCTTGCGCGCTTGCGGCATGGAACGCATCCCCGATTGACCTGCATCAATCCGTCGGCGCGGCGAGGCGTGCATGATGGTTCCAAACGCCGCGGTCGTCGAACGCGGCGTTGCGGAGTCGAACGTCATCATGAGCCAGAACACCGTCACCGATTCCCATCCGCGCGGCGGCATTCCGCGGCTGCGGCCGGTCTCCATACCGCTTTTGAGCTACGGTTTTCGGCCGTTCTTTTTGGGCGCGGCACTCTGGGCCGGTGCGGCCATGGTGCTGTGGCTCGGACGGTTGTCCGGCTTTTGGTCGTTCGCCGACTCCTACGGTGCGATTGCCTGGCACGCGCATGAATTTTTGTTCGGCTACGTATCCGCCGTTATGACCGGCTTTCTGCTGACGGCGATCCCGAACTGGACGGGCCGGTTTCCGCTGCAAGGCGGCCCGCTCCTGGCATTGTTTCTCTTATGGCTCGCCGGGCGGATCGCGATGCTCGCTGCGGACCGGATCGGCGTCGGCGCTGCGGCGCTCGTCGACTGCACATATCTGCTCACGCTCACCGCGGTCATCGCGCGCGAAATCGTCGTCGGCAAAAACTGGCGCAATCTGCGGGTGACGATCCTCGTAGCGCTGGTGGCGCTCGCCAATATCGTTTTCCAGGCCGAGGTGATTGTCCATGGCGCGCCGAACTACGGTCTGCGGCTCGCCATCGCGGCGATCGTCGGGCTCATCATGGTGGTGGGCGGCCGGATAACGCCGAGCTTTACCAATAACTTTCTGGCGCGGCAAAAAAGCGAAAAGCTGCCGGCGCCGTTCGGCCGTTTCGACTTGGCGTCGCTCGCGCTTGCGGCCGTCGCGCTCCTGGCATGGATCGCCGCGCCAAATTGGAGCGGCACCGCGATGCTGCTCATTGCCGCGGCGATTGGCCAAGCGGTCCGGCTCGCGCGCTGGGCCGGCGAACGGATCTGGCGCGAACCGATCCTGTTCATTCTGCATCTCGGCTACGCTTTCGTGCCGTTGGGCGCTTTGGCGGTCGCCGTCTCGATCCTGTGGCCGGACATCATGCCGCCGAGCGGTGCGCTGCATGCCTGGACGACGGGCGCCATGGGCACGATGACGCTCGCGGTAATGACGCGCGCGACGCTGGGGCATACCGGCCGCGATGTCGTTTCGACGCCGGCAACCACGATGATTTACGGCGCCATCCTCGCCGCCGCTGTGGCGCGCGTGGCGGCGCCGCTGCTGCCCGCGATTTATGATGAGGCGCTTATCGTAGCGGCGCTGGGCTGGATCGTCGCATTCGGCGGCTTCGTCGTGGTGTACGGACCGATGCTGCTGCGCGCCAGGGTGAGCGGTTGAGCTGGGGCTGCCGGCTTCAACTCATCCGCAGCGGAATCGCGCCCATGAAATCGCGCTTGCCGATGTCGACGCCGCAATGGCGCAGGATGGCGTAGGCGGCGGTGCAATGGAAATAGAAGTTCGGCAGCACGAAGTGGTTGAGGTAATCGTCGCCCTTCATGTGGCCCTTTTTTTCCGGGCCGAGCGGAAAGGTGATTTCGCGCTCGGCTGACGCGTCGATCTGTTTCCTGTCGAGCGTTTTGACATAAGCGACGGTCTTGGCGATGCGCTCCTTGAGTTGCGCAACCGTCGTCTCGTTATCCTCCATTTTCGGCGCCTCGGTGCCAGCAAGCCGCGCGGCGCCGCGCCGGGCCTGATCGGTTGCGACCTGAATTTGGCGGATGAGATCGAACATGTCCGGCGACAGCCGCGAACGCAAAAGCACCGCGGGATCGAATTTCTTGGCCGCCGCATGGGCTTCGGCCTTGTCGAGAATGGCGGACAGCGCGTTGAGATTGATTTCGAAAACCGGCAGCGAGGCTTGCGACATGGTTTGCGGCATGGATAGGGTCCATTGTTTGGGTGATTGGGTTTGGGTGATTGGCGGATCGGTCGGAGAGAGCCTAGCCCGGATTGAGCGCCGGCGAAATCCGGGAGTAAAATTCGGCGTGCCGATCTCGCTTGACGGAACCGTGGACTCAGTCCGGGTATTCGCTCAACATCGCCCTGAGCGCAGCTTTTCCCGCCCGGTTGGCTTCCGTCATGGACTCGAAATAGATCTCGGAGTGGTCGATCGCGCTGGTTCTACCGGCGCGATAGATCTCCCAGCGCCATGATTTCGGCGGCGGCGCGCGGTGCTTCACGACAACGGAAAAGTCTTCATGATCGATCATGGGCGGCGACGTTAGCACACAATATTGTCCGTTGGCGGGGAAAAGCGATTCTTAGACAATAAAACCGAGAATCTCGCATATTTGATATTTTCAAGCCTGAAATAGAGTAGCTGTTGAAACCGGAAAATTCATCCGATTGCCAAGGGGGGCTTATCAAGCGGGCTTATCAAGGGGGCTTATCAAGGGGGCTTATCAAGAGGGCTTATCGTGACAACCGGTTACAGCGCTGCCGGCTATGCAATCAAAGCCGGCTACTTGCTGTTAGCCGCCGCGGCGCTTGTCTTTGTCGCCATGCTGGTGCTGAGGGGTTTTCACCCGTAAGTCGGCGGCGTCGTGCGGCAAGACATCCCTCACGATGCCGCGGCCGGCACTTCCACCAGCGTGCTGGTATTGTCGACGCTGTCATACACTGACACCTGAACGATCGGATGTCCCGTTTTTATGGCCAGCGCCGCCCGTTGCGCGGCTTCCGACGTCGTATAGGAGCCCTTGGTCTGGCGGTCGACCTGGAGCAAATAGCGGCCACGCTCCGGCCGCTTGCGTTGTGAAAACGCCTCATCGGGCTCTTTTTCTTTTTCGGAATCGTCCTTTACAGGCATTTTGATTTGGCGCGAGGCCATTCGATGCTCCTTTGTGGGGAACTCTCTATGTAGGAGGTTTGGGCGTCGGGTGCCAGCCCCGTTAAGGCAAGAGCGGCCGGCTTTCGCGCGCTTTGCTTGCAAAGGCGAATGGCGCCCAACTTCTTGAAAACTGCCCCGGGGCGCGTGCGGCCCGGCATACAATCTCGCGACGGGAGGGGGATCCGCATGCGCATTCGCGGCGCTGCAAGCGGTGCCGCCGCCGCTTAACGGGCAGTGAGCCTACAACCGCTCGACCGTGGCAGCATCCAATTCGCCGCTGTAAAATTTATTGAGAGCGTCCACGAAATCCTTCTTGTCCGCCGCGACGCTGGCGAACAGCGTTATCGACGAGCGGAATTTGAGGTCGTCGGGAGAGCCGAGAATCTCGGTAATCGAGCGGCCTTGCACGTTCGTTACCAGCCGCGTGCAGTCCCGCAACCGCGCCCCCAACACCGGATGCTCCAGATAGGCCCTCGCTTCCGTGGGCGAGCCGATGGCGAACTTGGTCGCCATGGGACTCGAACCGAGCCCTTCGATCTGCGGGAAGATGAACCACATCCAGTGGCTTCGCTTGCGGCCCGCGCTCAATTCCGAGCGCACCTGCGCATAAATGGAATCCTGCGCTTCGACAAAACGCCGGAGATTGTAAGGATCATCCATGACGGATCGGCTGCAACGATGCCGGCCGCAGTGCACCGCTATCGCGCTGCACTGCGGCCGGGAAACGGGAATCAGAAAAACGCCTGGATGCCGGTCTGCGCGCGGCCCAGCACCAGCGCATGGATGTCGTGGGTACCTTCGTAGGTGTTGACCGTTTCCAAATTACAGAGCACGCGCATGACGTGATATTCCTCGGCGATGCCGTTGCCGCCGTGCATGTCGCGGGCGAGCCGGGCAATGTCGAGCGCCTTGCCGCAATTGTTGCGCTTGAGCATCGAGATCGCCGGTGGCGAAGCGGTGCCGGCGTCGATCATGCGCGACAACCGCAACGCGGCGTGCAGGCCGAGCGTGATTTCGGTCTGCATATCGGCGAGCTTTTTTTGCATCAGTTGATTGGCGGCGAGTGGCCGGCCGAATTGCTTGCGGTTGAGCGCATAGTCGCGGGCGCGATGCCAGCAGAATTCGGCGGCGCCCATGGCGCCCCAGGCGATGCCGGTGCGCGCCACATTGAGGCAGCCGAACGGGCCGGCGAGGCCGGAAACGTTCGGTAAAATGTTCTCCTCCGGGACCACCGCGCCGTCGAGCACGATCTCGCCGGTGATCGAGGCGCGCAACGACAGCTTGCCCTCGATCTTCGGCGTCGACAGGCCTTTGGTGCCGCGTTCGACGAGAAAACCGCGAATCTTGCCGTCGAGCTTGGCCCAGACCACGGCAATATCGGCGACCGGCGCGTTGGTGATCCACGTCTTGGCGCCGGTGAGGCTATAGCCGCCCGGCACTTTCACGGCCCGTGTCACCATCGAGCCGGGATCGGAGCCGTGGTCGGGCTCGGTCAGCCCGAAGCAGCCGACCAGTTCGCCGGTCGCGAGCTTCGGCAGATATCTGCGGCGCTGCGCCTCGCTGCCATAGGCAAAGATCGGATGCATGACCAGCGATGACTGCACCGACGCCAAGGAGCGGAAGCCGGAATCGACACGCTCGATCTCGCGCGCGATCAGGCCGTAGGAGACATAGCCGAGCCCGGCGCCGCCGTAGTCTTGCGGAATGGTCGCGCCCAGGAGCCCGAGTTCGCCCATTTCTCGGACGATTGCCGGATTGAAGTTGCCCTCGCGATTGGCCGCCAGCACGCGGGGAAACAGTTTCTCCTGCGCATAGTCGCGCGCGGTGTCGCGCACCATGCGCTCTTCCTCGGTCAATTCGCCTTCGAGGTCGAGCGGATCGTCCCATTTGAACGCCGCGTCCTTGATCTGCGCGGCTTTTGGCTCGCGTTTCTCCGCTTTCTCCGCAAGTTGGGACATCGCGTTTCTCCTTAAGGTCCGCTGCCGGGAAGCTTAGGAGCCGGCGACAGCAGCGGCAAGGGCGTCGGCCGTTGCCGCGGTGGCGGTGTTTCGCTATCTACAGGCGGACTAAACCGGTTTTGCGCGCCCGTAGCTCAGCTGGATAGAGCGCTGCCCTCCGAAGGCAGAGGTCAGGGGTTCGAATCCCTTCGGGCGCGCCAGTTTCCCCAAGAGTCGGCCGCAGACATTTCGCTGGCTTCCGAGCGGCAGCCGAAGCTGTTACCATGCCCCGTCTTCGGCCGGGGGGCGAATATGGGGTGGCGCGAGCTCGGGAGCGGAAAGACCGGGAAAATTCTGCAGGCCGTCTGCATTGCCGTCGCCATTACGGGTTTTTCAACGGTTTTTCTCTTTGCAACGGTTTTTCTGTTTTCACTGCACGGGTTCAATAATTCGACGCTTATCCAATCCAATGTCGCCTCCCAGGAAAAACACGTCCCGGCCGTTTCTCCGCGGCGTGTAGCAGTCTCTCCGCCGCAAGCTGCTGCGGAGCACGAACGAGCGATGCCGAATGACGATCGTTTTTTGCCGCCGGCTCCGTCGGCGAAGGACCTCTCCTACCTCGCCGATTATGCGTATTCCGAGGTTCCGCCCGACAACAAACCGGCGGATAGCGTCTTACAATCGCTGCAAGACATTCCGATCGGTACGCCAATCGACGAGATCAAGCTGGCAGCCGATGTATTCGGCTTGGATTTCACCTTCATGAAAGCCGTTGCCAAAATCGAATCCGATTTCGATCCCAACCAGCGCACCGGGTCCTATATCGGTCTATTCCAACTCAGCAATTACGAGTTTGCCAGGTTCGGCTCCGGCGACATCGTCAATCCGCGCGACAATGCCGTCGCGGCCGCCTACAAATTTGCCACCGCGGCCGTCCTGTTCGAAATCGATACGCACATCAAACCCACTTTGTTTGACCTCTATTTGATTCATCAACAAGGCTGGCAGGGCGCCGCGGAGCACGTCAGCCATCCGGAGCGCATCGCCTGGCAATCGATGTGCGCGACCGACGAAGGCCACGAAAAGGGTGAGAAGTGGTGCAAGCGCGCCATTTGGCAAAATACGCTTCCGGACATCAAGCGGATTTATAAATCGGTCGAGAATCTCACCTCCGGCGCGTTTGTCGACATGTGGCGGCAGCGGCTTGCCTTGTTCTATGCGCGTTATTCCGAGGCCGTTTCGGCGAAATGAAATGGCGGCCATTGCATCGCGGCGTTTCGCGGATTTCGCCGCGACGCGCTCAAGCGCGACGATCACAGTCAATGAAACGTTAGCGCAGCGCTGCGAATCCGCGGGCGATTTGCCGGCATTAACTTTTGACTTCGGTGACCATTCGACGTTCCGGTAACACTTGGCCGATAGACCGGAGGGCGCCGGGAACTCCGGTTGCGGCGCACGCGATGGGCAGGCGATGAACGACGTTGGCAAAGACAAGGGGCCGGGCGACCGGCGCGGCGTGCAGCGCACGAAGGTGCGGCGCAACGCCAAGATCATCGTGCCGCGCCGCTCGCCCGTCATTCACTGCACCGTGCAGAACATCACTTCGGGCGGCGCCTGCCTGACGCTCGCCAATACCCACGGGGTGCCGGCGACTTTCGAATTGACGTTCGAGCACGGCCGCACGCGGCGCGCCTGCCGCGTCGTCTGGCGCACCAACGACACGCTCGGCGTGGCGTTCGAGCGCGCAGCGGCGGCGGAAGGCTGAGGTCCTAAACGCTTATGCTTGCTCAAACTCCGCCACCGCGCGCAACAGTCGCTCGATGTCTTCCGGCCGCGACAGCCGATGATCGCCGTCCTTGATCAGGGTAAGCACCACATCGTCGCAGGCGAGCCGCGCCACCAGCGCCTTGGCGTGTTGCCACGGCACGTCGGGGTCTTCGACGCCTTGCAGGATGCGCACCGGGCAGCCGCACGCGATCATGCCGCCGAGCAAAAGGTGATTGCGGCCTTCCTCGATCAATTGCCGGGTGACGAGATAAGGCTCCGGCGAATATTGCGACGGCCGCGCCCACACGCCGTTCTCGGCAAGCTCGCGCTTGATCTCGGGGGTGAATCGTTTCCACATCAATTCTTCGGTGAAATCCACGGCCGGGGCGACGAGCACCAGCCCGGCGACGCTGGCCGGCGTGCGCCCCGCTCCCGTGGGCGGGGAAGGATAGGGTGCGGACCGCCGCTGCAAGGCGCCGACCAGAAGGAGCGCGATCCACCCGCCCATCGACGAGCCGACCAAGATCTGCGGGCCGTGGCAACAAGCGTCGAAAACGCTGAGGCCTTCGGCGAGCCAGCGGCCGATCGTGCCGTCGGTGAACGCGGCCGCCGGTTCGGCTTTGTTCGATTCGCCATGGCCGGAATAGTCGAACCGCACGCAGGCGCGGCCTTCGCGCGCCGCCCAGTCGGCAAGCGCCTGCGCTTTGGCCCCCTTCATGTCGGATTTGTAACCGCCGAGCCAAAGCAGGCCCGGCGCGGCGCCCTCTTGCGCGCGCACGGCAATGGCGCGGCGCTCGGTCCCCTCGCCAATGTGCAGGAATTTCAGGCCGTTATGGTTCATGGGGGAGGGTCTTCGCCAGCGCGCCGGGAGCACCCAGCATAACCATGATGCAAAGCATGCCTATCGGCGCAACGCCATGCACGTATCGCGCATTGTCGTTGACTCGAACCGAAAAACTCTCGATCTTCTGCGGTTTGTAGCAACGACTCAAAGGAGACAAGGCCCATTCGTCGCCCCATCAGAACGCCGCAGCCCGCCGCCAAGGAGGGTCCGCGCATCAACGAGGAGATCCGCGTTCGCGAGGTCCAACTCATCGATAAAGACGGCGCCAACAAGGGCGTCACTGAAATTGGCGCCGCCATAGCCATGGCGCAGGAGGCCGGGCTCGATCTGGTGGAGATCGCGCCGAATTCGGTCCCCCCGGTCTGTAAGATTCTCGACTTCGGCAAATACAAATATCAGGCGCAGAAGAAGGCCGCCGAGGCGCGCAAGAAGCAAAAGGTCGTCGAGATCAAGGAGATCAAACTCCGTCCGATGATCGACGATCACGATTATGACGTGAAAATGCGCTCGGTGCAGCGATTCTTCGAAGAAGGCGACAAGGTCAAGGTGACTTTGCGGTTTCGCGGCCGTGAAATGGCGCATCAGGAGCTCGGCTATAAGCTCCTCGACCGGGTCAAGGCCGACACCGCCAAATTCGCCAAGATCGAGCAGGAGCCGCGCTTCGAAGGCCGCCAGGTGGTTATGGTCTTGGCGCCGCGGTAAAGCGGCGCCGTTGCCGCGACCGGATGAGGGCGCGCGCGCCGCGTAAGCCCCCCGGCGGGGCGTTCGTGCTCGGTTGCCATAATCGGCGGCCTCTGCCATAACCCCGCCCTCTCGCCGCCCGGCTGATTAAGGGCTGCCGTGGCGGCGCGACGTGCTCACGCACAATCAGCTCATTTTCGAGCATATCGGCGGCGCCGGGCGTAACGCTCGAGGCCTGCCAAAGGAGAGCCAAATGCCCAAGATCAAGACCAAATCCGGCGCCAAAAAGCGCTTCAAAGTGACCGGTGGAGGCAAAGTCCTCTATGCGCATTCGCGCAAGCGCCACGGCATGATCAAGCGCACCAAGAAGCAGATCCGCCAGCTGCGCGGCACCGCCGTCCTATTCAAGACCGACGGCGACAAAATCAAAAAGTATTTTTTGCCGAACGGCTGACGGCCGGCCGCGGCAAGGCGGCGAGTCCGGTTCAGCGTTCGTCATCTTCAAGAGGAGATCGGCAATGGCACGCGTCAAACGCGGCGTCACATCCCATGCCAAGCACAAGAAAGTGCTCAAGGCCGCCAAGGGCTATTACGGCCGGCGCAAGAACACCATCCGCATCGCCAAGCAGGCGGTCGAGAAGGCGAACCAATACGCCTTTCGCGACCGCAAGCGGAGAAAGCGCACCTTCCGCGCGCTGTGGATTCAGCGCCTCAATGCGGCGGTGCGCCCGTTCGGGCTCAATTACAGCCGCTTTATCGCCGGATTGGCCAAGGCCGGCATCACGGTCGACCGCAAGGTGCTTTCGGATCTTGCGATTACCGAGCCGGCGGCCTTCGAGGCCATTGTCGGCCAGGCCAAGTCGGCGCTGGCGGTGTGATCGTGTCATGATCGACCGCGGCTATGTGCAGCGCATGGCGCGCTACAATCGCTGGCAAAATGAGAATCTGTACGGCGTCGCCGACCGGCTGCCCGACGCCGAGCGCCGCCACGAGCGCGGCGTGTGGTTCGGCTCCATCCATAAGACGCTCAGCCATATCTTATGGGGCGACCGCAGCTGGATGGGGCGCTTCACCGACCTGCCGCGGCCGACGGTCGGCATTGCGGATTCGGTGTCGCTCTATCCCGACTGGGACAATCTGAAATCCGAGCGCGCGGCCTTCGACCAAAAAATTCTCGATTGGGCCGATACGGTCGATGATGCTTGGCTGGCCGCCGATCTAACTTATTATTCCGGCGCCACCCAGCGCGAATGGACGCGGCCGCGTTGGGTCCTGGTGACGCATATGTTCAATCACCAGACGCACCATCGCGGCCAGGTGCACGGCATGCTGACCCAGGCCGGCGGCCGTCCGTCCGATACCGATTTGCCGTTCATGCCGGATTGATCGAGAAAGGCGCGAACAACAATGTCCGACACTGCGCAGCTCGAACAAGACATCCTCGCTGCGGTCTCGGCTGCCGGCGACGAAGCCGCGCTGGAAGGCGTGCGCGTGGTGGCGCTCGGCAAGAACGGCTCGATCACCGCGCTCCTGAAAACACTCGGCACGCTGCCGCCCGAAGAGCGCAAGAGCCAGGGTCCGTTGATCAACGGGCTCAAGGATCGCGTCAACGCCGCGCTCGCCGCGCGCCGCGATTCGTTCAAGAGCGCGGCGCTCGCCGAGCGGCTCAACAGCGAGAGCGTCGACGTCACGCTGCCGGTGCGCGAAGCGCCGTTCGAGATCGGGCGCGTCCATCCGATCACGCAAGTGACCGACGAGCTCACCGCGATCTTCGCCGATATGGGCTTCGCCGTCGCCGAAGGTCCCGACATCGAGACCGACGATTACAATTTCACCAAGCTCAATTTTCCGGAAGATCATCCGGCCCGCGCGATGCACGACACGTTCTTCTTCAATCCGAAGCCGGACGGCAGGCGGCTCTTACTGCGCACGCACACCTCGCCGGTGCAGGTGCGCACCATGCTGACGCAAAAGCCGCCGATCCGCGTCATCATTCCCGGCCGCACCTATCGCTGCGATTCGGACCAGACGCACACGCCGATGTTTCATCAGGTCGAGGGACTGGTCATCGACAAGGGCTCGCACCTCGGCCACCTGAAATGGATTCTCGAAGAATTCTTCAAGGCGTTTTTCGAAGTCGATCGCGTCGGCATGCGCTTTCGTCCGTCGTTTTTCCCCTTCACCGAGCCGTCGCTCGAGGTCGACATCCAATGCCGCCGCGACAAAGGCGAAATCCGCTTCGGCGAGGGCGACGACTGGATGGAGATTCTCGGCTGCGGCATGGTGCACCCGAACGTGATGAAGAATTGCGGGCTCGATCCCGACGAATATCAGGGCTTTGCCTGGGGCATGGGAATCGACCGCATCGCCATGCTCAAATACGGCATGTCGGACCTGCGCGCTTTCTTCGAGGCCGATGTGCGCTGGCTCAACCATTACGGCTTCCGCCCGCTCGATTTTCCGACGCTGGCGGGGGGGTTAAGCGCATGATTTCGAGCTATGCGACTATCATCGTGGCTTTTCTGACGATTGCTGGCGGCATGGCTACATATGCGTATCAACGAAGAAACGACCGAAGAAATCAGCTCATTGAAATTCGTCGTGCAGCTTACAGGACGTATATCGCTAAACTGCTAGATCAAATTCAGATCCCAAACCCAGAAACCCAGCAAGAGCTCCTAAAATGTGAATTTGATCTTTTTGCGGTTGCCTCGGATTCAACAATAAGAAAAATCGGCGAGTTCTCAAGCTATATGATTTCCACCTCTTTTGATAACAGAGACAAAAGAAATGTTGATACACACAAGAGGCAGCTTGCTGAAGTAATTTTAGCAATGCGTCGCGACTGTTTTGAAAAATCGAAACTGTCAAGTGATGAGATAATGAAGCTAATGCCGATGCGGTAGTTACTCATGATGAAATTCACACTTCGCTGGCTCAAGGAGCATCTCGACACCGACCGTCCGCTCGGCGAACTCGCCGACAGGCTGACCATGATCGGACTCGAGGTCGAGCGCATCGAGGACAAGGCGAAACAGTTCGCGCCGTTCGTCATCGCGCGCGTGGTCGAGGCCAAGCAGCATCCCAACGCCGATCGGCTCCAGGTGTGCATGGTCGACATCGGCTCCGGCGATCCGATCCAGGTGGTCTGCGGCGCGCCGAACGCACGCGCCGGCATGAAAGGCGTGTTCGCGCCGCCGGGCGCCTTCATTCCCGGCAAGGCCATCACGCTCGGTGTCGGCAAAATCCGCGACGTCGAGAGCCGCGGCATGCTGGTGTCGGAAGCCGAGCTGCAAATCTCCGATAACCACGAGGGCATCATCGACCTGCCCGACGCTGCGCCGGTCGGCGAGCCTTATGCGAAATATGCCGGCCTCGACGATCCGGCGATCGAGATCAATCTGACGCCGAACCGCGGCGACGCCACCGGCGTGCACGGCATCGCCCGCGATCTCGCCGCGGCCGACATGGGCAAGTTCATCGATCCGGCCATCAATCAGGTCAAAGGCGCGTTCGCATGTCCGGTGCAGCTGACGCTCGACTTCGGCGCGACGCCGTCGCTGTGTCCGGCCTTTGCGCTCCGCCTGGTGCGCGGCGTCAAGAACGGCTCCTCGCCGGAGTGGCTGCAAAAACGGCTTGTTGCGATCGGGCTGCGCCCGATCAATGCGCTGGTCGATATCACCAACTTCATCACCTTTGACCGCGGCCGGCCGTTGCACGTATTCGACGCGGCGAAAGTGCGCGGCAATCTCGCGGTGCGGCGCGCGCGAGCGGGCGAAACGCTGCTGGCGCTTGACGGCAAGAGCTACGCGCTCGACGACACGATGTGCGTCATTGCCGACGACGACGGCGTGGAATCGCTTGCCGGCATCATGGGCGGCGAGAAAACCGGCTGCTCGGAAACGACCACAGACGTGCTCATCGAATCGGCGTTGTGGGAGCCGATGAACATCGCGCAAACCGGCCGCAAGCTCGGCATCAATTCCGACGCCCGCTACCGCTTCGAGCGCGGCGTCGATCCGGCCTTCATGCTGCCCGGCCTCGAACTGGCAACGCATATGGTGCTGGATTTGTGCGGCGGCACGGCATCGGAGGTCGCGGTCGCGGGCGGCGCCGCGCCGCCGGAGCGCGTGATCGATTTTCCGCTATCCGAGCTCAAGCGGCTGGCCGGGCTCACCGTGCCGCTTACCGAGATGCGCCGCGTGCTCGAACGGCTTGGTTTTTTTGTTGCCGGCCAAAGCGAGCGCGTCAAGGTCGCGGTGCCGTCGTGGCGGCTCGATATCCAAGGCAAGGCCGATATCGTCGAGGAGGTGGTGCGCATCCTTGGCGTCGACCGCGTGCCGCCGACGCCGTTTCCTCGCGGCGAGGCGCCGCGCAAGCCGGTGCTCACCCCAATCCAGCTGCGCACCCGCAAGGCCAAGCGCGCGCTTGCCGCGCGCAATCTTGTCGAAGCCGTGACGTGGTCGTTCGTATCGCAAAAGCACGCCGAGCTGTTCGGCGGCGGCAAGCCGGAACTTAGGCTCGCCAATCCGATCGCGGCGGATCTTTCCGACATGCGGCCGAGTCTTCTTCCCGGCCTGGTCGTGGCTGCGCAGAAAAACGCCGACCGCGGTTTTCCCGACGCCGGCTTGTTCGAAGTGGGCCAGGTGTTTCGCGGCGACACGCCGGCCGATCAATTCACCGCCGCCGCTGGCGTCCGGCGCGCTCTGGCAAAGCCTGCTGGCATCGGCCGGCATTGGAGCAAGCGCGACGGCGAGGCGGACGCATTCGACGCCAAGGCCGATGCGCTCTCGGTGCTCACCGCGGCCGGCGCGCCGGCGCAGGCGCTGCAAGTGGTGCCGGGCGGACCGGCCTGGTTTCACCCCGGCCGCTCCGGCACGATCCAGATCGGCCCGCAGAACGTGCTCGGCCATTTCGGCGAATTGCATCCGAGCGCGCTCGAAGCGCTCGATGCCGAAGGCCCGCTGGTCGGCTTCGAAGTCATCCTGGAGCGCATCCCCGAGCCGAAGGCCAAGCCGACGCGGGCCAAGCCGGCGCTGGAGCTGTCGCCGTTCCAGCCGGTCGAGCGCGATTTTGCCTTCGTGGTCGAGCGTAACGTCAAAGCCGCCGATATCGTGCGCGCGGCGGCCTCTGCCGACCGCAAGCTCGTCGCCGGCGTCACTGTGTTCGACCTCTACGAGGGCAAGGGCATCGCGCCGGGCAAGAAATCGATCGCCATCGCGGTAACCATCCAGCCGCGCGACAAGACCATGACCGATGCCGAAATCGAGGCGCTGGCGGCCAAGATCGTCGCCGAAGTCGGCAAGCGCACCGGCGGCGTGCTGCGGGCGTGACCGTGATTTTGGGAAAGGCCGCACGCAAACCGTGCAACATACGTATTGGTTGATTGCGACCCCGTCATGAATGTCGCTTGTGCGGCGCATTCTGGACTCAATTAGGCATCGCACCAGGTTCAAATAAGGCCAACAGCAGGCGTCCGCGAACCGGCGCTCCAAGCTGAACATAAACCTGGACAATGCAGTCCGGCGGGCCGATCAATGGCGCAAAGCTTGTTAGCTTCAGGAGGCGACGATGGACGTAGCTCTCGTACTTCAGGGCGGTGGGGCGCTTGGTGCCTATGAATACGGCGCGGTCACCGAACTGGTTCGCAATGGGATCAAGCCGAAGATCGTTACCGGAGTCTCGATTGGCGCAATAAACAGTTCGGCGATCGCCGGCGCGAAGGGCGGGGACATTGTGGGTTCGCTCACTGAACTTTGGAGCCGCCTGACGCTCGATGTCCCGATGTTTGTCCCAAGCGAGTTCCTTAAGAGCATGGCACTGTTTGGCAATCCCCATTTTTACCAGCTTCGCACCGACTGGTGGAAATATAGCCAATGGACCTCGTTTTGCGACACCAGCCCGATTTATGAGACGCTGCGGAAGGTGGTTGATTGGGAGCGGCTGAACGATACTAAAACTATTCGTGTTGCAGTCACGGCTGTGAACGTCGCGACCGGCGTTCAGACGACATTTTCGAACATGAAAACCCGTTTGGACCCTCGCCATATCATCGCCAGCGGCAGCCTGCCTCCGGGCTTCCCGGCGACGCTGATCGACGGCCAGTATTATTGGGATGGCGGACTCTTCGACAATACGCCGCTTCCGGCGCTTTTCGATCTCTTGACCGAAGACGAGACCGAGAATCTTCCGATTATCCTGATCGACCTCGTCCCGAACGCGGAACTGTTTCCGCGCAACCTTGACCAAGTTCGAAATCGGATGACCGAGCTTTCGTTCGAAAACCGCTTCTGGGACGAGTATGGCGGTCACAAAGGGCTTATCGATCACGCCCGTGTTCTCACCGAGATCAATAAGCTCGTGCCGGCCGACCATCCGCTTCGCCGCGAAAGCGAGTATCGTCGCATGATGGAATATTGCGCCTGCAAGAACCTGAAAGTCATCACACCGCTCCATCAAACGATGTCGGAAGGTCATGATTTTTCGCCTGCGGGCATTGCGCACCGCTATCAATCCGGTCTTGCGGCGGCGCGGGCCTTCCTCGAGAACGAGCTCGGTTCGGACCGTTCGTCACAGCCCATGCGGAAGAATGCGTCCAAGGCCGCGGCTTTGGAGCGCGCCTAAACTCTCCTGGCGGTGGACGCGGTGCGTTAATTTTTAGTCAGTGCTCGAAATACACGGTCAGACGGCGGCCGTCGAACGCACAATCGCAAATCCTTGTTTTTCGAATAGGCGAGCCAGCGTCCGCACCGCATTGCGATCCTTTTCCCGGCCATTGTCGCTTAACGCTTCATAGGGGACCAGGTCGGGATGGAACATCAACCGATCATCGCGGGTCTGGCCAAATCGCCATCCTCTCTCGATACGGTCAGCCATCCAGCGACGATGCTCGACTTTCGCCATCAACTCGATCTCGGCCTCGGATGGGGTCGCGGATTGAATTTCCCGGTTGGGCACGAGCTTATAGCCGGCGGCGGCCAGTAACAACGGAGCGTGCTCGACCGAAGCACGATTGGCATTGCGAAGATTTTCCGGAAGATTCTCCCAGGCCGTTATCGCGGCCTGCGAACCCGCACCGAGGCTTTTCTCCGCAGCAAGATAATGCGCATGCAGCGCGGCCGCCATCTCGTCGCCCTTGTGGTCAAGAATGCGTTCAATGGTCTCGGCGCGAACGAGATCGCCAATCGCGACAAGATTTGTTAGATCGCGGTCGCCCACCACGGTACGACCGAGGTTGGACAGGAGTCGATCGTCCTTCGATTGATGCACCAGAATTGGCGCTGCTTCCGTACCGAATGGATTTCCAGGCCGACGCAGCGCCAGCATGCTGGCAATGGCATCCGCATCCTCGCGCAGCACCACAGCGAGCTGGGGCGAGGGATAATTCTTGCGCCAAGCCTTCACGTCATCGTCAGAGGGCAGCAGCGCGTCGTCATCGCGCGTCAAGACCGCGATTTCCACCACCATGTCGAGCTGCGGATGAGATTTGCGCCAGCGTTCGAGCGCATCCGCCTCGCGCCGATCGAGCGCGAATGTGAGCACCGGACGCTTGTCCGGATTATCCTGGGTCGCCACGACGATCATCGAGACGGTTTGGCGCCAGTCGCTTATCAGCCCGACCACCAGAACGTGGGATGGAGCATCGATATCGGTTTTCAGCAGCGCCGGAGCGAAACGGGACAATTCGATACGCACGTTTTCCCGACTTGGGCTCACCCGGTGATAGCGCACACCGTAGCGGCGGGACAACCAGTCGAGCGTGCCGTCGAGTTCGACGGCAAGCTCCTCTCGATCGATTTTCACGGCAAGCAGGAGAGGCGGCAAGTCGACGGACCGCCCGTCGACGGCCGCGATCGCCAGCATGGCGATATTGACGTTATCGATGTCGTTGCTTCCCAGCAGGAAGACCGCGGCAGCGCGCGAAACGCTCAAAGATCGGATTGTCACGCTTTTTAAGGGATCGGCATCGACCACGGTCAGGCCGATACCTTCAAGGATATTGCGTTGCTGATTGGTGATATGCGGGATGACCACGACGACCTGTCGGCCGCTGGCAACCAGCGTCGATAAGGCCGTCTCCGTGAGGCCGGCGTAGCCGCATAACACGATATGTTCCGCAATACGCGGCAACAGCGCCATGCGCGCCGGTCGGGTGACCGACGCGATCAAAACCTGAAAGGATGCGAGGACGGCGACCAGCGGCACGGCGAAGCGCGCGATCTGCAAGACAACCGAAGGGCTGCCGGACAGGCTTGGAAACTGCAAGGTAATGAGTTGCGCCGTGCGAAACGCGTTGTCCAAGATCCCCCACAGATCGTGGGGGGGCCTTTCGATCGTCCAACCCCAAAAGCCGAGGGAAAGCGCGAAGGCGCCGGCGATCGCCTGGATCTTGGTTTTGTGGTCGTTGATAAATCTCGCCATGCGCCCGGCGTGCACGGTGAAGAGCAAAATTAAACGGTTGAAATTAGAAGCCGACAAATGTCTTGGCATCGTTAAAACCAGTTGGAGACATGCGCAGGAAGCCGCTCGATCCAAAGATGAAGGTAGTGTCGCCCGCTCGGCGAATTTGCACTACCTTCCCGGGTGAGTCGACCGATGCCGATGGAACCGGAATTGGATGGCGATCCTCTCCTGATGGCAAAGCGGGCAGGGCCACTGCAAACCGTTGCGGTCGGTGAGGCGGGTTGATTCGACAATGGCATAAGCGGTTCGAAAGTCTATTGCGCGGCCCCACGATTGGGTCCGTGCGAATTACAGTGTCGCTATTGTAATTCGTTTTGCCTTGCCGGCGCCGTTAAAAAGCCGAACTGTCTGCCTGCCGTCTTGCGCAACGTCGCGCCTATCACCGGTGGACATTGGCACGAGGAAGGTTCAGTGCTTACGGTGACCGCGGGCCGAGCGAAGGCTCTAGAACCACCAAGCGCGCAGGCGCGATGCTCGCGGATATCGGAAGTTCACTTTCGCAGCCGGCCGGGCGGCGATCTCCATGGACTTATATCGCATAGACGGGGCATCGATCCGACCTCGTTGCGAACGAGATTTGCCGAATCGGACGGGTAGAGGGTTATCAGGAAATGTTGCGACGCAGATTTCTTCTAGGCGCTGCGGGTCTTGCACTTGAAAGTCTTGCACTTGAAAGTCTTGCGCTCGAAAGGCCGGCACTCGCTGAGGCCGGCGCTGCGGCGCCGACCGACGGCGAATTGTTCCGGAATTTCGGTTCGGATTTCCGCTGGGGTGTGTCAACCTCCGCATACCAAATCGAAGGCGCCGTCGACGTTGACGGTCGCGGCGATTCGATCTGGGACGTATTCGCGCGCACCAAGGGCAACATTCATAGCGGCGAAACTGCGGCCATAGCCACCGACCATTATCGGCGCTATCGCGAAGATGTCGAATTGATCGCCCGCGGCGGCTTCGGCACCTATCGTTTCTCGACGGCGTGGCCGCGAATTGTTCCGGCTGGAACCGGGTCGGTCAACGCGCTGGGGCTCGATTTCTACGACCGCCTGGTGGACAAATGCTGCGAACACGGAATCACGCCGTGGGCCTGCCTCTATCACTGGGACCTGCCGCAAGCGTTGCAAGACCGCGGCGGCTGGTTGAACCGCGATATCGGGCATTGGTTCGCCGATTACGCCAAGGTCGTGTCCCGACGCCTCGGCGATCGGGTGAAGCACTGGGCCATGCTCAACGAAGCTGCGGTGCATGCTGTCATCGGGCACGGGTTCGGCGACCACGCGCCGGGTCTGCGCGGGCGCTCGAATTACCTCGGCGCGATGCATCATATGAATCTGGCTCAGGGCCTCGCACTACAAATGCTCCGCTCAGAACGCACCGATTACAAACTTGGCACGGTCATGTGCTTGGAGCCGGTTCGGCCCGTTACCGAACGCGACGACGACGTACAGGCCGCAAACTACTTCGACGCCATATGGAAGGGAGCAAGTCTCGATCCGCTTCTTAAAGGAAAATATCCCGATTTGCTGGCCGATGCATTCGCGCCGTTCATCGCGCCGGACGACATGGCGAGTATCCGGCAGCCGGTCGATTATCTCGGGGTGAATTACTATAACGAATTGCATATTCAAGCCGACAAGCAGAGTCCTTTCGGCCTGAGCTTCGGTCCGCCGCCGCAAGGTTTAAGCCTCACGGCGATGGGCTGGGCGATCGAGCCGGAAGGGCTGTATAGCCAGCTCATCGCGTTACGGGACCACTACGGCAATCCGCCGATCTACATCACGGAAAACGGCTGTGCATACGAGGACCGCGTTGGCGCCGACGGAATCGTGCATGACCTGGACCGGATCGACTATTTCCGGCTCCATCTGGCGTCGGCACTGCGCGCCATGCGCGAGGGCGCCGCGCTTCGCGGCTACTTTTTGTGGACGCTGCTCGACGATTTCGAATGGACTGAAGGTACGACGAAGCGGTTCGGCATCGTCCACGTCGATTTCAAGACTCTCAAGCGCACCCCGAAGCAATCGTTTGCCTGGCTGGCGAATGAATTGCATGGCCGAAATATATGAAGATGTGCCATGACGGTTCAGGGGCGCGGCAGCTAGATCCGGCATTTCCCACATTGGCTGATAGCGGTTCGGCAGGATTGGGCCTTGGCTGCGGATAAGACGATCCGTGTATTCATTTCCTCGCCCGGCGACGTGGTCGAAGAGCGCCGCCGGGCTGCGCTCGTCCTCGGCCGCCTCAAACGCGACTACGCGCGGTTTTTCGATATCTCCCCGGTGCTGTGGGAATACGAGCCGATGCTCGCGGCCGGCACGTTTCAGGATGTGATCGTCGAGCCTGCTTCGACCGATATTGTGGTTCTCATTTTATGGTCGCGATTGGGGACGCCGCTTCCGGCCCGCACCTCGCTCAGGGATTATACGGGGATCGACGGTCGAATTCCGGTGACCGGTACGGAATGGGAGTTCGAGAACGCGTTGCGCGCGGCCCGTGACAAGCAGGCCCGCCAGGAGCCGCCGATACCGGACATACTCGTTTATAAGAAAGACGTCGATGGTGTCGCCCGCGGCAAAACCGCGGCGAAGCTTGACGAGGCCGTGCGCCAGATGGCGGCGCTCGAGCAGTTTTGGACGCGTTATTTTCAGGATTCCGCGGGCCACTTTACGCTTGCTTTCAATTCCTTCACGTCGCTCGAAAGTTTCGAGCGGCAGTTCGAGGCTCATTTACGGACGCTGTTGCAAAAGCGCATCGAGCGCGACGAGGTTAAGCCGGCCGCCTGGCCGGGAGATCCGTTCCTCGGATTGCTGTCGTTCGAGTTCGAGCACGCCGATATTTTCTTCGGTCGCGCCAGCGCGGTGCAGGAAATAACCGAAACGCTGATAAAGCGCGCCGAAGCCGGCAAGGCCTTTATCCTGGTCACCGGCGCCAGTGGATGCGGCAAGTCTTCGCTGGTCAAGGCCGGAGTCCTTCCCAGTCTCATTGCGCCGGGCGTCGTGCTCGGCGCCGGGATTTGGCGCCGCTGTACGTTTCGCCCATCGGGCAATGGCGCGATGGCCGACCGCTTGGCCACGGCGCTCATCGGCGAACCTGCACTTCCCGAGCTGGCCTCGCTCGCCGTTACCGCGGATCGGCTCGCCGAAGAATTGCGGCGCGGTGAAATCCTGTCGTTACGCTATGGGCTCGTCGAAGCCGCCCGGCAGGCGAGCGCCGCTGCCGATGCTCCGGCGCCAAGCGGACGTCTCGTCCTGGTCATCGATCAGCTCGAGGAATTGTTTACGGATTCCAATCTGACATTGGCGGAACGTGAATGGTTCATCGATCTGCTCATAAAGCTCGCCGCGAGCGGATTTGTCTGGGTCATTGCAACCATGCGCTCGGACTTCTTTGCGCAGATGGCGGCATTTCCAAGCCTCGGCGACGAATGTTCCGGCGATGGGCTCTATCATCTGCTGCCGCCGCGGCCGGAAGAAATCGATCAGATGATCAGGCTCCCGGCCGAGGCGGCCGGAATTTCATTCGAGGTCGATGAGCGCAGCGGCATCGGTCTCGATCAAGAACTGCGGACCGCCGCCGCTTCAAATCCCTATTCGCTTCCCCTTCTTGAATTCACGCTCGATGAACTTTACCGCCGCGATATTCTTTCACGGGGCGGAAGGATGCTTCGCATCGCCACCTACCGCGATGAGCTGAAACGACTCGAAGGCGCCATTGCCGCACGTGCCGAGGCGGTATGCAACGATCTGTCTATTCAGATGCGAGAAGACGCGTTGCCGGCAATTCTGCGCTCGCTCGTCGCCATCGGCGAGGACGACAAACCGACCGCGCGGTTCGCGCCGGTGTCCGAATTGACTGCGCAACCCGATCGCCAGGAAGTGCTGGATTCGCTGATTAAGGCACGACTGCTGGTGGTTCACGGCGAGACCCAGGCGCCCACGGTCGGGGTCGCTCATGAGGCTCTCATCACCGAATGGCCGCTCTATCGGACGCTGGTGAGCGAGCATGTGCACTTCTTGCGGGCGCGAGGCCGGATTGGCGCTCAGGCCAGGCTTTGGCAATCGGAAAACAAGGATCCGTCCCGCCTGCTTGCGCCGGGCCTTGCGCTCGAAGAGGGCCGCAGTCTGCTGGCCCGTCGCGCCGAGATCGGTCCCGCTGTTCTCGATTTCGTCGAGACCTCAATCGACATCGCGGAGCGGGCCGAGCGTCGCAAGCGCCGGCTGTTGATGATGGTTGCCGGCGTCGCGACGGTGACGGCACTGGTATTTGGCGGCCTTGCCGACTACGCGCGGCGCGCTTCGATTCGCGCCCAAAGCAATTTCGAGGCAGCGACCACGGCGCTTTCGACCTTGATCGAATCGGTGCCGGAAAATGTCGAACCGGTCGCGCCGCTGCAAACGGTCGTCACCCTGATGGACGAAGCCAACAAGGCGATCTCGCGTTTCCCGCCAACCGAAGGCGGCAGCGCAAGAATACGACGCTACAGGGCCGAAATATCGCTTTCCCTTGCCGCTCTCGATTTTGACCTCGGTCGTTTTCGCGAAACCCGGGCGCTGGCGTACGAAGCCGAGACGATGTTGCGCGCCGTCGCCGCCAGCGATCCTGACGACCTCGGCGCCGCATACCAGCTGGCGAGGAGCCAGCACTTCATCGGCGCGACCTTCTATCAACTCCAGGACGATACCGCGGCCTCCCGCGACGCCTATGAAAAGGCCATTGCCATTTTGGAAACCCTTATTCGCGTCCGCGGCACCGATGCCGAGGCGTGGCGTTGGCACCTTGAGCTTGCCGGCGTCCATCAGGATTTCGGCGACCTCCTCTTGGACCTCCTTCGCACCCCGGCCGCGGCGAAGCAGCAATTCGATCTGGCGATCGTCGAGCGTCAGGACGTTGCGCAACTGGGCCGCGGCGGCGCGGCGGTCGATGAAGAATTAGGCTGGACGGTCAATAAGCTCGGCGATGTCGAGCTGAGAACCGGCGACAAGCCCGGTGCAATCGTCGATTTCAAGAATGCCCGCGATCGCATCGTCGGACTCGGCGGACATTTGCAGGAAAACAAGCAGTGGCCCAATCATCTTTCTCTCATTTATAACAATCTCGGCCTGCTGATGCGCCTCGAGGGCAATTATCCGGATGCGATCGATCAGTTCAACCGCGCGATCGATTTGACCGTCGCACTCAACAATCGCGATCCGGAAAACACCGACCTGCGCTCCGTCCTCGGCTGGACTTACGACAATGTCGGAGAGACGTGGCTGCGCTGGGCGAAGTCGGTCCAGGACAATAGAGCCGACCATCTCCGCCTCGCTCGCCAGATGCTGGAAAAAGCGCGGGCTCTTCGTGAGACATTGGCGCCGATGAAGCCGCAATGGCAGCAGGATTTAGACTATACCGACGCCAATATGGCCGCTGCCGATGGCGTCGAACAGGAAATGCAGGGCGACGAGCTCAAAGCCGGCGAAAGTTTCGGCCGCGCCGCCGACCTCAACCAGAAAGTCGCGGCGGCCACGCGGCGCGACGACCACGTGGCGCGAACGATCGAGTTCGACGAATGGGCCGCCGCGGCTTTCGGTAATTCAGGTGCGCCGGATAAAGCACGCGACCGGCTGGCTCAGGCTCTCGGCATTGCGAAGCAACATCAGAGCGCAAGCGGCGGTGCGGATTTCGCATCGATCGTGGCGAGGCTCGAACAGCGCCTTCAGGCCGGCCAGAAATAGTCGGCCGGCGCAGCGCTTCAATGACCTCACCGCTCCTCGCGCATGATGCTCGGCGTGCCGAAATATCGATAGTCCGGCTTATCGGCTTCGTGACGCGGCTCGCGGCGCTCGGCCCGCGTGTGGGCCGGTTGGCGCCTCGGTTTGGCCGCGGTCTCCGCCGGCGCCGCCGCCCGCACCGGACCGAGCCGGCGCAACACGGCGTCGGCGGCGCGCTCGCCGGATTGCCAGGCGCCGCCCACCGTGCCCCATAAGGTCTCGTGCGCCGCTTCGCCGGCATACCAGACGTCGTCGGCGATCGGGTCGAGCAATTGCCGCCGCGCCCACTGGCCGCCCGGCGCGGCCGCCGACCAGGCGCCGAGCGCGAACGGGTTGGCATTCCAGCGCGTGGCGTGCTTGCGGCCGATCGCGCTCTTGACTTCCGAGCCATAAAGCCCGGCCAGCCAAGCGGCGGCGTAATCGATCATCGCCGCCTCGCCCTGCGCCGAGAGATCGCGGCCGAACGCGCCGGCGACGTCGATCAAGCAAAGCTCGGTGCCGGATACGTTGGCGAGTATCGCGGCGGTGTGCGTATCGGTGGATTTTTGCAAGACCAGATCGTCGCTTTCCAAGCCCAAAGGATTGCCGTTAAGTTCGAGCGCGATGTGGTCGTAGCTGCCGAGCGACAACCTGCCCAGCGCGTCGATCTGGCGATGGCCGAGGTCCGGAGTGAATCGCAGGCCGCCGGAGGCGACGACATTGGTCGGCACGGTGACGATCGCGGCGCGGGCGGCGATCGTGCCCCTGGCCGTTTCCACGGCGATGCCGCCCCTGGTGTCGATCGTCTTTGCCGGCGTCGCCAAGTGAACGTTGAGCCCTTGGGCGAGCGTTGCCAGCAGCGTGCCAAATCCTTGCTTGCAGAACGCCGCCGCATTGCGCTCGGCGGCGCGCGCGAAATCGACGGACGACAGCTGCGCCAGGTCCTTGGCGCAATTATAGGGGCCGAGCACGAATTCGATCGTGCCGCGCCAGTCGCCGAGATCGGCCGGCACGGCCTGCGCGCAGGACATATCGGCCTTGCGCGCCGCATCGTCGATCGCGCGGGTGGTGCGGACCTGGGCGGTGAGAAAATCCTCAAGCTCGCCCTCGCGCGCGTAACGCCGGCCGATCCGCACCTTCTGGCTTGGCGGCGCCGGATAGATGTCGATGCCGCGCGCCGGTGTGAGCTTGGTCAGCGGGTTGGAGTCCGGCAGGTAGATCCAATGCGCGCCGCGATCGTACGGCACGCCGAAGCTCGTCATGTCGGTGACGCAGCGGCCGCCGATATGATCGGTCGCTTCGATCACCGCATAGCGCTGGCCGGCGGCGGCGAGCCGGCGCGCGGCGGCGATGCCGGCGGCGCCGGCGCCGACGATGACGACCTCGATCGGACCCGAGGAGGGCGCGGTCGCGCCGAACGCCGGACGCGCCAGCAGCGCGGTCGACGCGGCGAGGAACGAACGTCGGCTTAACTGCAGGGGTTTGCCCGGCATGGTTTCCAAAACGCTTACAGCCTGCCGCAGATTGCCTGAACTACGCATGGCGAGCAAACGCTACGGTTTATTTTGGGTCAATAAAGCGGGCGATGTGTGAACCAAATTGCAAGGGAATGTGCGTAAATTACCGACAATGAAAAGACGCGGCAAAACCGCGCGAGCTGGGAGGTTCCAGGAGACCAATGAGCAAGATGCTCGATGGCGTTGGGCGTTTGATCGCCCGCTATCTGCAGAAGCCGGTGCACGGCTATGAGCCGTTCACGCCGAGCGATCCCGATGCCTTACGCCAGTCGCTGCAGCCCGGCGACGTGCTGCTGGTGGAAGGCAACAACCATATTGCCGGCGTCATCAAATACCTGACGCAATCGACCTGGTCGCATTCGGCGCTCTATGTCGGCCCGCTCTGCGGGCGGGTGACGGCGGACGGCGAGCCGCACGTGCTCATCGAGGCCAATGTCGGCGAGGGCGTGGTGTCGGCGCCGTTGTCGAAATATTTGCGCTTCCACACCCGGATCTGCCGGCCGGTCGGCTTGACCGAAACCGACTGCGCGACCGTGTGCGCCTACGCCATCGCGCGCATCGGCTTTGCCTACGATCTGAAAAATATCATCGATCTATTGCGCTATCTGCTGCCGCTGCCGGCGCCGCCGCGCTGGCGCCGCCGCTTGATCGCTCTCGGCTCGGGCGATCCGTCGCGGCTTATTTGCTCGGCTTTGATCGCGGATGCGTTTTCCACCGTGCGCTATCCGATTCTGCCCAAGATCACGATGGCCGGCAGCCAGCAGGCGGTCGAGCAAATTCTGGAGATTCGCCACTCCTCGCTGTACTGCCCACGCGACTTCGATATCTCGCCGTATTTCAACGTCGTCAAACCGACCATCCGGCAGGGCTTCAACTACAAGGCGCTGCAATGGGCCGATCTGCCGCGCGCACCCGACGATGCGATGCAAGCCTCGCTCGCGCCGCAGCCCGAAGCGGCGGCTGCGGATGCCGGCGCCCTGGTCGCCTGACCGTCACTTGTACTTGCCGACCGGCATCGCTACCTCTGCCGTTCAGTAGAGGTTTGAAATGCTCGAGGACGTCATCAACGCCATCACGCAGATGTTTTCGCCGCCGCTGCGTGCGGTATTGTGGAAATCGATTCTGCTGGCGCTGGCACTGATCGTCTTCGCCGCCATCGCGCTCGATCGGCTGATCGTGCATCTGGTCGGCTCCGGCGGCGCCTCCGTCGAGACGACGCTCGGACCGCATGCGCATATGCCGGTCGACGCCATCGCCTGGTTCGTCTCGATCGCCGCCGGCCTCGGCATCGTCGTCGGCGGCGTGTTTCTGATGCCGGCCGTGACCGCCATCGTCGCCAGCTTTTTCGCCGACCGCATCGGCGAGGAAGTCGAGCGGGCGCATTATCCGGCCGACCCTCCCGGCAAAGCGCTGCCGCTGCGGCTCGCCATTTGGGAAGGCTTTAAGACGGCGCTGCTGGCCGTTCTGATCTATCTGTGCGCCGCGCCGCTACTGCTGTTTGCCGGTTTCGGCGCCGTGATCTTCGTCCTCGCCACCGGTTACATTCTCGGCCGCGAATATTTCGAGCTCGCCGCGATGCGCTTTCGGCCGCCCGCCGCAGCCAAGGCGTTACGCAAGCGCAATGCCATGACGGTTTACGTCGGCGGTTTGTTCATCGCCGCTTTCGTTTCGATCCCCATCGTCAACCTGGCGACGCCGCTGTTCGCCATGGCCTTGATGGTGCATGTGCATAAACGGCTGAGTGCGAGAAACCGGATAGCGCCTTAATCCGCGCACTGCCGCCGAAGCCGGAATCAAGGCCGCGTGGCCCCGGGCTATTTGTGGACATAGGCCCCAGGTTGTCGGGAGCTCCGGGTTGCCGGGAGCACTGCGCAGCCCCGCCTCATGGCTCTCCCCTGGCTCTCCCCTGGCTCCCCCACGGCTGCCCCCACGGCTGCCCCATGGCTGCCTTCGCAGACGCTCCTGCGTTTGCTAATGTTTACCCCGATCAAGAGCTCATTTTGGGATTGTCGGTTCATGCTCAAATTCGAGGGAGTTTTGCACTTCAGCATCCCGGTCAAAGACCTCGACCGCTCGGAAAAATTCTACGCGGGAATTCTTGGCTTCAAGAAAATCGGCCGCAGCGACCGCATCGTTTTCTTGCGCGCGGGCGATGACTATTTCAATCTGGTCTACTCGGAGGGCCCGATCACGACCAACGTCGGCAGTAGGCACGAGATTCATTCGGCCTTCCGCATGACACCGCAGGCCTACGACGATGCGTTGAAAATTCTGCAAACGAAAGGCGTCGAGGTCTTCAAGCAAGAAGACCGCCGCGCCGGCGTGTTTGTCGGGCGCAGCGCCTATATTTACGATCCCGATAGCAACGTCATCGAGCTCATCGACCTGGTTCAGGCGCGCGTCGAGCCAGTGTGACTGTTCCATGCTCCGCCACCCTGAAGTATTCTCGATCCGACGAGGCGATCGAATCGGCAGCAGTTCGGCAGCAGTCGGTTGAGGCCGCACTGATTGACGGCGCCAGCGAGTTCGTCGCAATGACGCTATAGTCTCTGGCCCGGCTCTATCCCGAACAAAGCCTGACCGGCAGATTCGAAATTGGACAGGTGTGCCTGGCCCTGCGCGGTGACGGTATGCATGTCGCGGAAACGTCGCTCGAACGCGCTACCGGCGAAGATCGCATCGGTGCCGGCGGCGTGATAGGCGAAGTCGACGACGCGGCGCGCCTGGTCCATTCCCGAAGTGATGGCGACGCGCAGCTGCGCCCGCTGTTCCAGCGAGAAGCCGCCCTTGGTCGCCGACGCTTCCCAGATCTCCTCAAGCATCGCGAGCAGGAAGGCGCGCGCGGATTTGAGCCGGCCCGTCGCCTCCGCGACGCGCGATTGAATGAGCGGGCTGTCGCGCAGGAGCGTCGCCGATCCGTGACCGCCGCGCGAGGTCTTGGTCGTCGCCAGCGCCATGAAGGCGTCGAGGCAGGCGCGGGCAAGGCCGATTGCAACGCCGGAAAAGCCGATACCGTAAAGCGTCAGCAGCGGGATGTTGTAGAGCGGTCCGTCATTGCGCCGGTCGGCCGGCAGATCGCGCCACGTCGTATAGGCTTCCGGCACGAAGAGATCGCGCACCTCATACTCGTTGCTCGCCGTGCCACGCAGGCCGATCACGTGCCAGACGTCATGAATCGCGGCCTTCTCCTTACGGAACAGCATGGTGCGCATGACCGGCCGGCCCGCCCGGTCGAGGCGCGGCTTCCCGTCAGCCTCGAATACCGTCGAATGCCCGCCCATCCAGGGGCAATGGGCGCTGCCGCTGGCATAGCGCCAGCGGCCGGTGACGATATAGCCGCCATCGGCAGCGACCGCCCTGGCGCCGGCCGGCGGGCCCCAGGCGACGGCGCCGTCAGGCGGCCCAAACACTTCGCGCGCGATGTCGGGGTCGAGGTAGCCCGCGGCATTCGTGCTCGCCACCGCCTGAGCCAAACACCAAGCGGTGCTGGCGTCGGCGGCCGCGATGGTCTCGATCACCTGGTTGAACGCCACGATGTCGGCCGCGCCGCCGCCGAGCGAAACTGGCAGCAGCATGCGGAACAGACCGGCGTCATGGAGCGCGGCGATGAGTTCCGGCGATATGCGCCGCTCGGCCTCGATGCGATCGCCAGCGGCCTCGATCGTCGGCGCGAGCGCCCGCGCCCGCGTGACCCAATCGATCTGTGCCTGGTGGACGAGCAACGGTCGACCCCTCTTTCCTCAATCTCTACATCCGCGGTCGAAACTTGTCAGCATGGCCGCGACGGTGGACCGTGCCGGCGCGCTGGGTGCGCACCTCACCTAACATTCGTTCTGCGATTGTCGAAAATATCATCGGCGCCGGCGGCAATATCGGCGCGGCCGATAGTTGAAAACATCGCCGGTGTCGCTTTAGGCTCAATTGACAGACATTCAATGGCAGTCGCCCAGGTGGCCCTCAGCCCCACACCTCATCCGCCAGTTCGACGATCATCCGCAGCTTCGCCCATTGCTCGTCTTCGACGAGCACGTTGCCTTCCTCGGTCGAAGCAAAGCCGCATTGCGGCGAGAGACAAAGCTGATCGAGGGCGGCGTATTTGGTCGCCTCCTCGATGCGCCGCTTGACGTCCGCTTTGTTCTCTAGCTTGCCGGATTTGGTGGTGATGAGGCCGAGCACGACGATCTTGTTGCCTTTGGGCAAGAAGCGTAAGGGCTCGAAGCCGCCGGCGCGCGCGGTGTCGTATTCGAGGAAATAGCCGTCGTAGTTCAATTGGCCGAGCATGATGTCGGCGACCGGCTCGTAGCCGCCCTCGGAGATCCAGGTCGAGCGGAAATTGCCGCGGCACACATGGGTCGTGACCGTCATGTCGGCCGGCTTGCCTTCGAGCGCCATATTGATGACGCGGGCATAGTCCCGCTGCAGGCGGTCGGCGTTCAAGCCGCGCTCGCGCGCTTTTTTCAGCTCGGCCTGCGAGCACAAATAGGCCCATGCGGTGTCGTCGAATTGCAGATAGCGGCAGCCGGCGTCGTAGAAGCCGCGGATCGCTTGCCGATAGGTTTTGGCGAGATCGTCGAATATGGCGTCGCGGTCGGCATAGTCCTTGGTCTTGATGGCGTCCGGCTCCAGGCGGAAATGCAGCGTCGCCGGGCTCGGGATGCACATTTTCGGCGTGACGCGGCTGTGCGCTTTGAGAAACTTGAAGTGCTCCAGCATCGGATGATTGGAGAAACCGAGCTTGCCGACGATGCGCGGCGTGCGCGGCCGCGTTTGCACGCCCTGGAACTGAATGCCGTGGTCGAGCTCCTGAATTTCGACGCCGTCAAGCATGCCGTAGAAGTCGAAATGCCACCACGAGCGGCGGAATTCGCCATCGGTGGCGACTTTCAGCCCAACTTCTTCCTGCTTTTTGATGATCTTCTCGATCTCGCGGTTCTCGACTTCGGTGAGCTGGGCCGCGCCGATCTCGCCCTTCTCGCGCTTGGCGCGCGCGTCCTTCAAGGACGCGGTGCGCAAGATACTGCCGACCACGTCGGCGCGGAACGGCGGCTTAGTTCTCGGCATTGGGACGATCCTCCACCTAATTTGTTGGCAACTAACAAGCCGCCGCGGCGCGCTTCGTCAACTACAAAAACTGCGCGTTCTGGCTTGAGATGGGCGGCATCCCAAGAACGGCCATGCCCGGCCATGACGGTCGGTGAAGCTCACGCCTCGATCGTGACTTTGCCGTCGACGACGGCGGTCGGATAGGCCTTCACCGGCACCATGCAGGGCGGCGACACCACTGCGCCGGTGCGGATATTGAACTGCCCGTTATGGAAGTTGCATTCGACGACGTCGTCTTCGATATAGCCTTCCGACAGCGAGCCCGGTCCATGGGTGCAGGTATCGTCGGTGACATAGAACTGCCCGTCGAGGTTGAAGACGGCAAGCGTCAGACCCTCGACTTCGACTTTGAGCGCCGTGCCGGGCGCGACGTCGGCGGCGCTGCAAAGCGCAAGGCGTTTTCCGGTGGACATGACCTTCCCGATGACCAACCATACGATAACGGCGGAGCGGAGCGCCGTTATACTAGACCCGGCGGATAATGAAATATTTTTGGCCATTCCCTATATTGAACCTAGAGCGCGCCAGGAGAACGGATGATGGAAAGCGAATCGGCCCGGATGAGCTCGGCGGCGGAGGCGAAATTCCGCATTAACCGCCCGAATTCGCAGGCTCGCGCCGTCAAGGTGATCGCCCTCGACGCGCCGAGCGAGCGCGTCGTCAAGGAATTGGCGGCCTCGCAATGGCAGCGCGCCAGTTTCCTCACGGCGTCGGCATTCTCGGGCGCGCCGCAGCAAGGCGAGCGCTTTTCGATGGGCGGCTGGCTCAACGATCTCGCCGGCCGCACCAAGAACCTGGTCGACGAGGTGGACGCAGCCGATCTCGTGGTGATGGTGGCGACCGCCGGCGAGAATGCCGCCGCAGCGGGCCTCATCGGCGAAGCTTGCCAAGTCAAGCACGTGATGACGACGGCGCTCATCCTCGGCGGCGCGTCGTCGAGCGACCAAACGCTGTCCAAGATGCTCGCGCAATTGCGGCCGCACGCGATGATGCTCGTGATTTCGAGCGCCGACGAATATATCACGGACATGCTCACGGCACTGCGTGCCTGAGCGGGGCGTCCGGCATGCTTGAGGTCCAATCGCGGAAAATAGTCGTGATCGGCGGCGGCCCGGCGGGCGTGTTCGCTGCGATCGAGGCCAAGCGCGCCGATCCGGCCGCGCACGTCGTCCTGCTCACCGACGAGGCTTGCGAGCCCTATGAGAAGCCGCCGCTGTCGAAGGCGGTGCTCACCGGCAAGGCACTGCCGGAGCACGCGCCGATCGCCGGCCGCGGCGGTGCGGCGGCGCACAATGTGGTGCTGGAGCAGGCCGCGCACTGCACCGCGATCGACCGCGCGGCGCGCGCGGTGGTCACGGCGGCGGGCCGGCGCTTTCCCTATGACGCCCTCGTGCTGGCGACCGGTTCGGTGGTGCGGGAACTGCCGCAATTGCCGTTGGGCATGCCGCGCGTGCATTATCTGCGCACCGAGGCGGACGCTCGCGCGCTGGCGGCGGTGCTGCCGGATTGCCGGCATCTGGTCGTGGTCGGCGGCGGTCTGATCGGCCTCGAAGTCGCCGCCTCGGCTTCGGAGCTCGGGGTCAAGACCACGGTGCTGGAAGTCGCGCCGCGTATCTTGGCCCGCGTCTGTGACGCGGAGACCGGCGCTTTCATCGCCGAGGAGCACCGCCGCCACGGCGTCGATATCCGCACCGGCACGGCGATCGCGCGCCTGCGCGGCAGCGATGCCGGCATCGTCCTCGACACCGCCGCGGGAGAAACGCTTGCCGCCGACCGCGTCGTGGTTGGTACCGGCGTGAAGCCGAATGACGCGCTCGCCGCCGCCGCCGGGCTCGCGGCCGCCAATGGCATCGTCGTCGACGCCCAGTGCCGCACCTCGGACCCGGCGATTTTCGCGGCGGGCGATGCGGTGTGTTTCCCCGCCCCGCACGGCTTGGTGCGGCTGGAGAACTGGCGTCACGCGCAGGATCATGGTGTGGTCGCCGGCCGCAATGCCGCCGGCGCCAGCGAAACCTATCGCACCGTGCCGTCGTTTTGGTCGGAGCAATACGACCTTTACATCCAAGGCGTCGGCTGGCCGTCAGCGCCACCGGGCGAGCTCATCCGCCGGCCGCTTGCCGGCCAGGCCCGGCTGGTATTCGAGATCGCCGCGGGCGTGCTGGTTGCCGCGCTGGGCATCAATGTGCAGCGCGATCTCGCCGCTGCGCGCCGGCTCATCGAGCGCCGCGTCCCCGTCGACGCGGCCGCGCTCGCCGATCCCGCCCGCCCGCTCGCCGCGATGCTGAAGGTGCCGGCGTGATACCTTAATCTCCCCCTGGGTGCGGAGAGCCGCGCCCAATTGGCTGGAGTGACGATGAAATTTTCCGGAGAACTGACCGTCAAGGCGCCGCGCGCCGCGGTCTATAAGGCGGTCCGGGACGCGCGCTTTTTCGCCTCCTGCGTCGATGGGGTGCGTGACCTGCAAGAGACTGCGCCCGACACCTATGCGGCCGTCTTCGAAACCAAAGTCGCCTATATGAAATTCAGCTTCAAAGTGACGGTCGAAGTCGTGCGCGCCGAGGAACCGCGCGAGATCGAGGCCAAGGTCGAGGGCACGCCGCTCGGCATCGTCGGCCGGCTGACCGCGACCTCGCTGACGCGGCTCACCGAACTGGGCGACCAAACCAAGATCGACTACGAGGTCGAGGCCGCCTTGACCGGCAAGCTCGGCAGTCTCGGCCAGCCGGTGTTGCGTTCCAAAGCGAAGGAAATGGAACGGCAATTCGCCGCGCGGCTGGCCGCGGCCTTCGCCGCGCCGGCCGCTTCCGCGCCGTGACCGGGCGTGGACTTTCGGCTAAGCTCAAATCACAACGGGCGGCAACGGCGCGGCGGAAGTCGCGCGCAAGCAGGGGCCAAACCTGCGGAACGCCTGTAGAATAGGGGGAGGACGATATGACGGACATCACCGCCGCTACGCTGCCTTGGTATAAGGCGCTCACGCGCAGCCAATGGCGCACGCTCGTTGCCACCAATCTCGGCTGGCTGTTCGACGGCTATGAGGCCTATGCGCTGTTTTTGACCGTCGGTCCGGCGATGCATTCGTTGCTCGAACCCGCGCAATATCCGGCAATTCCCGCTTATATCGGCACCGTCGTGGCCATCACGCTGTTGGGCTGGGGCATCGGCGGATTTTGCGGCGGCATCCTGGCCGATTACATCGGCCGCAAGCGGACGATGATCTACGCCATCCTCGGCTATTCGCTGCTCACCGGTTTGACGGCGTTGTCCTTCAACTGGATTTCCTTCGCGCTGCTGCGCTTCCTGGTCGGCATCGCCATCGGTTCGGAATGGGCGACCGGCTCGTCGATGATGGCGGAGCTGTGGCCGCAGGGCGCGCGCGGCAAAGGCGCCGGCCTGATGCAATGCGGGCTCGGCATCGGCTTCTTCCTCGCTTCCTTCATCTGGTTGTTCGTCGGCGCGCTCGGGCCGGAAGCGTGGCGTTACATGTTCCTGATCGGCATTCTACCGGCCTTGCTGACGCTGTGGATGCGGACCTCGATCGAGGAATCGCGGCCGTGGCAGCAATCCGATGCGCGGCGGCGCGAGGCGCAGGCGCGCAAGACCAGCGGCGCGGCGCTCTCGGCGGAGGACCATGCGCTGACGCGCTTTACCGTCGCCGATCTGTTCGCCGAGCCGGAAACGCGGCGGCGGACCATTCTCGTCTTCCTAATGTCGCTAAGCACCACGCTGGCCTGGTGGGGCATCTCGTCCTGGGTGCCACCCTATATCGCCTCGGTCGCGGCCAAAGCCGGCCTGCCCGGCCCGCAATGGGCGAGCTATGCCGGCATGGCGTATAATTTGGGCGCCATCTGCGGCTATATCAGCCTCGGCTTTCTCGCCGATCGCTTTGGGCGCAAGCCGATCGTGATGCTGTATTTCGCCGCGGCTCTGGCGATGACGCCGGTGCTGTTCCTGTGGACGCAGGATCTGACGCTGCTGTTGGTGGCCGCGGCGGTCAATGCGTTCTTCACGCTGGGGCAATATTCCTGGATGGCGGTGTGGCTGCCGGAATTGTTCCCGACGCGCTCGCGCGCCACCGGGCTTGCCTTCACCTTCAACGCGCCGCGCTTCATCGCCTTCCTCGGGCCGCTGTTCGCCGGCGTGCTGATCGTGCAGTTCGGCGGCTTTTCCCGCGCCGCCATGACCATCGCCTGCATCTATATCCTCGGCTTCTGCGTCACGCCGTTCCTGCCGGAGACCAACGGCAAGCCGCTGCCGGCGTAGTCTCGGCCCGCTCGTTCCCGCGACAGCGGGAAGCCGGCTTCCGCGCGCATCTGGGTCCCCGCTGTCGCGGGGACGAGCGGCGTTCTATTTTCGCTGGCGTACAGGAGCGCCCTTTGACACCCGAACCCATCGCCGTCGAGACCGACGTCCTGATCATCGGCTCCGGCGCCGCGGGCATGTATGCGGCGATCGAGGCTGAGCGCGGCGGCGCGCGCGTGCTGCTGGCCGACCGCAGCCTGATCGGCCGCGGCGGCGCCACCGTGATGGCACAGATGACGGTCGCCGCGGCACTCGGCGAGGAAGTGCCCGACGATCCGCGGCATCATTACGCCGACACCATCGCCGCCGGCCGCGGGTTGTGCGACGAGACGCTGGCGCAGCTGTTGTGCGAGGACGCGCCGGGCTGCATCCGCGAGCTCGATGCCTGGGGCGTCGGCTGGGCGCGCAAGAACGGAGACAAGAACGGCCACATCGCCGCGACCATGGCGCCCGGCCACGATCGGCCGCGCTGCGTCTATGTCGATTTCATCAATACCGGACCGGCCGTGTCGAAAACGCTGCGCATGCATCTGGCGCGCAATCCATCGATCCGCAAAGCCGGCGACCTGTGCATCGTCGATCTTGCGGTCGGTGACGGCGAGGTTACCGGTGCGGTCGCCTATCATCTCGGCTCCGGCGCGCCGGTCGTCATCTCGGCCAAAGCAACAATCTTGGCGACCGGCGGGCTGACGCGGCTGTACCGCCGCAACAGCGCCTCGGCCAATATGGGCGGCGACGGCTACGCGCTCGCCTTGCGCGCCGGCGCGTCATTGATCGACATGGAATTCGTCCAGTTCTTTCCGATCGGGCACCTGGCGCCGCGGCTCGTCGGCATGGACCCGATCATGTGGGATCCGTTCCGCTACAAACTCGGCGGCAGGCTCTTGAACGGGGCAAAAGAAGAATTCACGTCGCAATACGGCTCCGACGAGGACGGCAAATATGTGCTGACCCGCGATCTCGCGACCTACGCCATCCTCAAGGAAGTCGAGGCCGGCCGCGGTTCGCCGCATGGCGGCGCTTACCTCTCGTTCGAGCATTGCGGCGCGGTGGCGTTGCGCAACGCCTTCGGCCCGGTGATCGATCGCCTTGCCGCCAACGGCATCGATCTCAACCGCATGCCGGTCGAAGTCGCGCCGATCGCGCATTACCACATGGGCGGGGTCAAAGCCGACGCGCGCATGAGCACCGAACTGCCCGGCCTCTACGTCGCCGGCGAGGTGGTCGGCGGCGCCAATGGCGCCAACCGGCTGTCCGGCAATGCCATCACCGAAGCTTTGGTATTCGGCCGCCGCGCCGGCAAAAGCGCGGCCACGCGCGTCAAGCAAACAGCGCGCGCACAGCTTCACAGGCAGGACACGCGCGCCGCGCTCGATCTGATAGGCGCCGGCGTGCGCGAGCGCGACACGCCGAACGCCGCCGCAATGATCGCCAAGCTGCAATCGATTATGTCCGAGGACGTCGGGCCATTGCGCAGCGCGGCGACCTTGCAGCGCGCGCTTGCGCAAATTCAGGCATTGACGTCCGATCTCGGCGAATGGCCGCCCGGCCAAACCGGCAACCAGGCCGCGGCCTTCGATCTGCAACGGCTCGACTGGTTCGATCTGCGCAACATGCTCACCGTCGCCCGCGCCGTGGCGCAATCCGCGCTCAACCGCACGGAGAGCCGCGGCGCGCACCAGCGCGAGGATTTTCCGCAAGCCGTGCCGCAGTGGCGGCTGCACCAGCACGTGCGGTTGCGCGGCGGTTCATTCGAAATTTCCGGCGCGCCGGCCGAGGCGCTCAGAACGCCCGTTGAATCGATGTTGGGCCGATGATATATACCATTGGTATCTACCACTCTCGGGAACCATCGCCATGGCTGCCAGGACTACCGCAAAGCTCTTCAAGCACGGCCGTAGCCAGGCGGTGCGGTTGCCGAAGGAATTTCGACTCCCAGGCAAGGAAGTCCGGGTGCGTTGGGTCGGGCGCGGAGTGCTGCTGGAGCCCATCGGCGAGCCGTTCGACTTCGATGCGTGGTGGGCAAAGATTGACGAGCACGGTGGCGAATTCCTGCCCGGGGGACGGCCCGAGCAACCGCCGATGCCGCCGCCACGCAAAATCTTCGTCGAATAACAGTTCGACGAATGATCTGCCTCGACACCAATGCAATCATTGCCTCGATCAATATTCCGAATTCGAGCGTGCGCGCGCGGATCAATCGGGCGATCCGTCATCGCATTGCGGTCACTGTGCCTATGATCGTGCTCTTTGAGCTCTGGTATGGCATCGCCAAGAGCGGTCGTCCGCAGCACAATGCCGAGACCATCGCAAACTTCCTGGCGGGGCCGATCGAGCTTCTGAATTTCGATGCTGAAGACGCGCGAGAAGCAGGTGAGATTCGCGCCGCCGTGGAGCGCCTGGGAACTCCGATCGGCGCCTATGACGTCCTGATTGCCGCGCAGGCGCGTCGGCGCGGCGCGACGCTGGTGACCGCGAATGAGCGCGAGTTCGCGCGCGTGCCGGGACTTAAAACGGAAAACTGGGCGGCCTGAATGTCATGACCCAAGCCGCTAAACAAGTCGCCACGCTGAAAATCTGGCGCGGCATAACGCGCGATGCCGGCCGCTGGGACACTTATGAAGTGTCCTTCGAGCCGGGCCAATCGGTGCTCGACGGCTTGCGCTGGCTGCGCATCAACAAAGATCCGTCGCTCGCGATGCGCTATTCCTGCATCAACGCCAATGCCTGCAAGGAATGCATGATCCAGCTCGACGGCGCGACGGTTTACGCCTGCACCGCCCGCCTCGAGCCGCGCCAGATGACGCTGACGCCGTTGCCCAACAAGACACTGATCCGCGACCTCGTCACCGAGATCGCGCCGCCGAGCGAACGGTTCAAGTAAAAGACGCGCTTATGTTCTGATCTATCAATCGTTCGCGGCGTAGCGCCGATAATCGCCGCGATAGGGCACCACGACGAGACGGTCGACCGTGCCGCTTTCGAAGGCCTTCAAGAACTGCGCATAATCCTTGAACGACACGCAACCGAACGATTGGCCAGAGGGACCAAGCATGTAAGGATGCGCCAGAATGCCGTCGCGGCCGAACATCTTGTCGTCGTTCACCGGTTTGAGCCGGATCGCCTGCACGCCGTGGAACGACCCCTCACGCAGCACGAGGTCGTAGACGTTGGGCGGCGTCGGACCGCGATCCTTTCTATTTGCGTAGCGGGGATCGTCCATCATGGCGCCTAGCCCCGAATGCGCTTCGAGCCTCTCGCCATTGGGCAAATAGACCGTACCCGCCGCGATGTCGTAGATCGCGGTGTGGCTATCGGCAGCCGGCGCGACATCCGGATTGTTGCTGGCGAGCTGCCGGCCAAACAGCTTGCGCAAGAAGCCGGTCAGCGTCGAATGCGGTGCGGGGGATGCATCCGCGGCCTGCGGCAATGCCGGTTTTGCCTCGGCATCGGCCAGTTGCAGCGGCGCCCCAGTGCGCGCGGCGCCAAGCTGCACGGCGGACGGCGCCGCGTTTGTTCGTTCGGCAACGCGCGCCGGCAGCGGTTGCAGCGCGCCAGCCGGCATGACCGGACGCGCTGCGGCCAGCGTCGGCTGCGGATCGAACAAATCGAATGCCGCGGCCACATAGCCCGAAGGCGGAGTAGCTCCGGCCTGCGGCGATGCGCTGATGTCTCCTGCGGAGGCCAGCGATTCCAGCATCGCGTCCTCCCTCGCACCCTCGTCCGCACCCATGGCAGAGAACCGGTCGCGGGGGAATGGCACGCGGCGGAATGGCGCGTCGAGCCTCGCGCCTTTGGCATGCTCTGTTTCCGGCGAGGGAGAAGTGCGGGAGAGCTTGGCGGCCGCGCCGGCGACGGCATCAAAGTCCGCAATCATCCGTCCGGCCAATCCGCCGTTCGGCGGGCTCAGTGCAATTCTGTTCTGAGCGGTCGGCAGGCCGGGCGGACGCGGCGCGGCGCTGATCGCCGCGGCGATCATCCAGGCCGCGGTCAGGGTGACCGCGCCGGCTGTGCCGCTCGCGGCGGTCAAGGTGCCAATACCGACACCGGCACGGCGGATCGCGCGGCGATAATCGGCGCTGACCGAAGCGCGGCGACGGTCGTATGCAGTGACGCCGGAACGCGGCGCGGCCACAAACGTCATGGCTGTGCGTTACGTTGCTGAGATTGCCTAGAGGGAGGCCGCGGTGTGCCGCGGCCGTGGGACGCCACCCGGTCGTGCTCGCTCGAAAAGTTCAGCCCGCTTGAAGACCCAGGAACCCCGTTTCGCCGTCCTCATCTGTCCCTCACCACCCGTGACCCCGATGCAAGAATGCAACGTTAATCCTCAATGCAATGCTAATCTTAAACGGCCGTAAATGGGCGGCTCCGTGGCATTCTTGGGAACGAAATGCCTTGGGAATTGCCCTCAGTGGTTAACGCGCGGGGAAGATCGCGCATTCCGCGCTCCCGTTCTCCCCGCTCGCGGCGGGAAGGGACGCTAGGAAGCGAGCGCGAGGGCGGGCATAATCGCCAAAATTGTCGGGGAGGTCGTAATGGCGCAGGCCCAGCTCAAACCGCCAGGCGTGGCGCGCGAGTGGCCGGCGGCGCGCGTTTACACGCATCGCTGGAACCCGCGCCAGTGCATCGTGTGGGACAATCGCTGTCTCTTGCATCGCGCCACCGGCTTCGACGAAGCCCGATGCAAGCGCGTTATGCGCCGCTGCACCATCCCCGGCGACCGGCCGTTCTGAATTCTGTCGAATATTCAAACCGTAGCAAGCGAAGAGTACGATGCCGATCAAATCCAGATATCTGTTCGTCGCCTCGATGGATGTGGATCCCGACAAGGAGGCGCTGTTCAACGAAGTCTACGATACCGAGCACGTGCCCAACCTGTTGAAAGTGCCGGGCGTGCACGCGGTTGCGCGCATGGAGGGCGAGCCGTTCGCAATAAGCCTCGGCGGTGAGGAAAAGCGCGTTCCGCATGACGGGCCGCGCCACAGTGCGCTGTATGAGATCGACGGCCCGCATGTCCTGGTGAGCCCGGAATGGGCCAAGGCCGCCGAAGCGGGTCGCTGGCCCGGTCAGGTGCGGCCGTTTACCCGCAACCGGCGGCATGCACTCTACAAGCTGCGCTGAAGCATAGTCAGTGGGGAGGCGACGTGACATGAAAAAATTTCTGGTGGTGGCGCTTTGTCTGGTTGCCGCGGGCGTCGCAGGCGCCGCGAATAGCGCGCGAGCGGACGCTTGGCCGGCGCGGCCGGTCAAGATGATCGTCGGCTTCGCGCCCGGCGGCCCGACCGATCTGGTCGCGCGGCTGATCGGGCAAAGCCTCAGCCAAGAGACCGGCAAGAATTTTTTCATCGAGAACGTCGCCGGCGCGGGCGGCAATATCGGTACGGTGCGGGCGGCGCAGTCGGCGCCGGACGGCTATACGCTCTTGGTGACGGGCGGCAACATCACCAACAACCCGTATCTGTTCAGCCATCCCGGCTTCGATCCGCTCAAGGACTTCGACGCCGTCACGCTCGCCGCCGCGACGCCGGTGGTGCTGGCGGTCAATCCGCTGGTGCCGGCGCACACCGTCAAGGAGCTGGTCGCGCTGATCCGGTCGGAGCCCGGCAAATTCAGCTTCGCGTCGCCCGGAACCGGCACGCCGCCGCAGCTCGTCGGCGCGCTGTTTGCGCATTCCTTGAATCTCGACCTGGTGCATGTGCCGTTCGGCGGCGGCGAGCCGGCGGTCGAAGCGACGGTGGCCGGTCATACCCCGATCTCGTTCGGCGCGCTGGCGCCGGCGGTGCCGCTGATCAAGGCCGGCCAACTGCGCGCGCTCGCCGTCACCGGCAAGGAGCGGGCGCCGACCTTGCCCGACGTCCCCACCATGGCGGAGTCGGGCTTTCCCCAAGTGGAGGGCGCCACCTGGACCGCGGTGGTGGTGCCGGCGGGCACGCCGAAGGACATCGTTGCCAAGCTGCATGACTTGATCGTCGCCAGCCTCGCGCAAGACGACGTCAAAGCGAAACTGGCGGCGATGGCCTATGTCCCGATCGGCAACTCGCCGCAAGAATGCACCGCGTTCTTCCAGTCCGAAATGGACAAGTGGGGGAAGGTGATCAAGGACGCGGGCTTGCACGCGGAGTGAATCTTGATTTCCCTCCCCCGTTTACGGGGGAGGACGCGAGCGAAGCGAGGCGGGTGAGGGTAAGTACCGAAGCATAGCCGCACCCGGAGACTATTTCTTCAAAAGCGCGTCCCTCTGCTTGACGAGCCGGTCCAGCTCTTCATTTTGCTGCGCGATGCGGTCGGCGTTGCGATCTTCATCCTCGGCGCCGGAGACTGCCGCGGCTTGCTCGATCAGCTGGCGGATGTTGTCGCGAAGGATGGCGATGCGCTGCTCGAGTTCGGGGAGCGAAAGCGGATTGCCGTTGGTCATCGTGTGTTCCCCCGGTCAATGGAGACATTAGGCGCAGGACGACGCCGGAGGGTACAGCAGATCGGCGTCAGTGAACATGCCGCCTCGCAGGACGTCCGTCACGGACGAGGCGACAGCCTCTTGACATTCGTCCCTGTTCTAGCTACATACCCCAATCTCGCCCGCAAAGGACGCCGCCGGGTGACACCGGCGGAAAGGGGCGAGGCGGTTCCCGCGGGCGGGGTTGTCAGCCCCGCTCCCGGGCGGCTCCGGGCCAAAACGCCCGGCCGGCATTACGACCGGTCTGCGGGGTAACACCCGCTGCACTGGGACGGCAGGGGATGGGTAACGCCCGTCCCTAACGAGTTCCGTCCCAGGAAGCGCGTGAACTGGAGCTGAGCGGTGGCGTTCGGTCGCTGCCGTAAGTGCCGTGGTG